>WNFT01022255.1_pt1 | contig 10903 bp, 11 predicted proteins | sample 5400191 | NCBI WGS metagenome assembly WNFT01 (sample SAMN13153359, study PRJNA577476) | soil metagenome | isolation source: 80 cm saprolite under Madrone tree | place: USA:California | collected 2016-06-14
CCGTTCGGCCGTGCCAAGGCGGCGATGATGGAAAAAATATCTCTCGCTGAACGACTGAGTCTGCCAGCCCTTCATCCGAGCCGTCGTCACCGCGATCCAGTCGACGCCACCCGCCTTGTTGGGAACGTATCCGCCCACGTCCTCAAAGCACGCCCTCCGAAACAGCTGGCAGCCGCCGGCTACGTGGTTGGCTCCTTCAAAGCTGTCGCTGGCGGAATCGTAGCCGCTCTCTTCGCGAAAGGGCGTTCCGGCGACTCCGAGTCTAGGATTTTCCGCGAACCGTTGCAGAAGAAACTCCAGGTAGTCCTCTTCGAAGGTGACATCGGCGTCGACGTTTCCGACCACTCCGTAGTCGAGGGCGGCGACTCGCCTCCAGGCGGCGTTCAGGCAATGGGCCTTCGCGGCGAAGCTCCGGTCGCGATGGGCCGGCATGTCAAACCGCTCGATCCAGTCGTAGGCCCCGGCGTACCGATCCACGATCTGGGGGGTTGCGTCCGTCGAACCATCGTTGATAATAATCCACTTAACAGGGCGGATGGTCTGAGCGATCATCGCAGCAATCGTCCGCTCTAGATTCTTTTCTTCGTTCCGGGCGGGCGTGATCAGAAGGCACCGCGGCAGAGTCATCTCACTGGAACTCTGGAACTCATTCTCATCGAATGCTTTCTGAACTCCACGTCCTTTGTAGTACTCATGCCTTTGTGCCCTCTCCTGAACTTCGGTGCTCATATCAGGACGCCACCCTCGACGAAAGTCGGTCTATTCAGTATAAGCGCAAGCGGATCAGCCGATCGAGTTGCGGTGCGTGACATCGCCGCCTCAAGCTTCATCGTTGACCATGCGCTCCTGAGCCGCCCCTGAGAAACTATGATCATCCCCTGTTCTGCTGACACGCTTGGAGACCATCCCTCTCCGCCACTCCCGCGAACTCTTTACCCGCTCGGTCGCCACCACCGCACGCCCTTGTCGTGGGCTCGACTCCGCCGCCGCTCCACTGCAAACACCTCGTTAACTGCTCAAATACTTGCCCCGAACCACGCCTATCCCGATAGCTCCGAGAAGCTTCCCCACGTGACCAAGAAGACGAACGCTGCAATCCATAAGTGCCGCCTGTCCGAGCACGCCCATGACCGGGAGCAGCGCAGCGTATGCCGGAACAGCTAAAAGGGATTTCACGATACTCCTCGTGCTCAGAAAAAGCCTCTCGTTCTGGCCTCGCCGCAGGGCCCGTTTGAAAAAGTAGCGCCGCCGACACCGGGCCGGGGGCACCACCTCATAAACGATCGCCTCGTTACACCACGCGAATCGATGGCCGGCCCGCATCATGCGCCTGAAAAAGTCTTGATCCTCGCCCCCGTTTCCAAACTCCCGCCGGAACGGCGCTTCATTCCCGTCGAGAATGCCACGCCGGAATAGCACGTTTCCCGTCCGAGTCTCGCGCCAATTCAGCAAACGACCCGTCTGGTGCTCCGGTCGTTCGCACAATCCGCTTTTGATCAGCCACGCCGGGGGCGGCTCTGCAAAAAATGGCCGAACCGGACCTAGTACACCGTCCACCTTGAATTGCTCGCACGCCCTCAGCATCCGCACCAGCCAGTCCACGACGGGAAACTCGTCGTCATCAATGAACGCGATGTAGTCGCCCCGGGCGTGCTCAAGTGCCTTGTTCCTCGCCAAGGCCACGTTCTGCTCGACCTCAACGCAGTACGTCGTCGTCACGGAGGCTCTACGGCTGAACTGAGCTACGATCTCTCGCGCCGACTCTTGCCGGTCATTGTCGGCCACCACGATTGAATAGCAGAAGCGCCCTGCGGTCTCCTGCGTGCTGAGCTCGAACAGCAGCCGTCCCAACAGCTCAGCCCGCCTGTACGTGCAGACACAGACGGTGATGCTTGTCCGGCTCATGCCGCTTGCCGACCGCCACTCACACACATCGGCCGCGTCCAAGGGCATTTTCACTGCCCTCTCCGACATCTGCTGTAGCCTCCATAGAGTCTCTCAATCAATCCTACAAGCGGCGCCATCGAGTCTGGGCATCACGAAACCGCGCGATCATCGCGGTCCCCACAAGTCCGACCGGGACGACTCGGCGCACACATCAGGGGCCTTCACTGAGGCGACTCTTCGTACACTGTCGGTCGCAACCCGGAGTGTTCCTGTTCTTCCCAGTTTTCGCCTCCAGGCCCCGCCAAGGTTTTTCACTCGCCCCCAATAGCACACGATCGGAATGACCTGATAGCACAGTATTTTCTCACGCCAAGCCAGTGACGACCGATGAATTCTTTTCGCATACTCCCAGTAGTGCTCCTCCTGGTTGGGAAGCCACATCCGCCCGCTGGCACTCAAGGGATCAGCCCACGCTCGTAGTGCGCGTCGCGTCGTCCGGTTGGCCCTATTTGGGTTACCAGCGATGGCTGAACCCTGCTTCGCTGAACACAACGCCAGGGCATTTTCCTGGTGGCACCTCTGCTCCGAGAGGACTTCTGAAATCTCCACTATTTCTCCGTATAACGCCAGTTCGGCCAGCAATACTTCGTCCCAGTACCAGACGGATCCGGTCAGCCCGCTCTTTCGAAGACACTCCGCCCGGATGAGGCCCCAGATCGGATACGCATAGCTGAAGTTACGCAGAACATGGGCGAGCCGCTGGTGTGGGCGTGCCCGTCGAGTTCCGACCGAGCCTCGCGCCCGTCCGATGACTTTTCCGAATTCATCGATCAGATCACACAGGGGGTATACCAGCACCACGGATGGAGGTAACGAGGCGAATTCTTCGAGGCAGCGCCGTAGAAACGACGGATGACAGACGTCATCGTGCGAACACCATTTGAAGAACTCTCCCCGAGCCAACTCGAACACGCGTCGGTAGTTTCGCGCCGACCCGACATTGATATCATTACGGTGATATTGAATGCGTCGATCGCTCGCGGCGTATGCTCGACATATCGCCTCGGTCTCGTCTGTGGAGGCATTGTCGGAAATGATGAGTTCGAATTCTTCGAAGTCCTGGCTAAGCAATGACTCCAGCGCCGGGCGAAGATACTTCGCGCCGTTGTAGACAGGGAGGCCGATGCTGACTCGAGGGTTGATCATGATCGCTCCTTCGCCAAGTCCCGAAGACTCACCGCGAGCGACTCACCAACTGGCTGGCGAGATCGCGATATAAACCGCTTGCTTCAGCGGAAAGGGGGGGATCGGAAAGTGATCCTACGAGTGTGGTGCTCGCCGCGTACTCGGCGACCACTGTCGTCTTCGTTGGGATAGGACTATGAGCAGCTGGAGGCACTCCTGCGACATGCCTCTAGGCCATCACTCCGAGAATCTCACAGGTGGCGCATGCCCCCGCGGGCGGCGGCGCTGTGTTGGTGCAACCGACCGCGAATCCCGATCGGCGGCCGGGTAGTGACTCAGCGTGGCCCGAGCTTCAACGCGCGTGTTTTGAGCAAGTAGAAGTGCTGAGTCGCCTCATTTTAGCCGGCGCGTTCATTGCCGTCCGTCGGCGGCTTGGCCCAGGACGGCAACTCGTCAAACGCTCATCGCCGCGGTCGTCGTAGTCCTCAACGCACCGCGCGACATGGTTGGGGCTGGGCACGATCTCGTCCTGCCCGATCGTCGCGCGACTCTCTGTGCTCTCGGCCGCGGCTGCTGCGTGCCGATCACCGTCGACCTCCCCGAGAGCCCAATACGCCGTCCACGGCTGCGACCAAGGCTTGCCGCTCCTGGCGCCAGGCATGCGCCCGATACACATCTTGCCCCCGCCGGACGATCGCGGCCGCTTTGCCGGGGTCCGCCCACGTGTCGTGAATCCGCCGCGCCAGGTCGTCCACATCACCGAGCTCGAAAAAGATGAGCGAGTCCTCGCCGAAATAGACCCGAATTCCGGCAGTTCGCGGCGCAATGGCGGGCTTGCCGAGCGCCAGATACTCGAAGATCCGCGTCGGCATATTGAGCTCCGTGAAGACACTCCGCTGGTTGGGAATGACACCGACGTCGCTTGCGGCGATCGCCTCGACGATTTCCTCCAACCGCTTGGGTCCGAGAAAGCGAACGACTTCCTCCAGACCGCGCGCTCGAACCGATTCCATCACCTGCACGAGAAACGGCGTCGGGGCGCCGTAGATTCTCAGCTCCACATGAGCGACCGACTCGCGGACCCGCGCAAGCGCCTCCACCGCGAGATCCACACCGTTACGCTCGACCAGCGAGCCGTGATACATGATCACGAACGGCGTGTCCGCAGCGCGCCGCCGGGCCGTCTCAGGCTCCGTCGGCTCACAGCCGAAGATCTTCTCGTCCGGCGAGTTCATGACGATTCGGATCTTCGCCGGCGAACAGCTGCGCGAGACGAACAATCGCTCAAAGGCGGCATTGGTGGTGAGGGCCAGATCCGCCCAGCGAATACTCCATCGCTCCAAGCGTCGGAGCATCCGTACCGCCCCGCTCTCCCGCTCGAGATGGAAGATGGTCATCATCAACTCAGGCATGGGATCGTGCAGATCGAGGATGACCTTTGCTCTCAGGAGCTTTGGGATCAGCGCGCTCAAGACCAAGATGTCGGGCATGTTGTGTACGTGAACGAGGGCGTAACGTCGAGTCAATGACCGAGCGGCCAATATCGCAAGGGCGACGACGAGGAAAGCCGCGTACTGAAACACGTACCCGAAGATCCCGCCGCGTCGCCGCCTGATGGGAACACGACGGACGTCGACGCCGTTGACCGTTTCGCGCTTCGGGTCCGAGTGGCTCTCCCGCAGACAGATCAGGTCGACGTTCATCCCCTCGTTCACCAGCGCCTCCGCCGCTCGTCGTGGTCGCGGATCCACCGGATAGTAGGAGAAGAGGACGACGGCTGCGCGCTTGCCGCATAGTCGTCCGCCCTGCGCGCCGATCGCCGGCTGCCCATTGGCCGATCGGGCGGCGACATTCGCCGGCCGTGGCCACTGTATCGTCCCGGAGCCCTTCATCGTGAACCGCCACCGATCGATCGCAGCACTCGACACCGCCGCCGCGTTGCCTTCGCGGATTCCAGCACGCAGGACATGACTCGCTCTTGCTGTTCGGGATTGAGCCCGGGGAACATCGGCAACGACAGAATGCGAGACGCGACCGCCTCGGCGACCGGAAAATCGCCGGCCCTGAAGTCGCGATCCTCGTACGCCTTCAACAGGTGGAGGGGAACCGGATAGTGGATCCCGGTGCCGATACCGGCAGCGGTCAGATCCTGCTGGAGCTGGTCGCGATCCTCGACCTGAACGACATAGAGATGATAGACTGGCCGCGACCAGGACGGTACGTGGGGATGGACGACCATTCCCTCGGAAGCAGCGAACCTCTCGTCGTAACGTCGCGCGGCTTGGCGTCTCTCCTCGTTCCACTTCGTGAGGTGACGAAGCTTGATGCCGAGGAACCCCGCCTGGATAGCGTCGAGCCGCCCGTTGTATCCCTCCATGTCATGGAAATATTTTTTCGACTGCCCGTGGTCGCGGAGCATCTGACACCGGCGAGACACGTCCGCATCATCGGTGGTGACGGCTCCCGCCTCACCGCAAGCTCCCAGGTTCTTGCCTGGATAGAAGCTGAAGGCCGCCGCGCGCCCCATGGATCCCGCCTGGCGCCAACGGCCGTCGATCGCCGAGAAGTATTCCGCGCCCTGAGCCTGGCAGGCGTCCTCAACGACGGCCAGGCTGTACTGCGCCGCCAAGGCGCGGATCGCGTCCATGTCGGCCACCTGTCCGTATAGGTGTACCGGGATCACCGCCGTGACCGGACATCCCGTTCGCCTGCTCACCACCCCGCCGGAACGGCAGGGCGCGCACTCGCTTCTCAGATAGGTCTCCAGCTTTCTCGGGTCCAAGGCGTCGGTTCCGCTGCCCATGCCGACACAGAATCGCGTCTCGCAGAACGTGGCAAAATCGGCCTCGAACTCGCGGACCATGGGCCCGCCGATGAAGCCGGCGGTGTCGAGCGCGGCCTCGAACATCGAGCACAGCTCATCCCGAAGATCGCGATGAACCGTAAGCAGATCGACGAAGGGGATCTCGTTCATAGCGTTCCTAGAAGAGGGGACAGATGAACGGCGCCGTCGCCGAAGCCGGGATCACAATCACGGGCCCCGCGAACACCACGAGCATCATCACGATGGGCAGGAGCCTGAACATCTTCCATTCTCGCATGGACATCCACAGATAGGGGACGACTTCACCCATGTGTCAGCCTCCTTCAGAGTTGTCGCGCCACGTGTAAGCCAGGGCGCGGCCGCCTACTCACGCCGTAGATGGTCGCTTCAGGATCGACGACTCGTCGCAGCGGATCGAAGTCGACTCCGCCCATGCAGATCACAGGGGTGCTGTCAACCGGAGGATAGAAGGCCGAGATGCAGAGGATATCCATCAGCCGACCACGAGCTTGCGGCAGTAAAATGCCTCGGCGTACTTGCCCGGCGCGTTGCACTCCATACCGCGGAGGCGCAGCAGCGATCGGAAGGTCTCCGCTTCGAACCACCGCTTTCCCGCCTGGCTCGGAAAGCCCGTCATGATCGCCTCGATCTTCAGGCGAACATCCGATTCGTCGAGCGGCACGAAGACGTTCGGGGTACCCAGGTCCCCATCATACTTGGGCACTTCGTACTCGAGAATGAGGTGGTCCCGGAACGTGTTCCAAGCGAGCTCGGAAATCAGGCGATGGTCCTGATGGAGATCGGCGCGATGATGGGTCAAGATCAGATCCGGTGACACCTCGCGCTTGAGCTCCTCGAAGCTCTCTTTAACGGCGCTTCCCTCGTACGGGAGAAAGCCATCCCGGAATTTGTGGATGATAATTCGGAGCCCGGCGGCGTGGCGGAGAAGCGCCTCGGCGCTCTTGAGGGCCTCGGCTTCCCGTCGCGGGTCCGACGTGAAGATCACCCACGTGATGGCCGGGGGATTCGCCTCCGCGGTGAGCTTCAGGACCGTGCCCGTGCACCCGATCTCCAGGTCATCGCAATGCGCCCCGAGGCAGAGAACATGCCGGGGGGAAGAGGCAAGACCGAGGCGGACCTTAAGCATGCCGCACACGCTCGTCCCGGGAGCGCCAGACCTGCCAGGGCACGTTTCCTCGAGCGTTCATGTCATCGAACGCTTGCTTGTCTTTGAAGGTGTCCAGGCATGCCCAGAAGCCTTCGTGCCGATAGGCGATCAGTTGTTCCTGCCCGATGAGGCGTTGGAACGGCTCCTCGACGAGTTCCTCGCCGTCCTTCAAATAGTCGAAGATCTCACGCCGGAAGACGAAAAAACCTCCGTTGATCCACAAGTCCGAGTCGGTGACATGCCGGATGTCTCGTACCACGCCGCCCCGGTCCACCGACACCGTGTGAAACGTCTGATTTGGGCGAACACAGACGAAGCTCGCGATCTTGTCCTGTCCGTGAAAGTGCTCGAGGTAGCGGTCGAGAGGCAGATCCGAGAGCCCGTCGCTGTAGTTCGCGAGGAAGGCGTCGTCACCTTCGAGAAATGGCCGGACGGCATGCAAGCGCTGACCGATATTGGACTGGAGTCCGGTGTCGACAAACGTGATGTTCCAGTCGGCGATGTCGCGACCGTGAAGACGGATGTCACGATCCTTGCCAGACAGCCGGAAGTCGTTCGACAACCATTCCTCGTAATCGATGAAGTATTGTTTGATGAGATCTCCGCGGTACCCCAGGCACAGAATGAACTCTGTATGCCCGAAGTGCGCGTAGTATTTCATGAGGTGCCAGATGATCGGCCGGAAGCCGATGTTGACCATCGGTTTGGGTACGCTATCCGAATGCTCCCGCAACCGCGTGCCGAAGCCGCCGCAAAAGAGTACGACTTTCATTGTTCGTTCCGTCCCCATTTGGGTGTCAGTACGATTTGACGAGGGGTCGCATGTGGATCGCCGTGACCTCGACGGTCCGCGGTAAGCGCAACGTCGCTACGACGACCTCCGCGACGTCATCGGGTTGGATCAGCAATTCGGGCGCATAGGGCCGCCCTTCTTGCCGGAAGATCCGCGCCTGCCGCGCGGTCGCCGTTCGCCCGAGATAAACGCTGAGCACGCGTACGCCGTCAGAATTGACTTCCGCTCGGAGCGCATCGGCCACGGCCCGCAGCGCGTGCTGAGTCGAGGCGTATTGACCGACTCCGGCCCGAGCTTCGAGCCCCACCGTGGAGTTGATGAACACCACCTGCCCGCCGCTTGCCTTGAGCAGGGGCAAGAGTCCTTGGGTGAGCAGGTACGGCCCGCGAACGTTGGTCTGGTACTGTCGATCAAGGTCGTCGATGGACGCCCGCTCGTGCGGCGCCATCGCAAACACGCCGGAGCTCAGCACGAGCACGTCCATGGCACCGACCTCACGCCCCAGGGCAGCCACCGCGTCTCTCACCGAGGTCTCGCAAGTGAGGTCGATTGGCTGTACGACGACCTTGTTGGTGAGGCTGCGCGCCGGAGCCGCAACGGCTTCCAGGGCGTTCGGATCACGGCCGAGTAAGCAGACATGGGCGTCCCCTGCCGCGAGGCGGAGGGCAATGGCCCTTCCGATGTCGCTCGTCGCGCCAACAACGGCCGCGACCGGCTGCGTGAACGGGACGTCGCTCACAGCGTCTCCTTTAGGAGGCCGTGATCTCGAAGCACAGTGACGACACGGTCGATCGTCTCGAACGGAAGTCCCGATCGGTCGGCGATGTCGAGCACGCCGTGCTGGCCGTCGGACAAATTCAACGTCCACAGCAAGCCCATCTCGGTCGACGGAACGTTCGTGAGTCCGCCGAGCGCGTGATAGAGGCCGCGCTTCCCGAGCTGGGGCTCACACTTGGGGTTCTGGTTGACGTAGGTCCGATTGTTCTCGAGCACGTACAGGATGGCCAGGCAACTCGTCAGCGAGCGAGCGAGTTGCAACGGATCGATAAACTGTAGGTTGTCGGCTGATGTGTGGTATTCCCTGGAGCGATCCATCGGTGTCCGTGAGAGCCGGCCGACGGGCAGATTGAAGCCCGGCGAGCAGAACTGTCGCTCGTCGTACCCGTACGGCGAGAACTCGAAGATCTCGTGGTCGCCGAGCTGCCGGAGGACGTGCATGGCTGCCCGATCGACGGCCGCATCGCCTCGCCGGCTTTTCTTGTAGGTCAAGCGCCCCGCGTCCCCCAGGCTGGCGAGCACGAGACCATGGCGAATGGAGGGGACGACGGTCTCGTTGCGAGCAAGCCAGGTGATCGCTCCGATCGTCCCGGGGACAAAGAGGAACCGGTAGGAATACCGACGTGCGACCTGCTCGAGGTATTGAGCGAGGTGGGCGCCGATGACGAGGCCCGACAGATTGTCGTTGGCGAGTGAGGGGTGACAGAGGTGGGCCGAGACCAACACCTCGTCCGTCGACTCACCTGGCAAATAGACTTCCCCGTAGGTGAGTGAGCCCGGCTCCAGCGACGAGTCGATACACACGTCGTATTCGCCAGGCCCGAGTGCGTCCAGCTGTCGCTGACTGAGACAGAACCCCCAGTTCTCCGCATAGTAGGAGGTTCGGTAGGGGATCCAATCCGGGCGATCGGGCAGAGTGAACAGGTGAGGCCGAAGCCTCTCGAGCGAGAGACGGGTCCGAACGGGAACACTATAGCTGACGACATGAAGATTGGAACGCTGGAAGTCGACCACGCGTTCACCGCGGTCGTTCTTGATATAAGCATCCCGGATGTTCCACTCGCGGGGGACCGTCCAGTCGAACACCTCGGTTCCGCTCGGCACCTCGTGGATCGTGAGGGGAGCCAGCCGCTGCAAGCGCCGAAGCGTCTCGCGGACGCCGTCGCCGGTGATGCTCCGGCAGATCGGATACAGATCCGCGACCCAGCCGGCGAGCTGGCGGGCGAGCGCCGTCTCCTCCAGCCACCGTCATCGGGAACCTACCGTGGCTGGATCGAAATCGGGGTAACGCTGGTCACGTTCGATGATCGTGCGCTCGTCGTCGGGCCACGAGATACCGAAGAGCGGGTCGTCCCACCGGACACCGCACGCGTGCTCGGGCGCGCAGAATTCGGAGATCTGATAGAAGATCTCGGTCTCGTCTTCGAGAGTCTGAAACCCGTGGGCGAAACCGGTCGGCACGTAGACCATCCGGCGGTTGTCGGCGGTCAGCACGACCCCGATGTGACCGAGAAAGCTCGCCGAGTCGGGGCGCAGATCGACGATGACGTCGTACAACGAGCCCCGGGTACATCGCACGATCTTCGTCTCCTCCGCCGGCGCCGCCTGATAGTGCAGGCCCCGCAGCGTTCCCTTGCGCTTGTTGAACGATGTGCTGCATTGGGCGACCCGGGGTTCCAACCCGTGCGCCTGAAACTCCCGCTCGCACCACGTCCGCGCGAAGAGTCCCCGCGCGTCCTCCGAAGGTTCCGGGTCGATGACAAATGCGCCCCGAAGAACAGTCTCGGCGAAAATCATGAATAGACCTTGACGTCGGGAATCGGGACGAGAAACTGCCCGCCCCAACTCCGGATGAACGAAAGCTGTTCCATGATCTCGTCCTTGAGATTCCAGGGAAGAATCAACACGTAGTCGGGCCGCGTCTCCTCAATCTTTTCCGGTGTATGAATTGGCAAATGAGTACCGGGCAAGAACTTCCCGTGCTTGTACGGGTTCCTGTCCACGGTGTAGTCGAGAAAGTCGGTCCCGATACCACAATAGTTCAGCAGGGTATTGCCTTTCCCCGGCGCTCCGTATCCGGCGACGCGTCTGCCTTGGCGTTTGACCGCGATGAGGAACTCCAAAAGACGTCGCTTGGTTTCGTGGACCTGTTCGGTGAAGCTCGCATACCGCTCCATGCCGAGGAATCCGCTCGCTTCCTCGCGGGCGCGTAGCTCGCCGATCCGGTGGCTCACCGGTTTCCCCACGTCTTCGGAGTGCCGCGCGTAAA
>WNFT01005714.1_pt1 | contig 10902 bp, 8 predicted proteins | sample 5400191 | NCBI WGS metagenome assembly WNFT01 (sample SAMN13153359, study PRJNA577476) | soil metagenome | isolation source: 80 cm saprolite under Madrone tree | place: USA:California | collected 2016-06-14
GGCCCAATGGCGACAGAGGTGGTCGAGTGCGCCGGGGTCGGCGTGTGCACCTCGGATTACGGGCAATTGCAGTTCCAGAAGGTGCGCCGGCCGATGTATCCGCTTGACCTGTCCAACCGCTAGAATCTCAGCTGCGAATGGTTGCGGCCCAATCCACCGCCTGCGGCGTTGTCACACCCATCGACACATAAATGCTCATCAGCGCTTCCACGCCGAAATCCGCCGGTCTCACCCACTCTACCGGGACATAGACCAGGCACCCTCCGACCGGAATGGGCGCGGAGGGGACGAGCACGACATGATATTGCTGATCACCGATCGTGATCGGCTTGGGCATCGGCAGCAGTCCGAGAACGGCGGCGCCCCCTTCGCCGCCAAAGAAACACCAGACCGGACTCATGCTCTTGAGGCCATCCTGGTTCTTTCGATCGACGATGGCAACAAACCGCTTGGTCACATCGTAGAGGTTGCCGACGAACGGGATACGCTGCATCAGCGAATCGATCAGACTGCGCACGCGGCTTTCGAGGCGGGATTCGACCGCGAGCCCGAGCAGATAAACCAGCCCGACCACGACGACCGCCCCGAGCGCATAAGCAGCGATAGGGGAATTCGAAAAGTTGAAGCCGATCGAGATCAGGACGCGGCCGATCGCGCTGTCTGGACCGAGATATGCGTAAATAAAGGTGCCGACCCAAACGATAACGGCAACAGTCACTGCCAGCGGGAGCAGGACGAGAAATCCTGCGATGAACGTGCGAAAGCGGCTGATCATCGGTCACCATCTCTCATGGAGTTCCACGAGAAAGATAGGCAAAGACGATTGCAAAACCGAGATGACGAGCGGGCTGGTCCCCGACCGGGTCCAGGCGCCGTTCGATACGATCGTGACGAGTGGCGCGCCCGGGCGCAACCCGCGGAAAACCTCTCCGCTAGGTCCTCCCGCCAGCTGCGAACCGGTCGAGAACGAGCCTCGCCCGAAAATCGGCGCTGGCCGTTGCTTTCTCCGGTTCTAGCGGGAATCCGGTCGCATCGGCGACGCGGTCGATCGCGTTGAAGAGGCCGACCACGCCCGCGGCGTCGACCAGCCCGGACGGGCCCAGCGCCGCCGTCAGAACGTTGCGTGCTCTTGCCAGCGCGCTGTCGTCTTCGCCGACTACTGCCTCAGCAAATGCGACCAGCAGGTCGCCGTGGGGCACGCCTCCGTCGCCCTCAGCGGCGCCGGTGATCACCGCGAGATCGTAGGTCTTGTCATCGGTCCGTCCGCTCGCACGGAGCAGCAAGGCATGACTGGTGGTTCAATAGAGACATCGGTTGAGCGCCGATACCCGCGCCGCCAGCAACTCGATCTGGGCATGGCTGATCGCCCGATACTCGAGGGAGAAGTCGTGCATCGCCGCGCCCGGCAGGTATTGGTGGGCCACCAGATCGAAGAAGCTGCGCGCTTCTTCGGGCACCAGGCTCATCGCCATCATGATGTTGGCCGGCGGACGATCGGTCGGGTAGAGCCCGGCTTCTCCTTCGCTCACCTCCGCGGGCTCGATCCAGGGGACCCACGCACCTCCCGGCTTGGCGCCTGGCGGACGGTAGAGCGATGGTGCGCCCGGCTCCGGCATCGGCGGTGGCGGCACGTTGCGGCCGAGCCCTCGCGCCATCGTATCGATCGCGACAGTGTGGGCGACCACGCTGAGGATCTCGACATATTGCCCCTCGGTGAGACCGCCTTTGATTACACCGCGATACCAGCGCTCCCCGAGGCGTCCCGGATCGGTCGCCACACGATGCACCACCTCGACGGCGATTTCGGGCAATTGACCTAGGCTCTCGTGGATGCCCTCGATCGCGAACGGAGACGGCGCCTCCTTCCGCCGGCGACAGAGCGCGCACCGCGGTGCCTGTCGCGTTTCGGCGACGATCGCGACACGCGCGGCGCCGTCCCACCAGGTGCCAGGCCGTGCTATGTGCGTCCAGGCGCGGGCATGGGCGGCCGCCAAGTCATCGCGGATCGGGAAGGCTGCGGAAGCAAGGCGCTCGGTCGGCATCAGCGGCCCCGTGCGGGTCGTGCGAGCCGGAAGGCTGGCGTCGCCGGTGCCGGGAGTCAACCAGCTTCGCCGTAGTTTCGTCGAAACCGGCGGACGGACGGGAGGAGATCCGTCGATCCTGTAGCCGCACGGGCAGGGTCGGGTTAGGGTGAGGGCCTCCGAACAGGAGGAAAGCATGGACGCCACCAATCTGCTCGAAGCCGATCGGCGCTATCTCGTCCATCCGCTGCACCATCCCGATGATCACCGCCAGCCGCTGGTCGTCGTCGATGGGAAGGGCGCGATGCTGCGCGACGCCGACAGCCGCGAATATATCGACGGGCTCTCGGGGCTGTGGAACGTCAATATCGGCCATGGCCGCGCCGAGCTGGCCGACGCGGCGAGCGCGCAGATGCGGCGGATCGCCTTCGCCTCGGCCTATATCGGCGCCACCAACGAGCCGGCGGTCCGGCTCGCCGAGAAGATCGTCGGGCACGCCTACCCCAACACCGCCGCCGCCTATTTCACGACCGCCGGCGCCGAGTCGAACGAGTCCGCGTTCAAATTCGCGCGCTATTTCTGGAAGATCAAAGACAAGCCGGAAAAGACCAAGATCATCTCGCGCGTTCACGCCTATCACGGCGTGACCCTGGCGGCGATGAGCGCTACCGGCATGGCGGCCTATCACAAGATGTTCGGGCCGCTGGTGCCCGGCTTCATCCAGGTAGCGCCGCCTTACCCCTACCGCTGGGCCGGCAACGAGGAGCCTGGGATCGGTGCAGCCGACGCGGTCGAGAAAGCTATCCTCACCGAGGGTGCGGACACAGTCGCGGCGGTGATCGCGGAGCCGGTCATGGGGGCAGGCGGCGTCATCGTGCCGCCGGCGAGCTATTTTCCGCGGCTGCGCCAGATCTGCGATTGCTACGACGTTCTGCTGATCGCCGACGAGGTGATCACCGGGTTCGGCCGTACCGGGAGATGGTTTGCACTCGGCCATTGGGGGATCGAGCCGGACCTCGTCTCTTTCGCCAAAGGCGTGACCAGCGGATATCTGCCATTGGGTGGCGTGCTCGCCTCGAAACGCGTGCACGAGGCGATCGAAAGCGCGCCGTTGGATCGCAGATTCATGCACGCGGCGACCTATTCCGGCCACCCCGTGTGTTGTGCGGTCGGGCTGCGTAATGTCGAGATCATCGAGAACGAGGGGCTCGTCGAGCGCGCCGCAGTCATGGGACGGCGCCTGCTGGAGGGGCTCGAGGAGCTGCGCGATTTGCCGGTCGTCGGCGATGTGCGCGGGCTCGGCATGATGTGCGGCGTCGAGCTGGTGACCGCCCGCGCTACGAAGACGCCGGCGCTCGGGCTCGGTGCGCGTATCACTCGCGAGGCGCTGGCGCGCGGGCTCTTGCCGCGCATTCGGCCGGGGAGCGCCGACCCGCCGGTCGGTGATACGATCTGCCTGGCGCCGCCTTTGATGACCCCGACTGAGGTGCTCGACCGCATCCCGCAGATCCTGCGCGCGGCGATCGTGGCCGCAACTGACTGATTCCATGGCTCGAAAAGGTATTGGAATCGTCATCGAGGGCGCGACCGGTCGGCTCGGCAGCACCCAGCACCTGCGGTCCCTGATGGCGATGTCCGGTGAAGGTGGGCTGCTGCTCGCCAATGGCGACCGGCTGGTGCCGCAACCGGTGTTGCTGGGTCGCGACTCCCAGAAGCTCGCGGCACTGGCGGCGGCGAATGCCGGTCTCAAATGGAGCACCGATCGCGGCGCCTGTCTTGGTGACCCGGGCATCGCGATCTATTTCGACGCGACCGCGACCGGAGGACGGTCGGCGCGTGTCAGGGCGGCGCTCGACGCCGGCAAGCAGGTCTATGTTGAAAAACCGCTCGCCGAAACCCTGGCGGAAGCCCTGGATCTGACGCGCCGCGCCGAGCGCACCGGTCTCAAGAATGGTGTCGTGCAGGACAAGCTGTTCCTGCCCGGGCTCACCAAACTGAGCAAGCTCTATGAGGCTGATTTCTTCGGCCGCGTTCTATCGATCCGGTTGGACTTTGGCTGGTGGGTATTTGACGGCACGCCCTACCCGGCGCAACGGCCGAGCTGGAATTATCGTAAGGCCGCCGGTGGCGGGCTGATCCTCGATATGTTCGCGCATTGGCGCTACGTCTTCGACCGCCTGTTGGGGGAGGTCAAATCGGTGTCGTGCCGCCACACGACCGCGATCCCTAGGCGTCGCGACGAGACCGGCAAACGTTACGATGTCGATGTTGAGGACACCGCCTTTGCGATTTTCGAGCTCGCGGGCGGAGTTCTCGCGCAGGTCAGCTCGTCTTGGGCGAGCCGCGTCAAGCGCGACGACCTTCTGCAAATCCAGGTCGACGGCACCTTGGGCTCGGCAGTGTGCGGCTCCCACCGCTGCTTTGTGCAGCCGCTCGTCGCCACGCCGAAGCCGTTTTTCGACCCGGAACGGCCGCAGCAGATGGTGTTCGACGAGCAATGGCAGGAGATGCCGGACATCGATCCGGTGCGTAACGGCTACCGCGCCGGCTGGGAGCTTTTCCTGAGGCACGTCGCAGAAGACGCGCCATTCCCCTCGCCTTTCCTTGAGGGTGCCAAAAGCGTTCAGCTGGCCGACGCCTGCTATCTAAGCAACCGCGAGCGGCGTTGGATAGATCTCCCGGAACTAAAGCTGTGAGATGATGGCCGACAGCAGCATTATCGCTGCGCCCCTTTTTGCTTTTAGGAAATCACGCTAACCCCGGGCGCCTTAGGCGGCTGCCGCCCTTGTTGACGTCGCCTCCTCCGGCGATCGCTGGGCGCTCTCGCCACTCGGATCGGCGCGGCGAAAATAGAGATGCACGGCAGTACCGATGCCTTCGACACTTTCAACGCGGGCGAAGCCGCCCAGCCGGCGCACCAATTCATGGGCGGCGGCGACCGCGGGTCTGACCGTCACTGCCGGGTCGAAAATACTCTCGAGGTATTCCGCAGAAAAGCCCGAGCCGTTATCCTTGACCGTCAGTCGCACATAGTCTCCCACAGCACCCGCGGCGAATTCGACGACTGCGTCGGCATCGATCGTATATTGGCGAGTTCCGACAACGAGGTCGCCGCCACCCAGCATGTCGGTGACCGCTGCGGCGAGGAGATCGCGGACCACCTTGGCGACTGCATCCGCGTCGGCGAGACACGGCCACAGGTCGGGCAGCAGCGAAAAGCGACAATCTATGGAACGTGGAAGTCGCCGCCGGAGAGATCGTTCGAGCGCCGCGAGCGTAGCGTTCAGGTCGGTTAATCGCGGTTCCGGCGCCACCCTTCTATTGGACACAATAGATCGACGCATCGCTATTGTCAGGCGCTTCATCGCATCCGACGCAATGGTGTGCCATCGCGCGACGCCAGCTCTGAGGCCAAGCTGCAGATGGCCCGCCAGGCTGCCGAACAGACCGTGGAAACGATCAAACAATCGAGTGAGTCGATCGGTGCGCCTACGAGGTGTTGCGGCGCCGTACGTCGGAGTTCGGACTAACTCCCCATCCGGGGCGCCGCGGGCGCCGGTCTTGGCCGTTGTCGCAGGAGCGCTCCATCGGAACCGTCGGCGCCACAGCAGGCTCGCCGTGACGGACAACGCAAGCGCGCCAGCCGCCGCGAGGAGCGCAGAAACCGGCCAATCCCGCCCGACAACCGTTGCTGGTTTGTATAGGAACGCTTCGAGATCGACCGGTCGCGAAATGACCCCGATATCGATCAAGCGCTGTTGAATTTGGGCCCAGCGTTCCGGGTTCGAGTCTCCGAGCGCTGCTTCGGGATAACGGGCGAGCTTGCGCGCCACCTCGGTCTGGTAGCGGGCGAATCCGACCGGATCGGAAACCGGTACTTGAACCGGCAGCTTGGCGAGAATACGCGCCGCGATTTCGTCGGGATGCTGCAGAGCGTAGTCCCAACCCCTGATCGATGCTTCGCGAAACCGCTGCACCATTGGCGGATCGGCTCTGGCTAAGCGCTGCAGTGTGAACAGGCTGTCCCCGTAAAATTCGGTTCCGTAGCTCGAAAGATTGAAGGCTTTCAGCAAAATCCCCCGTTCGCGCGCTAGCCAAGGCAGCTCCCAGGCCGAGCCCACCGCGGCTTCGACCCGGCGGCCGGCGAGTTCGTCGATCGTTCCCCCAGGCTCCATCGCGACAGATTTCACCCTTTCCGGGTCGATCCCTTCCCCGTAGAGTGCGGTACGCAACTCTAGATCGAGAATGTTGCTAGCTGGCAGTCGCCCAACTCTGCCGGCGAGGAGCGACGCGTCAAGCGAGAGGTCACGGTCGGTGCGGTAGTAGACTGCGGCACCGCTGTCTTGAAACACGGGCGCCAGCAGCAACAGAGATTGGCCTTGGGCTGCCCGAACCAGCAACTGAACCGTTCCGGTCGCAAACTGGGCACGACCCTCGGTTATTTCGCGGACCGGGTCAATCGGGCTCGCCCCAGGCGGGGTGCCCGGCTTGATCTCGACATCGAGTCCGGCCGCCTGATAAAAGCCTTGCCACAAGGCCGCGTAGTAGCCGGCAAACTCGAACTGCGGCTCGCGATGCAGTTGGAGCACGAGTTTGGTCTCGGCATTTGCAGCAAACGGCAACGCGGCGAGAGCAAGCGCAAACCAGGGCGCGCGGGTTGCCCCGGACGCAAATGCGTCCCGCGCAGCTGCGACAGGAATTCGTCTCGACATTTGCCCTCCCCCTACGAGAGGCGGGACGGCCACACCCCCAAGGCCGAACCGCGATTGCCGAGCGCTGTTCCGATACGCCGTACGGCGGTGCTTCGGCATCGGCGCTGAAGACAGGCGCTCGACGCTCGCCCGCGTCGGATCAGCATAGGCGGCGGGCCGACTGCGCTCAAGTTCGTAGCCAATAGCGAGAGCGGATCTCCCGGCCATATTGCCCGATCCACGCGGGTCGGCGTAGCCTGCAAGAGGTCGCAAACACGGCAGACGGCGAATGAGGGTAGTGGTGACGGGCGGCGCGGGTTTTATCGGCTCGGCAGTTTGCCGGTTGCTCGTCGGCGAGCTCAACGTCACGGTCCTGAATGTCGATAAGCTGACCTACGCGGCAAATCTCGGGTCGTTGCAGGCAGTCGAGGCGAATCCGCGCTATTCCTTTCGCCGAGCCGATGTCTGTGATCGGCAGGCAATGTCCTCATTGCTCCAAACGTTCGATCCGGACGCCGTTCTCCATCTCGCGGCGGAAACTCATGTCGACCGTTCGATCGACGGTCCGGCCGAATTCATCAAGACTAACGTCGAGGGCACTTGCGTGCTGCTGGAGGCTGCGCTCGAACATTGGCGGAGGCTTCCGGCTGAGCGGGCAGCCCGCTTCCGTTTTCACCATGTGTCGACCGACGAGGTTTTCGGCTCACTCGGAGATACCGGCAAATTCACGGAGGCCACACCTTACCAACCGAACTCGCCCTACTCGGCATCGAAGGCGGCCTCCGATCACCTGGTCCGTGCGTGGCGGGAAACCTTTGGGCTGCCCACCTTGATCAGCAACTGCTCGAACAACTACGGACCCTGTCATTTCCCCGAAAAGCTGATCCCGCTTGTCATTCTGAGGGCGCTGCACGGCAAGCCGGTTCCGGTCTACGGGAACGGCGAGAATATCCGCGACTGGCTTTACGTTGAGGACCACGCTCGGGCGCTGTTCCTGATCTTGAGCGAAGGCAAGGCGGGAGAAAGCTACAATGTCGGCGGCAACGCCGAGCGGACCAATCTCGATGTCGTCGAGTCGATCTGCCGCTTGCTCGACGAAATGTTGCCCAAATCACCGCATCGACCGCATCGCCGTCTGATCACCTTTGTCACAGATCGGCCAGGACACGATCTGCGCTACTCGATGGATATCGCCAAGATCCGGCGTGAATTGAGCTGGCAACCGCAGGAGAGTTTCGACAGCGGGTTGCGCAAGACGGTCTCGTGGTATCTCTCGAACCGTTGGTGGTGGGAGCCGATTTGGACGCAGAGGTACCGGGGCGAGCGACTTGGGGTCGGCGGCGATCGAGGCCTCGAAGAAGCGCCGCCCTCGGCACCCGCTGCCGAATAGGCTGTCGGCGCGGGTGGGCAGACCAGCAATATATTGCCATTTTACTATTATAAAATTGACAATTCCATAGTGATCTGGTAAGAGAACGCCCGGCTTGCCACCGAAACACCCGCTTGGCGGGGAGCATTGGGGTGAGGCCTGCCTGGCAAAATAATTTTGATGTGAATCGCACCAATGCCTGATCTCGCACCCTATTTCCCGCCGGTCATGTCCGATGTCGTGATCGACCTCTATCACGGTGACAAAATTAACGTAAATTTCTCTTCCGTGAAATCTACTGGCATCGACGCGGTGATCCTCAAGGCGACGCAAGGCATCAATTTCGTGGATCCGGCCTTTGCGCCGCGGGTTGCCAATGCGCGAGCCGCCGGGCTGCTGGTTGGGGCATATCACTTCATGGATGCTACGAGCCCGTGCGAGCAAATGGCAAATCTCCTATCCGTCGTCGGAGACACGGGCGATATTCTGCTGGTGGTCGATTTCGAGGTCTACGAGAGATCCCAACCGACCGCGGCGCAAGCCGCTGCAGCCGTCGTGATGGTCAAATCCGTGACGGGGCGATTGCCGGTTCTGTACACCGGCCGCTACGTGTTGTCCTCGCCCAATTCTATGCTGTCGCAGTGCCCACTGTGGCTTGCCGAATACGGTTCGCGCCCGATCTGTCCGCCGGGCTGGTCGCAATGGAAGCTGTGGCAGCATACCGACGGACGGGTCGGCAGCGGACCCATGACGGTGGCGGGCATCGGGCCCTGTGACCGCAGTCGCTTCGCCGGCACCGTCGACGAGCTCAAAGCTTGGTGGCCCGCGGCAATAACCTAGCACTGGGACGCAGCGCTTCCCGGCGGTTTCCCGGTCGGCCGCTTCCCGCTGCGGCGGCGCGCGGCCCTCCATTGCCCATTCGCGGGTGGTGCTGCCGGTGGGTATCGAACCTACGACCTCTCCCTTACCAAGGGAGTGCTCTACCACTGAGCTACGGCAGCGTCCCCGCGCGACCGGAAGGCAATACACGAGGTCCCGGCGGCTGGCAAGGCATGCGGGTTGACGGCAGCACGTCGGTGTGAAACTCCCCGCGCGCCTGCTTTTGGGCCCGGATAGGATTTGCCTTACGTGGCAACCTTGAAATTGTTAATTAATTTCATATGTATAATGACAATTCGGTGGGCGACGGAGACGATGACATTCATTTCTGGAACAGTGGCGGGAACGATCGCTCCCCGCAGGCGGGCTGTCGCCCGTGATCGGCCGTTTCACAACCAAGGTGGGAAATGCGCCTGATTCCGTCCTGCAAAATCAGGCGACCCGGCGGGTACCACTCAATTCAAGATTGTATATCTCTCTGCTAAGTGCGGTCGGTCGTCCACGCAACTGTTTGTCGTACCTGCCCAGGCCAGAGCGTAGGAATGCGAAAATTCGGATCGAGGAGTGGATGACTCCTTGACAGTTTGGGCTGTGCTCTCGTTGCATCCAGGTATGAGCGAACCTCCCCATTTGACGCCGAGAAAGAACAACAAGCGGGCAGCGCGCGAAGAGCGGCTGGCTAAGGAGTTGCGGATCAATCTGCTCCGACGCAAGGAACAAAGGCGCGCGCAGGATAGGCGGGCAGTTGCGCGATCAGAAGGATCGGATCGGGAACGCGAGCCACCGGCTTGAGCGGCGCCCCACGCTTCAGTAAAAGCAAGCGAGCGGTCGGGGGGCCGGCGTAGCTCGCAGATAGAGCGTGGAACAAGGGCAATGGATAAGATCCGCATCAAAGGTGGCGTGCCGCTCGAGGGGATTATTCCGATTGGTGGTGCCAAGAATGCGGCGTTGCCGCTGATGGCCGTGAGCCTGCTGACTCCGGATACGCTGACTCTCCAGAATGTCCCCGATCTGGCCGATATCACGACGATGGCGAACCTTCTCGTCCAGCACGGCGTCACTGTCGCGGTTGACGAGGCCGACGGAAATCGCGGGCATGCACTCGAATTATCGGCCGCACATATTACTTCGACGACAGCGCCTTACGATCTCGTCCGAAAGATGCGGGCTTCCATTCTTGTGCTCGGACCGCTTTTGGCGCGCTGCGGCCGAGCGCGAGTTTCCTTGCCCGGCGGCTGCGCGATAGGCCCGCGACCCGTCGATCTCCACATCAAGGGGCTACAGCGGCTGGGCGCTGAGGTGGAGCTGCATGGCGGTTATATCGACGCGCGCGCACCAAAGGGTTTGAAGGGTGCCGAGATCGCTTTTCCGGCCGTGTCGGTTGGAGCTACCGAGAATTTGCTGATGGCGGCTACGCTCGCTGAAGGGGAGACTTTGCTTATCAACGCCGCACGGGAACCCGAGATCACCGACCTCGCGAGTTGCCTTGTCGCTATGGGAGCCCGGATCGACGGGATCGGGACCGACCGGCTCCACATCGTCGGGAGCGGCGGACTGCACGGGACAGCTCATGCGATTATTCCCGATCGCATCGAAACCGGAACCTACGTTATGGCGGCAGCGGCGACCGACGGTGAGGTGCAGCTGACCGGCACCCGGATTGATCTCATCGCAGCGCTGGTGCGTACCCTGGAAGGGGCGGGTGTGGAGGTATCGGCCATCCCGGATGGGCTGAAGGTGCGTCGACGCTGCGGCTCTCTAGAGGGCGTCGACATCATGACGGAACCCTACCCGGGGTTTCCGACGGATCTGCAGGCGCAAATGATGGCGCTGATGGCGAGCGCTAGAGGCGCGTCGATGATCACCGAAACGATTTTCGAGAACCGCTTCATGCATGTCCCCGAGCTCTCGCGCATGGGGGCCAACATCAATGTGCACGGCG
>WNFT01005719.1_pt1 | contig 10901 bp, 8 predicted proteins | sample 5400191 | NCBI WGS metagenome assembly WNFT01 (sample SAMN13153359, study PRJNA577476) | soil metagenome | isolation source: 80 cm saprolite under Madrone tree | place: USA:California | collected 2016-06-14
CGCTGCATGTGCTCCTCCTCTCGCGCAGTACGCCTGTGCTCCCACTCGCACGCCTGCGCACCAGGGGAGCCCTCGTCGAAATGCAGGCAGCCGATTTGCGCTTCACCGTCGCAGAGACGGGCGAGTTTCTCCAGGACACACTGGCTTTGTCCCCGGACCCAGAGACGCTAGCGCAACTCGATCGCCATTTGGAGGGATGGGCAGCCGGCCTGCGCTTGTTGACCCTGGCGCTACGTGGTCACAGGAACCAGCAGGAAGTTGCACACCAGCTCGCGAGCTCCGCGGGGAGTCACCGGCTCATCCTGGACTACTTCGTCAGCGAAGTGCTGAGTTCCCAATCGAGGCCCCGTCAGGACTTTCTGCTACGCACGAGTGTGTTGCATCGGTTCAGTGGCGCTCTGTGTGATTTTGTCACCAATCGGCAGGACAGTGCCCAGCACTTGGCAGAGATAGAGCAAGCTGGCCTGTTCCTGGAAGCAGTGGACTGGGCAGGAGAGTGGTTTCGTTATCACGCGCTCTTCGCCGAGGCCATGCGAACCGAAGCGCAGCGCCGCCTGGGCGAAGACACACTACGCACGCTGTCCGCACAAGCAAGCATCTGGTTTGAAGCACAGGGATTTTTTACGGAGGCCATCGAAGCGGCTCTGCAGGCCCAAAACATGCAGCGGGCTCTCGTCTTAATCGGACATCTGATCGGGGCTCGGCCACTCCATGAATTGCAGGACGTACCCACGCTGCTCCTCTGGCTCCAACGGATCCCCGAAGCACTGCTCAAATACTATCCACTTCTCTGCCAGTACTACGCAGCCGCGTTGCTCTTCTCAGGGAAGGTGGTAAGAGCGGAGTTCGCCCAGCTCGAAAAGCTCTTGCAGATGGCAGAAGAGAGCTGGAGGGAGATGGGATACGCGGCGAAACTCGGGGAAACCCAAACTTTCCGTGCCATGCTTGCTTCGCGTCGGGGAGCACACCAACGCGCACTGGCTCTTGCCAGAGAAGCGCTTACTCGCTTACCGACAGGGGAGCAAGCATGGCGCAACATCGGCTTAGGCATTGTCGGTATAGGAGCCCTCCGGGAGGGGCAGATCAACGAAGCACAGGAGGTGCTTCAAACATTACGTGCTTATTGGGAGGCGGTCGGCAACGCCGGTGCCATGCGTGGAATCACCTTGCTCCTGGGTAACATATCCTATGAACAGGCAGCGTTACATAAAGCGGAAGAGCTCTATCGCCAGGTGCTTGCCTTTGCCCGAGAAGCACAGGATAGGCATGACACAGCTCACGCGTTGCGAAGTTTGGCAGGAATCGCTTACGAGCGGAATGAATTAGTCGCGGCCGAACAACAGGCACGGGAGGCGCTTGCCATCGGCAAACTGATCTCCGATATTGAATGGCAGGTCGAGGCCTCACTTGTCCTGGCCGATGTTGAGCACGCGCGAGGGCAGCGCGAGGCAGCTTTGCAACGCTGCACTTCTCTCTCCAACATGCTACGATCCAGCGTTTTACCTCTGGATGTGCCATTGCATGCTCAACTCAACCGCAAAATCCAGGCCGAGCAGGCCAGATTCCAGCTCACGACTGGCGATCATGCCGCAGTCCAACGCTGGGCCAATAATCGTGACCAGCACGACAAGCAGATATCACGCTTCCAGCAAGAACACGAAGAGCTGATGATCGTCCGCCTGCTCATTGCCCAGGGGAAGATAGAAGAGGCACAGGATGTGCTCACGCAGTTGCAAACCTCAGCTAATGAGGCGGGGCGTAGGCACAGTACGTTGCAAATCCAGCTGCTCCAGGCGATGGCTTACACCGCGAGCAAACAAGTGCAAGAAGCCAGGCAACACCTGCTCATCGTGCTCACGCAGGCGCACCCCGAAGGCTTTCTGCGCCTCTTTCTGAATGAAGGAGAGACCATGGCAGCGCTTCTCCACAGCCTCATTCCGCACATGCATGAGCCGGCGCTGCGTACCTATGTCCGGAGCATTCTGCATGCCTTCGCCAAGGAACGAGGAGAGGCAGAAGTTTCTGCTGCTCTCTCCTCCAGACAGTTGATCGAACCGCTCTCGCCTCAAGAATTGCGTGTGCTCCGCCTGCTCGTTGCCGGCCGTTCCAATCGGGAAATAGCCACGGAACAGATCGTCTCCATCAACACCATCCGCACACAGGTGCAAAGCATCTATCGCAAGCTCGGCGTCAACAACCGTGTCGAAGCCTGCGAAATGGCGCGTCAACTCCACCTTCTCCAAACGAGCTAAGCCGTAAGCGTGTCGCCCCTTTCAATTGCATCCATCACTTTCGAGTTGACCCATTTGGGCTACGTTGGAATATAGTGATGTACAATCAGGTGGCTTGCTTTACACGCCATGCGAATCATCGAACTCCAAAACGTGCCCATCTGGATCATGCACCGTGAATGTATACTCCCCCCACGGCTTCTGGCTCGGCGCACCCTCTACAGGAAAACCTACTTCCTGCAAATGCTGGTACAACCCATCCACATCCGATGTCCCAAACTCTACATGCGTGGCCCCATGCTTCAATAGCCCTACCATCCCCTTGCCTACGGAGAGTAGGGCAAATTCTCCGGGCCGGTGTACGATTTCCTCGACGCCGGGAATCATCTTGTAAAACGCCAGCGAGCGTTCTATATCCGCGACGCGCAACGTCAATCCCTCCATCGAAACGCCATCGTCTTCGCATTCCTATTTTCTGTGGTCATGATGCTCTCTCCTTTCCTGAGCCCCCGCGAGCCACCGACAACCACAAGGGTTTGTCGCTACGCGAGGGATGAGCCTGCGACAGCCCTTGTGGCTGTTGTAGCTACTGCACAATCACTTTGAGCGTCATTCCTGGGTGGACAGTGCAATACAGTGAGAATGTGCCCGCCGTAGTAAATGGGCCGATGGTTATGCTTCCCCCGTTGACCTGTATATCCTTCACCACTGGCGCTCCTAGCTCGCTTGTCGGTTTCGGCGTCGAGCCATCCCACGTACCATTGGTGAGAATATGCAGGAAGCTCCCATCGTCCACCAGTTTCAGCATGGATCCCTTGGCGAGAGTGATGGTCGGTTGTGAGAAGCTGGCGATCCCCATGTGCACAGTACCCGGCTCGGTCGATGCCTGAGCGGCGAGTGTGTTCCCAGGAAGTACAAGCAGTGATACTACCGTCGCGCCAGCGACAAACCCAGCCAGCACGCCCAGAAACGCACTGGTCCAGCGCGGCGCGAGTCGTGCCCCGCCACGATAGTTCTGCATGGTCGCCACAATACCCGCTACGATTGCTACTATCGCCAGCACATAGATTAGCACCGAGACGATGAATGGTCCTCCTTCTTGTGGGTGCGTCAGATGGTAGAGCGAATATTGCTGCGATGCCAGCCCGCCGATCCACACCCCAGCACCAAACACTGCTCCCAGCGCAGGCGTCCAGCGCACGCCTGTAAACACCAGCCCCGCCATCACAAGAGACGCAACGGCGAGAATGGCAATCGCCACCACTCTCACTCCGATCATCATCATCAACAGCCAGAATCCGCTGCCGATACCCACCAGTGATCCTGCCGTTAACCAGCCCATAAATGGCAGAGGCACTCTCGATAGTACTCCTTGTTGATTAGTTGTCTTCATAACCGTCTACTCCTTACAAACCAGCCAGAGGTCCAATAAAATCCAAGTATTCCCTCGCAAGACGCGCTATTTATACATCACCCTGGCTCGGTTCAGGCAATACCAACCGCTCCACGATCTGTAACATCCCCTCAAAATCTACCTCCTGACGTGACCAGACGTAGGAGAAAGTTACGCCTTTGACTACGACAATGATCTTTTTTGCTGTGGTTTCAAGGTCCAGATCGGCCCGAAACTGGCCTTGTGCCACTCCCTCAGCTAGTATCCAGCCCAGATACTGCATCCAGTGCTCGTCCATGCGCAGCATTGCTCTCTCAAGCTCTGGGTGACGCTGGGAGCGCATCACTAGCTCCCCCAGCACGATGAACATCTTCGGCATCGTGCGCATGCGATAGACCGTATTCCGAAACATGGCGCGCAAATGCCCCAGCGGCGTGGAGAAATCCAGTTGCAGATCCCGCGATGCCTCCGAACTGAACAGGTCCAGCAGATAATCGACTACCCCATCGATCAAATCTTCTTTGCTCGCAAAATAATAATGCAGTGTCGCAATATTCACTCTTGCCCTCATGGCCACATCCCGCGTGCGCAGCTCCTCAAATCCTTTCTCCGCGATCAAATCATAGGCCGCCAGCACCAATGAGCGACGCCGTTCGTCGCCATGTGTTGTTCGCGTACTGGCCAGGCGGTTAGTAGTATGCTCCACATCTTCAATATTTCCCACAGGCTCACTCATCCGTTTCACCTTCTGTTTATCAATCAGTTGATTAGATGTTAGCACACAAATCTGTGTTTATCAATCAGTTGATTGGGAAATTTTAAGTGTAGTGGCTATCACGGGCAAGACGGGATGGAACGGTGGCTGGGTCTAGGGGTCATCGCCTCGAACCTGCACCGTATCGCCCTGGCGAAGTAAGCCCACCCTCCCATGAGAAGAAAGCTCATCCTTTTAATCGCCGATCGCTTGCTATGAATCCCATTTTCAAGCCTGTTTATCCATTTCGCAATGGAAACTCGTACTAGGGATCTAGATGTTTTGACAAAAGCGCACGCTCGCCCCAACTTCCAGCATTCAGGCCAGATTCAGGAATTTTTAATATCCACTTCAGTTCCTTCTTTTATAACAGAGACAGTTCTAAATACTACTGCTATAATGGGCGTATGCAGTGAATATGCGCCTGGAGGAGGCACTATGAAGAAGCGATCAATTGTCTGGCTCGGTCTGCTATTGGGCCTGCTACTTCCGCTTATGGCTGCCTGTGGAGGTGGATTGCCACAGAAGAGTGGCAATCCCAATCTGGCAACGCGTCCGATAGGTGATCAGGTGTACGTACTCGACAACTATACGGGGGCGGGGAACAAGCAGGTCGCTCAACACATCGTTGCCCTGCCGACAGGGACGGCGAATCCAACAGTTCGGCTTATGCTCCCCGCAGGGCTTACCGAGCTCAAGCACCAGCGATTGTACGTTGCTGATCCTGTGCCTAACGGCAATAGTACCAGCATCTCCGTTATTGATACAAGCTCAGGCGCTACCGTGCGCACATTCAGTATTGTAGGAAGCTACTCGACAGCCGATAGGGGTTACGCTGACTCGATGCTTTCAGGGGATGGACGCTGGTTGGCGCTGCGGGCACAGAATACGCCTGTTGAAACAACCAGTATCGCGCTGGTCGATACCCAGGCTGGAAAGCTCGTGAAGAACATCCATCTGACGGGCGACTTCACACTTGATGCAGTCTCGCCCAAGGGCACAATGCTCTACTTGCTGGAGTACTATGAGGCCGGAACGAGCCACTACAACGTGCGGGCCTATGACGTCAATGCTAACCAATTGTTGGAGGGCAGCATTGTTGATAAGAACGAACTGGGCGAGAAGATGCAGGGTGACGCCTTGACCCGCCAGATGTCCGAGGATGGTGATATGGCCTACACGCTCTATATCAACCCGGTGACGAACAAAGCCTTCATCCACATTCTCTGGCTGGCCGATACAGTAAACACCTCCATCCCTTTCCCCACTATTGCGCGCTGCCTCGACCTTCCGGTGGGCAACTCCTCCGCTCTGCTGCGCTACTATACCCTGACCCTCTCGCGGGGTGGCAGCACGCTTTATGCAGCAAACGCCGCGCTTGGAACGATTGCAACGGTCAACCTTGATCTCGGGATGAACTCGTATCAGCTCTGGCTGATCCCTAATGCGAAGATCACTCACTTCAATCCGGGCAATAATACGGTGAGTACCGCTGATCAGGCGCGTGAGCTACACAATGGAGCAGTGCTCTCACGGAATCAGAAGCTGCTTTACGTCGCAGGACTGCAAGGCATCTGGGTGATCAATGCCGATACGCTCAAGGTGCAGGCACAGTATCTGAAAGAGCAGAGCTTCACCGGCCTGGCCGAAAGCTCTGATGGGCAGAGGCTTTACGGAGTTGATCCCACGATTGGCATTACCCTGCTCGACCCTGGCAGCGGAGCTACGCGCACTGTGATCAAGGGTGCAGTTCAGTCGCCCTGGGGCATTGAATGGGCGACTTAACAGTCGCCCCATAATCGATCAATGTTCTGCCCGATTGCTCTGCAATTGGAGGCAGCGGTTCACACGCCAGCAGACGCGCTTCATCTTCAGTTGCTTCACTTTGGCGACAAGTGTGGGCCAATCTCCCGGCTTCGGCGCTATCCTGGCATATTCCTCTTGCAACGGGGTTCCAGCCAGGTCCTTGGGTTTCAAGTGCTCAATTCCCGATGAGCCCGGGGTGAAAGTTGCTGGACCGCCAAAGCTTATGAGAACATTTCCGGCTGGTATACCTTTGATAGTAAGTGTACTTGTTGAAGAGTCATATGTCCAGTTAGTAAGCGGTGAACCATTGACAGACACTGTGGTAGGTTGTTTTGTCGCATAGATCTTGGCTCTGGATGTGAGCGCTATCGGATCATTCTGGAATTGAAGATATGTATGGTTATCTGTACTGGCTGCCAAGGCTTCTCCGTCTGTTCCAGTTACATACATATTGCCGATACGTGAGCGTGTACTGGTCATTCCCAAGGTGATTGTTGTATTTCCCGCTACCAGGCTCTTGCCTGAGATAAAATAGCTCGGGTATGTAGCGCCGTTCACCTGAATGGAAGAGATATAGGCATTAGCGGTTGAGTTATTGTTCGCCTGAATTGTGATATCTTTTGTACCATGGATGACTGCGGTGGTGACGGATGGGCTGGTAATTACCCACTGCGCACCCGGCGCTGGCATCGGGAATAACCCTAATATGGCTAATACGATATTAGCAGCATTATCCGTATAGTAAACATCTGATCCTGTCCACCACCCTTCCCACATATTAAGGGAATTGAATTGTGGAACATACCTGTTACGGCTTATATCCTGAGCAGTCCACGGACTGTTGCTATAAATCGGTAAAATTTGGTCTAAGTTTTCATAGTCATTATAATCCTTAGCAGGTGTTAAAAGTGTATTTATTTGCGAGGTCATAGTGCTATCTCCATAAAGAGTGGTCAAACCAAGAGGATCATGCATGATATCAAATGCATATCTTTTATCGGTTCCCTCAAAGAAACCCGTGTTCATCGCAGCCCATGAACCATCGGAGTTTTTGGCACGGAATACCATGTGAGCCGCATCCCAGGTATTTTTATAATTCTGCCCGCGGCCTATATACTGGTTATAAGTTGAGCTATCTCCCAAAACTTTAGCCAGCAGAGCCAATCCTTGTACATCAGTAGAAAATTCCAATCCACGTGACATAAAATTACTGGTACCACCATCAGCAGGTATATAACCCTTCGTTAAATATTGGGACTTATACATAAAATTAGTAGTACTTCCAAAAGTATTTGCTATAGAATTTTTAGCTTTATTATAATCTACCCCTATCACACCCTGTAAGTAAGCGCGAAGGAACATTCCGCCAAAGAATCCCCACTGTTGATCATTCCAACATCCGGGACAGTATGGATCCCAATTCCCTAACATCACTCCATTAAGGTCGTATTGAGCCTGGTAGGTATGTAAGATATCTTTCATTAAACTGGGATCAAGAAGTGTCAGTAGTTCGTTGGTAGTACGCCCATTATCAAACTCGCAGCGGAAATAACCCCCTCCAACATATTCCCAACCAGGACTTGAACCTATTGTCAAAACAGGACTGCCATAGGCAGCAGCATACGAAGCATAAGGGGAACCATCCGTCGCATTTATAATATTCGCATAAACCGAATATAATCCTGTGTAGAGCATTTGTTTTGTGCGCTGATCAGCGTTTTGTACATCGATCTTGCCCAGTTTGGCATTCCATGCGTCCTTTAACCGTTGTGATGCGGCAGCAAAGTTGAAATCCGAAAATTGATTAGTGAAAAACTGCTGCGCCTGGGCCATGCTTGAATGAGATAAGGCTACCGCTACCGTAACATCCGTAGTGGAAGGATGAAATTTGAGATAACCTCCAATGTTATCACCCGTGCCGGAACTTGATCTGTCTGTTACGGCAGATCCGGTGAATGTACCTCTTCCTGCAGCAGGTATATTGAACTTGATGTAATAATAGATTGTACGGTTACTATTTCCCAGAGTAGCCTGTATGGTTTGATTGTCTACAATAGCAATCATATTATTTGGCCAAGATGAACTATAATGTGTTGCCTGCAATTTGATCACTATAGTAGCGTATGAGGAAACACTCTTGAAATGGTAACGGTATATGGAGACATTCGGGGTGACAGTCAAAGATACGGTCGAACCTTTTGCCGCTACATCGCTTCTGTATGTAATATCGGTTTGAGAAGGATTGGCCGTAATTGTATTTCTCCAATCGGTATTATCTTTATTTACTATCTGGTCTACAGATGGGTATAGCCTGACACCGCGTGTCACACTGTCTGCTATTTCTCCTGTGTCACGCGACCATAAACCTACACGTCCTAACGGATACCTCATGAACACTTGACGATCACTATTATTTGGCGCTGCGGGGCCCTGAACCATATTTACATACTGGGTATAATCTCTTGGAGGCGTTGCTGCTCTCTGTCTTATTTCCCGCCACTGGTTGCCTATCACCAAAATGAAAGCCACAAACAAAGAAATGACCATCAGAAAAACCAGCTGCAGTTTTGTGCTGCGAAGGATATTCTTCATTTTCTGTTTTCTCACGCTTGTCTTTTTCACTTCCAACTATTAGGGTAAAACAAGAAACAATAACTCGTCAAGGATAAGGTGAGGCTAGATGAGAAAGGGCTTCACGTTGTACAAGGGATTTTAGGCGACAGGGCAGAGGATTATATTGCAATGGTATAAGCTCCTGGCTGAACTTAAAGACGCCGGAAGCCGATGACGACAAAGAGGATGCCTAAAAGGAGGAAGCCAATGCTTAGCAGAAGGACGAAAAGTGTTACGATCACATCAGTACGAGAAAGCCCTCGTAGGCGAAGGCGTTCTCGACTCCACATGCCTCCCAGCAGCCCACCGGTCAGGTAGATCCAACTAGAGAGAAAAAAGCACAGCGGAGGCAGGAGCAAACCAACCACTGAATAGATACTGCTCAGCAACAGGCTGAGCAACATTCCTCCCAGAAACCACGCGCACAATACTGTCCCCAGGGGACCAGGGAAGCTTTTTGGCTTTACTCGGGTGTGGTTGCTCATTGCTCGCTCCTTGCGCCTGTCCTTCAACCAGCTCTTGGTGTTCTAAGCGTTTTGCAACGCCCGTCGGCTCTCTCGCCAGAACAAAAAACCTATCGCCAGGATGATGAAACCAACAAGATCCCAGACAACCTCATAGGGGATATGCTGGGGACAAGTGGCAAGCGAATTATTGACATAAAAACTACTGACAGTGCAGACGTGTTCATTCACCAGATGGAAATGCAGGATGGCGTGTTGGATAATGCCGTCATACAAGTTAAAGCCTCCTGCCCCCATCAGAATGCCGGCTATCATGATCGACCCGCTTGTGGCTCTCCAACGAGCACGACCACGCCACACCCGAAATAAGCCCCAGAGCAGCAGAAGCGTACTGAAGAGATGAAACCCACCATCACTGAGAATGCGTCCATGTTCGTCTGTCGCCCAATAAAAAGTGTGCCACTGTAAGAGTTGATGAAAGATGGTTTCATCAAGAAAACCCGCGATTCCAATCCCGATGAGGACACCAGTGAACAGGACCGAGCGAGCCTGCTTACGACTCATCTGTGGCTCCTGTGACGCTCCCTTAACACCAGTGTTGTGTATTGCCATAGCTGTTTTCTCCTGCTGCTTCGAAGAGAGGATGAGTGAGAGGAACACATGGCGATGAGAGGTGAATCCTGTAAGCGCTATCTGCTTGCACCTCTGGCTTCTTTCTTACGGTTACGATAGCGCTATCTGAGGAAAACTAGTCTCCTCTAGGGATTACGTTTCATGAGAACCATTTGCCTCAACTCACTTGGTGAAACAATCCAGCCTATTATGCCCGCCAGAAGCGACATCACTTTCTGACAGATACATTGGCTGATCCCAACTGATGCACCTCGCCCTCTCTGGTCCTAGTCTAAGGAGGAAGCGTCATGAAAGCGCCATGAGCAGCGTCATGGGCAGGAGCCCCAATCGCTGCTCCACAGATGAGCCAGAACGCACCTAGGCCGGGAAGCACACAGACCAGCCCGAACTCCGACAGAGCAGGTGGAGATGCTCTTGGTGAGATCACGATGAACAACCTGTCAGAGAGAAGCTATTTATTAGCTCATCTCTCACCAAATTGGCGGAAGAACCTTTTTATCAGGCAGACAACAGTTCCCAACTTTATTTATTCGACAGGTTGCAAGTCTCGCAATTTTTTAGCACAAAATGGCCGTTACCAGTTCCCGACTTTATTGTGCTTCAACAGGAGGCCAGGCTCAGAGCCGCGCCTGCTGCGTGCAGGCGCACAGGATATTCCAAAGGAGCAAGAACGCGCTATCCCCACTAAGTGATAAGATAGCGTATCAGAAAGAGAAGGTCAGCATCTTTATTGATTTGAGCAATACTAGCAGAAAGAGTTTTATGCAGAAGAGAACCTTGCCGATTACAGCTCCTCACCAGGGAATAATGGTATCCGTCGATGTCAAAGCCGGTGATGTCGTACAGAGCGGGCAGCACGTCGCCGTCATGGAAGCTATGAAAATGGAGTTCATCGTGGAGGCAAGCTCCGATGGTGTGGTGCGCCAGATAATGGTGTCTGAAGGAGATACAGTATCGACCGGGCAACCATTGCTGTTCATCGAGCCGCTAGATGCCGCCAGCGAGCG
>WNFT01005720.1_pt1 | contig 10901 bp, 10 predicted proteins | sample 5400191 | NCBI WGS metagenome assembly WNFT01 (sample SAMN13153359, study PRJNA577476) | soil metagenome | isolation source: 80 cm saprolite under Madrone tree | place: USA:California | collected 2016-06-14
CGCGTACGTCTCCATGCCCATGGTGACGACGATGCTCACGAACGCGAGCACGATCAGGCACGAGACGAAGATGCCGGTCTTGCTCGTGAAGAACGTGGCCACCCCGCTCCAACCGAGCGTGTACGCCAGCGGAGAGAAAAACTGGACGACGAGGATGTTGGCGTAGATGGGCGCCCACAGGAACAGCGTGAACCACCAACCTGTGATCGACAGGACGAAACCAAGTCCGCCGCCCAGGACACGACTCTGCCACGCGTAGTCGCCGCCCGTGCGGGGCATGACGCTCACCAACATCGCGTACGTGATGACAAGGAAAGTGACCAGGACACCGAACAGCAGGATCCCGGCGAGCAACTGGCCGTCGGGGACGGTGTACACGTACGACATGCCGTAAAGGCCCAGAGTGATCAGGTTGATCGACCAGAACGAGTAGATGAACGCGTCGAACGTTGACCAGGCTTTGACCAGCCCGGTCGCGTTGCGCAGGAACAGCGCCGGCCTCGTCGCTGTCCCCATCGTCGTGTCAGCCATGTTGCTTCCTCCTTACGTCCTCATCCGTTGACCAGCTGGTAGCTCTTGATTCCTTTCTTGGGGTCGAGCTGGATGATCGCCCCCATGAGCATTCCTTCCTCATAGGCGCTGCCCGGGTTGATGGACAGCGTCTTGCCGATCTTGATCGCGCCCTTGCTCTCGTGGATGTGGCCGTGGAGTGAGAGCAGCGGCTGGTGCCGCTCGATTGCCTGGCGGACCGCGGTGGAACCCACCGGCCGCAGCGCACGCCCGCCATGCAGCAGCTTCAGGTCGGCGTCGATGGCGGGGGCCTCGTCCAGCCCTGATTTGTAGGGAGGGCAGTGCAGGTTGAAGATCGCGCGTGATGGATCGGCAATCTTTGCAGCCATGCCCTCGATCCTGTCGGCCAGCTTTTCCTCGGTCTCTTCGCGGTGCGTGTTCCATGGCGTCGGGTTCGACCAGCCTGTGGAGATCATGGAGTAGCCGTCGATCTCGACGAGGCGGCCTTCGCCCAGCTCGACGAGCTCCGCTCGGCGGATGACGTCATCGACCTCCATCTCGTCGTCGTTGCCTGGTGACACGAAGCACCGGATGCCCGACCCGCGCAGCTTTTCGGCCGCCATGTTCATCCAGCGCTCGACCCCTTCCAGCATCACCTCCTGGAAGCACTCGGCCCGCATCGAGGGGTTTTGGTCCAGCTCCTGCAGTCGCTCCACGGTCATGCGAAGGGGGTAGTAACCCTTGCGGCGGATATTCGCCTCTACATCGGCGAGCTGCTCCGCGGGCACCGTCTGCTGCGCGCCCCCAAGGGCAAAGCTGTAGGTTCCGTTCTCGGAGACGACTGGGACGATCGCCTTGCCCGTCATGTCGCCGCCGCAGATGAGCACGTCGGCGTCGTAGAACTTGGCCGCGTTCAGGAACTTCTTCCAGCACATCTCGGAGCCGTGCAGGTCCGTGGCGAAAAAGATCTTCGGCATCAGTCCGGCGTCATCCCTCCACCAAAACCTTCCGGATCTCGCGCTCGAAACCCGAGACGTGCCGGCGCATGATGTCCTCCGCGCGGTGACCGTCACCGGCGACGATGGCCTGCAGCAGCTCGACATGCTCATCGACCGCCTCACGCAGGCGCACCTCACGATCCAGGACGAGGTACCAGAGACGAAGGCTCAAGTTGAAGTAGCGCTCGAGGGTCGCCTCCAGGAATGGGTTGTGCGCCGTGCGGTACACAAGTCGGTGGATCTGCTGGTCGAGCTGCATCAGTTCGCGCTGATCGGTCACCCGGCCGCGCCGCAGCAGCTCCAGGAGCTCGGCCATCGCCTCGCGGTCGGCGGCCGTGATCTTTTCCGCGGCAAGCCGGGCCGCATGCGCCTCGAGGACGATCCTCACCTCGGTGATGCGGGCGAGGTCGGTGATGTTCACGTCGGTCACGAACGTGCCCCGGTGGGGGATCGAGCGGACGAGATTTTCCCTCGCCAGGCGCTGCAGCGCCTCGCGGCTCGGAGTGCGGCCGATCCCCAGGTCCTCGCGGAGGCGCGCCTCGTTGACGACCGATCCCGGCGCCATCTCCAGGCTCACGATCCGCCCGAGGATGCGCCTGTACGCGTCCTCGCTCTGAGATCGCGTCGCGACCGTTTCAGCGACCGCCATCCATACCCCTCGCCCCTCCCCGGGCGATATGCGACCGATATACCGGCGGAACGTAGCACCGTCCTGGTGCCCCGTCAATCCGAGGTTTGGGCGGCCTCCTCCAGCCAGGGCTGGAGACGGTCGGAGCGGAGGACGTCGAGCGCGCGCTCCCAGCGGCCGGTGTAGTAGCCGGGGAAGTCGAAGTCGACCGCGGAGATCCTGGCCTGGATCGCGCCCCACAGCGTCCAACCGACGTCCGACATAAGCGCGAAGAGGTTCATCCGCGCGAGCTGTTTCCGGTCTCGCCTGCCAAAGTACGCCTCGCACAGGGCGGTTCGGAGCTCCCGGTCGAACCCGGCCTCCTGCGCCGTGTTGCCCAGGTCGAAGCATGGGTCGTTATTCCCGCTCAGCTCGTAGTCGACGATGCGCAGCGCCACGCCGTCGTCGATGAAGTTCTCGCAGAGAAGGTCGTTGTGGCACGGCGCGGAAGCCAGGGCGGCGACAGTCACCGCCCGCTCGATCTCGGCCACCTGCGGCAGCCAGTCCCGGTAGCCGTCCGGGATCGTCACATCGTGCTCCTCGACGATGCGCAGGTAGTACTCGATCAGCCGAAACATGTCGAAGTCGTGCAGGAACCGCGGCCCGGCATGGAGGCGATGGAAGGACTGCGCCATCCGCGCGGTCATGCCTGGCGACTGCAGCGTCTTCGCCGTCATGGTCGGACCGGCGATGAACTCGAGCACCATCACGTCCGCTCCAGGCACGTGCTCGAGAACTCTCGGACCGATGCCGGTCGACGCCGCCGCCTTTGTGTTGTAGACCTCGTTCTCGCGGTCGATCGAGAGCAGCTCGGTCGACTGGCCGGGCAGCCTCATCACGTAACGCTTGCCTTCGGACTCGACGAGGTAGTTCTCGTTGGTCAGCCCGCCAGAAAGCGGTGAGATCGCGATTGGCCGCCCCCTCCAGAGAGCGACGTGCGCCGCCGCCTGATCAGCTCGCGTGCCGCTGAGCATGCTCTCTGGACAGCACCGCGTCGGGGGTCACCGTCGCGGGAACCATCTGGCCGAAAACCTCGACCTCGACCCGCGCGCCGGGCGTCATCTCCGCAGGCAGGTACGAGTACGCGAGATTCTTTTGGACGGTGAAGCCGTAGGCGCAGCTACGCACGCGCCCGGCGACGCGTCCGTCGCTCAGCACGGCTTCCCCTCCATATATAGGTATATATGCCACGTCTCCGATCGCCAGCGTGCGCAGCCTGCGCGTGACCTTCCTATCGATCGATGGCCACTTGTCGCCGTGGACGGCGAATCCGAGGCCCGCCTCGAAAGGAGTGTCCAGGAGCCCCATGTCGGTGCCGTAGTAGCGATAGCCCTTCTCCATCCGCAGCGAGTCGAGCACGCGATACCCGCCAGGTGTGATGCCGAAGTGCTGGCCGGCCTCCATCAGCCGGTCCCATACCTGCCCGGCCAGGGCCGGGTCCACGTACAGCTCGCAACCCACCTCGCCGACGTAGGTGACCCGCTGGGCGAACGCCGGGAATCCCGAGATGCGAATCTCCCGCGCCGACATGAAAGGAAAGCGCGCCTCCGATACGTCGTCGCCTGTGACTCGGTCGAGCACCTCGCGCGCGTGCGGCCCCCACATTCCGATGACCGAAAGTTCTTCAGATGACTCGCGAATGGAGACCTGAGGATCGTCCTCCCGCACCTGCATGCGCAGCCAGCCCGCGTCGCTGTTGACGTACCCAGCGCCGGTGACGAGCCGGAAGTGGTCGCTCGCCAGGCGCGTGATGGTCACGTCGGCGGCGATCCCACCATCCTTCTCCAACAACTGGGTGTAGATCACGGTTCCGTCGGGACGATCGATCAGGTTGCCCGCCACGCGCTCCAGCAAAGGCAGCGCCCCCGGACCTGAGATCTCGAGCTTGCCGAACGAGCTCATGTCGATGATGCCGACCCGCTCTCGAAACGCGCGGTGCTCCCCAGCGAGCAGCTCGAAGTAGGGCGGCTCCGTGAACCCGAAACGACGCTGGTCGGCGCCGGCGCGGCGCCAGGCCAGCCCCGGCTCGAAGTAGTCCGGCCGCTCCCAGCCGTGCTTGACCCCAAAGACCGCGCCCAGGTCCTGCATCCGCGTGTGGAGCGCGCTGGTCCGGCGCGGGCGACCCCACTCGTCCGCGTCGAGCGGATAGCGAAGGTAGTAGTAGTACTTGTAGCTCTCGCGTCCGAGCTCCGCCGCGTAGCGGTGGTCGCGGTGGACGGGCCCGAACCGCCACGGCCGGTAGGCGTACAGGTCGAGCTCCGTCTCGCCGGTCGTGACGAGCTCAGCGATCGACCGGCCGATCCCCCCGGCGCCGCCGAATCCGTTCAGCGAAAGGCCCGCCGCCATGTAGAGCCCGCGCACTCCGGGCACGGGGCCGACCAGCGGTCCCGCGTCGGGGGTCATCGCGTCCGGGTGGCACACGAGCTTGACGATGCCCGCGTCGTGGACGAACGGAAAGCGCCGCGCGGCGCCGGCGAGGAGCGGCTCGAAGCGCGCCTGGTCGGGCGGCAGCGAAGCGCCGGCGTGATCCCACGGCACGCCGTCGATCCACCGGGCGACCGGGTTTGACTCGTACCCGCCGAGCACCATTCCTCCCGCCTCCGCCTTGCCGTAGACGAGGTTGTCGGGATCGCGAAAGCAAGGCATGTCATGGGGCATCTCGTGGCCGGTCACCGCAAGGAGGGCGGCGTGCTGGTGATCGACCGGCGTCGAGACCACAGACGCGCCCGCCATGGCAGCGAGCTGTGGTCCCCAGATGCCGCCGGCCACGATGACGACGTCTGTTTCGATGCGTCCTTTGTCGGTGTCGACGGCGACGATCGAAGCGACTGCGCCGCCATCCGCGAGCGCGATGCCGGTCACGCGACGGAAAGTCAGCACTCGAGCCCCCAGCTTTCGAGCCGCGGCCGCCAGTGCGTGGGTCGCCGTGTGAGGATCGAGGTGCCCGTCGTCGGGAACCCATACCGCGCCGTACAGCGAGTCCCGGGTGATGACTGGCATAAGGCGCGCCGACTCGTCCGCGGAGACAAGCTCAACCTCGAGTCCGATCCCGCGCGCTCGGCTCGCTCCGCGCTGCAGCTCCATCAGCTGGTCCTTGCTGGAGGCAAAGCGCAGGCTGCCGACCGACTCGAAGACGCCGAGCTCCTCATACAGCTCGATGCTGTAACGCCGGAAACGCATCATCGTCGGCGAGGGGTTGAACTGCGTCACGAGGCCCGCCGCGTGACAGGTCGAGCCGCTCGTCAGCTCGTCTTTCTCAACGAGCACCACGTCCCGCCATCCCGCCTTCGCGAGGTGGTACACGACGCTGGCCCCTGTGATCCCGCCGCCGATGACAACGGCCTGGGCACGTTCCACAGTGCGGTGAACCTTACTCGGCCGCGATCCTGCGACTGCCGGGCGATCGCAGGTTTCACGTGCACGAATTGGCCGCGAGTGCCGGCGCTCGCGGCCGCTATTCAGGAAGCGGCTGCTGCTTGGTTTCGGGAAGCAGCAACAGGAGCAGCGCGCCCGCCACGGCCGCGACGCCGCCCAGCTGGATGGCGCCGCCCAGGCCGGTCGAGGCCGAAAGGAAGCCGACCGCCTGCAGGCCGGCGATGCTCCCCAGCGCCGCGACGACCGCGATCGAGGCCTCCGCCGTCGCGCGCGCGCGGGTGGGAAAGAGCTCGCCCGACCACGCGCCGAAGACGGGCGTGCTCGCGCTGGCGAAACCGCTCCAGAGCACGTTGCCGACGAAAAATCCCACGGACCCTGTCGCGAAGCTGAGGCTGGTCGAAGCGGCCGTGGCGACCGCGAGCGCGATCGCCGGGGCGCGCCGGCCAAACCTGTCGGTCAGATAGCCGCCCGCCAGATAAGAGAGCGCGCCGGCGATCCCGCTGACCACGATCAGGATGCTGATCGCGACTGTCGACCAGTGAAGGACGAAGCTCGCGTACACCGTGTACAGAAGGCCGGCAGGCTCGAGCAGCACCGCGAGCAGGCCCGTCATCGCGGCAAGGATCAGGACTCGGCGGCGCCAGGGTCGCTGCAGGAGGAGCCGCAATGCCAAGCCGGAGGCGCGGACCTCCTGCCACCGCCTGCTTTCCGGCAACAGCCACCAGATGAGCGGCGCCACCAGGACGCCGACCCCGCCCGCGTAGTACAGCCAGCGCCAGTGCGGGGCGATCAGGGGGTAGGCGACGACGACGATGAAGATCCCCACACCCGAAAGCAGCGCGATCACACTCACGGCCGCGCCTCGGTGCTCCGCGGGAGCCTCCTCAACGATCAATGCGGTCACAACGCCCGCCACCAGCACCTCGAAGCCGACCGCGAAGAGCTTGAAGAACGCCAGGAACGCGATCGAGGGGGCAAAGCCGCTGACAAAGTTCGCGAGTGAGGAGCCCGCCACGCCGACCGCGATCAGCCGCTTGCGGCCAAACCGGTCGGCCAGGGTCGAGAGTGGCAGCGCGCCCAGCGCTCCGATCGCAAGCACCGAACCCAACTCCGACAGGGCGAGGGTGTTGGCGTGGAACTCGGTCGCCACAGCCGGGAGGGCGATGACCAGAACCGAGCCTTCGAAGGCCGTGATCACGACGGCGATGGCGGCCCAGGTGAGAACCACGCGCTGCCGGCGGTCCAGTTCGATCACGCAGGGTATAGTCGCCGCTAGCCCATGGCGACGGTGGTCAGCGTGCAGAACCTACGCAAGCGCTATCGCCGCCGCGATCCCTGGGCGGTCGATGGCGTCACCTTCGAGCTGGAGGCCGGCCAGGCGTTCGGATTGCTGGGCCCGAACGGCGCCGGCAAGACGAGCGTGGTCAAGATGATCGCCGGCTTGCTCAGGCCGGACAGCGGAAACATCTCGCTGTTCGGGTCCAATCCCGGGAACCCCGCGGCACGTGCGGGGCTGGGATTTGCTCCGGAGGATCCGGACTTTCCAAAGTTCCTGAGGGCGCCCGAGATCCTGGACTATTTCGCGAGCCTGCTCGGCCTTGACGACGAGGAGCGCAAGCGCCGCATCCCGGAGACGCTCGCGTTCGCCGGGCTCGACCGCGAGCGCCGCCAGGTCCGCCAGTTCTCCAAAGGCATGAAGCAGCGCCTCGGCATCGCACAGGCGATCCTTGGCCGGCCGAAGCTCCTGATCCTGGACGAGCCCACCGCGGACCTCGATCCGCTCGGCAGGCGCGACGTGCGCGGGCTGATCGAGCGGCTGAAGGAGAGTGGCGTCGCAATCCTCCTCAACAGCCACCTGCTCAGCGAGGTCGAGCGGGTATGCGACACCGTGGCCATCCTCGCCCACGGCCGCGTGCTGAAGGAAGGAACCATGTCTGAGGTCGTGCCCGAAGGCAGCAACCTGGAGCAGGTGTTCGTCCAGCTCATCGAGGCAAACCAGCCGCAGCGCGACCACATGCCATCGTTCATCAGTGAGCGCCAGTGAACGGCGCGCTCGCAGTCTCGCGCTACACCCTCATCGAGATCTCGCGGCGCAGGCTGCTGCTCGTCTTCTTCGCCATCGGCGCGGTCGGCATCGGAGGACTTGGCATCCTGCTCAAAGTTTTCACCACTGCTTTCATTTCTGGTCCGTCGTACTCGGCACCGGGATACACCGGCCCCACGCCCGCTCAGATGGAGAAGCTGACTGAGCTCTCCTTCGTGAGCAACATCATCGGAGTGCTTGGCGTCTTCGCCCTGCTGATCGCGTTTGCGATCGGCATGACCGCGATCTACCACGACCTGGAGTCGGGAGCCGCCGTGGCCATCTTCTCCAAACCCGTCTCGCGCTTTGCGTTCACGGTGGGAAAGATCGTGGCCGCGGCGGTGGCGATGATCGCGATCGTCGGGCTGCTGAGCCTCGAGGCACGGCTCGTGATGTTCCTTTTCGGCGGCGGTCTCGAGGCGGCCCTGTGGTTCGAGTCACTTGCCGGGGTCGCCAACGCCGTGACGCTGATGGTGCTCGTCCTCGCCCTCAGCGCATGGATGAACAACATCGTGGCCGCGGTCGTCGGGTTCATCTACAACGGGGCAGCCGGCGTCGTCACAACGCTGCATCAGCAGCTGGCGAGCGGCAACCTCGGCGACAACCAGGTCCTGCATGTCGGGCTCAACACGCTTTACTGGCTCGTTCCTCATCCGCTGATCAGCTCCGCCCCGCGTGAGATCGTGCGCCAAGAGTTCGAGATCTTTGCCGCGAACCAGCCGGAGGGTGCTCCGTCTGTGGATCAGATGGTCTCGTCGATCCCTGGACCGTCTGGTGCCGCAGACATAGTTTGGTGGCTGTTTGTCGTGTGCGTCCTGTTCGGGATCCTGTACTTCGCGGTCCGGCGCCGCCAGGTCTAGAGCAGCCGCAACCTCCGCAGTAGATAGGGCCCAGGACCAAGAAAACCGCACGTCGCGGCGATGTGCGCGATGGAAATCCCGACCAGCGACGGCGGTCCCGGCAGCAGCCAGTAGGCAAGCCCGAGCGGAACGCCGACCAGGGCGGTGGCGAGCGTGTCCGGCCAGGTCCAGCGACCAAGCCGGTGATACAGGACGTAGGCCACCGTGGCCGCCACAAATCCGACCAGAGGGCTAAGCGCGCTGAGCCCACCCTGGGCCAGGCCGCGAAAGAAGGCCTCCTCGACAGGCCCGTTGACAACATAGAAGCCGCCCTGGAACAGTGCGTCGCCGGCGTCGGCGGGCACGCTCAGGGCACCGCGGCGACGGGTCAGCCACAGCTGCACGCCCACCGCGGCGGCGAACATCGACGGGGCGGCGAACGCCGCAAACCACAGCTGGGGCGCGAGATCGCCCCACGCCAGGCCGAGCCAGGGCGCCCCGCCGCTCAAGTGATACGTGATGCCGTATGCGGCCGCGAACGGAAGGAGGCGCACGGCGAGATCGGTGCGGACCCATGCCCAACTGTCGGGAATATGCGTCAGCAGAAGGCGCTTTGGACTGTTTGGTGTGGTTCTAGAGAAAGCTCTCAAGGTCGACGTCTTCTTCGACTACCTCTGTCCGTTCGTCTACCGGGTGTCTTTGCTCCTCGACGCCGCACAGCGGTCGGGCAGTCGCGGCATCGAAGTTCAATGGCGTTACTTCTCCCTCACGCAAGTGAACTCCAAGGATGACGGCTGGACGGTCTGGACGGCACCCCCGTCCGAGGCTGTGAGAGGAAGGCTGGCCTTCGCGGCGGCCGAGGCGTCGCGCAGGCAGGGCCGTTTCGATGCGTTTCACCGCGCGCTTCTCATGGCTCGGCATCAGGATCGCCTCGACATCGACGATCCCGCTGTCATCGACAACGTGGCGCGGGCGGCGGAGGTCGAGGTCGCACGGCTCCGGCGTGACATCGCGGATCCGGCCATCCTCGACGCGCTCGCCTCGGATCACAGGTACGCGGTGTCCGAGCACGGGATCTTCGGTACGCCAACGCTCGTTTTCGCGGACGGCGTTGCGGCATACGTGAGACTCGCGGAGTCCGTCGCGGGCGACAATGCCCTTGAGGTGTTCGAGCGGCTGCTTGCGGTGGCCGCCTCCGAGCCCCGGATCCTCGAAATCAAAAGGCCCCGGAAACCCGCATAATCGAAGTACTGGCGGGTACTCGCGAGTTAATCGAAGGAGGGCACCACCAGATGAAGATGAGGCACGTCGACAGCCCCGAGCTCCCGGGCTCGGCCAACGACACCTGGCGCACCTGGTTGATGACCGGGGTGCGGCGCAATGGTGTCGACCGCCGGCGCGTCCGCGGAGCCCACCTGGGGATCAAGAAGATGCTGGTGGAGGGCATGCAGGTCGAGTCCGACAAGCCCTACACGTGGAAGGACTTTTCGGACGCGATGGTGCGCCAGTCGGTGGGGGAGGCAATGCGGGAGCTGCCCCACCCCGATTCGGAGCTCGTCAAGCTCGCGTACTTCGGCGGCATGTCAAACCGCGAGCTCGCCGATCACATGCGCCTGCCCGAAGGCACCGTCGAACGGCGGCTCCGCCGTGCGCTGGACACCATCAGCCGCTACATCGAGCGCGGTCGCGGCGTTGGCCAGCGTGCCCTTGTTGCGCTGATGGTGTGGCTCTGCGGCCGCCGGCTCGGCGAGCTGACACAGCACTGGGCGCAGACTGGCGCCGTGGCGGCTGCGACTGTCATCATCCTCACGCAACCCGCGGTCCCGGCGAGAACGGGCCAGGGCGAGCCCCACGCCCACTCGTCGTCGCCGGGCGCGACGATGACCGTCGTTCCGCCGGTCCCGTCGCCGACGATGCCGGTGACTGGGCAATCATTGGCGACGCCAGTGGTGGGTGCGCCAGTGTCGGTGCCGCCGGTTCAGCTGCCCGCCGTGAACCTGCCGCCGGTGCAGCTGCCGCCGGTCACGGTTCCGCCGCTGCCGACCCCGCCGGTCAACGTAAAAAAGCCAGTCCCCTAGTCTCCATTACGGGCGTAGATCACCACGCCGTCGACGACGTCGACCTGGTGGTAGCCGCGCGCGACGAAGTTCGCAACGACCGGGTAGTTGCTCATCGGATACATCGCGAAATCGCTCCAGTCGGCGGGCGCGGTGTCGACGATCAGCGCCGGCGGATGGGCCTTGAGGTCGGCGTCGAGGAGGGGCCAGACGTCGGGCGCCGTGTCCCAGTTGTTGGGTGGGAGGGAGGAGCCTCGCGCGAAGCCGCGAAGGAATCCTGGAAAGCGGCCTGACATCACACGGTCCGATTCGACGTAGAGCGCGGGCCAGTCGCCCCACACGAAGACGCGGTCTGCCGGGGATGTATGCGCG
>WNFT01005721.1_pt1 | contig 10900 bp, 5 predicted proteins | sample 5400191 | NCBI WGS metagenome assembly WNFT01 (sample SAMN13153359, study PRJNA577476) | soil metagenome | isolation source: 80 cm saprolite under Madrone tree | place: USA:California | collected 2016-06-14
AATCTCTTTTTTGAAAGTTACCGCACCGACGACGTGATCACGCCGGCGCGAAAACTCCAGGTCCATAACGCGATCGTCCAATACAGTGAGGAACGCGCCGGAGTACAGGCCACCTATTCCCACTTCAAGCCGTTCGACATTACTCTCGACGTCGGCTGCACAATCAAACGAGATTTCGATTTCTTCCGCGCGGAAGCGAGCGCGAAGACCGAGCCCGCGCCGTATGTGAGGCTTGCCGTCGAGGCGAAGTTCTAAGGGAAAATTTCGTCGAGCTTTCGCGCAATCGATTGACTGCCGCGCACTTTCAAGCGGCCGGTCATGAATGCCCATGTGCCTTTCAGTTTGCCGTTCGACATCGCGACCCAATCATTGTCGCTGGTAATAAATGTCACGCTGGGATTGTCTATCTTGCCGCGCCCCATCTTGAACGTCCCGTCGTTGACGTCGATCCACCATTCGCCACCATTCGGTCCGCTTAATTCCCATTGATAACGAGCATGGACCCCTTTTGCTTTGTCGGCCTGGAAACTTTGACGCATTCCATCGAAGACTTGCTGCGGCGTGGAACTATCCGCAGCCCGAAGCGGGATCGAACCGAGCATCGCCAGAATCATCATCACCGGCAGACCAAGCCAAACGCGGTGCGTTTTCATCATCATTAATTCGCTTCCGCGGACATTATCGGTCGTTTCAGTTCATCTTGTACAACTCAGGCCGGCGATGCGCGAATACCGTGACCTGGTTGCCCACGTCAGCGATGACCTGTTCCGAAATCTCCGCCCCAATCAATTCCTCGCGATCAGGCGATGCGGCCGCCAGAATTGCGCCCGAAGGATCGACAATCAGCGATGAACCGCAGAACGTGACGCCGTCGTCCGTGCCGACACGATTGGCGATGATGAGATAGCTTTGATTTTCAACCGCGCGTGCCAGCGCCAGAATTCGGAGATGTTCCGCGCGCACGACCGGCCAAGCGGAAGAATTCACAATCACATTTGCTCGGCGCTCGATGACAAGGGTACGCGCCATTTCCGGAAAACGCAGATCGTAACAAATACTCAGCCCGACTTTAAATTTACCGGCCTTGCAACTAACAAATTCGTTGCCGGGCGAAAGACAAACGCGCTCGTCCAGCGGCGCGGCCGTGACCAGATGAGTTTTGCGATATTTCGCGATGACATCGCCCTCTGCATTCACAAAAACTTGCGCGTTAAAGATGGACGCGCCGTCACGGTCCGAAATTCCAGCGACGATGGCAATTGAAACTTCTTTTGCGACTTTTTGCAGCTCAGGGGCTGCGCCTTCGCTCCATTTTTTCGCGTGCTTCTGAATCACCGGCATGGAATAGCCGGTATCCACCATTTCAGGAAAAGCGATCAGTTCCGCGCCTGACTTTTTCGCGAGGACAGCGAAATCGCGAACCTTGCGCAGGTTGGCGTTGAAATTGCCTAGCACGCAGGAAATCTGGGCAGCGGCGATTTTCATCAGTGATAAGGTAGCGGCGGTTCACCGAACCGCCATGGCGACTCCCAACCCGAGCGGCATAGTCAATCGCTTTACCTGAGATTTCGGTCGAGTGCGCCGATCTTGCGGATTTCCGGCCAGCGCCACGCCGACGCGGCCACTACCAGAATGGTGCCAATTCCGCCGGCGACGACAGAAATGACCGGGCCGAAAAGCGCTGCCGTCAATCCTGATTCGAGCGCACCGAATTCGTTCGAGGTGCCGATGAAAATATTGTTCACGGCTGAAACGCGACCACGCATTTCATCCGGTGTCACCAATTGAACGATCGAGCCGCGGATGATCACGCTCACACTATCGAGCGACCCCGCGACGAACAACATCCCCATCGAAAGCCAGAGGGCTTTCGATAAACCGAAGACGACGGTGGCGATTCCAAAACCAGTAACGCACCAAAGCAGCGTTTTCCCGGCTTCGCGCATCGGCGGCAGATAAGCAACGATCAACGCCATTGCAAAAGCGCCGATTGCCGGCGAGGCGCGCATCCACCCGAGACCGACCGGACCGCAGTGCAGAATTTGATCGGCAAAAATCGGGAGCAAAGCGACCGCGCCGCCCAAGAGCACCGCGAAAAGGTCGAGCGTGATCGTCGCCAGGATCACTTTCTTGCTAAACACGAACTTCGCGCCCGCCGCGAGGCTCCGCCACGTGCTTTGCTCTGCGCGTTTCAGAAGTTGCTTCGCGCGAGGAATTGGCAAGACGAGCAGGAAAAACGCAAATGACGTGATCGCGTCGATGACATAAACAATCGGGAAGCCGCGATGGGCGACGACGAAACCGCTGATGGCCGGGCCAACCACAGATCCAATCTGAAAAATGCTATTGTTCCAGGTGACGGCGTTCGAAAACGCGTCCCGCGGCACCAGCGTTGGAAAGAAAGAACTGCGCGCCGCCCAGGAAAAAGTTCGCGCCGCGCCGCCGATAAAAAGGAGCAGATAAATGATCGGGATCGAAGCATCGTCGAAATGGAATCCACTCTGATGCCGTTCGAACACATTCGCGACCGCACTGAATCCGTGATTACACGCGCGTAAGATCGACATCCGCGGGATGGCGAGATGTTGCCAGGAAACAAGCGCTAGCAGCGCTGATGTTACCGAACTGAAAATTTGCGAGACGAGGATGATGTGTTTGCGGCTGATCCGGTCGGCCAGATGTCCCGCCGGCAACGACAAGCCGACAATCGGAATTGCGAAGACCAGTCCAACCAGGCCGAGTGCCGTCGCGGAATGAGTGCGCCGATAGATCTCCCATTCCACCGCCACCGCCAGCATTTGGCGGCCAAGGATCGACAATAAATTTCCGGTGGTGAAAAAACGAAACCCGCGCGACCTAAAGGCAGCGTAGGGATCATGTCTTGGAACTGGCGGAACAACGGCGCCTGTAATTTCCGGCCGCTGGCCGATCGGCGATTCGTATTCGTTAGGCATTTGGAAGCGCGGCTATTCACCTTCGACGCGCCGGCGAGATTCTAAAGTGACCGCTGTTCGCCGCAACCAAATCGCGCGGTCATCCTGATCCCGCAGTCGCGGGAGAAGGATCTCTCACAAATCGAGCGATCACGCCAATTAAGGTGCGTCATGCTCGCTTCGAATGTGAAATCCCTCGCATTCGCCCAGAATGACAGATTACAGCGTCGGATCGCGCGGAAATTTCGCGTAGGGCAAACGCGTTCCGCGGAAATTGAATTGATCGGAACGAATTGCGTTGGGCGCGAGAAAATCGTGTGTCCCAGACGCGCCGACGATGTCGTCTTGATCGACGCCGTCGCCGCTGATTCCGATCGCGCCGATGAGGACGCCGTTACGATAAAGTGGGAAGCCGCCAGGGAAGATGGTGATTCCATTTGGTAAATCGGAGCGAATCCCGTTGCGAAGCGGCGGGGTGCTGGAGTCCGCCGTCGCAGTAAACGTGACGTTGGGCTCGGTCCCGGAAAAGCCGGAAAGCTTGTCCTGTTCGGTGAAAAATGGGCCTGATCTATTGCCGTCGATACCCGGTGGGTAATTTTTTTGCGCCAAAAATCCGACGCAACGCGTTGACATGGCGATGTTCAAACCGAAGCGCAGAAAGTCGTGACGGGAATAAAATAGCGTCGTCCGCGCCTTTTGAACGGCAACATCCCAGCTAAAGAATGTCGCTTCCCCCGTCCGAAAAGTGCCGAGCACTGTCGGCGTAGCGTTATCCGCATTCGGATTGTTCACCACCGTGATGAAGACCTGCATTTGCGAGCCAATGGGCAAACGAATGGCCGCGCGCGTGATCTTCACTCGCTGCGCGGCATAGTTGATGATGCTCTTGACTTCAGCGACGGTGAGACGTGGCTGGCCATTGATCGGCGCGACCAACGGATCGTTGATAATCGGCTGGCGGATTTCACCAGGAACGCCGCCGAAAGTGGCAGGTACAATACCAGGAGGCGGTCCGGGCGAGTCCTGTGGCGGAAACATCGGATCGTAGTTGCCCTGAAGCGCGATCGCGCTCGAGACCGATGTGGAGGAAGAAACGTACGGCAGCCGGATGCCGCCAATGAAAACATTGTCTGCGGTGATGCTCGACGAAGGGGCATATCCTTTTTGCCCTGCGAGAGCAACGTCCTCGTCCACATCCGAGCCGTTAATGAAGACGAAAGGATTTTCATTCCGTGCTACCGCCACCGGCGGAACGACGATGCACGGTGGTAGTGGAAAAATCGGTGGCATCAGCATAACCGGAGCAGGCGGCTGCGGTGTGCCGTCCCCGGTTACGCCTATTCCACCAAGAAGAAGTCCATTTTTGTAGAGCGGAACGCCGCCGGGCGAGCCATCCAAAGACGTAAAGGCTATCGGCGTACCAAAAGTGCCGGGAGACGGAATGACCGCAGGGGGATATGGTGGTGGGCAGTACACCATGTCGATCTTCTTGAAGTGATTGACGTCGGAAATAAAAAGATTCGAAAGGCCTACACCGACCAGTGGGCCGGGCGCGGTATTCTTCACCCCGGGCGGAAAATGTTGCTGAACAATGAAGCCGGCGGTGCGCGAAGTGAACGCGTTTTGATTACTGCTTAGATACGCAGCCGTGCCAGCTTTGCTCACAGCCGTAGCGATTTCGCCCGGCGTGGCCGCTCCGCCGCGGACAACCCAAACACCGAGCACATAACCTTCGCGATCGACAACCGCGATCACGCTATTTGGGGAAATTCTTACCGCGCGGGTGACAGCGTGATTGATGATGGTTTGGACGTCGGCCACGGTAAGTGGATCAACTGCCACCGGAGTTGGAGTCGGAATTGGTGTTGGTGAGGCTGTCGCGGTCGCGGTAGGAGTCGGAGTCGCGGTGGGCGTTGGAGTTGGAGTGGTTGAAGAGCTGGCAGCTGTGTAGGTGTAATTGTTCGACGTCCAGGAGCCGTTGATGTTTGATGCGAGCGTCACGAAGATGGTGCGCCCGTCTGTAGGAATGTTGTTAACTGTAGCTGAGAGAACGCTGCTCGGGCCGATAGAGTAAATGTCATGCGCGTATTGAGAGCTGCCCACCAAAAGGATGTAGCTGGTAGCGCTGCCCGCACTCCAATTGAAGCTCGCGCTGGAAGAGCTAAAGGTCGATCCCGGTGCCGGGTTCAACATCTGTGCCGACTGGGCCGCCAGTTCACCAGGCGAAAAAAGTGCCAGGCCCAGCAGTGCCAACAGAATCCGGGGCGTCATCACCGAATGCGTTAGCTATCAGGTCCCAAAGCTGCGCACCAGCCAAAAGCATCCTGTAGCCCCGCATCCTCGCTTGCCAATCAAGTGGAAAACGAGACGGCTACAGTTGGCTTGCCAATACCAGGCAATTTCGGGCATCCTCGCCCTCCCATGCGCTGGTCAATTCCGTCGTTTGCCAGCGCGACTCTGTGCTGGCGAGTGGCGCTCTATCTTGGTCTTTCGAGCGCTCTCGGAGATCTGCGTGCGCAAACAGTCGAAATTTGGCGCGCACAATCTCAGAACGCTCCTGAAAATCCCAGCCATTTCGGGACAATCGCGGTCGTCGATTCGAAAGAAGTCCTTTCGTTAGAAAGCGATGTTGTTGTCGCGAACACGACGCTTCTCGCGCAGAACGAGCCGCTTTCGCCGTCCGAATTCAATCCCGATCCAGGCGCCTCACAGCGGGAACAGCCGGAAACACCCGAGGCCCCGGAACTTTTCCCACCGATTTTGCCGCAACTTCCCGAGTACGGTCAGGAAGCATTGCCGCGTTCGCTTCAGCTTCCGCGCAAGGGAACCCGCGAAGTTGTTCCGCGCCGGAAAAAACTGGAATACGAGACTTATCCGCAAGCGGAAGAGGGCGAAGGGTTGCTCCCCTCCTCGCAGCCGGTGCCAAATCGCTGGTTCATCGGATTCGGTCGCTGGAAACGTTATGCCGATCCTTCGACCGAAACGCCGTATCAATCCGACCTCCATCTCTGGCATCCCTATTTGCAAAGCAAACTCAAAGGCGACGCCCCGATCATCGATCAGGACATCTTCCTCAACATTACCGCGGAAGATTTTTTTCAATTCGAAGCGCGCAAATTGCCGACACCGAGCGGCGTGAGCACGGCCCGTCCGAACAGCTCGGAATTTTTCGGGCTGAGCGACCAGGAGTTTTGGTCGAACGATTTTTCAATCGGCATCGATTTGTTTAAAGGCGAGACCGCGTTTAAGCCGATCGATTGGGCGTTGCGGTTACTCGGCGTTTACAATCACAACTATATCGACGTCGAAGAACGCAACGTCGTAAATCCGAATCCGCAAAACGGCACCACCCGCGAAAAAGAATTCTGGTCGTTGCAGGAGGCGTTCGCCGAAATTCATTTGCGCGATCTCTCGAACAATTACGATTTCATTTCGTTGCGCGTCGGTATGCAACCGTTCGTGAGCGATTTCCGCGGCTTCATTTTCAACGACACGAATCTCGGCATCCGCATTTTTGGGAATTACGACAACAACCGCTGGCAATACAATCTCGCCGCATTCGACATGCGCGAGAAGGATACCTATTCCGACCTCAACGAATTCGATCCGCGCAAACAACAGGTCTACGTCGCGAATGTTTTTCGGCAGGACTTGATTTGGAAAGGTTATACCGGTGAGCTCACGTTTGTCGGCGATTTCGACAACAACAGCCGGCATTACGACAAAAACGGATTCATTACCCGGCCGGCGCCGATCGGCACCGTGGTCGATCATTATCTTCAGGCGTACTACCTCGGCTGGACCGGCGACGGGCACATCGGCTGGCTCAACATCGATCACGCCTTCTATCAAGTGCTAGGAGAAGACGGCCTGAACGGCATCGCCGGCCAGCGCGTCGACATCAACGCGCAAATGGCCGCACTCGAATTGTCAGTCGACAAGGATTGGATGCGCCACCAGTTGTCGGTCTTCTACGCGAGCGGCGACAGCGATCCGGCCGATTCGCACGCGACCGGGTTCGATACCGTGTTCGATCGGCCATTTTTTATCGGCGGCCCATTCAGTTTTTTCTCGCATCAGGGATTCAATCTCGCCGGCACCGCGGTTAATTTTAAACAGCGAGATAGTTTGGTAATCGATTTCCGGACGAGCAAATCGGAAGGCCAGGCGAATTTCGTCAATCCGGGCGCGCTCATTTTCGGGTATGGATTCGACGCCGATATTTTGCCGAAGCTGAAAAGCTTCATCAACGTGAACTACATTCGCACCGTCACGACCGAAACGACTGAGCTGGTGTTGTTCACCAACAAGGCCAGCAACGACTTCGCGCTCGATTGCAGCGCGGGGTTCGAATGGCGACCGCTGCTGACGGACAACATCATTCTCACCGCCGGCGCCGGATTTCTCGTTCCGCGCTGGGGTTACAAAGACATTTACCGCGCCAACACCGTACCGGTTTTCGGCTACCCAAGTCCCCCACCCGGCCATGTCGATCCGTTTCTCTACAGCGCGATCGTAACGTTGACGCTCACGTATTGAATGAAACCCCAAGCACCAAATCCCAAGCACCAGGGGAATTCCAATACTCAAATTCCAAAACGGAAATTCACGCGTGCGGTTTGGAGTTTGATGCTTGGAACTTGGTGCTTCCTTGGGATTTGGGGTTTGGCGTTTGGAGCTTCTGAAGAAGGCTACGGTCCGCCGACGTCGGTTCCGGCTACAAGATCGACAATCACGCGCGCGTCGTTGCCGCCACGAAATTGGATCGATCAAACGCAAGTGGAGGCGGACCGAAAGAGTGTCGGTTGTTTGCAATGCCATCAAGGCGTCGAACCGATGCACAAGGCCGAACAAAATGTCGTGCTCGGCTGCACCGATTGTCACGGGGGAAATCCCGCGCGCGGCCTGACGAAAGAGCAGGCGCACATTTTGCCCAAGAACATAGAGTTTTGGAAAACCTCCGCCAAACCCCCGAATTCAAACGCCTGGCTCAATCACGAGTCGCCCGAGTTCATCCGCTTTCTGAATCCCGGCGACCTGCGCGTGGCGCAGCAATCGTGCGGTCTGTGTCACGGCGAGATCATCCGCAATGTCGATCACAGCATGATGAACCATGGCGCGATGCTGTGGGGCGCCGCTCTATATAATAATGGCGCTTATCCGGAGAAGAATTATCGCTTCGGTCAGGCTTACGGCGCGGATGGCGCGCCGCTGAAGCTGATCAACTACACACCAGTTACACGCGAAGACACGGAGGTTCACGGCATCCTGCCGTTCATTGAACCATTGCCGCGATTCAATCTCAGTAATCCCGGAAACATTCTGCGCATTTTCGAAAAAGGCGGGCGCAAACCACTTTCGTTAGGCCTGCCGACGAGCGAAGAACCAAATGGCAAACCCGACCGCCGCCTTTCCGAACGCGGTCTCGGAACATTGAACCGCACCGATCCGGTTTTTCTGGGATTGCAAAAAACACGGCTGCACGACCCCCTCCTCGGATTTTTCGGATCGAACGATCATCCGGGCGATTATCGATCGAGCGGTTGCTCAGCCTGCCACGTTGTTTACGCCAACGATCGTTCGCCAACGAATTCCGGCTGGTGGAACAAGTTTGGACATCAGGGTTTGAGTTTCACCGCTGACGAATCGATTCCGAAAACCGAGCGCGGACATCCGGTCATGCACCAGTTCACCCGCTCGATTCCGTCGAGCCAGTGCATGAATTGCCACATGCATCAGGGAAATCTCTTCGTGAACCCGTATCTCGGTTACACCTGGTGGGACCAGGAAACGGACGGCGAGTTCATGTATCCGAAAGAGCAACATGATCCGACAGATGCTGAGCTGGTAAGGTCGACCATGGAGAACCCGGAGGCCGCGGCCGCGCGCGGACTTTGGGGGGACAAAACTTTCCTCGACCAGGTCGCGGAACTGAATCCGCAACTCAAGCACACCCAGTTCGCCGACTATCACGGTCACGGCTGGGTCTTTCGAGCGATTTTCAAACACGATCGCAAAGGCAACCTGCTCGATCTCGACGACAACACGATCGACCACAACGATTCGAAAAAATTCGCAAAAGCCGTGCACTTGAAAGATGTGCATCTCGCGCACGGCATGCAGTGCGGAGACTGCCACTTCGATGTCGATGTTCATGGCAACGGCATGCTTTATGGGGAACCGCGCAACGCGACCGCGATCACCTGCGTCGATTGCCACGGCACGATCAATCAGCGCCCAACGTTAATCACGAGCGGTAACGCCGGTCAGATTGATCTCGCCAACACCAGCAACACACCGTTTGGTCCGCGGTTCGTCTGGGAAGGGAGCGAACTTTTTCAGCAATCGAGCATGTCGCCGGACGTGCGCTGGGAGATTCCGCAAACGATCGACACGATCGATCCGTTCTCGCCGCACTACAATCCGAAGTCGGCTTACGCGAAAACGCTCCGCCGCGACGGCAAAACCTGGGGCGGCCTCGGCCCTATTCGCGGAAGCGCTCCTGAAAACTCGACCGGTTTAACCGGTCAAGTTGCGAACAGCAGCCAATCAGCTTCTGGGGGCTCGACTGCTTTAAGCAGTCAAGTCTCAGAACGTCGCGTCAAACTCGCGCACGACAACTCGGCAATGGATTGCCAGATCTGTCACACCTCGTGGGCGACGAGCTGTTTCGGCTGTCATTTGCCGATGAAAGCGAACCAGCGTGTGCCGCAAAATAAATTCGAAGGCGTCACCGACCGAAATTTCACAACCTACAATCCACAAGTCGTGCGCGACGACGTCTTCATGCTCGGGATCGACGGCACCGTAAAGAAAAACCGGATGGCGGTGATCCGCTCATCGAGCGCGGTCGTAGTCAGTTCGCAGAATGCGAACCGCGAATGGGTTTATTCGCAGCAACAAACATTTTCGGCCGAAGGTTACAGCGGCCAGGCGTTCAATCCGCATTTCCCGCACACGACCTCGGGTGTCGGCACGACCAAGAATTGCACCGATTGCCATTTGTCAGCGAACAACGACAACAACGCCTGGATGACTCAGTTGTTAGGGTTCGGCACCGGCACGGTAAATTTCTTCGGCCGCTACGCTTATATCGGCGAAGGCCACGAGGGATTGCACGCCGTGGTTTGGACCGAACCGGACGAGCCACAGGCGGTGATCGGAAGTCATCTTCATTCGATCGCCTATCCTGCCAATTATAAAAAGCATCTCGATGGCGGCTCGTTGTTGACCGAAGGCTACGAACACAGCGGCCACGACATTCAGGACATTGTTTTACGCGGCGAATATCTTTACACCGCGAATGGGCCCGCCGGTTTCGAAGTTTTCGACGTCGCGAACATCGATCAAAAAGGATTTTCAGAACGTATCGTCAGCTCGCCGGTTTCGCCGCTTGGCCAACGCACCCGCATTCACACGAAATACGCAACCAGCCTCGCGTTGCCGAGCACCCTCGCGCTCGATCCCGCACGTCAGCATCTTCCCGAAAACGAAGAGCAACCGATCGATCTCTTCTACGCGTTCGTTTACATCTCCGACCGCGAAGAAGGGCTCGTCATCTCCAATGTCGCCACGCTGGTCGATGGAAATCCGGACAATAATTTTCTCAAAGAAAGCGAGACGGTTCGTTTCAACCCGAACGGAGCGCTGACCGGCGCGACATTCGTTGCCGCGGCTGGTCATCGGCTTTACCTGACGACGCCGCGCGGACTTTACGTTATCGATGTTAGCGATCCGACACACCCGCGCATCGCCGGCGAATTAACGAACAGTTTTCTGAAAAATCCGCGGTGCGTCGCGATCCAGTTCCGTTACGGATTCATTACTGACGATGAGGGCTTGAAGATTGTCGATCTTACCGAGCCGACGCGGCCGATTCCAATTCCACGCGCGACCATCAGACTCAACCACGCTGAACGCTTATACGTCGCGCGCACTTACGCCTACGTCGCGAATGGACCGGAGGG
>WNFT01011962.1_pt1 | contig 10900 bp, 12 predicted proteins | sample 5400191 | NCBI WGS metagenome assembly WNFT01 (sample SAMN13153359, study PRJNA577476) | soil metagenome | isolation source: 80 cm saprolite under Madrone tree | place: USA:California | collected 2016-06-14
CGAAAACCTGCGTCTGTTTTCGAAAACCAACACAAGATTCTGATTTTGTGCCTCTTTGTGGCTAACTCCATGACATCGTTCCTGACTTCCGGGATCGGCCAGCGATGGAAAACCGCGTTCGTTTTTCCTATGCTTTCGACGCGATTCCCGACATGGTCAAGACGTTCGTGAATGTGACCGGCCATATGGCGGCGACGGTTCTCGTGGCGGAGCGCGAGCCCGCGGCGGAGACGGGCACGGACTGATCAACGCACCGACGCCACGCGCGCAGGTCACAACGACCAGACATGATGCGGCGTCCATCGCATGTGATCGCGTTGATCGGCCTCGTGGGCATCGCTCGCCGCAATGACGCGCAGACCGTCGAAACGGTGCGGCCGCTTGCCCGAAATTCCTGTCTTAAATCCTTCGCGCGGCCGGCCGACAGCCCTCGCAGGTTGACATAAGACCCACCCACCGTGACATTGTCCGGCTCCGCCATATTTGCCGCTCCCGGCTTATACCGCTTATCCGCTTCCGGACAAGCGCGACGTGCTGGTGCTTGGCCCCTCGCCCGTGCGCGCGCGGACGATGTTTGTGGCTAAAGTGTCAGCGGTGGCAGTGGCGCTGGGATTGACGGTGCTTCTGCTGAACAGCTTGATGGGACTCATCTGGCCCCTCGTGTTCACGGCTCGCTCCGCCCCGACGGTTTCTCCGGCGCTGACTTTCGATCCGACTCCGGTTCCAGTGGCGGCGCGTGATCTCGAAGCGACGATGGATCGCGATTTGCGCCAAGCGTTGACTGTTGGTGAACTGGCTCCGAATACCGGACTGGGATTGGCCATCGGTGTCTGGAAGAACGGCGAGCGACGTGTGTTCACGTATGGAGCCGCGAAGCCGGACTCGCTATTTGAAATCGGCTCCATTACAAAAACATTCACCGGCCTGATGCTGGCGCGAATGGTCGAACAAGGAAAACTTCGGCTGGATGAACCGCTCCGGGATTTATTGCCGGCAGGAATCTTGACTGCGCGCACCGACAAAAACACAGAAGCGGAGATTACGCTGCTCGACCTCGCAACGCATCACTCGGGATTGCCGATGATGCCCAACAATGCTCAACCCGCCGATCCATCCAACTCCTTATGCCGATTACGGACCGGAACGGCTCTACGCTTTTATCGCGAGACACGGCGTCGAAAAGCCGCGCGACACGAGTTTCGTTTACAGCAATCTTGGAGTTGCCCTGTTGGGTCAGATTCTGGCAGTACGGGCCGGGAAAAGCTATGCCGATCAACTGCGGGAGGAGATCGCGGGTCCGCTGGGCATGACCGACACGGTGGTGCAACTCTCCGGCGAGCAGCAGCGGCGATTCCTGCAGGGGCGCGATGACAAGCATCGTCCCGTGCACGCGTTGGAACTCGGCGCCCTCGCGGGTGCTGGTGCGATTCGGTCGACCGCGGGCGACATGATCACTTATCTGGAAGCGAATCTTCATCCGGAAAATATCCGTCGCTCGCGCCCCCGCTTGTCTCGTCTCATCAGTTGCGCGAAAGTGCGCCCGCCGGTCAGATCGCCCTGGCGTGGCTTTACAGAGGCGATAGCGGAACCTGGAACCATGTCGGCGCAACGGCCGGCTTCACCAGCTATGCCTTCTTTAATCCGCGTGCGGACTGTGCGGCGGTCGTCATGGTAAACAGCAACAACCCGCTGATCTCGCCCGACCTGATCGGTGAACACATCCTAGAGCGGCTTTCGGGTGAGCCGGCGATCTCGCTCGACAACGTTGTCGTCCCCGTGAGTACTGGGTTTCGCGGCCTGTTGCGGTCGTTCGGCGCCTACTGGTTCACGATGCTGGCCGTAGCCGCTTTCGTTTATGGCGCGGTTTTGTCGGCGCAAGGATTGACGGCGCTGCTGCTGCCGCGGCGGCTCTTTCTGCGCTTCTCCGGATATCTGCAACTGGTGGCTATCGGTGTGATCGTCAGCGTGTACTTCATGCAGCCGGGTTTCTATGCGGTCAGCGACCTCGTCTTCGGCCCGATGGTGCGCCTACTCCCGTGGCTGCCTTCATATTCGTTCTTGGCGTTGTACCAGCAATTGAATGGCTCGATGCATCCGGCGCTTGAGCCGCTGGCACGGCGCGCGTGGATGGCTTTGGCGGGAGTGGTGTGTCTAACGCCGGTGGTGTACACGCTTTCCTATTGGCGAACGCTGCGCCAGATCGTGGAGGAACCCGACATCGTACGCGGCTCGCGCCGATGGGGTTGGTTGCCTCGATTCGGGAACCAGGCTCAGACCGCGATCGGTCAATTCAGCGTGCGGACGCTGGCGCACAGCAGGCAGCATCGTCTGATCCTGGGGTTTTATCTCGGAATCGGCCTCGCCTTCACCTGCCTCCTGCTGAAGGATCCGGAAACGCGGTGAGCAATCCAGGGTATGGGCAGAGCTTCCAGCTGGATCGCAAGCATCATGATGATTGTGCTGGCCACGCTTGGGACGCGGGTGGCGTTCGCCCTCCCGCTGGATCTGCGAGCCAACTGGATCTTCCGCGTCATTGGCGTGCGCGGTGGGTTGCAGACTCTGGCTGCCAGCCGCCGTGCTTTGCTTCTGCTCTCCGTGGCGCCGGTATGGCTGGTGACTGCGGTGGTGTGTTTGGGGCTTTGGCCCGGGCGGCAGAACGCGGGGCACTTGGCAGTTCTTGGACTCCTCGGCATGATTCTACTTATCGACTCTGGTCTGTCGGGCTTTTGATCTTGAATCCCCCGCCCTGTGCGATTCCTAATCTTGATTCCTGGCGTTCCGCCTCGGGCAACTCAACATAAAACCCGAACTGCGACACTCCCGCCGCTCGTCTTGGCAACCTTCAACACGACGAACCCCGCTTGTTTTACTTATCGACGTTGAATTGGATGTTTCATCTGCCGCCGTTCCGATTTCCTTACCGGGGTCCGCCGTCACACAGTGTGACACCCGACATCAACAGCCCACCCCATTGAAATTCCTATCCTCGGGCAATCGTAATTTTGAACACTACGGTATGTTCGATGGCTTCCGGATTCCGATAATCCACGAAGCATGCGGCGAACTTCTTCAGGATTCCGGTCCGCTGCTCGACTTCCCGCAGAATCAAGCCCCCACCATCGGACGTGATATCGCCGCCGTCGAAACGCGCCACCACTTCTCGACTACCTAATGCATGAAATTCGATGGGTTTCGGTTTACACTCTGTCGTCAGAAAGGCCGCCTTTCGTTTTAGCGTTTCAGGACTTTCGCAAAGCCTGAATGCCACACGGGGCGGCCTTTTCTGGTCTCTTCACTACCTGCCTTTTCAGATTGTCAGAAAAATCGGTGAGATATGGCGGCTAGGATGAGCCACGATTAACCGAAGAAGTCTTTATCACCAGCGGCACTCAGTTCTTGAGGGGATGTTCAATGCGGGCGCACCATTTTCATCCTCGTCATTGCGCTTTGTGTCGTCCGCAGTCTGCCAAACCCTATGGCCGCCGAATTTCACTGATGATTTCAACCGACCTGAAGGTCGCCGCGTTAATGTTTCTGCAAAACTTTTGACATATTGCAGTTTTAGAACGTGTTTGTCGCCTTGGTAATCAAGAGGCGTCTTATGAAGAAGAAATTGTGGCGATTTTCGGCGTTGTTTAGGACCTGGTCGCCTCTTGTTAGCACGGATTCGTTTTCAGCTGGAAAAACCCTGGTAAACAAACAACTCATTTGTTGTAGATCGGTTCACAGAGAGATCTTTCTCATGTAGAACAGAAGAAGCAACACCACACTGCTTCCGATCGAGACAATCCATCCACATAAACAATCTGGCGTCGAACCAAAATGGATAGCGACTTCATGCTTACCCGCCGGGATGGCAATGACAGCTTGACCGGTACCATCGGCAGAAGCTATAGGCACCCTATGCCCGTCAACTTCAGCCACCCAACCCGGATAGTTCAGGAGGCGCAGCAGCGCGCTCGATGGATGCGCGGCATATGAAGTAAATGCCCTATCCTCCGCAAGCCAGCGTGTAATTTGGACGACGGATTCTTTGCTTTCGCTGGCGACAGACTCTGGCATGCGTAACTGAACTTCCGGAGTATGACGTATTGACGCGCCGGGCTTGCTAAGTAGTGGCGTGTATTCTGTCGTTCCCCGATAACCCTCGCGGCGGTTGATCACCTCTTGCGCGATGTGGTGTGATTGTGATCGCCAATGGCTTTGGCCAGCATACAGTCCGGTTGTCAAGACGAACATAGCTATAGCAATCCCGCCTAACTTCTTCCATTGCGATACGGCCAGCGCTGTTACTAGAGCAAACACAGTGCTGAGTGGCACCAACCACCGCCACGGGAACTGCACAAAGGAGAGTTTTGGAAGCAAGTACCAGAGGGGCAAGCTTAAAGGCAGCATCAGGAAAACAGATGTTATGGTGATCGCGAACAGCAGATACGATAGTTCGCGTGAGCCATTTCGAGGCCAGGTAAACGTCAGTCCCAAACTTACAATCAAGATTTCGATCCCGCCCAAGATGGATATCGCCGTGTTCAGCGGGAATGATGCCCACGGGCTTGCAGAGAAGAGGAAATTATTCTCCGGCCTAAGTCCGGGAGCCGACAGTAGGCGTATTTGTACCCATTGCTGCTCATAAGCGGCCGGCACGATATAAAAACCGGCTACGCCAATTCCCACGAGCAGCGCGGCGCCCATCGACACGATAAGTTTTGCTGATCTATTCACTGCCATGCAAATTGCCGCCAAGACTCCGCAGTACGTGGCGATAACAGCGATGGGAGCACTAATAAGCCAAATGCCGCCAAATACCATCGCGAGAGGTGCTACTTCGCTCCGCCCACTCCGAGACAAGCGTGTGACAAACATAACAAAGAGCGGAAACATTGCGGCCGCCAGCAACTCTGAAAACGCGCCGCGCCGGTAAATCACGATTAATTGGTAAGGATTAGCCGCGTATAGAATGGCAGCCATCGCTGCCGCATTTGTCGACAGGTTGCCATATCGAGCGAGTCGAAACATCGATACGCCGGCGATGGCTACGGCAAGCCAGATAAAAACAGCTGGCGCTAATCGCCAAGGAAGCAGAAGTGATATAGCCGGCCCGAGCATCCATGAAGCGGGAGGATAGAAAATGAACCGAGGCTCTCCAAACCCGTAGTTTGCCCAAGCGGCCCATTTCGGAAAGAATACGCCCTCACTCCATTGTTGCCGAACATCAGCCCAACTGTTCATATGAAACTCGAAGTCATTCGAGTACGGATAACCCCAAAACAGGAATGGAAGGATGACAACAAAGGGTGCGAGAAGACATAGCAGTGTGCATCGATACGGCGATGCATTCATGTTGGGTTTCGCATTTTGTACGTGAGATCGGCGATCGAATAAACACAGAAAACGCCGAAAGCGCTGAGAAGTAGCCACGGCAGCGTAGTTGGCACCAGTGGATGGAATCGCAGGAGGCGTGCGGACATCAGGGAAAACTCAGCGGCGTGAGGATGGTACGCCACCAGGCCGCCGTCCGCCCTGTGGAATGTAATACCAGAGTAGTACGGCATTTCAACGAATGCTGAGGTGTAAAGCAGAAGACTCAAGAGAAAAACCTGAGCAGCAATTATTCCCCAATACCACCGGCGATTCAGTAAAGATTGAAGTCCCGCAGTAAACAAGACGGCCTCCACCACCGTGAACAACGTCAAATACCATCCTTCGGCGACGGAGGTGCCTACTGCCTGAAACACTTGAATCGCGTAGTAAACCAGCGCAGCGAGGAATATTACGTAGCACACAATGAGCGAGAACACACCGGTGCGCGATGCGATTCGACCTCGGATCAGACCCAAGATAGCTAATACAAACATCCAGAAGATGACCTGATACATCCATTCCCGAACGCTTAAGAACGACCAGTTTCCGACCCAGATGTGAGAACGCCGGACAACATTAAACAGATTCTCCCAATTGAGTTTCCGTAACGTGTCAATCGACGATAGAAATGAACTTCTCGTGCCAACCGTTTCTGGAAGACCGGTTAAGGAACCTGTGTGAATGAGATTGCTAAGGTACCAGGGTGTTCCGAGTAATGAGCTGATAAGGACTGTTACTGTTGCTCGAATGTGTCTGTAATACAAAAGGCAGAAAACAATCGCTCCAAGGATGGGAATAAAAAAAGCTTTGGTCCAGAGGCCCACGACGACAAATAAGGACAGAACGTATAAGTCAAACAATCGTTGCTTTTCCAGGTACTGAAGCAGAAAAAAAAGAGCCCAGCAAGCTAGTGGGACTGCCAACGCATCATTCGAAACACGAACCACGTCAGGATATAGTCCGGGAAACAATACAAGCGACGCCGCAACATTGGACGCAGCGATGGTGTCTTTAAGGATCATTTTTCCCAACCAAAAGGAACCGGGAACAACGAACGAGGCTAAAACGACTGAAAGCATGCGTGTCGCCGTGAACACGCCAGCAAAAGAAAGAAAACGAGAAACGATGGCAAACATGGGAGCGACAACGTAGTAGTACAAAGGAGGCTGATGACTTTCATATTGGTTCGACGCCAGGCCGGGCAACTCCGTATAGTTATTGGAAAAACGGAGAGTGGCGAAGCGGCGATCCATTTCCTCTCTCTGTTTCGGGTCCTTCCAATATTCTTCGTAGGATTGCATTGTCGGAAAATGCCGGTGCAGTTCCCAGCTCACCGGCTGATCTCGCAAAAATGTGGCGATTTCCCTGGAGATATGAGTTGAAGGGCCGAGAGGCGGCCTCGCAAGCTGGGCTACGTGCTGTACGTATGCAAAATGCCAGGGTTCATCGAAGCCCTCTCCTAACGGCACCATCAGCGCAAAAAATGTTGCGCCGGCAAGAAAGGTTAGCCAGCCAAGGACAACAGGTGTCGGCAAGGCGACGATGTTGCTGCCGTCTGCGTATCCTGGCACGTTTCTTAGCGGTTTCCGCATGCGGCACTCTACGACAGCGACATTATAACTGGCAAGAGCCACTCCGCGTGCTTTTCTCCGAGCCGGATCAAGCTGGTGGCAGCTGGCGACGGCAGAGTGGGCAAATGCGAGGGGCGAATGAGCTTGGTTTCTCGGAAGCCGACTTCTGGAAACATTTGTCACGCCACAGTTCTCGTTTCCGCGGCGAAAGCGTTCTGTTGGAAAAGCAAGAATAGTTATGATGCCTGGAAGCGATCTCGAAGAAACCCAGACAAGGAGCCAATAAATTTGCCAGCGAGAGATGCCCACCAAGTGTGGTTTCCGGAAATGCTGGCAGCACGGCGATCTAGTGGGATCAACCGATGCCCGTCGCAGCTGTCGTAAACTTGCGCGAGCAGCTGGACGGCATGCTGCAGCAGATCCGGCACGAGCGCCACTTTTCTTATCGGCTCGCCAATCGTGCCAAGAAGATCGAAAAGGAATGGACCAAATACAGGGTTCGGAACGGTCTGGATCTGTACGGTAATCCTTCAAAATTCAGCGCGGGATTTTGAAAACCAGTGTTGGGTTTCGAAAACCAACGCGGGATTTGAAAATCCAGAGCGGGATTTTGGAAACCGGTGCCGGTTTTCAGAAACCAACGCAGGATTTCAAAATTCAGCGCGGGATTTTGAAAACTCGTGTTGGTTTTCGAAAACCGACACGGGATTTGAAAATCCAGCGCCGGATTTCGAAAACCTGCGTCTGTTTTCGAAAACCAACACAAGATTCTGATTTTGTGCCTCTTTGTGGCTAACTCCATGACATCGTTCCTGACTTCCGGGATCGGCCAGCGATGGAAAACCGCGTTCGTTTTTCCTATGCTTTCGAGATGTGGTCCGCAAAAAATACATTGAGAGACTTCGGTTACGGTCTTGGACTTCCGTCCGCGGTGGATCCGGCAAACACTTGCCGGCCATCAGACAGCGTCACTTTCGTGCCATTGGCCATTTTCGCTCCATCCTTGGCGCGATAGCCGGCGACCGTGACCTGATCGCCCGCTTTCAAGGAATCCAGCTTCCACCCTGCCCGCCGCAGAACCAACGGAGGGCCGAGTTCGATATTCCAATTCGTCACGTTGCCGCTTTCATCCTTCACGTCTATATAGAAACGGGCATGAGGATTCATCCACTCTATCTTCGTGACGATTCCGGTGAGCTGTATCGGATTGTCAATGTCATACTGTCCCGCAAAGGCATGGTGCGCAAACGCCGGCCAGGCCAACGCGCTCAGACCCAAGCCGGCGAGCAAGAAACCCATCGCAACTCTTCTCATCGTTGACCTCCACGTTCTAGTTAACTGCTGGAATTGTTGAGTATGGCTTTTTTCCAAAGAACCTGGCTACTTACCGACCATATGTTCCGCATCCTGGTTGTTCTCGTTACAAATGTATTCCCAAATCTCTTCACCCGGAGCGAGCTCGGCCACTTGCCTGACTTTCCAGGGCTTCGTAAACGTTCCCGGATCTTCGTAGGTAATTTCCAATTCCAGATGTCCTAAGTCCGGCCGGCGGATCCGTGTGATCATACGCAGCTTTTCGGTGTTTTTCGGTGTGGGGAAAGTTGCCCGGCGCAATCCAAGCCTTATCATTAAAACCGAACGTATCCACAACCAGCGTGTCGCCCTCCCACTTGCCAGTGGAGTGACCGAGCCAGGTCGGGTCCAGGTCTGCAGGATGACCCCGGTCCAAAAAAATCTGGCGGAAGGGAGGGGTGTTACCCTCGCTGAAAATCAGCAGCAGCACAGGGGTCTGCACCAACTTGTTCACCCACGTGGCGGACATGGGTTGCACGTTGTTGGGCAGGCAACGCACCCCCGGCGAATCCTTGCCATTACCCTCGGTCCGCTCTTTGGCAATAGCTGCTGCCCAAGGCAGCGCGGCCGGCTTCTCCGCGTAGATCTCCGCGTCGGGATCGGCATCCCTGACGGCATGCCAAACTCCCGTAAAGTCTGGTTTGCCGTCTGGGGTGCGGGGCGTTGGGCCGGACGGCACCGAATGCACGCCGCGGATGTCCGTATAAAATTCACGTCCATCGCCCAAGGTATTCAGCTGGGCTTCCGCGAGCGGAATGTCAAGGCGCAGTTTTTGTCCCCCCTGGATCACGACGCCCGGTTTCCGATAAGTGATGAAACCCGGCATCACGATGAACAGGTCATAGGTTCCTGCCGGCAATGGCCCAAGCGTGTAGTTGCCTGTCGACGAACTCGTCGCCTTGTAGATGGCCCCGGTCTGCACCCTTTTCACCTGAATCGGAGCGCCGGGAACGACTGCATGGTTTGAGTCGGAAACCATGCCGCTAATGGAGCCAGGATCGTCCTGGGCTAGCACCCATGGCGAGAAAACCAGCATTCCCACGACAAGGATCGATCTGGCGAAGTTTGGCATTGGAAAGCTCCTCTCTTGCGAACGATTAACCCCTAATTCCAGCGCGAATTTCCCTGTCCCGTCCCACTTGGAACGAATCTTACGCGCCTCCGGGACCAAGTCAAGTTCAAAGGATGCGGCCTGTCCATACTTTCCGCAACGCGGGACAATTCAAGGTCTGTCGCCGCTCCGCGGCTGGGGATCCACACGCCGTTGACCCGCTTTCGGATGTCGTATACAGTGCATCGCGGAGCAAATCCATGAGATATATCATTGCCATCACCTTTGCGTTGAGCACGATGGCGCCGTCGCTGTCCGCGGCCCCGGTCTCCGGTGAAGCCGTTTACAAGCAGCGTTGCGCCGCCTGCCACGATTCGGGCAACGCCCGCATTCCACCGCGCGACGAGTTGAAGAAGCTCTCCGTAACTCACATCCTCCGCTCCCTCGACTTCGGCGAAATGAACAATATCGCCACGAAGCTGCGTCAGGAGGAGCGTGAGGCGGTGGCCGCGTTTCTGGGAGTCCCCGGCGGTAACGGCCTGCCTGCAGCCAGCGCCTACTGCGCAGACCGCACGGTGAAGCTGGCCAGCCGCGGGAAAACGGAATGGAACGGGTGGAGTCCGGCGCTCACCAATACGCGCTATCAGCCGAACGATGCAGCCGGTCTCCCTCTGGGCCAGGTATCGCGCCTCAAGCTGAAGTGGGCATATGGCTTCGATGGCGACATCATCGCCTTTTCCCAGCCGACGGTTCTCGGCGGCCATCTCTTCGTGGGAAGCGCCAGTGGTCTGGTACAGGCCCTCAGCGTCGAATCCGGGTGTGTCAAATGGGTCTTTCAGGCAACGGGGCCCGTGCGCTCGGCACTCCTGGCCGTGCCCCTGGGAGACAAGCACGCGCTTCTGTTCGGCGATTCCGTTGGCTGGTTCTACTCCGTCGAAGCGGAGACCGGGCGCCTGCTGTGGAAGAAGCGTCCGGAGCAACATGAGGCCACGCGTCTGACCGGCGCTGCGCTCGCGTATCAGGGCACCGTATTCATCCCCGTTGCTTCCTGGGAGGAAAGCCGCACGACCAACGCGGACTATCCGTGCTGCACGTTCCGTGGAAGCGTGGTGGCGCTGCGTATCAAGGACGGCTCCCAGGTGTGGAAGACATTCGCCATCACGGAAAAGGCCAAACAGACGGGCCAAAACCAATGGGGACCTTCCGGTGCGGGCATCTGGTCGGCACCGACCCTCGACACGAAGCGAGGCGTCCTCTACGTGACAACCGGCGACAACTATTCCGCTCCGGCCACTCCCATGAGCGACGCAGTGCTCGCGCTTGAACTGGCCACCGGACGCATCGCATGGTCCAGGCAGACCACTCCCGGCGATGTCTGGAACAGCTCGTGTAGCGCGAAAGGCGACTGTCCCGGCCCCGACTACGATTACGGATCCTCGGTGATCCTTGAAAAACTCGACAATGGCCGCGATGTTCTGCTCGCCGGGCAAAAGTCCGGCATGGTCTATGCTCTCGATCCCGACCGCAAAGGCGAAATCCTGTGGCAGGTGCGTGTGGGCCAGGG
>WNFT01005723.1_pt1 | contig 10898 bp, 9 predicted proteins | sample 5400191 | NCBI WGS metagenome assembly WNFT01 (sample SAMN13153359, study PRJNA577476) | soil metagenome | isolation source: 80 cm saprolite under Madrone tree | place: USA:California | collected 2016-06-14
CGATGAAGCAGACCTTTGGAAAGATACCGCGGAGTCTCATCGCACTGGAGACCGGAACCCATTCCCCCTGGGTAAGCCGGCTGCTCAGTGAGTTGGGACACGAAGTGATCGTGGCGCATGCACAAAAGGTGCAGCTGATCACCAAGAGCAATCGAAAAGATGATCGGCACGATGCTCGGACACTGGCACGACTGGCGCGAATCGATCCCGCGCTATTGGGGCCGGTGCGGCATCGCAGTGCGCAAGCGCAACTCCACCTGACGGTGATCCGGGCGCGAGCGGAACTAGTGAGTGCTCGAACAGCCTTGGTGAACGCAGCACGGGGGTTGGTGAAGTCTTATGGCCAACGGCTGCCCAAGTGTGGGACGTATCAGGTGAGTCGGGAGCTGGCCGCTGCATTGAGCACAGAATTGCGGGATGTTCTGGAGCCGCTGTTTAAAGAAATCGAATCGCTGAACGAGCGCGTCAAGGAATACGACGAACGGATGGAGAAACTCGCCAAGGACGTGTATCCGGAAGTGTCCTTGCTCAAGCAGGTGAAGGGCGTGGGAACACAGATCGCGCTGACCTATGTCCTGACGATCGAGGACCCGCATCGGTTTGCGAAGAGTCGCGAGGTAGGCTGTTTTCTGGGGTTACGACCTGGCCGCAGGAACTCCGGGGAGAGCGAACCACAGAAGGGCATCAGCAAAGAAGGAGACCGGTATCTGCGCACGATGATGGTGCAGGGAGCGCACTACATTCTGGGACCTTTTGGAGAAGACAGTGATCTGCGGAGATGGGGACAGAAGCTTGCGGAGCGAAGAGGAAAAAATGCCAAGAAGCGAGCCGTCGTGGCCGTGGCTCGAAAGCTGGCGGTCCTGCTGCATCGGCTGTGGGTAGGCGGAGAGGTGTACGAACCACTGCGCAATAGCCAGAAAGCGATGCGGGAAGTGGCCTAGAGAGTTGCGATCCGGGCAGCCGAGCTCAACCGCCGAGTCCAGGTGACTGCGACTAAGTCCTGGGGCCCGACTCTCACCGAATCGGTGGGACAAGAGGTCGATTCTCAGGTAGCAGCACCTACTGAAACGAGAACACCCACCTTGCACCGAGCGAAGATCGCTCACAACAGAGTGCGGATGGAAGGATGGCGACAGGGGCGGCTTGGCTGAATGCGAACAGACTCACCGAAAGAAAAAAAAGAAAGCGAACGTGTGCCTTGACATCAACCGGCCTTCTCATGGAAGGACTTGGCATACTGGTGCGAGATCGTTTGGCCAATCAACGCGGGGTTCACTTCTTCGCAGTGGGAACTTTTTACTTCAACTCTTCAAACCAGTTCAACACGACGTTGATTTGTGTCACTGACGCGGCCCGAATTTAGTGTCCGTTTGTCGTTGGTGTCGTTGGTTGACACTGAGGTCTGGCGGGTGTACATCTTTGCCCATCCTGCACGTTCCCCAAAATGCGAGTGAGGAGGCACGCCATGTCATCTCCGTCCAACTCGTTCCCACAGACCCCACCAGTGAAGGAAGATAAGTTCTATCGGGCCCGGATTATTGAGCGAAAGGACTTCTCCTCTGATCTTTGGAGGATTCGCGTTGATCCCGGTGGTGAGTTCCACTACGCACCGGGCCAGTACGCGAGGCTGGGCGTCCATAGTCCTTCCAAACATGTTGAGCGCCCCTACTCGATCGTGTCTTCTCCGTACGAAGACTTTTTAGAATTTTTCATCGAGCTTGTCCCGCAGGGCGAGCCCACACCTTTGCTTTATGAACTTCAGGTTGGAGACACATTCACCTGCCGGAGAGTTTCCAAGGGCCGTTTCACACTTGATACGAAGAGCGGGCGCACGAACCACTTGCTGCGCGCGACGGTTACCGGCATCGCTCGCTTTGTCAGTTATGTCCGCTCGCTTCACCGCGATTCGAAGAGGTCCCCAGTCGCGCACAGACTTTTTCCTATAGAAGGCGCCAGCCATTCGTGGGAGTTCGGCTATCGCGAGGAGATGGAACAATTCGCCGCGAAAGTCCCTTGGTTCACCTACATTCCCACAATTAGCCGCCCCTGGGACGAACCCGATTGGCATGGCGAGACCGGTCGCGTAGATGATTTGATCCGCAAGTACACCGACCTGCGGAATCTCATTGACGAGAATAGCACCGCCTATCTGTGCGGACATCCGACGATGATTGAGAATGGGAAGGGCATCCTGCATCATTGCAGCTGGCAGAATGAAGGCATAAAGGAAGAGGTTTATTTCACTTCTGGCAAACAATCCACCACCGAACGCACGCGGTGGTGGCCATGGTCAAGACACGCAGCCTAGCAATGATCGACGGGTTGCACTTCACCGCGGGGAGATCGGTGCCGCCAGGCGTCATATTCAGATAGGGATACCAGGGCGCTTACTATAAGTTGAGGAGCGAGTTATGCGGCTGAAAATCGCTGTTTCTATTCTAATTACGGGACTAGTAGGGAATTTGTGGCTCGCGGCGCAAGTGCAAAACTTTCGCCCGGTCACCGAGCCCACGCTGCGCAACCCCGCTCCTGGCGATTGGCTCAACTGGAGGCGCACCGACAACGCGTGGGGGTACAGCCCGCTGGATCAGATCAACACGCGGAACGTCGAGCGACTTCAACTTGCCTGGTCGTGGGCGATGGAAAACACGGGCGCTCAGGAGACAACGCCACTCGTCTACGACGGGGTTATGTACCTGCCGAATCCACGCGGCGTCATTCAGGCGTTGGACGCCGCGACGGGAGACTTGCTCTGGGAGTATCGCCCGGAACGGGAGAAGGTGTCCGAGGGGGCTGGCGGCGACGGCAACGGCGTCCAAAGAAACATCGCTATCTACGGAGACAAGATCTTCGGAACGACGAATGACGCCCATATCATCGCCCTGGACGCCCGGTCAGGCAAGCTGACGTGGGACACCGCGGTGGCCGATCCAAAACAGGGGTACCAATACACTTCCGGCCCAATCGTCGTTCGCGGCAAGGTTGTCGCGGGTATGACAGGGTGCAGCCGCTACAAAGAGGACGTCTGTTTCATCAGCGGGCATGATGCGGCCACCGGAAAGGAGCTGTGGCGAACATCGACCGTTGCTCGTCCTGGTGAGCCCGGCGGTGACACGTGGGGCGACCTGCCGCTCGCTTTCCGCGCCGGCGGCGACGCGTGGATCCCGGGCAGCTACGATCCGGAAGCGAACCTCATCTATTGGGGCACGGCACAGGCCAAACCGTGGGCCAGAGCGGCCCGCGGAACCGACGGTGACGCGCTCTATACCAACTCGACCCTGGCGCTTGATCCGGACACGGGGAAAATAAAGTGGTACTACCAGCACCTTCCTGGCGAAACGCAAGACATGGATGAGGTGTTCGAGAGCATCCTGATTGACTCCGGCGGACGCAAGTCACTCTTCAAGATGGGCAAGCTGGGCATCCTCTGGCAGCTCGACCGGACCACCGGCGCGTTCATCCGCGCCACCGATCTCGGCTACCAGAACATCGTGGACGTAGATCCGGAAAATGGCAAAGTCGCCTACCGGAAGATCCCACAAATCGGTGTTGAGCTCGAAATGTGTCCGAGCACAGCCGGATTCAAGGACTGGCGTGCGATGGCCTACAGCCCGCAAACCAATGCGTTGTACATCCCGATGGCCCTGAACTGCGAGAAAGCCACCTTCGGCCAAGTGGAGAAGGTGCTCGGCAAGGGCGGCGTTGGTCCGGTGCGGCGCCGGGATTACAAACATCCGCAGTCGGGAGGTAACCTGGGTGAATTCCTGGCCATGGATATCCGATCCGGCAAAGTGTTGTGGCGTCATCGCACAGCTTCACCGTCCAATACAGCCGCACTCGCCACCGGCGGCGGACTCGTGATCGGCGGCGACTGGGATCGTCACATGTACGCGTACGACGCCGCTACCGGAAAGATTCTCTGGCAGACGCGCCTGATCACCTCTGCGCAGGGCTTCCCGATTACGTATCTGGCGAAGGGAAAGCAGTACGTAGCCATGCCCGCTGGGACTGGCGGCGGGAGCTGGTCGACGCTTATTCCATCGGAATTGGCCCCGGAGATTCGACAGCCAAAATCCGGCAACGCGCTGCTCGTTTTCGCTTTGCCGTAGGTTTATTGCGCAGCAAGACTTTTGCTGAATTCCAGACTGAGGCGCATAGGTAATCGCCGATGAGCACGGCGGATTCTAACTTCTTTTACCGAGCGTCAGGCCCTCGAAAGCGAAGTATGCAGCTATCACTTTCCTGGTAGTTCAGCCAGGCCCTGTCCCAAGGGTCGTCGACTCGGCTGGCCAAATCACGAAGGTCTTGCAAAGCTTCTGCATCGTTATTTGCCTCGAATTTACGACATATCTCCTCGAATACCTGCGAATCGTTTTTGGTCACCATAAGGCGCTCGATGATGCACCAATCCGCTTTGCTTTTGGGTATGCGCTCAGCGCCTGCATTTTACCTTGAACCCGGGAAACCGAGCGCGTCTGGCCCGTGAATATTCAGCTCTGTGCGATTGGTCCTGACAAGTCCGCTGCTATGAAAATGGCCTCAACTCCGACTGAAAATAAACCATTTACGGCACGATACGGTGCAGCCCCCATTTTCATGCTTGGTGGTGCACCAAGGGCGCATGAAGTCTTATCAGAATGTGGGATTTTTGCTGGATGCGATTCGGGCCACTTGCCGAGAATCCCATTTCTCGGGAGTTAACCGTTTAAGAGATATCTTTCCAAGCAGACATTTTCTCGACTTTGAATTACCGTCTCCGTAAAGGCGAGGCATTAAGTCTTCACTAGGTGGCTAGGAGCGGAAACCAAACTGGCGATATGTATTCTCAACCGCCTTTTCGACACAGGAGAGACGTTCGTGAATTGAATCCCCATCCCTTCCTGATCCACTGAGTGCCGGACAACCCCCTCAAGCGAGATGTCCTGGTCTCCAACTCGCAGTGTGAACATAACTTCCGAACCAATTGGAAGCGGATCCAAGTTGAAGACAAATACGCCCTCCAAGCTTAAGTCCCGGATGACCGCAGAGGTTTCTCCGTAAGAGATGTGATTCCCTGGTTTGGGTTGAAATCGCGGGGTGGCGCGTCTATCTTTTGGGGACATCGTCTTAGGTCGCCTCCTGCTCCGATGGATTTCGACTTGATCGTCGAAGGAGACGGTTCCCATGAGTATACGAGCGTGAGTCAGAGATGAGACTGGGCAAGTAGCCCAGTGTGTCTTATCAAAAAAGTGCAGTGGCTTGCCATCGGGAAAGATTTCTCTTGGCAAATTGGAAGGACCTGGCTCAGCGTTTTGATGGGTACCCTTGGCACGCATTTGTCGTCGGCGCAGAGGCCCAAGTTCGCTTCACTATCCCTACGAGGCCGCGAAGCAATGGCGTTTTCTGTTCACGAAAATATTGCTGATTTCTTACGAAGTTCAGTGCCGTCTTGATTCGCATGTTTATGGCCCTAATAGAACGCCGGGCGCATCGTGCGCGCGTCTATTCAAGGGGTTCGACCTTCATCATTCTCGCGGTGCGAGTGTTGACCATCCACAGCGTCAAGCGGCTGGTTGTGGGATCGTAGGTGATCTTCTTCGAATCAAACTCGGTCGGAATCTGATATTCGACGATTTCGCCGGTCTTTGGATCAAGGCGCATGAGGCGTTCCGACATGTTGCTCGTCGCATACACGTAGCCGTTTCTGTCGGGAGCCGAGACGGCGTACGGGGTCGTGTACTTGCGCAGCATGGGCCATTCCTGGAACTTTTCCGTGCGTGTGTCGAACATTCCGACCTTGTCCCCGGTGTACTCGGCAAACCAGAAACGGTCCTGCGCGTCCATTCGGCCGCGGCGCGGCGATGACCTGGGCGTCGGGACCTGCCAGAACTTGGCCTGACCTGTCATGGCGTCGATGCCGATGATGTAAGAGCCGCCGATATCCGGTGCATATGGATTACCCTTGGAGTTGACCACTGTAAGATCGACGTACTGGCGGTGCGGGCCAGGAGGAATGTTCGGCGATTTCTCCCAGCCGTACGTGGCCTCCACTTTCATAGTCTTCGGATCAATTCGCGTCCAGCCTGCCCAGATTTTGCCTTCAGGTCCGAGCGCCATGAATTGCGTGCCTGCTCCCTCGATGGTGCTCACTTCTTCCGTCTTCGGATTGTACTTCGTCAATACGACTGCGGCGTTGGCGATCCGCCGCGGAAACCAGATGTTGTCGTCACGATCCACTTGAATGTCCCTCGCGCCCGGCAAGTCTCCGGGCGGCACGGGCGGCAGCGCATATTCAGTAAACACGCCGGTTTTCGGATTCATCTTTCCGAAGATCATCCGGCTTTCGTCGGTGTACCACACTGTGCCCGCGGAATCTAGGTCGAGATCGTGTGCCACCGTGTCGGGCCGGGGCATGTCGTATTGGGTGATGATGACGCGCGTGGCTTTGCCCTTCGGACGTGGCAGCGTCTTCAACTCGTAGGGCCACGTTGTCTTGCCGCCGCTAAGGTTCACCGTAGTGAGGTACTCGGCCAGTTCCTTCTTCGGGACCCCGAACGGTTCACGGCCCCATTTCGGGTTTTGCTCGGCAGCGGCAACCTGGTCGGGCGGGCCAATCTGCCCGCGCCCTCGATTGTCCCTGCTGACCGCCGACCCATCTGTGTAGTACTTCTGCATACGGGTAATCAGATCCACAAACTCGTCGGCCGTGTGGTTCGACTTCACGACGCGTTCCCAGGCATGGCAGTAGGCGCAGCTCACAGTTTGATAGATGACCTTGTCCTTCTGTTCGGGCGTGCCGGGGACGCTCATGGCCCACTCGAGTGAACTGAGCTGCGAGGCGAGATCCTTGGTCTTCTCGAGCTTGAGGTCCGCGTTTGAGGTTTTGCCCTCGGCGATCGTCACGGACCCGGGGCCGTTCAGGTCGTACCCCACGGCTCGGATCGTGAGGGCGTATTTCCCGGGCTCCAAGTGGGTCCGGGGGAAGCTGTATTTTCCTTTCGCGTCGCTCACCACCGACACAGTGAAGTTGGCGCCGTCGCGCCGAGCGCTGACGACAACGCCCTCCATGAGGCCTTCCTGTTGTGAGCTGATGACACCGCTCAGAGCGACGGAGTCTGAGGCCTGTGCTATGAGATCAGGAAGGGCCCAGCCCACCGCGCCGACTGCGATACTCCCCAGAGCGATGGTAAGAAAAAGTTTCGACATGGGCCGACTTGTAGCATACGCATTTGCCGCCGTCAATGAACGGCGATTGCTCATGTCGCAGGTCCCTGAAGCTGCTTGTGAGCGGGTTCGTAGTGCACGTCTTCTAGACCGTAACCAGGGTTTCGATTTTGACTCCTCAGAAGATTGATAATGTACGCCCACCCTGTCAGCATACAATGCTCCCAGCGGGCGTTTGAGCGTAGAGCCTTTTCCGCAGGTGCGGAAACATTCCACAGTTGCCCTGATATCAAGATATTCGAATCCCAAGTCCCGGGAAGTCCACTTGTCGGGATGTCGGTTTCTGTTCTGCGCTGGTGGGGGGACATTCCGATAATCCGATACATCACTAGGACTGATCGGGAATTGACTGGTCTAATCTGCAGCGTCCCCTTTGCCGTGTCGAATTATACCGAAGTTGTCCATGTCCCTAAGCGTTGCTCGCCGCCGTCAACCCTGTTGCCCCTTTCGAGAGCGCCCCGTCAACTCACCTTGATCCCTTCTTCGCGGCTTCTTCCGCGGCCTTCTCTTCGGCGCGCGCTCCAGCGAGGATTCCAGTCATGCCGTAATTCCCCTCGTGACACGCGTACTCGTAGATGGGGTCCTCACTCTTCGACATCGGAATCACCGCTGTCCAGGGTCTCGTCCAGATTGTCGGATCGTCGACCATGAATTCGTAGAGAAGCGTGTTAGCGTCGGTGCGCGTGAAGCGTTCGATCAAGTGCGTGTTCGCGCTGGAGCCTTCGAGGCTCGTCTCGCGTTTGAAATTCGTCGTGTCGACAACCAGAGTATCACCCTCCCAGCGGCCGCGCGAGTCTCCTTTCCACTGACGAATGCTCCCATGCGGACGCCCATCCAACGGGACAATGCGAGCGCTGTGGACCATCTCATTGAGAATCACCACGTATCTCGCAGTCTGGACCAGTTGAAAATTATTGTTGTAGGCGCCTGGAGTCATTGGCGGTCCGGCGTTGAGGCCCACAATGCAACGTTCCTGCAGAGGTCGGTCCTCCCACGAGTTGGCGAGCGGATGTCCAAGCTGGTCGTCGCGCTCAGCCGCCGCGCGGAGGTTCGCTCGCTTCTGCCCCTCCGGCGTCCAGGCAGGAAGTCGCCCATCGGGTGGATCCTTAATCAACGACGTGCGCTTTGACCCCACGATCTTGGCGCCCCGGTCGTACCAAAACTCGTTGTAAGGGACAACGCCGCCCGGCGGGTACTGTAAACCACCCCGCTCTGAATCAATCAGATCACGATTCTGGCGTCCATTTTCTTCCTTTTCAAACTTCGCGGCTTCCTCGTCGGTAAAAACCTCCTTCGTTCCCAGCACCTTGGGTCGTTCCAGTGGGGTGATGGTGCGGTAGTCCCATACTCCCTGCAGGTCTGGCTGGCCATCCGGTGTACGTGGCAGAGTCCAAGTCTTCGCTGTGGCCGCCGCCTTCACCGCGGACTGGGCCTGCCCCGCGACGGGTACCGGCGCCAGCAACGCGACTGCGATCACGACTGCCACAGCACCCATTGAAGCGAGAAATCGATGGCTCATCTCAAACCTCCTTCTCACTTGCTCGGCTGCTTGCGAAGATGCCCATACATAAGCTCTTCTGCGAACTCCACACACGTGTATTCCAACAATTGAGCGTCCTTTTCCAGCCGACGATAGAGCGGCATACTCATCTTCCAGGGTCGTGAAAACACCTTTGGGTCCTCGATGGTGACTTCGTAGGTGAGGGCGTCAGGGCTGATGGGGGTGTAGCGTTCGACCACATGTAAGGCGTCGCTATGAAAATTCCCGGCCCTGTCGAACCAGGTCTGGTCGTTGAAACTCGTCACGTCGACGACCAGCGTATCCCCCTCCCAGTGGCCGACCGACCACCCCATCCATGTATCGCCGGGACTTTTCTGCTTGCTATTCATGTAGATTGTTCGACTAGCACCCGCGAACTCGTAGGCCATTAGGATGTACTGCGGACTCTGAAATATTTGAAATGGATACGGCATGTACGTGGCGCGTGGCACGCCCGGCATATAACACTTGATTTCCGGGTCAGCGGTCAACCACTTTTCAAAGTTCTCTTGCTTTTTCGCCGCTGCCCCCGGTAGATAGGGTATCTCGTTGCCTTCCACTACGCCTCGCCCTGCGGGAACGCTGAAAGCCGCGCCTAGGGCAACCACAGGTCCCGCTCGCGCCGCATGATCCTGGATATCCCAATTTGCTGTGTTCAGAGCCTCCCAAATCCCGTTTAAGTCCGGTTTGCCGTCCGCAGTACGTGGCGCCTTGTAAGCCTGGGCCTGACCCACAATCGGCATCGCGCCCAGCCAGAGCGCGGTTATCAAGGCTGCCTTAGCACTCGCAAATATTGTGCCTCTCAACCGATTTTTCATCTGTGTATCCCTTCTAAACGTAGCACCCTGTTTCCGGGGAGTATAGGCCTTTAGGGCTGGCTTCGCATCCTGAAACAACTTGCAGACGAGTTGCCCGTCGAGATAGTTGCGGGCCAAAGTCGAAAAACGTGCGTCGTCCGATTACGAATTGATTCGGCATTGGCAGGACAAGCGAATCCTTCTGAGGTAATGTGGGGGTATATAACAAAAACACGGAACAAGAGGTATGAACAGCGCAAAACCGTAACGCGGCGTCTTCCGGACCGCATATTAATACGGTTTTGAATATGTTCTGTCCGAGAAACGGGGTAAGCGGAGGACGATTGCTATTTTTCTCCAGCGTCGTAATTACATGGTTTCGAAGCGCCAAAAGCCACTTTCCGATAATCCCTGTTTATCAGGAACTGGGGCAATCCCTAATGACCGTCAGCGAGGATTAGTAATTAGCGCGGCGCAGTTTGATAACCTGTGGCAATTTTCGTCCGTGAACTCCGTGGCGACCAACCTGCCCAGCCAAGCAGCCCTCCCGCCGCTCGTTTCGAGTCAGCCGCCACGGGGAGAATGGTCGCTATTTGAAGCCCTTTGAATTGCGTGTCTGTTCAATTTTGGACAATCTAGTGTCGGCTTGCATCGCGGCTTCATCCAGTTTATCAGGAACTGAGATCGACATTTCAACACGATAAACGAAATCTCAAACCAGACCAAGCTAGTCAGCGGACCTTCCAAACAAATCGCACTGGCCACCTAACTGTGGTAACAGTGCTCCTTACTCCGTCCTTGACAGATATCGAGACAGAATGCTATCAAGCGCCAGCAATTGATTGCAGTTTTGGGTTTTACTTGGAGAGGCAACAAAATGAGAAAATCAAATCTGCCGTTTCTTGCTCTTTTCCTTATCGCAATTAGTCCTCATGCGCATGGGGATCAGCCTCTTCGATTGATAAAAACTGTATTCCTGCCAGGATACGTGGGCGATTTTGAACATTTTGCGGCTGACCTCAAGGGTAACCGCTTGTTCCTTATCGCAGAGGATCACAAGACCGTCGAAGTTCTTGATATCCGCACGGGCAGACGGATTCATACAATTGCCGGCTTTGGACAGCCACACGCCATCGAATATCTCGCCGGCCCCAATTCTCTGGTCGTGACCGAAGGAGATGAAGAGTCCGGAGCGGTCGATTTGGTAAGCGCTAGCAATTACAAGATCCTCGATAAAATAATGCTGCCTACCAATGTGGATGGAGGTGTATTCAATCCGGTAAACAAGTATTACTACGTAGAAAGCGGAGCCCAGGGACAAGACGCCAAGACACATCTGCTTAGCATTATCGATACGC
>WNFT01005724.1_pt1 | contig 10897 bp, 8 predicted proteins | sample 5400191 | NCBI WGS metagenome assembly WNFT01 (sample SAMN13153359, study PRJNA577476) | soil metagenome | isolation source: 80 cm saprolite under Madrone tree | place: USA:California | collected 2016-06-14
GATCCAATCATCCAGGCATTCGGGAAACAACGTCGACTGCCCGCGATCCACCCCCTCGACGAAGCGCTTCATCGCGACCTCCCCCCGAAAATCGCGTCACGAGCATACCATGCGGGGCGTTTTCACACAGCCTGGGTCAGCTTGCGACGTGCCGATCGGCGGCGAGATGCATACGGCGGCCGGATAGATCCAGCAGCTGACGTTCATCCAATACCTCAACAATCCACGAGCGCATCCTCATGGCCCTCTGCAACAGAGGAGCACTACGATGCAAGACCCCACAGATGCTAACCCCCAGGCCTCGCGTGGCGAACCCTGGAACAAAGGCAAATTGATCGGCGCCAAGCCGCCTCTCCGACCGAAACACGTCTGGTCAATTCGCACCAAGCTGCAAATCGCGGGGCGAACACGCGACCTGGCCATGTTCAATCTCGCCATCGATAGCAAGCTCCGAGGCTGTGACGTTGTCCGCCTGAAGGTGGAGGACGTTGCTCCTCATGGTCACGCCGTCGATCGTGCGACTGTCCGCCAGAAGAAGACGGGACAGCCCGTCAGGTTCGAGATGACGGAGCAGACCCGAGAGGCGGTCGACAGTTACATACGAGCCGCAAGTAAAAAGCCCGGTGAGTTCCTCTTCAGCGGCCGTCGCGGTCGGGACCGACCGATAACGACCCGACAATACGCGCGGTTGGTCTGCCAATGGATTGCCAGCATTGGTTTGGACGCGAGCTTCTTTGGCACGCACTCACTGCGCCGAACCAAAGCGACACTCATATATCGTCGCACTGGCAATCTGCGGGCGGTCCAGCTTCTGTTGGGCCACAAGAAGATCGAGAGCACCGTGCGCTATTTGGGGATTGAGGTCGACGACGCTCTCGCCATCGCGGAACAAGTCGACGTCTGATCTACCGGGGCAGAGCGGAACAGCTCTGCCCCCCCTCTCACAAGATCCGAGAGGTGCCAATACCAGACATCAAGGCTGCGCGCTACGCAATGAAGAGCTAATTAACCACACCTTTTCGCCCAGCTCCGGTAGGCCGCACTCAATCGGCTTTAGTGGCTAGTCTCTTCGGCAGCGTGGTTCGCCACGACTTTAGATGTGGGCACTCCCCAAAGCGGTTCATGTCCAGTACCACCTCAAATGCGGTCGCAAATCTCGCAGGAACAAAAGAACATAACAACTGCCGTCCTGAACTCTCCGCCGAACGGACCGAAGTTGGCAAACCAGGAGCATCAGCCAGACCACAACGAGGATCAACAAGAGACCCGGGACACCGAGTTGCTAGATCCCGTTGGCCATCACGATTTGAGATGCGCATCATCAAGCACCGACCAAGGCCGGACGTACGCGTCGCGCAGCCACCGTCGGGCCGCGTCCCGCCGCTGCCTAGTGGATGGCGCGACCACTTCGGAAAGAGGAGGTGTCAAAGTCGGACTAGTGAACTCGGCCGATTTCCTGCTCGTGGCCCAGTACTACGACGGATATTCGCGGTCGGCACGGATGCCGGCAATTCAGCGTTGAGCTGCACGCTTTTTTGATAAATCAGAAAGGTTTGGGACAATCTTGCGTAGCTGTGCTATGTTTCCGTAGACACTCTGATCAAGAGAACAGAGTTGTCGCCTACGGCGCTCGTATCAGGAAGCGCCGAGGCGACAGGGTCCGAGGGAGGACGCGATGGGTGGCGAAGGGTTGACACGGCGCACCATGTTGCGGTCGGCGGCGCTGGCGACGACCGCGCTGGCGGCGCCGTTTGTGCGCTGTGCCTACGCGGTAGAAAAAGTGGTCCCGGGCGGCAAATTGGTATTGGCGTGGCACACCAATATTGCCGTGCGTTGGCTCGACCCGCAGCAGCACGACGGTACCGCCAGTCCGGACAATTTTATCATGGCGCTGCACGACGCGCTGATCAAAAATCTTCGTGAGATGCGTTACGACCATCCCGCGATGGCCGAGCGCTTTGCGATGGCTGAGGATGCCAAAAGCGCCACCTTTTGGCTGCGGCCCGGGCTCAAGTTCCACGACGGATCACCGGTTACCCCTGACGACGTCAAATGGAGCTACGAGCACTACCGAGGCGCCTGGGGGGATGTGCTGCACGAAAGAACGCAAGGAGTCGAAATCGTCGACGACCGCACCGTTCGCTTTCATTTCACTGAACCGTTTCTCGATTTTCCGATCTTGCTCGGAACGTCCAATGTCAGTGGCGCGGGCTGGGTTGTCCCGGCGAAATACTATCAGAAGGCCGGACAGTCCGAGTTCTCGCAAAAGCCGATTGGCGCTGGACCCTACAAGCTCGTCGCGCAAGAGCCGGGTGTCCGGCTCGACTTCGAAGCGTTCGAGGGCTACTACCGCCCTGTCCACGTCAAGCAGCTCGCGATGGTCAGCGTGCCGGAGGCGACGACGCGAGTCGCTATGCTCGAACGCGGCGAAGCCGACATTATTTACAATGTCCCCGGAGAATTGATCGACCGGGTCAAGAGCAACCCGAAGCTGACGCTGGCGCCAGTCGTCTCGGCCAATTTCTGGCTCGAATTTCCGGGCTTTCAGGACCCCAAGAGCCCATTCCACGACAAGCGCGTGCGCCAGGCGGTCAGTCTCGCGGTAGATCGCGATGCGATCAACCAGGCCGAATGCGACGGGATGGGGCGGGTCGACGGCAACTGGATCAATGACGACGTCGAATACGGCATGCCTTGGCCGATATGGGAGCATAATGCGGGCAAGGCCAAGCAGCTGATGGCTGATGCCGGCTTCCCCAACGGCTTCAATGTCGACTGGTTGACCCCGCTGCCGAATTACTATTCTCGCGGCGAACGCATTGTCTCGCAACTTCAGGCAATCGGCATCCGCGCGAAGATGCAGACGATGGAACGCGGCGTCTTTCTGAAGCGTCTGCAAAGCGGGCTCAAGGAATGGCCCGGAGTACAGATCATTCTGAACGCGGCGCGCGTCGGCGGCACCTGGTCGAACTGGTACGACTCCTTTATTCGCTGCGGCGGCTTCAACGGCAAGGACCGCAACTGTGTCCCGCAGCTCGACGCGAGGTTCGCCAAGTATCTCGCTTCGGTCGAGCCCGGTGAGCGGAAGAAACTGGCCGAGGAGATCCAGCGCGAAATTCTCGAAAACTACTATTTCGTACCGGTTTTCCGGCACGCTGCCGTCCAGGCATACGGGATGCGAGTCGCCGCTGCCAAGTGGCAAGAAGTATTTCCGACGATCACGACCGCGTACGCCTACCCGTGGGAAGACATCGAGCTCAAGAGTTAGTGCCTGGTTTGGTCTTGCTAATACACAAGGAGAAAAGAATGGGAATGACGACACTGACGCGGCGCACAGTGCTGAGGACAGCGGCGCTGGCGACCACCGTCCTGACGACGCCGTTTGTGCGCAGCGCCGCGGCCGCAACGGTCGTTCCCAAAGGCAAGATGGTGCTGGCCTGGCACACCAATATCGCAGCGCGCTGGCTCGACCCGCAGCAGCATGACGGCACTGCGAGCGGGGACAATTTCCTGATGGCGCTGCATGACGCCTTGATCAAAAACTTCCGCGAGGTCCGCTACGACCACCCGGCGCTCGCCGAACGCTACGAGTTTGCGGAAGACGCCAAGAGTGCGACTTTCAGGTTGCGGCCGGGGCTCAAATTTCACGACGGTTCGCCGGTCACGCCCGAGGATGTCAAGTGGAGCTATGAGCACTATCGTGGCGCTTCCGGTGAAGTTTTTCACGAAAAGACTCAGGGAATCGAAATCCTCGACGACCGCACCGTGCGGTTCCACTTCAGGGAACCGTTCCTCGATTTTCCGATCCTGCTCGGTACGGCCAATGTGTGTGGGGCCGGCTGGATCGTTCCTGCGAAATATTATGAGACGGTCGGGCGAGACGGGTTCATGCAAAAGCCGATCGGCGCCGGACCCTACAAACTAGTCTCGCAGCAACCAGGGGTGAAGATCGAGTTCGAGGCGTTTGAGGGCTATTACCGGCCAGTGCATGTCAAGAGCTTCACCATGGTCAGCGTGCCTGAAGCAGCCACGCGTCTGGCGATGATCGAGCGCGGCGAGGCGGATATCATGTATTTCGTGCCCGGTGAGCTGATCGACCGGGTGAAGAACAACCCAAAGCTGATGCTGGCCCCGGTGGTCTCTGGGAATTGGTGGCTCGAATTCCCCGGCTTTCAAGACCCGAAGAACCCCTTCCACGACAAGCGCGTGCGTCAGGCCGTGAGCCTCGCGATCGATCGGAATGCGATCAATCAGACCGAGAGCGGTGGGATGGGAGAAGTCGACGGAAACTGGATCAATAACGATGTCGAATACGGTCTGGAATGGCCCAAATGGGAGCACAACCTCGGTAAGGCCAAGCAGCTAATGGCGGACGCCAGATATCCAAGCGGCTTCAATGTCGATTGGGTCACCCCCGTCCCCAACTTTTATTCGCGCGGGGAGCGCGTTGTCGCGCAGCTCCAGAGCATTGGCATTCGTACCAAGTTGCAGGTGATGGAGCGGGGCGTTTTCCAGAAGAAAATGGAGGGCGGACTCAAGGAATGGCCGGGAGTTCAGATCATCATGAATGCTACCCGCATCGGCGGGACATGGTCCAATTGGTACGACTCAATGTTTAAATGCGGCGGCTTCCAAGCGAGAGATTTCTTTTGCGTCACCAATCTAGATGACAAATTCAAGAAATACTCAGCTTCTTATAATCTGAACGAACGAAAAACCCTGGCTGAGCAGATCCAGCGCGAGATTTTGGAAAACTATTATTTCGTCCCAGTGTTCCGTCACGCCTTTGTCAACGCTATCGGGCCGCGGATCGAGGCTAAGAAATGGCAAGACGTGTTCCCGACATACGAAACGTCCGGCTATCCCTATCCGTGGGAAGACATCAAGCTGACGGAGACCGCGGCGGCGGAGAAGTGAGCAGATCGCGAAGGAGGAGCGGCGATGGCCCAGTTCATGATGCGGCGGACTCTCTACGCCATCGTCACGTTGTTCATCCTAAGCCTGACCATTTTTGCGGTGGTCAGACTGACGGGTGACCCGGTGACCTTATTGGCCGAACCGGGCGCGCGCGCCGAGGATCTCGACCGCGTCCGCGCCGAATGGGGGCTCGACCGCTCGTGGCCGGTGCAATATCTCGCCTTCGCCAGGAACGTCTTGACCGGGCAGCTGGGCAAGTCGTTCAACTACGAGATGCCGGTCAGTACGCTCTATTTCCAGCGTCTGCCCAACTCTCTGGAATTGGCACTGGCGGCGACGCTGATCTCCTTCTTTATAGGCATTCCGGCCGGCATCATCTCGGCCGTCCGGGTCAACAGCGCCTGGGACAATTTTGGCAAGATCATCGCCTTGCTGGGGTTGTCAATTCCCGGCTTCTGGCTGGGGCTGGTCATGATCCTGACCTTCTCAGTCTGGCTCCACTGGCTGCCGACGAGCGGCCAGGGCGGTTGGCGGAATCTGATCATGCCGGCGGTGGCGCTGGGCTGGTACTTTGCCGCCTCGCTCTTGCGCCTGACGCGCTCCAGCATGCTCGAGGTGCTGCGCAGCGAATACGTCAAGCTCGCGCGTTTGAAGGGGCTGCCGGGCTATGTGGTGCTCGCTGTCCACGCGTTCAAAAACGCGCTGATCCCGGTGCTGACATTGGCCGGGGTCAATCTTGTCGTCATGATCAACGCGGCGGTGATCATCGAGGTGATCTTTGCCTGGCCGGGTATCGGCCGGCTGCTCTACGAGGGGATCTTCCAGCGCGATTTTCCGCTCGTGCAGGGGGTCGTCATGGAGGCCGGGATCATGATCGTGGTGATCAACCTGATCGTTGACGTTCTCTACGCGTATATCGATCCACGCATTCGCCTGACCAAGTAGGTGCGCCATGATCTCCACCATCGAAGAGACACGTGTTCTTGCGATAGCGGTTGGTTCCCCAGAGTTCACGAGCATCCCAGGACGCTGGGCCGGGCTGGCGCGGCAATTACCCGCGCTGCCGCTCGCCATCTTGGTGCCGTTCGTGTTGATCGCACTATTCGCCGATTGGATCGCCCCCTACGACCCGACCGAGCCGATCCCGGGGGCGAAGATCTTCGAGCCTCCTTTTTGGATGGAGGGGGGCAGCGCGCACGCGCTTCTCGGGACCGATTTTCAGAGCCGTGATCTGTTGAGCCGGCTGATTTTTGGCGCCCGGGTATCGCTGATCGTCGGGGTGATGGGGACCCTCGTCGCCGGCAGCATCGGGACGGCCTTAGGCATACTCGCCGGCTATCTGGGCGGCTGGGTCGACCAGGTGATCATGCGGCTGACCGACGCCTGGCTCGCCCTCCCGGCCTTGGTCTTTGCCATCTTTCTGGCGACGATGTTGGGCCCCAGCATGTGGAACATCGTCGTCATCCTCGGGGCGGTCTACTGGACTCGCTACGCCCGCGTCATCCGCGGCGAGGTGCTAAGCCTGCGCGAACGCGAGTTCGTCAAGCTCGCCGAGATCGCCGGCGGCTCGCGGACCCGGGTGATTTTCCGCCACATATTGCCCAATGTGCTGAACTCGACAATGGTGCTGGCCAGCCTGACGATCGGCGTGGTGATCATCGCTGAAGCCTCGCTGAGCTTTCTCGGGGTCGGCGTGCCGCCGCCGGAGCCCGCCTGGGGGTCGATGCTGGCCGACGGCCGGTCGATGCTGATGGTGGGTGATTGGTGGCTTACCATCTTCCCCGGGCTCGGCATTCTGCTCGTCGTGCTGGCGACGCAGCTGCTCGGTGATTGGCTGAGGGTCCGTCTCGACCCGCAGCTGCGCAATATGTAGGCCCCGCGATGGCCCCTTTGTTGCGGGTATCCGACCTGCAGACGCATTACTTCTCGTTTGGTGGGACCCGCGTGGTCAAAGCGGTCGACCGGGTCAGCTTTACGCTTGGCGAAGGCGAGACGATCGGGCTCGTCGGCGAGTCGGGATGCGGCAAGACCACGACCTGCCTGTCGGTCGTCGGTTTGCTCCCCCCTGCAGCGCGCATCGTCGGGGGCAGCATCGAATTCGCTGGGGAGGAGCTGACGACAAAACGGCCGCGCGAGATGCGCCGCATCCGTGGTCGACAGATCGCCATGATCCTGCAGGATCCGATGGCCTCGCTCAACCCGCTCTTCAGCATCTACTGGCAGGTTGCCGAGCCGGCGTATCATCATCAGGGGCTGCGTGGCCGCAGGCTATGGCAGCGGGTTCAGGACCTGCTGCGGGCGGTCCGCATCCCGTCGCCCGCGGTGCGTATGCGGGAGTATCCCCATCAGATGAGCGGCGGCATGCGCCAGCGCGTCGTTGGTGCGATCGCCATGGCTGGGGGGCCGAAACTGATCATCGCCGATGAGCCCACAACGAACCTCGACGTCACCATTCAAGCCCAATATCTCGAAGTGCTGAAGGACATCCAGCAGGAGAGCGGCGTCGGGCTGATCTTCGTCACCCACAATCTCGGCATCGTCGCCAAGATGTGCGACAAGATGGCGGTAATGTATGCCGGCAAGATCGTCGAGCAGGGCGCGGTCCGCGACCTGTTCCGGGCTCCCAAGCATCCCTACACCCAGGCCCTGCTCGGCTCGATGCCGAAGCTCGGCAGTAAGGAACCGCTCTACGCGATCCCGGGACAACCCCCCAATCTCGCCCAGCTTCCGTCGGGCTGCGCATTCCACCCGCGTTGCGCCCACGCCATGCCGCAATGCGTGAGACAAGAGCCCGACGATCGCCGTGTCGGTCCGAATTGGACGGCACGGTGCTGGCTCCTGGATCAGCAAGCTCAAGAAAAATATGCCAGCGCCATTGCTTGAGCTGCAGAACCTTCAGAAATATTTTCCCGTCAGCACCGGGATGCTGCTGCGGCGCCAGATCGGTTGGGTCAAAGCGGTGGACGGAGTGGATTTCGCCATCTGGCCGGGCGAGACGCTCGGGCTGATCGGCGAGTCGGGGTGCGGCAAGACGACAACATCGAAGCTGATCCTGCTGCAGGAGACCCCGACCGCCGGAACGATCCGGTTCGGCGGGGAGGACATCTCCGGGCTGCAGGGCCGCGAGCTGATGCGCTACCGCCGCGAAGTCCAGGTCGTGTTCCAAGACCCCTACAGCTCGCTCAGTCCGCGCATGAGGGTCGGCGACATCGTGGCCGAGCCGTTGGAGATTCACACCGACCTCTCGCGCGAAGCGCTGCGCGAGCGCGTGGCGGAAGTTCTCGAACTGGTCGGGCTCGAGCCGGAGGTGGCGCGGCTCTTCCCGCATGAGTTCAGCGGTGGCCAGCGCCAGCGGATCGCGATAGCGAGAGCGCTGGCGACGCATACGCGTTTGATCATCCTCGATGAACCGGTCTCGGCGCTCGATGTTTCGATCCGCGCGCAGATCATGAACCAATTGGAGCATCTGCAGCAGACGCTCGGGGTCAGCTATCTCTTTATCGGCCATGATCTGGCGACGGTGGCCCATATCAGCCACCGGATCGCCGTCATGTATCTCGGGCAGATCGTCGAACTCGCCGACAGCCTCGAATTGTGCGCCAAGCCGCTCCACCCCTACACGCAGGCCCTTTTTGCCGCGGCGCTGCCGTCGCACCCCGACGATCGACATCAAAAGCTGACGATCAGCGGCGAGGTCCCGAGCGCGCTCGATCCGCCATCGGGCTGCCGCTTTCACCCGCGGTGCCCGCATGCTATGCCGCAATGCGCGCGCGAGGCGCCGGTCCGCAAAGAAGTCGCCCCGCAGCACATGGTCGCCTGCCATCTTTACTGATCCGGGCTGATCAATCGGCCGCAATGGCGGCAAGGGGGGCATTGTCAAATTAACTAGTCGAGGGCGAAACAGGTATAAAGCAAGGTCCAGCGCTCATGCCGCCGCAATCGCGTCTTGCCATAGGTTTGCCGCCTCGGTCCGAAGAATCCGGAGCGTCCCACTATACAGTTTGGCGCCCGGTGTATGTCACCTCGGTCTCGAAAGGAGACCCGTTGGCGGGAAGCTGCTGAACCGTGAGCGCTATCAGGTGTTCGCCGCTTTGCCGCGTCGGCGCAGCGCCGCCGCGTACCCGCGACTGGATCAACCGCACCGCGCACCGCCTTGCCAAAGGTCTCTACTGATCCGCATCAGCCGGTTTTTGGCACGGTGACCGTGCGGCGGGCGAGATTGTTGGCTGTAAGTGACGCTGTTCGCCAGTGGCGACTCCGTCACCTCGGCTAGTCTGCACGCAGTGTGGCCGCGCTCCCTGCGACTGGATCCCGCGATGCGCGACGTGATCGCGCCACACAGCGCGGCTTCACCGAGAAGACGCGCAATGACTACGTTCGGAAGGTGCGGGCGTTCGCGGCCTTCATCGGCCGGTCTGGACACGGCGACGGCGGAGGATGTGCGGGGCTTCGGGCATGTGGACGTGCGCGCCGCCGGACTGGCCCAGCGCAGCGCGCTGGCCCAGTGCCAGCGTGCCGATCGCCAAGCCGGCCTTCAGCAAGCCGCGCCGTGAGGCATGCGGCCCAAGCCCGCGGCGGTTGCTCATTTCGTTCTCGACCCCCGGCAGACCGCGTCACCTTCATAGACGATAGATCCATCCGCTTCCTTGTAGACCTCGACCGCCTGCATCATGCCCATCTCCTCGTGGTTCATCATGTGGCAGTGCAGCATGAAGACGCCGGTGTAGTCGAGGAAGCGCGAGCGGATGACGGTGCTGCCGCCTTTGGCCGGCCGCGGCACGACCACAGTATCGCGCCACGGCCGATCGGCCTGCGGCTGACCGCTGATCTCGATGACCTGGAACGGGTTGGTGTGGATGTGGAACATATGGTCGTCGTGCTCGTGGGTGTTGCGGATCGTCCATTCCTCCACCGCGCCCAGCCGCACCCGGTGGTCGATGCGCGAGGGATCGAAGATCTTGCCGTCCACGGTGAAGGTGTATTCCTGCCAGTGGCCCGCGACATCGTTCTCCGGCGAGGTGGCCCCCAGGACTACCGTGCGCCGGCCTGTGATCTCGCTGTCGCCGATCGTCTCGAGCGGCGGCTTGGGCAGTGCGGACGGGAGCTTCATCGGCAGCGGCTCGCCGGCGACAACCACGCGCGCCAGCGGTCCGGTAGGCGACGGATGACCCTGATCGAACGGGATGGCGTTCAGTTCGTAGGTGCCCGGACCGCCCGCCTGTACCAGCACATCGGCGCGCTGTCCCGGCGAGATCAGCAGCTCCTTCATCTCTTGCAGGGCGCCCAGCTGGATGCCGTCGTAGGCGATGACGTTCAGCCGATGCTGGTCGAGCGCCAGCAGCATGTTGTTCTGGTACTGCGAGCCGACCAGGCGCCAGCGCTGCACCTCCCCCGGCCGCATGTCGATGGTCGGCCGCCGCTGGCCGTTGATCGCCAGGAAGCGCGTCGCGGTTTCCGGAAAGAGCGTGCCGAAGTCCTCGACCATGTAGAAGGCGTCGAACACAACCTCCGTCAGCAGCATGACACGCTCGCGCGCCTGGGTGATCTCCGGCACATCGGCGAAGTCGCCTTCGACGATGATGGCGCCGGCCATTCCGCTTGCCACCTGCACATCGGCCGAGCCGTGGTGATGCGGATGGTACCAGTAGGTGCCGCGCGTGTGGTCCGCGGGCAGCGCGATCTCGATGTCGTAGCTCTTTCCCGGCTCCATCAGACGCATGACGTTGTCGGCGATGCCGCTCGGGCTGCAGTGCGCGCCGTGGAAGTGGAAGTTCGTGTTGTTGAACTGGTGCGGACGTGAGGGGTTGCTGGGCAGTATATCGCGGTTAGGCGGCAGGTCGTTGATGAGCTGGATCTTCAGGGTCTCGCCCGGCTTCATGCGCAGCGTCGGGCCCAGCCCGCCTTCGTAAGCGCGCAGGTAGAGGCGCGTGCCGCCGATGTCGCGATAGGTATAGGCGCAGCGCAGGCTGGTGCTGAGCAC
>WNFT01044597.1_pt1 | contig 10894 bp, 6 predicted proteins | sample 5400191 | NCBI WGS metagenome assembly WNFT01 (sample SAMN13153359, study PRJNA577476) | soil metagenome | isolation source: 80 cm saprolite under Madrone tree | place: USA:California | collected 2016-06-14
AGGAGACGAAGATGAATTTTGGGAAGTGGCGGCAGCAGCTTCGGCTGCTTCATGGATTGCAATTGCTGGCGTCGGGAGAAAAGGTGACGGCAGCGGCTTTGGAGGCGGGTTATAACAGCCCGAGTGCGTTCATATCGATGTTCCGGAAGCAGCTAGGGACAACGCCGATGCGGTACTTGGGGGATGGAAATGGACGGCAGCAGAGGAGCTGAGGAACCTGCTGGGTTCTATTCGCCAAAGACTATTCGACCCAATGCGTCGCCGAGCCCCTTGGTGTCCTTTCGATTGGTGGTTTTGCGGAAGCGCTCGGCAAGCTTGAAAAACTTCAACTGAGTGATCTTTGTCGGCTCGATGCCCTGGCGTAGCGACTTGTTTCGCAAGCTCATAGCACCAATATGATGCACGAAAACGGCGCAATTATATAGGCCGCGGTGTGTCGCATCGCCTTATAGCAAGACGTGTTGCTTCAAATCCGTGGTGGCTTGGGCTAGGTCGGCGGGGCGGCCGAGGTCGCGCCAGTAGTAGGTGTCGGCGCGGAAGGCGAGGATGGGTTGGCCTTGGGAGGCGAGGCGGAGGTAGGCGGGGATGATGGAGAAGACGCCTTCTTCGGTGAGCATGGGGAGGAGGCGGGGAGAGATGATGTGGATTCCGGAGAAGGCGACGGATTGGAGACGATCGGAGGGGCGAACGATTTCGGGGGGTTGATCACTTCCGGAGCGGCGGCCGCAGAGCTGGAGGTGGTCGTCGAAGAGGAGGGGGCGGGAGGTTTCGCGGGATTGGACGGCGAGGGTGGCTAGGGCGCCGCGCTCTTTGTGGAATTGGAGCATGCGGGCGAAGTCGATGGTGCTGATGACGTCGACGTTGTGAAGGAGTAAGGGCTCGTCCATTTGAGAGGAATCGGGGCGGCTGGGATTGCCGGGGCTGGAATTCTCCAGGAAGAACCAAGCGGCTTTTTTTAGGCCGCCGCCGGTGTCGAGCAAGACCTCTTCGCGGGAGATTTCGATGCGCATGCCGAAGTTGTTGTTGGATTTCAGGTAGTCGATGACTTGGTCGGCGAAGTGGTGGACGTTGATGATGACTTCGGTGATGCCGAAGATGCGCAGGCGGGTGAGAGTGATTTCGAGGAGGGTGCGACCGGCGATTTCGACCAGGGCTTTGGGGCGGGTGTCCGTGAGCGGGCGGAGGCGGGTGCCGAGGCCAGCGGCGAGGATCATCGCTTTCATGCTGGCGTTTCCATCAGATCGTCTCGCCTAAGAAGGCGGCCTCTACAAAGGCAAGGCGGCAGAGAGATTCTTCCGCTCCGGGACGGCCAAAAAAGGGCCGTCCCTCCGGTCGGAATGACAGGCTTGGATGGCGGGTTCATTGGAGAGCTCTGCGCTTGCCTAGTTTTTCCAGCTCAAGATGCCGCACGGTGACCTCTAAGCCGTTCCTGGCACGCAAGCGTTTCGCTAATTGCTCGGCGAGGAAAACGGAGCGATGCTGGCCGCCGGTGCAGCCGAACGAAACCATCAAGTTTTTGAAGCCGCGCTGCTGATAGCTGCTGATGCTTGAATCCACCAGCGACAGGACGCCGGCGAGAAATTGATGAACGCTTTCCTGTTGATTGAGATAGTCGATCACAGGGGCGTCTTTACCGGTGAGAGTCTTGAAGCGCTCTTCGCGTCCCGGATTGGGGAGGCTGCGGCCATCGAAAACGAACCCGCCGCCATTTCCAGATTCATCTTTCGGCGGATCCTGGTGAAAGGAAAAACTGAAAATACGAACGACGAGATTGTCGGCTTCCGAGGCGAGGCCCTGCAATTTCTCCGAGGCCAACATGCCCTTGAAGGCGTCCATCAGCGCCGGAAGGGGGACAGGGAGCCTGACGTGGTGAAGGAGCCAGCGGAGATTTTTGAGGGCGTAGGGCACGCTCTGCAGAAAATGAGCCTTGCGCTCATAAAAGCCGCGAAAGCCGTAAGCGCCCAATGCCTGCAGGATGCGGACGTAAACATAGGCGTAGTAGTGGCGCAGGAAGACTTCGCGGTCCACCTGGATAAAGCTGGAAAGGCGGTCGAGATAGTGATCGAGGAGTTGCTGACGGAGCTCGGGCGGGAGGTCGGCTTTGGCGTCGTATAGGAGAGAGGCGATGTCGTATTGGAGAGCGCCTTTGCGTCCGCCTTGATAATCCACAAAAAAGGGATCGCCGTTGCGCAACAGGATGTTGCGGGATTGGAAGTCGCGGTAGAGGAAGTAATCGCGCGGAGCGCTCAACAGAAATTCCGTCAAGCGGCCAAAATCGTCTTCGAGGGCTTGCTCGTTGAAGGGGATGCCGGCGAGGCGGAGGAAATAATATTTGAAATAGTTCAAATCCCAGGCGACGGACTGGCGATCGAAACTGGCGATGGGATAACAGACACTGTAGTTCAAATCGCGGCCGGCTTCGACTTGAAAGCGGGGCAGCACGGCGACCACTTTGCGATAAGCTTCGACGACTGGAGGAGCAATGTTTTCACCGGCACGGTTTTTGGAAAGGAATTCGAAGAGAGTGGTATCGCCGAGGTCTTCTTCGAGATAAGCACCGTGGCTCAAGTCTTCGGCGTAGATTTCCGGGACGGGAAGGCCATGGCGCCGAAAATGTTTGGAGAACTCCAGGAAAGCAGCGTTTTCTTCGCGCACGCCGTAGAGGATGCCGATGGCACTGGCTTTTTCGTTGGATAGCCGGATGATTTTTCGGCCGGAACCGCCGAGCTCGCCTTGCAGCGCCACCAGGTGATCAGGCGGCGCATGGAAATGCTGCTCGAAGAGCTTTTTGAGAACGTCGATCGACATGGTTCCTAGACATTCCGTTTCCAAGCGTCAGTCGGCTTCAGGGGCTAAAGCCCACTGGCTGCCATCGCTCTACGCCGGGGCTGAAGCCCCGGCCTCCTGAAGTGAAGCGCAAGAATAGCGCTAACTATTTTTAGCATAGCTGATTCCCGCGGAAGAGACTGGGTTGATGGCGAGTTGCTGTCCTTCGCGTTAACTAAGGATGTGCCCAAGGCACGGCGGGTTCGCAGCATGCTCCCGCGCACAGATATAATGCGGCAATGCCATCTCCAGCCAAAAAGCGCGTGCAGGAGCGCCAGCTCACAGAACAGCGATTGACGGAGCAGAGGAATGCGGCGTCGAGGAATCTCGAGCAAGGTGGCGGCGGCGGTGGGACGGGAATTGCCGGGAATTGCGAGGGCGGTGGACGCGATTGTGAACGGGATTCGAAAGCGCGGACGGTTGATTTATGTGGGGGCGGGATCGAGCGGGCGAATGGCCGTGCTGGATGCCGCAGAATGTCCACCGACGTTTGGCGTTTCACCAAAGGCGGTGCAGGCATTGATCGCGGGGGGACGACGCGCGGTGACGGGCGCAGTGGAAGGGGCAGAAGATTCCATTCGAAATGCAGAGCGTGAATTGCGCGAAAGAAAATTGACGCGCAACGACATAGTGGTCGGAGTAACGGCGAGCGGGACGACGCCGTACGTGGTGGCGGCGATGAAGTTTGCGCGCGGGCGAGGGGCGTTGACGGTGGCGGTTACGTCCAACCGACGGATGGCGGCGGCACGGCTGGCGAAGATCGTGATTGCGCCGGAGGTCGGGCCGGAAGTGCTGACGGGGTCGACGCGGTTGAAGGCGGGGACGTCGCAGAAGATGGTGTTGAACATGCTGAGTACGGCGGTGATGGCGCGGCTGGGACACGTGTATGAGAACTTGATGATCGACATGATGCTGACGAATGAGAAGCTTGCCGACCGGGCGCTGCAAATTTTGGCGGAGGCGAGCGGGAAGAAGGTGTCCGCGGCGGAACACGCCCTGCGGGCGGCGGGACACAATATGAGAGTGGCGCTGGTGATGCTGAAGCTGCGAGTGGGGGCGGCGGAGGCGAGGAAGAGATTGAAGGCGGTGAGGGGAGATTTGAGAAAGGCGATGGGGGAATGAGAAGAAAGAATTAACACCAAGGTCACAGAGATACGGAAACACAGAGGACACAGAGAAGAGAGAGGAAGCGAAGAAACGGAAGGGGAGAGATGGCGACGTAAAGTCGCCTCTACAAAGGGGGGGACGCGAGAGGCGGGATGGATAAATTATTGATCAAGGGCGGGAGGGCGCTGCGGGGGGCGGTGGCGATCAGCGGGGCGAAGAACTCGGCGCTGCCGCTGATGGCGGCGGCGCTGCTGACGGCGGAACCGGTGACGCTGCACAACATCCCGAAGGTACGCGACCTGATCACCATGAGCAAGCTGCTGGCGTTCATGGACGCGAAGGTTTCCGTGACGGAGGTGCCGGCGAGCGACTACGTGATCGAAGCGCCGAGCTTGAACCATGCGGAGGCGCCGTATGAGTTGGTGAAGACGATGCGGGCGTCGATTCTGACGCTGGGGCCGCTGATGGCGCGAGTGGGAGTGGCGCGGGTTTCGCTGCCGGGGGGATGCGCGATTGGGGCGCGGCCGGTGGATTTGCACTTGAAGGCGCTGGAGCAGATGGGCGCGGAGATTATCACTTCGCACGGGTACATCGAGGCGCGCGCGCCAAAAGGCGGGCGGCTGAAGGGCGCGCACATCGTGTTTGAGAAGATCACGGTGACCGGGACGGAAAACATATTGATGGCGGCGGCGCTGGCGGAGGGCGAGACCGTGCTAGAACATGCGGCGAGGGAGCCGGAAGTGACGGACCTCGTAGTGATGCTGCGGAAGATGGGAGCACAGATTTCCGGGGATGGGAGTTCGACGCTGCGGATTCGCGGCGTGCAGAAACTGAGCGGTACGGAGCATACGGTGATTCCGGACCGGATCGAGGCGGGCACGTTTCTCGTAGCGGGAGCGATTACCGGGGGAGACCTGACGATTACGCATTGCGAGCCGGAGCATCTGGGAGCAGTGATTGCGAAATTGGGGCAGGCGGGAGTGCCGATTGAAATCGTGAACAAGGCCACGCTGCGGGTGCGGGGCTCCAAGAAGGTGGCGGGATCGGACATGACGACGGAGGAGTACCCCGGATTCGCGACGGATATGCAAGCGCAGTACATGGCGCTGACGACGCAGGCGGAAGGCACGTCGGTGATTACCGAGACGATTTTTGAGAACCGTTATTTGCATGCCAGCGAGATGGTGCGCATGGGGGCGAATATTTCGGTTGAGGGGCGGAGAGCGGTGGTACATGGGCCTACGCAATTGTCAGGCACGACGGTGCAGGCGTCGGATTTGCGGGCCAGCGCGGGGCTGGTGCTGGCGGGGCTGGTGGCGGGCGGCGAGACGGTGATTGAACGCGTGTATCACATTGATCGCGGATATGAGGGGATCGTTGAGAAACTGCAGGGGGTTGGCGCAGAGATTGAGCGCGTTCACGGTTTGGGATCGTAATTCCTTATGAATCTAAAGTACTTAGGCCCTAGTACTGCCCGGCCATTCACTCCCCCAGCGTAGGGATGCTATTTTTCTGCGCTCATGAAATTTACATCGCTGTGGGGCATAGCCGCCATGGGCGGCCTCTTATCGCCATCGGTGCCAGCGCGTGTTGCAAACCTCCGTTTGCGCACCAAGCTACTATTGTCGTTTGTGCTACTGTCCGCGGGGCTCACCTGCGCGACGCTGCTGGTGGTGCGGCGAAGCGCGCAGGTGCAGATGCAGCACCAAGTGGAGCAAGACGCACGCAATGCCACGCTGACGTTCCAGGTGATGGAGCACCAGCACCAGATGGCGCTGGGCCGCAAGGCGGACTTGCTGGCGTCGCTGGCGTACATGAGAAACGGGGACGCCACGACGATCAAGGATGTGAGCGAAGACCCCTGGAAATCCGACGACTGCAACATGTTTGCCGTTGCCGACAAGAAGGGCAAAATCATCGCCTTACACTCGACGGCAGCGGTGTTCCCCACCGCGGTCACCGAGGAAATGCTTCGCCGCTCTCTAAGCCAGGGCAACACGTCCGCATGGTGGATTAACAACAGAATCGTCTATCAGGTGGTCCTGCAGCGGTTCTACGATGGCCCCCCGATCAAGAGCAATCTCCAGGGGGTCGTGGTGGTGGGGCGCTCCATGGACACGCGAGCGGCAGGTGAATTCAGCCGCATCTCCTCGAGCCAGATTATTTTCCGCTATGGCAAAGATGTCGTAGTGAGTTCCCTGTCGGCACTTCAGGAGCAGGAAGCGTTGGGACAGATTCAAGACCGGCCCGCGCAGGAACAGGTCTACCTCGGCGGCGAGAGGTTCTTGACGAGTTCGCTGGACCTCACTCCAGGGTCGGACCCTGCGGCGAACCTCATCATCCTCAAGTCGTACCGAGAGGCGGCAGCCTACCTGGAAAAGCTCAATCAGCTCCTTCTTGGACTGGGCCTGGTGGCAGTGCTGGCGGGTGGAACGCTGGTGTACCTGATCTCGGATACGTTTACGCGCCCGCTGGCGGCGCTCCTAGAAGGAGTGCATGCACTCGAGGAAGGTAATTTTGCGTACCCGATCGAAGAGCGGGGAGGAGATGAGCTGGCGCAGGTAACGCGGGCCTTCGACGGCATGCGCGGCACGCTGCAGCGAAATGAGGCGCAACGGGAGCAGCTCGAAGGACAGCTTCGGCAATCCCAAAAGATGGAAGCGCTGGGGCGCCTGGCAGGTGGCGTCGCGCACGACTTCAACAATCTCCTGACGGTGATAAAGGGTCACAGCGAATTACTTTTCGACCGGATGAAGCCGGCGGACATTTTCTACGGCAGCACGCAACAAATCATGAAAACCGCGGACCGGGCGGCGTCGCTGACCCGCCAACTGCTGGCTTTCAGCCGGATGCAGGTGCTGCAGCCGAGAATTCTTGACTTAAACACATTGGTCGCGGACATGAGCAAATTGCTGCGGAGGCTGGTGCGCGAAGACATCGAATTCGGCTTCCGGTTGGGCGATTCTCTCGGGCGGGTGAAAGCGGACCCGGGACAGATCGAGCAAGTGCTGTTGAACCTGACGGTGAACGCCAGCGACGCCATGCCTCAGGGCGGGAAATTGACGATCGAGACGAAAAAATTGAAGGTGGACGCGGCATATGCTAATGCCAGACCGCCGCTGCGACCCGGACACTATGTGCAGTTGGTGGTCACGGACACCGGGCATGGGATGGATGCCGCTACGATGTCGCGCATCTTCGAGCCGTTCTTCACGACCAAGGAGTCTGGCAAGGGCACAGGTCGAGCCGTTCTTCACGACCAAGGAGTCTGGCAAGGGCACAGGACTGGGACTGGCCACGGTGTACGGCGTGGTGAGACAGAGCGGGGGGTTCATCTGGGTGGAATCCTCGCCCGGAAATGGCGCACGGTTTGAGATTTATTTGCCGCGAGTCTCTGAAAAGGAAGAGGCTATTTCGTACGAGCGTGGGTCCGCCAGGTCGAAGGGGGGATCAGAAACCGTGCTCGTTGTGGAAGATGAGGATGAGGTGCGATCCCTGGCATCCGAGTTCCTGCGTTCCGCCGGGTACAGCGTGCTGACGGCCAAGGACGGCTTGGAGGCACTGGAGATTTCGGAGCGCCTTGGGGACGCCATTCAGCTGCTGCTGACCGACGTGGTAATGCCCAAAATGCGAGGAACGGAGCTAGCGCAAGAGTTGAAAGCACGCTTCCCGCGCTTGCGAGTCGTTTACATGTCCGGATACCTAGAGCAGGACCCGTGCAGCGGGGAAATTCTCGAGAAGGCCATCGTGTTGCAGAAGCCCTTCTCGCGCGACAGCCTGGTCCGAGAGATCGGCGATGCGTTCGAGGACAAAGGTTTCGCCCGGCCACTGCTTGAAACAGCTCGTAGTTAGCCGCTTCGGCGCCTGGCCGGCAAAGAAGCGCGCTCTCAGCAATTAATTGCAAAGTTTGCTACAATGCGCGACACGATTGAGACAGGTGTCCGCGGAACTTGGGCGCGGCACGACCTGTGGAGGGGGCCGACCATGGCGAACAAGGAACTGCTGGCGCGGATGGATGCGGCAATCGCGGAGAAGAGTTTGCTGAAGCATCCGTTTTATCAGGATTGGCAGGCGGGGAAGCTGAGCCGGGAAGCGCTGCAACTCTATGCGGCGCAATACTACAAGCACGTGGAAGCGTTTCCGAAGCACCTGCGCGTGCTGGCGGCGCGGACAGAAGGGCCGCTGCAGGGATTGATCTGGGAGAACCTGGCGGAGGAGGAGAGTCCGACCGGGCAGCACCCGAAGCTCTGGCGGGATTTTGCGGCGGCCGTGGGAGTAGGTGAGGATGACATAACCTGCTGCCCTGCTCTACCTGGAACGAAAGCGGTGGTTCAGAAATTCAGGGAGATTTGCGGAGACCGGCCGGTGGCGGAAGCAGTGGCGGCGCTCTACGCTTATGAAGCGCAGGTGCCGGAAATTGCCACGACGAAGATTGATGGATTGAAGAGTTTTTACGGGGTGACGCAGCCGGAAGGGCTGGCGTATTTTGAGGTGCACGAGGAGGCGGACAAGGCACACCGGGCGGCATGGCGCGGCTGGCTGGAAGAGCACGCGAGCGGCGATGAGGAAGAGATTTTGAAGACCACGAATGAGGCGCTGGATGCGTTGTGGGGTGCGCTGGATGCGGTGCACTGTGAGAAGCAAGAAGTAATGAAGTAAAGAGGTAAAGACAAAAAGGAACTAACGCAGAAAACATAGAGACACAGGGATCACAGAGAAGAATTAAGAAAAAGGCCCCCGAGATGTTCGGGGGCCTCTTGTTTTGCAAAAAAGAAGGGCGCTCCGAACGGGTCGAAGCGCCCTTCCGCGAACTAGTTGGACCTGTTATTCGTGGTAGCCGGAATCGCCGCCGGAGCCGCCTTCGGACGAGGAGGAGGTGGTGCCTCCGCTGCCGGCGGCTGCTTTCTGCTGCTTTTCGCGGGCTTCCTTGATGAGGGCTTTGCGAGACAAGCGAACTTTGTTGCCCTCGATGGAGAGGACCTTGACGAGGACCTGGTCGCCGAGTTTCAGCTCGTCGCGAACATCGCGAATGCGGTGTTCGGAGATTTCGCTGATGTGCAAAAGGCCATCGGTGCCGGGGAAAAGCTCGACGAAGGCGCCGAACTCCGCGAGGCGAACGACTTTGCCGAGATAGGTCTTGCCGATTTCGGCGCTGGCGGTGACGTCACGGACCATCTGCAAGGCCGCGTCGCCGCCGGCTCCGCTGGTGGAAAAGATGTGCACGGTGCCGTCTTCGAGAACGTCAATTTTGACACCGGTGGCTTCGATGATGGACCTGATCTTTTTGCCGCCCGGACCGATGAGGTCGCGGATCTTGTCCTGGGGAATCTTCAACTTGAAGAGGCGCGGAGCGTAGGCGGAAATCTGCGGGCGCCCCGCGCTCAGGGTCTGTTCCATGGTGTCGAGGATTTCGAAACGGGCCTTTTTCGCCTGGGCGAGGGCTTCGCGCATCATCTGAATGCTGATGCCGAGGACCTTGATGTCCATTTGCAGAGCGGTGATGCCGCTGCGCGTGCCCGCGACCTTGAAGTCCATGTCGCCGTAGTGGTCTTCGGCACCGGCGATGTCCGTGAGGATGGAGTATTTATGATCCTCGCCAACGACGAGGCCCATGGCAATGCCAGCGCAGGGCGCCTTGAGAGGCACGCCTGCGTCCATAAGTGCGAGCGAACCGCCGCAGACGGTGGCCATCGAAGAGGAACCGTTGGATTCCAAAATGTCGGAAACCAGGCGCATGGCGTACGGAAATTCCTCTTCGGCAGGAAGCAGATTCGCGAGAGCGCGCTCGGCTAGTGCACCGTGGCCGATTTCGCGGCGGCCGGGGCCGCGAAGGAATTTCACTTCACCGACGCTGAACGGCGGGAAGTTGTAGTGCAGCATAAAGCGCTTGAATTGGTCCTGCGCGAAGAGAAGGTCGAGACGCTGCATATCTTCCTTGGTGCCAAGAGTGAGAGTGGCAAGCGCCTGGGTTTCGCCGCGCGTAAAGAGCGCGGAGCCATGAACGCGGGGAAGCAAGCCGACTTCGCAGGTGATCTGGCGAATCTTGTCAAAGGCCCGGCCATCGGGGCGGCGGCGCTTGTTGAGAACGTCGTCACGGAAGATGTTCTCGCGAAGGCGTTCGAAAGCGCGCTTGGTGAGAGTGCGCTTCTCGTCCATCTCCTTCTTGGGCTCTTCCGGGATGGTTTTGAGGATCTCTTCCTTGAGGGCGTCTATGAGGTGGTAGCTTTCTTTTTTCGGATGCTTCTCGGTGTTTACCGCATCGTGGAGGCGGTCACCGTATTTTTTCTGGAGATCCTTGTAAATGTTTTCGTCGAAGGGGAGGGGCGGAACGACGACTTTCTTGGGCTTGAGCTGCGCGTGGAGTTCCTTGATGGCGGCGACGATTTTCTTGATCTGCGCGTGGCCGAACTCGAGAGCGTCCGCGACGGCTTCTTCGGAAACTTCGAGAGCGCCGGATTCCACCATGACGATAGCTTCTTCCGTGCCGGCGATGATGATATTCATCAAACTTTTCTTCTGGTCGGCGACGGTGGGATTAATCACCAGCTGGCCGTCGAGCAATCCGACGCGGACGCAAGCGATAGGCTTCTCAAACGGCAGGTCCGAGCAATAAGCCGCAGCCGAGGCGCTGGTTACAGCAATGACATCGGGGTCGTTCTCGCTGTCCGCGGAGAGCACCATGGAGACGATCTGAGTCTCATTGCGCCAGGATTCGGGGAAGAGCGGGCGCATGGGGCGGTCAATCAGCCGGGATGTAAGGACTTCCTTTTCCGAGGGGCGGCCTTCGCGCTTGAAGAAGCCGCCGGGAATTTTTCCGGCGGAGTACGTGTTTTCGCGGTAGTCCACAGTGAGTGGAAGAAAATCGCGATCATTCATCGCCGAGGCCATACAAGCGGTGGTGAGGACGACGGTGTCGCCGTAGCGCGCGGTAATAGCGCCGTTGGCCTGCTTTGCGATTTTT
>WNFT01005730.1_pt1 | contig 10893 bp, 7 predicted proteins | sample 5400191 | NCBI WGS metagenome assembly WNFT01 (sample SAMN13153359, study PRJNA577476) | soil metagenome | isolation source: 80 cm saprolite under Madrone tree | place: USA:California | collected 2016-06-14
TTTTTGCATTGGCTCGGAAGCCCGCGATCAGGATGTCATCTTCCATCCACGCACTGGCACGGCCCGTCTCGACCAGCAGGAACGATTCGGCGTGATCCTTGCCCTGCATGATAGTCATGCCAAGCTTGCCCTCGTTGTTCATTTTGTTGACGAAGAGCGCGGTGTTGGTGCCGGCCGTTACCGCGACAGTTTTCCCGCGCAGATCGTCCGCGTCCTTGATCTGATTATTGGCGCGGGTAATCCATTTGAATTGCGGCACGAAGAAAGTATAGGAAAATCCGACCTGGATCTGTCGACTGGTCATGTTGGCGGTCGATCCGCATTCGATGTCGACCGTCCCGTTGGCGACGAGCGGGAGGCGGGTCGCCGATGTGACCGGATTATATTTGACGGTGAGATTGGGCAGGCCCAGCTTCGCCTTCACCGCGTCCACGACGTGCTTGCACAATTCAATTGAGAACCCGACTGGCTGCAACTTGTCGTCCAGGTATGACAGAGGGATCGAACTGTCGCGATGACCGATGGTAATGACGCCGCTTTCCTTCACTTTTTTCAGTGTGCCCCCCAAGTCCTGTGTCTCGGCGGGCGCGGCCAGGCCGAGGAACAAAGCGGCCGTTATCACGAGCCCGATTGAATGCCTCATGAGCCTTCTCCTCAGCTGTTGCGCGTGCATGCACCGCTCATCCAATTTGTTTCGTCGACGCGTCGACCGCCTCGCCGAGACGCTCCACGATCACCTCAACTGCGCCGTCGTCGACGATGAATGGCGGCGCAATAAGCACGTGATCGCCGTGCATGCCGTCCACCGTGCCGCCCATGGGATACACCATCAGTCCGCGGGCCATCGCTTCACGCTTAACGCGCGCATGCATCTTCAATTTCGGCTCGAATGCCTCCTTGGTGCCGCGGTCGGCGACAAGCTCTACGCCTTGTAGGAGGCCGCGCCCGCGCACATCGCCGACGAAAGGATGGTTGCCGAAGCGCTCCCTCAGCCGGCGCGACAGATGCGTCCCCTGCGCCCGCACATTGGCCAAGAGATTATCGCGCCGGATCACCCGCTGCACCGCCAAGGCGGCGGCGCAGGCGAGCGGATGCCCCATATAGGTATGCGTGTGCTGGAAGGCGCCTGAGCCCTCGGCAAACGCTTGGAAAATCGCCTCCTGCATCATGAGGGCGCCGATCGGCGCGTAGCCGCCGCCGAGGCCCTTCGCGACCACCATCAGGTCCGGGCTGATCCCCTCCTGCTCGCATGCGTGCAGCGTGCCCGTTCGGCCCATGCCGCACATGACCTCGTCAAGGATGAGCAGAACGCCGTGGCGGCGGCAGATCTCGCGCGCGCGCCGGAAATAACCGGGCACCGCGGGAACCGCACCCATGGTGGCGCCGACGACGGTTTCGGCGAGAAAGCCGATCACGTTTTCGCCGCCGAGCTCGCTGATCTTGCTCTCGAGCTCTTGCGCCAAGCGCTCACCGTAGGCTTGAGCGCTCTCGTCCGCGCGCCGCTCGCGGTATTCGTAGACCGGCGCGACATGGTGCGTCTCGATCAGCAACGGAGCAAACGCCTTGCGCTGCCATTCCCGGCCCCCAGCTGCGAGCGCGCCGAGCGTGACGCCGTGATAGCTTTGCCGCCGCGCTATGATGTATCGCCGCTGCGGCTCGCCGCGCTCCACGAAATATTGACGCGCCAGTTTGAGCGCGGCCTCGATCGCCTCGGACCCGCCGCTGACGAGGAGGACGTGACCCATTCCCTCTGGCGCGTGCGCGATCAGTTCGTCCGCCAGTTCCTCCGCGGCCTCTGTCGTGAAGAAGCTCGTATGCGCGTAGGCGAGCCTGTCCAGTTGCTCGCGCATGGCTCTCAGCACATCCGGATGCGAATGGCCGAGACAAGACACCGCCGCGCCGCCCGAGGCATCGATGTATTCCTTCCCCGTTGCGTCCCGGATGGCGATGCCATGGCCGCTCGAGGCGACGGGATAGGACTGGCCAATCTGACGATGAAGGACATGGGTCATGGTTACGACGGCCGTTCTTGAACTTTTCGGAAAGGCTCTCGCACGCCGAAACTCCATGACCCCGATCCGGCCATCCAGTCTACAATAAATACCCCAAGGGGAACCGCGGCATGGCTTGGCGCATCGGAATCGACATCGGCGGCACGTTCACGGACGTGGCAGTCGTCGACGATGCGAGCGGGCACGTCGGGGTGGCCAAGGTGCCCACGACCCCCGGCGACCTCACGGAAGGCGTGCTCGGCGCGCTCGATGTGGCGATGCAGCGCTACCGGCTGCCGGCCTCCGAGGTCGCATTGTTCTCGCACGCGACCACGGTCGTCACCAACGCCATCCTCGAGGAAACCGGCGCGCGCGCCGCGCTGGTCACGACCCGCGGCTTTCGCGATGTACTGGAGCTGCGCCGCTCGGCACGCGCGGACCTATACGATCTCTTCCAGGATGCGCCGGCCACGCTCATCCCGCGCCGCCGGCGGTTCGAGATCACGGAACGAATCGACGCACACGGCACCATCGTCACGCCGCTCGCCGAGAACGAGATCGATGCTCTCATCGGGGCGCTAAAGGCGGCGCGGGTCGATGCAATCGCGGTCTCGCTGCTGTTCAGTTTTCTCAACCCGGCGCACGAGCGGCGCCTCGCCGAGCGATTGCGAGCTGCGCTGCCGCAGGTGCCGGTCTATCTGTCGTCGGACGTCTTGCCCGAGATCAAGGAATTCGAGCGCACCAGCACGACCGGGGTTTGCGCCTATGCAGGGCCGATTCTCGCTTCCTATCTCGAACGGCTCAACCACGTTACGCGCAGTCGCGCCCTGCCGCCGCTTTTCCTCATGGGCTCGAACGGCGGCATCCTCGAGGCCGCCGAGGCGATCGCCATGCCCGCGATCGCCGTGGAGTCGGGGCCGGCAGCCGGCGTCGTCGCGGCCGCGCTGGTCGCACGACAGACGGGACGACTCGAACTTTTGTCATTCGACATGGGCGGCACGACCGCAAAGGCGAGTCTGATCCGTGGCGGCCAATATGAAACGACGCCACACTACGAGGTCGGCGGCGGATCGAGCATGAGCCGGTGGATGAACGGGACCGGGCATCCGATCCGCGTACCGGTCATCGACCTTGCCGAGGTCTCCGCCGGCGGCGGATCGATTGCATGGGTCGACCGCGCGGGAGCTCTACGCGTCGGGCCGAAGAGCGCCGGCGCCGATCCCGGACCGGTATGCTACGCCCGCGGCGGGACCGAGCCGACCGTGACGGACTGCAACCTCCTGCTCGGCTACCTGGACAAGACCTCGCTGCTCGACGGCGAGCTGCCGATCGACCATGCGGCAGCCGCGGCGGCGGTCCGCGAACGCCTCGCCGCACCGCTTGGCCTCGACATACGGACGGCTGCGGCAGCCGTCATCGATGTGGTCAATCACGCCATGGCGGAAGTGCTGAAGATCGTCTCCATTCAGCGCGGCCATGATCCGCGGCATTTCGCGCTCGCCGCCTTCGGCGGCGCCGGGCCGCTGCACGCCGTCGCGCTCGCCAGCGAACTCGGGATCGCCGAGGTCATCTGCCCGCCGATTCCCGGTGCCTTTTCCGCGCTCGGCCTCATCGGGACTGATTTGAAACGCGACTACGTGCAGACTTTGCACAGCGCGGCCGCGGTCGAGCCGCAGGTGTTAGCGGCTGTCTTTGCCGCGCTCGAGAAAAAAGGAGCGGCGATGCTCGAGCGGGCGGGTGTCGCGCCTGAGCGGCGGCGCTTCGCGCGCTCCGTCGACGCGCGTTACCCGCGTCAATCGCACGAACTCGAGGTGCCGGTTGCATGCGGCTCTATCGAGGCCGCCACGCTCGCGCAGATCGCGGACGCCTTCCACGAGCGTCACCTGCACACTTATGGGCACGACAATCGCAGTGAGCCGGTCCAGGTCGTCAGCGCGCGCGTCGCCGCGATCGGCGCGACGGCGCCTTTAATAATCAGGGACACCGTGGCGCATCGCGGAACGGACCCGGTCAAAGCCAAGCGCCAAGTCTGGTTTCGCGAAACCGGCGTCATCGACGCGACCATCTACGACCGCAAACGGATGTCCGCCGGGTTCAAGGTCGCGGGTCCCACCGTGATCGAGTCGCTCGAGTCCACCATTCTTGTCCCACCGGGATGGCAAGCGAGGATGGATGAGCATGGCTTCGTGCTGCTCACGCGCCTGCAACAAGGAGCACCTCGATGAATTATGCGGCGCAGACGCGTGATCCCGCCACTTTCGAGATCATCAAGAACAGCCTTTACAAGATCGCCGAGGAGATGCGGGTCGTGTTGGCAAAGACCGCCTATTCGCCGCTGCTGAAGTCTGCCGGCGATTATTCCTGCGGCATCTTCGATGCCCACGGCGAGATGGTGGCGCAAGGGCCTGATCTGCCGATCCACCTCGGCTCGATGCCCGACGCGGTTCGCGCCGTTGTCGGCGCCTTTGCAGGGGACGTGCACGAGGGCGACGTTTTCATTCACAACGATCCCTATTTCGGTGGCAGCCACTTGCCGGACATGAACGTGGTGCGGCCCGCCTTCCACGAGAGGCAACTCTTGGGCTACGCCTGCCTGCGCGCCCATTGGCCGGACGTTGGCTCCGCAACGCCGGGCAGCTACGGCGCAGTCACGGACATTTTTGGCGAAGGGCTTCGCCTGCCGCCGGTGCGGCTCATCAGCCGCGGCGCAATGAATGCCGATCTCGAAAAGATCATCCTCGCGAACGTTCGCACGCCCGAGGAACGCAGAGGCGATCTCGGCGCGCAGCTCGCCGCGACGCGTCGCGCGAGCGAACGTTTGAGCGCGCTCGCTCAGCGCTATGGCGCCGAACTCGTCTTCCACATGGCCGAGGTTATGGATTATTCGGAGCGGCTGATGCGCGCGACGCTCAAGGAGCTGCCGGACGGAGAAGGTGTTTTCGAGGACTTTTGCGACGGCGACGGGATCACGGACGATGCGCTCGGCAACGACGCGCCATTCCGGATTCGTTTATCCGTCAAGAAGGCAGCCGACCGGCTGATTGTGGATTTCGCCGGCACCGATCCGCAGGTCAAAGGGCCGATGAACGCGCCGCTCTCGGTCACCGCCTCGGGTGTCTATTGCGGGCTCAAGACTGCCATCGATCCGAACAATCTCATTCCGCCCAATTCCGGCTGCTGGCGCGCCATCGAGATCAGGGCACCCAAGGGGTCGGTCGTCAACGCCACGTTCCCAGCGCCTGTCGTCTATGCCAACCACGAGATATCGCACCGAGTGGCCGACATGGTGATGGGCGCGCTCGCGAGCTTCCTGCCCGATCAGGTGATGGCTTGCAGTCAGGGCACCTCCGCCATCCTGACGCTGGGCGGCGTCGATCCACGCACCGGCCGGCACTATGTCTCGTACGAAACCGTGAAAGGTGGATATGGGGCGCGGCCGAACAAGGATGGCATCAACTGCATCGCCAGCGGCATCTCCAACACCATGAACACGCCGGTCGAGGTCATGGAGACGTCGTTTCCGGTGCGCATCGAGCGCTACGAGATCAATCCCGACTCGGGCGGCGCCGGGCGCTATCGCGGCGGCTGCGGTGCAGTCCGGGTTTGGCGGCTGTTGGAGAACGCGGATGCGATCGGCGCCCTGTGCATGGAGCGCATGACGTCGCCGCCGTTCGGACTGCTTGGCGGGAAAGCCGGCGCCGCAGCCGCGGTCAAGCTCACGACGCCGGACGGCGCGGCGCGGCAATTGCCGGGCAAGGGCGCATTCAGCGCGCCGGCGGGTTCCATCATCGAGATGATCACGCCCGGTTCGGGCGGCTTCGGCCCGCCGGCTGAGCGCGATCACGACGCCATCGGCCGCGATCTGCGCGACGGTTATGTGAGCACCGCGTCGGCCAAGCGCGACTATGGCGTTGCAGATCCGCAGGCGCTGCGGGAAGCATCGGAGGATTGAGGGTGAGCTATATTCCAAACTCGATCGAGGCGCGGGACGTCGCCAGCCTCGTGCATATGCAGACCAATCTGCGCAAGCACCAGAAAGAAGGCCCGCACGTCATCACCCGCGGCCAGGGTTGTCGCGTGTTCGACGATACCGGACGCGATTACATCGACGCGGTCGCCGGGCTCTGGTGCGCGTCGCTCGGATTTGGCTCCGAGCGGCTTGCGCAGGTCGCCGCCGAGCAGATGCGCACGCTCGGCTACTACCATCTTTATCGCCATCGCTCGCACGAGCCCGCCATCGCGCTCGCCGAGACGCTGCTCAAGATTGCGCCCGGGCCCATGGCCCGCGTCGTCTTCCAGTGCTCGGGCTCGGAGGCGAACGACACCGCAATAAAACTCGCCTGGTATTATTGGAATGCCGCCGGGAAACCGCGGCGAACAAAGATCATCGCGCGGCAGATGGCCTACCATGGCAGCACCTGCGCCGCCGTGAGCCTCTCGGGAAAACCAGACATGCACGCCGGATTCGGCCTGCCGTTCGCGCCCTTCAAGCATACCGAATTTCCCCATTACTACCGCCGCCACGAGCCGGGCGAGACGGAAGACGAATTTTCCGCGCGCATGGCCCAGGCGCTCGAAAAACTCATCCAAGCGGAAGGCGCCGACACCATTGCCGCCTTCTTCGCCGAGCCGGTCATGGGCGCCGGCGGCGCAATCGTTCCCCCGCAGGGCTATTTCGAGAAGGTCCAGGCGGTCTTGCGCAAGTACGACATTCTCTTCGTCGCCGACGAGGTGATTTGCGGCTTTGCCCGCACCGGCGAAATGTGGGGCTCGCAGACCTATGCGCTGCGCCCCGACATGATCACGTCGGCCAAGGCGCTTTCCGCCGCAATGCAGCCGATCTCGGCCGTGCTCATCAGCGAGCGGATCCACGAGGCGATGCTCGCCCAGTCGGACAAGCTCGGCAATTTCGCGCACGGCTTCACCTATGCGGGACATCCGGTGGCTGCCGCCGTCGCGCTCGAGGTGCAGAAGATCTATGCGGAGATCGACATCGTTGCGCGCGCCAAGCGCCTCGGGCCGCTGCTGCAATCGGCGCTCGGCCGGCTTAAGGCGCATCCGCTCGTCGGCGACGTGCGCGGGGTTGGTCTCATCCTCGGCATTGAGCTGATGCGCGACGGAAAAAGGCGCCTTCCCTTCGACGCTGCGCTCAACGTCGGCGCGCGCGTCGATGCGGCGGCCCAGCAGCGCGGGCTGTTGCTGCGCGTGATCGGAGACCGGCTGGTGTTTGCTCCCCCATTGGTGATCGAAGCCGAAGAGATCGAAGCCATCGGCGAGCGGCTCGAGCGCGCGCTCGACGATGTCGCTGACGATCTCACGCGCGAAGGCGCTTTCGAATGACCCTGTGTGAAGACGATGGGTTTCGGCCCGCTTTCGCGGGCGTCAACCGATCCTGCGACCCACGTGCTTTCAGGTCAGAATGCCGCCGGCGAACAGCACCGCGCAAATGGCGACCGCGGCCATCATCGAGCCGACGACGCCGAGCCATTCCTTGTAGGCCGTCGTATCAGGAATTCCGCTGTCGAAATGATCGCGCATCGCTTCCCCCGTTTGTTTGCCGTCTCCCGTGCCCGCGCATTCTTGTGCGAGAGAATGTTGGCGAGAATTATGAATGGTCCGCGCACCCTGCCGAAAAAGCAGGGCAGTGTAGCTTTTGGGTCACAGAAGAGTCGACGAGCGAACGCTTCGCATGCAAGCTTCATGCGTTTACGGCGTGATTTTTTGATCGCGCGCTCGTAACTGGTCCAGTTCGCGGCGCGGACCTCACAACCCCATACAGCTGCGGTACGCCTTCCAGAAGCCGCGCACTGCGGCCTCGGTGACGCGGTTGTCGTCGGAGGCGACGCTCGCGCCGCCCATCTCCACCACGGACAGAAGATCCGAGGCCGTAGCGACGGCGCGCTGGACGAAGCCAGGTGCGGCGCCGTCCTCCATCGAAATGTAGCCGGCCGGGCCGATCAGATTGGCTTGGCGCAGACGGCGCTCGGTCATATCCGCGTCGTCGCTGGTAAAGCCGAAGCAGGTCCATACGAGCTCGGTCTTGTCGAGGCCCTGCGGCACGAGGCGGCGCACCGCCAAGCTGTTGCGCGTCTGCTGCAGCACGAATATCGGGAACACCGAGAGGATCTGCAGGCCGATGCCGTCGCCGAACTCGTCCACCGCCTCCAGCAATTGCGGCGCCTCGAGTCCGAATCCTTCCTGCGCCGCGCGCATGCCGGCCTGCTCGTATTCCTTACCGCCGCTATCGGCGGCGAGCGAATAGCTCACGTGATGGCCGCCAGAATCGCTCACCACGATGCCGCCCTGCTGCGACAACCGGTTGAGCCGGAAGGTGGTGAAGAACGTGTGCAACAGGCTCGCGTGGTAGGTGTCCTTGACGTTCTCCATGTAGAGCTTCCAGTTGCTGGGTAGCATCTGGCTGTAGCCGCCGAGCACCTTCACTGGCGCGCGCATCACTCGGCGGATGCGCGCGACGATCTCGGCGCCGAGATATTGTTCGAGCGGCGGCGCGTCCGCCGAAAGCGTGCCGAAGACGAGGCCCGCGAGCGTCGCGAGCTTGAGCTTGCGCGGTCCGTGCGTCTCCGGGCGGCACTCCGGCGGCATGCCGCCCTTGCCGCGCAACCCCTTGCGGAAGGCGACCCCGGTGAGGTTGCCGCACAGGTCGTAGCTCCAATTGTGATAGACGCAGACGATGTCGCGCGCTTCGCCGCTCTCGTTGAGCAGGAGCAGCGATCCGCGGTGCGCGCAGCGGTTCTCGAACGCGTGCAGGTTACCGTCCTTGTCGCGCGTCACCACCACCGGCATCGAACCGAGGCTCGAGCGGCGATAGCTGTTGGGGTTTGCGAGCTCCGCTTCGAGACAGAGGAAATTCCAGGTCGGCCCGCGAAAGATGCGTTCCTGCTCCTCCTGGTAAATGGTTGGGTCGCAATAGACCCAATAGGGCACCCGCGTGAGCCCTTCTGCCGGCCAGCGGTGCTGGGTTGAGACGGTCATGGCATGGTCTTGGTTCTTGCGCACACTACCGCCGCTTGTGCCCTCTCGGCGCAGGGGAGAGGGCTACTCTCTTTTGCGACGTCAAGGAATGGGTGAGAGGGTTCGGGCTCATTTGTTCCTGTCGATCTCGTGCGGCCGCCGGATAATGAAATATGCAATGAGGACGAGCGGCACGGCAACGAGACTGCCGGCGGCGAAGATCGTGGCGAGCGCCAGTCCCGCGGGACCGTGCAACGGCCCGATTCCGAATGCGGCGACGCCGTAGCCGAGCTGATAGAACGCGATGAGCTCGCCCGCCATGACCGCCGAGAGTTCGGGATAGTCCTTGCCCCCAAAACTGATGCTCAGCGGCAGGAACGCCGAGCACGCCAATCCGGCGAGGCCAAACGCGATGATGCCGCCGGTTTGGCCGTGCACTTGCGACGCGATCTGACAGGTCAAGAACAGCGCGATCGGAAGCACGCCATAGATCAAACGTGCGGGCACGAACCGAGAGATCATCGCGATCGCCACGCGTCCGAGCGTGACCATCACCCAAAAGGCGGCGAGCGCAAAGGCCGCGCCGCGGGCCGACACGCCGCGTTCGCTGGTGAGGTAAAGAATGGCCCAGTTGCCGTTGAGCGTCTCGAGGATCCCGTAGACGAACACGGCCGCGGCATAAAGCCAGAAGCGTCGCGGCAGAGCCGTGAAGCCGATCGGGGCGCCGGCGGCGCTCTCGGCACGCAGCGGCTCTCTCGAGGCGATTGCGAATATCAGCACGAACACACATGCCACGGCGATCGGCAGCAACCACCACGCACCAAGCGCCAGCACCGCCGCCACCAGCACCGGCGCAAGCGCAGTGCCGACCCCGAGCAGCGCGTTGAGCGCCAGAACCGCGCGATCGACCGCCTCGGGAAAGAATGCTTCGGCATAGGTGTTGAGTGCCATCACGGTGGCGCCAAATCCAAACCCAAGGGCCGCGGTGGCGAGAAGGAGAATGCCGAAAGCAATGTCGGACGCGCCGAGCAACAGCGCGCTTGCCGCCAGCAAGGTCATGGAAACGACGTTGCCGGCAAATCCCGCCACCAGCACCCGGCGCAAACCGAGGCGACGCGCGAGTTTTGGGGCAAGCGCCGACGCGAGAATGGCGAGCGCCACTTGCGGCACGAACATCGTTCCGTAGCGGGTGCTGTCGAAACCGAAGCCGTCGGGGCTGGTGAAGATGGAGCTCGCGGCCGGGAACGTGACGAGCGCCAAACCCTGCACGATGGCGGCGCCATAGACCACGCCGATCTCGGTCCGGCTTGCCATCAGGAAGGCCTCACTCAAAGTGCACCAGGCGAAGTGGGATCAACGCGAGCGCCGAACTCGGTCCTACCCTCCTCCTTGCGGGACACACAAGGGGGACCCGAGTTTGCCGAGCGGGCTGATCCTCAACACGCTGAAGGCGCGCGACGTCGCGGCTCGGCGCTGAACCGCATTCGCCATTCCTATTCACTTGTCAAACAGCCGTCTTCGTTCCCGCGGCGCGTTTTTGCGCCCGGGTTTTGCATCTTTCGCTTCGCTCACCCGAATTTACGAGGTGGCGGAGCGCCGAGAGACGTATGGGTGCTTGCGAGGCACCCGTTGGGCCTGCACGTGACGCGGCAGGTCAGGCGCCTAACGAGGCGCCTTGCGTCCCATAACGCGGGACGCTCGCCTCCCGGCGCTCCACCGTGGCGATTTTGGGCCGGGCGCCGCGCTTTTCCCTCACCGGCATTTGCGCCGGATCGGTTACAGCGAGCTCCTCGCACCCGGGTCGTAATGCCCGGAGGGCGGGGTGCCGAACCTCCCGGGGCGAACGGTTCCAGAGCCGCCGCCGCAGGACGCCACTCCTCGCTCCGCATTCAGGTATGGCTCGAGAACACGCCCCGAATGAGCAAGGATG
>WNFT01005732.1_pt1 | contig 10893 bp, 8 predicted proteins | sample 5400191 | NCBI WGS metagenome assembly WNFT01 (sample SAMN13153359, study PRJNA577476) | soil metagenome | isolation source: 80 cm saprolite under Madrone tree | place: USA:California | collected 2016-06-14
TAAATTCGTTGAGTGATTACCCGCGAATGGCCTCTCGCGCCCGTGTATGCCACGGCGGCGGCTTTTCTCCTGTTCGACGATTTTCTGCTGGGGTTCGGCGGCACCTGGTGGGCGGTGCTCATGTTCGCCTGGCTGTTCGGGGTGATTCTGTGGTCGGCCTTCGCGGTGGTGCGGCACGCGGAAGCGCTCGGCGAGATTCTGGGCGAGCCGTTCGGCACGCTGATCCTCACCTTCGCCATCACCGCCATCGAAGTGATGATGATTGCCGCCGTGATGCTGACCGGGCCGGCGGTCTCGACCCTCGCCCGCGACACGATGTTCGCGGTGATCATGATCGTGTTCAACGGGATGGCCGGACTCGCGTTGCTTCTGGGCGGCTTGCGCTACCACGAGCAGACCTACAACTTGCAGGGGGCAAGCGCCTTCCTGGCGGTGACCATTCCCCTCGCCGTGCTGGGGCTGATTCTGCCGGATTTCACCTCGTCTCCGGGAGCGACGCTGTCGCGGCTGCACGAGATTTTTCTGATGGTGATGTCGGTGGCGCTGTACGGCGTCTTCCTCGCGATCCAGACGCTGAGGCACCGGCAGTATTTCATCGGCGCCGATGAAGAGATCGAAAAGGGACCTGGTATCGCCGACCTGCGGCCGGCGTACTACCATGGCGCGCTGCTGGTCTTCTACATCGTGCCGATTATCGTGTTGGCGAAGAAGATCGCGGTGCCGATAGATTACGGCGTGGCGGTGGCAGGCGCGCCCGCAGGGCTGGTGGGCTTCATCGTCGCCGCGCTGATCCTCTCGCCCGAGTCGCTCGGCGCAGTCCGGGCGGCGCTCGCCAATCAGCTCCAGCGCTCGATCAACCTCCTGCTCGGCTCGGCGCTCGCGAGCATCAGCCTCACGATTCCCGCCGTTCTCGCTATTGCGATGATCACCGGGCGCACGGTTGTACTGGGCCTGGACGCCGTCGACGCAGTCCTCCTCGTGCTGACATTCGGCATGGCGCTGCTCACGTACGGCAGCGGGCGCACCAACATCCTGCTGGGGGCGGTGCACCTGCTGCTGTTCTGCACGTACATCGCACTCATCCTGGAACGCTAAATGATCGGAGTTCTAATGCGCGCTCTGGCACAAATTTGGCACAGCTAGGCTAACGTCTGCTTTCGGCCAAAAGCAGCCCCACACGAATGGCTGCTTCGGGGAGGGTTAACGTTCGACAGGAGGGGCGGGCACTGGCGTGCCGGTGGCTATCCGCTCGATGGAGTGGTTAGCCTCGTTCACTTTACGAAATAATCTGACACTCTCCAAGAGCCATCTTTCTGCCGAGCGGGAGGCAGCAAACGGCCATTTAAGGCTGCGCATCAAACCGCACGCTGCCGCTCCTAAGTTTCTGGAGGGGCATTTTTGGCGAAGGGCGCCATCTGGTCGGCAAGTGCTTTCTGGAATGCGGGCCGCGCCTCGCACCGCAGGCGATAGGCCTCGAGAGTTCCAGCATGGGAGGAACCTCTGAAGCTGCTCTTTGCAGTCCTGACTGCGCTGGCGATCACCAGCATGTCGCGCATGTTGTCATAACTACCAACGGTTGGCCGCGTCGCCGCGGCGAAGATTGCGAGCTGCACGTCGAGCGAACGCTCGACTAGCCAGATTCCTGCAACCAGAACAATCAGCGCCGAGCCGCCGAAGAAAACAACCTGTCGATAGAACGCCGTCCCGCGGAGGAGGAACGCGACCGGCAGGAACGCGCCGACTATCACCAGCTGCCCGGCCTCAACGCCGAGGTTGAAACCGACGAGCGCGAGCGCGAGCGCACCCTGCGGAAGGCCGAGCTCCTTCAGGACATTCGCGAAGCCCAGGCCGTGGACGAGCCCGAATAGAAATGCAACCACCCAGCGCTGTGCGTAGAACATGGGCCGCAGATTGTTCAAGGCGGCCAATACGACCGACAGCGCGATTGCCGGCTCCACCAGACGCGATGGGAGCGCGACCGCGCCGAGCGTCGCAAGGCTAAGGGTGATCGAGTGCGCCACCGTGAAGGCGGTGACGATCCCGAACGCGTTCCAGAACGCGGGCGAGAACGCCTCGACCGGCTCCCATCGCCCGTTCGTGCGCCGGAGCACGGCCGGCAGCAGCAACGAAAGCAGGAACAGGATGTGGTCGAAGCCGATCCAGATGTGCCAGACTCCTTCGCGTCCATAGTCGAGGAATTGCTGCCACCGCGACGGTTGGGCCAGCTCGAAGCTCTGACGGCTGCGCTCGGGGCTGAAGATTGCGGTGCGGGTGGCGCCCGCGTGCTCCAGGCGCAGAAGGCCCCGATGCTGCGGGTCGACGTCAAAGAGCAGCGTGTAGTCGACGTCGAGCTTCGTGACCGAGTCCGGGCAGGTCGCGACGAAGCGCAGCACCGCAAACGTCCCGTCGCCATGTTCGTCTACCAGCAGCCCGGTCACTCGCGCTGGACAGGCAGACGCTCCCGACCGCAATGTGAGCCGCGCCAGCGCATACGAGGCGATGGCGGCGTGGCTCGCCCTTACCTCGCCCCAGCTGATCTCGCCATTCCCATCGGCATCTAGTCCGACGACGACTTCGAGGTCGCGTAGCGCGATGTCCCACTGGCCCTCGATACTCGGCCCGTCGACCACGAGCCCTAGGTAGCTGTCGCTCGGGTTGTGCGCGAGCGCCTGCGCAGCCGCGAAGGCAAACAGGAGGGCGATGAGCCTCAAGGGCGAGAGTTCCCGAGCCGCGCCGCCAGCCGGCGCAAGTACGGGTCCTGGTAGCCGGTACGCGCGAGCCAGTCGAGCGCAGGTTGCGCGGCTTTCGGGTCATTCGCCGCGAGCGCGGCTTCGAGCAGGATGCGCGCGTCGCGCGGCTCGCGTTGCAGCGTCCAGTTCTCCTTCGCCAGCGCCAGCGCCCGCGGCCGCTGCCCGAGGAGGTAGAGATTGAACCGCGCCTCCTCCTGCTGGTGCAGCTTGTCACCGCGCATAGCCGCCGCATCGAAGCGCGATTTCAGCGTCCGCACGTGCTCCTCGAGCACGGGCGCCCCGAGCACCTTCTCCGCCAGCGCGAGCCGCAGCAGCAGCGGATCGGAGCGGGTCCAGTCCTTGAGCAGTGTCACAACCTCCTGTGGGCGCCCGCGATCGAGCAGGAAATCGGCGTAAGCAGCGAGCAGGAACTGGTTGCTCACGCCGAGCGAGAGCGCCTCCTTGAGGTGTCGTTCCGCGCGGTCGGTCTCGCCGAGGACGAGGGAGAACTCGGCGAGCCGACTCAGCATCCAAAGCCGCGGCCCGGCGCGCACTCCCCGCTCGCGGGCGAGGCCCTCACTTAGGGATGCGTGGGCGCGCTCCGCCCCGCCGGTGACGCCTTCCACCGAGCTCTTGCAGCCGATCCAGTCGAGCGACTCGCCCCTCGCGCGGAGCGGGTCGCAGGCGCTCATCGCACCGACATAGTCCGCCTGCACCAGAAGGATGGCGGCGCGCCACAGCCAGACCTCCGCGTCGCTGGGATCGGACGCCGCGGCCGCGGCGAGGTCGTCGAGGGCGCCCGCGAAGTCATGCCGATACTTCCGCAGCAGCGCACGCAACACGAGGACGTTGCGCGGCGGTTCCTTGCTGCGCGCCCACGGCCGCAGCGCTACTTCCGCGTAGCCGATGAAGCGCGGGTCGCCTTCGGACATCGCCAGCCGGAAGTAGTGCCGGCCGATGGTCACGGCCGCGTCGAGATCGTCCGGCTGCGCCGCGAGCCGGGCGCGCAGTTCGCGCAGTTCGCGCCCCAATGGATCTGTCGGCTTGAGGGGCAGGCGTTCGAGGACGGTCGCATCGTCCTTCGGGACATAGGGCGCGGCCACCGTTGCCGGCGCGAGAAGAAGCGCCGCCGCCGGCGCGACCGCGGCGAACAGCCGGACGGTCCGCATCATAGGCGGTTAGCGGCCCCGGGCCCGGCCTGCGTCGAGCCGTCCCAGCCATCCACTGAGGTCGCTGTACCAGACGTTGTTCGCGCCATCGACGGTGATACCGAACGGTCGCGCATCCGGCCGGGGCAGTTCGAACTCCGTGATCGTGCCGTCACGAAGGCGACCGAGCCGATGGCCGCGGAGTTCCGTAAACCACGCAGCTCCGTCCGGCGCCACAGCAAGGGCCGTGAGGCCCGCGCGCGGCGTGGGAACCGCAAACTCTTCGAACCTTCCGCCGACAAAACGGCCGATGTTATTCCCGGTCATTTCGAGGAAATAGACGGCTCCGTTCGGAGCGACGGCGATGTCCCCCAGACCGCTCCTGCGGGTGGGCACGTCGAATGCCGTTGTGTTGCCGTCGGGAGCGATGCGCAGCAGCTGGTCTGCACTCGGGAGCGTGGCCCACACGGCCCCATCGGGGGCGATGGCGACGCCGAACGGTGCCGCATCGGCGGGTATCTTCGCGGTGAGCGTGCCCATGACATAGCGAGTGAAACGCCCGTCCCGCAGGCGCGTAACACTCATCACCGTGGGTTCGGCGAACCACACGGTGTTATCGGGCCCGACCGTCAGCCGCCCCAACCTGGCCACCGGCGTCGAGAGCCCGAACGAGGCGATGGCGCCGTCGGGCGAAGCCCGGGAAATGCTTTGCTTCGGCGCTTCCGTGTACCAGGCTCTGCCCTCGACGTCCACGGCCAAGCCGAGCGGCTCGATGCTCTGCGCGCCCTTTGGAATCCTCTCAATCTGCCCGTTTCGCAACCGACCTATGACGTCGGAGGATTCGAGCGTGAACCACACTGTCCCGTCCCGCGCTGCCGCAATGGCAACAGGCATGTCGGTCCGGTTGGGCAGTCTGATCTCCTCGAACCCGCCGGCGTTCGACCGACCGGTGAGCCAAATGAACAGGACCGAGCCGGTGACAAGGCCGACCACGATCACGAGTGCGAGCCACGCGCGCCCGCTCATCGAAGCTTGTGCGCCAGGTGCCGCGCCGCTGCAATCACACCCAGGGCGAGCAGGACGACGAGCCCGAAGCCCCCGACAATGCTGCCCAGGCTGGATCGTGAGGATGCGGTTTCACTCCGCCGTACTCGCGTCTGCAGGTCTTCGTAGCCTGTGAGCGCAAAACCGGCGTACAGCGTGGTGGGACTGCGCGAGTCGCCGACCAAGACCCGAGCGGCCAGGTGAGCAGGGAGGCCTTCTTTCGGAAGCTCCCATCGTTCGCCGCCATCGGCACTGCGGAACACGCCGCGGTCAGTCGCGATCACGATCACTTCGCCGCTGATCGCCATGGCAAGCGCCATCGCGCGCGTTTCGGGCACCGGCTTGCCGACAGGGCGCCAGCGCTCACCTGGATGATCGCTCCTGAATACCTGCCCGGAGCCTACCGCCCAGAGACGGGCCGGGGTCGTTGAATCAAAACCGGCAGCCTCCACGCCGTGGCCGGGAACTCCGCCAGTTCGCCTCTGCCAACTCCGAGCCGCATCGTTGCTCGACCAGACCGATCCCCCGGCTACCGCGTAGACGTCGTCCGGACGCCCGGGAGGCGCCAGTAAGGCATCGACATGGTCCGCTTCAATCGCACTTCCCGCGTTCGCCCAGGACTGCCCCCAGTCGTCGCTCCGGTAGAGGCCAGATCGGCCGGCTAGATATACGCGTCCTGGCACGGCTCCTGCTAACAGCGCGCGTGCCGGGGCGGCGCCCGCAGGCGTTCGGACCGGTCGCCAGCGGTCCCCATCGTCGCGGAAGAGGGTCCTAGTCCCGGCCACCAGCGCGCGCTGGCCGTCAGCATCGAACGCAGCGGCGAATGCCGGGCCCGTCAGGATGCCCGGCGCCTCGACGTCCCAATCGCGCCCGCCGTTTCGCGAGCGCCACAAGCCGCTATCAGTTGCCAGCAGCAGGTGATTCGGATCCCGCGGGCTGACCGCCAGCGCGAGCGCGCCGCTTACGAAGATGCCCGGGTTGATGGACGTCCACGTGGCGCCGGCGTCATGAGTACGGAAGACCCCACCCAAAGAGTCTGGGTCATGGGCGGGCGCCTCTTGCGGCAACAGGACGAAAGCCGTCGCAAGGGTGACCAACCCGCGATGCAATCGCGACGCCGCATCGGGGGTAAGGGGCGGGTCCGAGCCCGCGCTTCGGCGAGCCCAGACCCGGAATTGCAGCAGAGTGATGCTATGGATGGATCGCGTGCGGGGGAACCACCGAGTGGCAACTGGCTGGCGGCGTCCGGTCGGGGCTGGCGGGCACGTGCGTCCTCTCGCCATTGGCGAGCGTGAGCTCGGCCGCGCGCGAGCAATTCCCTCCGGGGATGTTCCACCAGTTGGACGTGATCGGATACGCCGCCGTGTACGAGGTCGGCTCATGAGCCGAAACGCAGTTGTTGAAGCTATTCTGCTTCGATGTCAGGACATAGCATTTCTCGTAGGCGAGGAACTGCTGGATCGTATCCGTCTGCTGGATGTTCGCCACGAACCAGTCCCTGATCCCCGTCCAGGATGAGTAGGTGTCGCTGCCGAACACGAGCTGCCCCCGAGCCGTGTTGACCTGCAGAAGTTGCGACCCGTAGGTATGCCCGCGGAACGCCGGGTGGATGATCATACCCGGGGCGACTTCGTGCCGGCCGTCGACGATCTTCGCCTGGCCCGCGAGAACCTTGCCGAGGATCTCCTGCACCGTCTGCGGCGGATAGCCACAGACCGGGCTGCGCGCGCAGGCCTGCTGCGGCGGTCCGACCTGGCTGCCGGTGAGGGGGTCGATCGTGTTGACGGCCCGGATGTGGCCGGCGTTGAACCTGACGGGGTAGTCGAGGAAGAAATCGATCTGCTTGAGCTCCTCCTTCTGGACGTAGAGCACCGCGTTGGGGAACTCGCTCAACTGGCCGGAGTGGTCCCAGTGACCATGGCCGATGATGATCCTGACGACGCGATCCGGATCCAGCCCGATGGCCTTCATCTGATCGCGGACCCCGTACCAGCAACACGAGGTGTTCCAGTCGAAGATGTAGGCGAGCTGTTTCCACCCGCTGTCGTACAGCGTGATGTCTCCATTTGGGGCCTTGATGATCCCGATGTTCACCGGCAGGTCGACGAAGGCGGGGTCGCCGACGTCGGGCTGGAATGAGCGGTGAGGCACATTCAGGAACCGGGTGCTTTCGACGAGCCACGCCGAATACTTCGGTCCTCGCTCGGCTCGCTCGATGTCGCTGAGCATCTGGTCGGTGCTTTCGAAGCCTTGCTTCAATACTTGAGGCGGTCGCTCTTGCTCCTGCTGGCGATCATCGTCGTCGTCATCCTTGGCGAGAAGGCTCCCAGCGCTGCTGAGACACGCGACCATTGCGAAGATCCCTATCCGCATCGCGTGATTTAACATGGGTTTGCTAAGCATAACCGTGTCTCCTTTGGTAACCGTTCAAATGAGCGGTGCTGCCGCTGACATCCGTGTGCATCAATCCGGGCCGGCTTCCTCCAGGCCGGTAGCTCCCGGTTCAGTGGGGTGGAAACTCGTGCGGCCAGAACTTTCCCCCCACCTCTCGTATCTTGTTGCTTCCCTCCTGGCTTTTTGGATAGGCGACGAGCATGTGATCGTCCCGCCCGTCGGTGAACATCTTGAGCACCTCGGCGGCGGACTCCTTGAAGAGCCGGACCGCCGAGAGGTATTCTAGGTGCTCGCTGCGCAGAGACGTCGGGGGCTCCAAAGCGTGAAGTCGGGTCTCAGCCGCCTGGTAGCTGGCGAGAGCTTCCTTCACTCGGGTGCCGAGCTCGGCCCGACTGAGATCCTGCGTCGTATAGAAGATCTGCCCGAGGCTCATTCGCATCGTGCTTCGCTCGACATCGCCGTGGATCGGCCAGAGCTCGCGGATGTACTGCTCTTCGGCAGCGGTGAGGGCCGGCCGGCGCGGTTCAGCCGTCCGCTGGGCGGTCGTCGGCGAAGAGCCAATGCCCGCTTCGCGGTTGAGCGCTAAGGCCACAAGGCAGGCGAGGCTTGCGAGAACTGCGCCCAAGATCAGTGGTTTGGGCCGCAGCAGCCGGTTCCAGGGGGCCGTCATGGTAGGCATACACCCGGGGTTGACAGGGACGCGGCATCTCCAGGGAGATCCCCGATGCGCGCTGAAAAACCGAATATGTATAGTGCTCGCCAAAAGCGTTGTCAAGAAAAGGTTCGACGCGGTCTCGGCTCGATCGAGTGGCTACGGTCGCGGTACGAAACGTCCTTTAGGCAGCTATCTCAGCTGTTTGAGGCAGTTCCGTGCAACCCAGAATTGATGCAACGTCGGGTCGTACAGGAACTATGCTTTTACGAAACCTCGAAAGCCAATGCTGGGGTCGTTCTATCTTCGAAAATCTTCAAAGAGCACAATGCGCGCCTGTCTGGGCAAGGAGGTCATTCGGCGTCAGCGAATCGCGCTGACAAGCGTACGTCTCCTCGCGAACCATTTGCAGCCATTAGGTGAAACTGTTGGAACGCACCGTGTTGATCTTGATCCAGTCCAAAGTTCGCCCACGTCGGTATTTGCTATTGGCCTCTTGCCGATGACGCCCTCTAGCCTAGAGCTGCTCCGCGGCCTGGAACAGTCGCTCACCGCCCCATTGCGCCGTCGCCCTGGGCGTGAACTTTCGCTTTTAGCGATTACAAGTTCAGGAGAAGTGAGAAGCGCAGCGTCCGCGGCTCGGCCGGGTGGAAATGCTTGTCCGCGACGCCTTGAGCGGGCTCGCCCGGCAGCCGTGACGTGTAGAAGTAGGTGATGTCGTCGGCCGAGCGGTTGAAGAGGTTCAGTGCTTCGAGCCGAAACTTCACGCGCTGGGCTGCCGCGTAGCTGAGTTGCGCGTTAACCAGCGTCGAGGAGCCGGAGCGTCGCGAGTTGTCCTCGACGAGTGCGCGCGGGCCAAAGTAGCGCAGGCGGAGAGCCCCGGTCAGTGGTCCCTCTCCGTATGCGATACCGCCCGAGACAGTACTGCTCACGGCGCCCGGAATGTATCGGCTAGACGCGTCGCCCCCGGTGAATCGGGCGCGCGCGAGCGTAAGGTCGGCATCGGCGGTCAGATGTTGCGAGACGCGCACGACGTTCGTCCATTCGATACCCTGTCGCCGGCTCGCGTGGCTCGGCTCCGTCGTGCCCGCGTCGCCCACGAACACAAGCTCCGAGTCGAGATCGAGGCGCCATAGGGCGATGGAGGTTTGCCACCCCTGCAACGGCGTTGCCCGAACACCGAACTCGGCGCCCTGGGCACGCACGAGCGGCGTCACGAGCGTCCGGGCGTCATTACTGTGAAAGCCGCGCCCGTAATTGACGAAGTATTCGACGCGCGACCAAGGGCCGAAGGCGACGCCTAGTTTCGGACTGAGCAACCCGGCGTCGGTCGTGCCAGAGTTACGTGGATCGCCGCGCGCGACGCGGAACCTGTAACGATCGCCGCGCAGACCGACACGGCTGCGCAGCCAGCTCGTCCAGATGGTGTCGTTCGTGTAGTAGAGGCTACCGCTCGTCTCGACGATGGAATCGTCTCGTATGGTCGCGATGCGCTGACGGGCCGCCGTGTGATAGAGCGCCACTTCCGGGATGTCGTCGTTGCGAACCTGCAAGCCGACCGTCTCCTGGACGCGCCGGCTGGAGCCCTGCGACGTCCACGACCTCGAGACGCTGCCGCCTGAGAGCGTACGCCGATCGACCTGCTCGACCTGATCGCCGTTCACCGGATCGTCGAGGAAGAAAGTGAAGTTTGAGAAGAGGTTGAGCCGCGAACGCACGAGGTAGGCGTTCGCCCGCGTCGCTATGTTGTCCTCGGTATTCGCCCACTGCCCCGACAGGCTATAGCGCGAACTCTCGCCGCCGTCGCTCGGATCGATGGCCGAAAATCGACCGATCTGCCCGGACTCCACCGCACGCGCCGGAATCTGGTCCGTCGCGTTCCAGTGCGATGCGTAGGCCATGCCGGTCACCGTCAGGCCATTGCGGTCGTCACCCTCCGCGTAGCGCAGCACGCCGTTCACGCGTCGTAGCCGGTCCGGGTTCTGCCATGGGCCGTTTCCCTCCCGCAGTTCGAGCATGCCGAGGAGACTGCCGCGATCTAGGTCGCGATTGCCGCCGAACAAGCCGCGGCGGTAGCCGAAGGAGCCGGCGGATAGCTCGGAAAAGCCGCTCGGAAGTGAGCGGCGCAGATGAAGGTGCGCGGCACCAGCAGCAGAAAAGTCGCCCTCGTCCGCATAGTACGGACCCTTGCGGTAATGAATATGATCGACGAACTCGGGGATGAGGAAGTTCAGATCGGCGTAGCCTTGGCCGTGGGCATGGCTCGGCAGGTTCACCGGCATGCCATCGACGTGGACGCCGAAGTCGGTGCCGTGGTCGAGATTGAAGCCGCGCAGGAAATACTGGTTCGCCTTGCCGCCGCCGCTGTGCTGCGTGACCACCATGCCGGGAACGCCTTCCAGCACGTCGGCTGGGCGGAGCAGCGGACGGTTCTCGATCCGCGCAGCGTCGATGTCGCCTTCGCTCGCCGTAGTGGGCCGCGGCGGCCTAGTTGCAGTAACCAGAACAACGGCGGCTTCCGGCAGATCGTCGGCGCGCGAGCCCGTAGGACTGGCGAGCAGGACGCACGCCACGACGAGAGAACCAAGCCGTCCTAATGTCAGGCGGCTTTCCGCAATGCCCGCTATCTGAGGCCCGCTCGGCAGTGACCTTTTCATCATTCGTTCCACTTCGCGCGCTCTTCATCGATGTGCCGGCGTGCGCCGTCTTGATCTTCACCCAATTTGGCGTGCGCCCGCGGCGATACGGCGAGTCGGCTTTCTTCGCGATGATGCCTTCGAGCCCGAGGCGATCGACTTCTGCGAATAGGCGCTCCCCGTTCTCGCCGATGTGCTGGCAGTATACGATCCGCTCGGTGCGCCCCAACTGCTGTTGCAACAGCGCTTTCCGTTTCACCAGCGGCAGAGGCCGCAGATCCTTACCCCCC
>WNFT01006791.1_pt1 | contig 10893 bp, 9 predicted proteins | sample 5400191 | NCBI WGS metagenome assembly WNFT01 (sample SAMN13153359, study PRJNA577476) | soil metagenome | isolation source: 80 cm saprolite under Madrone tree | place: USA:California | collected 2016-06-14
GGCTACCGCGGCGGCTACCTGCCGCTGCGCCGACGCGAGGTCGAGCAGGGGCTCCGCTCGGGCGAGGTGCTGGGGGTGGTCTCGACCAGCGCGCTCGAGCTCGGCATCGACATCGGCCATCTCGATCTGGCGGTGCTCGCGGGGTATCCGGGCACCATCGCCTCGATGTGGCAGCAGGCGGGCCGGGCGGGACGGCGCACCGGCGAGTCCGCCGCGGTGATGGTGGCGACGAGCTCGCCGATGGACCAGTACCTGGCCGCGCACCCGGACTACCTCTTCGGGGCGCCGCCCGAGCACGCGCGCATCAACCCGGAGAACCCGTTCATCCTCATCAACCACGTCAAGTGCGCGGCCTTCGAGCTGCCGCTGGGGGCGGACGAGGCCTTCGGGAGCGACGTGTCGTCGCACCTTGCCGCGCTCGAGGACGAGGGCGTGCTCCACCGCGCCGGCGAGCACTTCCACTGGAGCTCCGAGACCTACCCGGCCGATCACATCTCGCTGCGCACCGTGACCTCGGACAACTTCCTGGTCATCGACACCACCGCGCGCGATCAACAGCAGGTGAAGCGGCGGCAGATCATCGCGGAGGTGGACTGGAAGAGCGCCTTCGCCATGATCTATCCCAAGGCGATCTACATGGTGGAGGGCGAGCCCTTCGAGGTGCAGGAGCTCCACTACCGCGAGGACGAGGAGAAGGTCGCCTACGTGAAGAAGGTGGTGGTCGACTACTTCACCGACGCCATCACCGCCAAGGGGGTGTGGATCCTGCAGCGCTTCGGGCGCCAGGAGACGCCGGGCCTGCTCGCCGAGCAGGGCGAGGTGCTGGTGGCCGAGAAGGTCGTCGGCTTCAAGAAGATCAAGATGGGCACCCTCGAGAACGTGGGCTCGGGCGAGGTCGAGCTGCCGCAGCAGGAGATGCAGACCACCAGCGCCTGGCTCACCCTCGATCCCGATCTGCTCGCGGAGATCTCGCCGCGCCGCGACGACCTGGTCGACGGGCTGCGCGCGCTCAGCCACCTGCTGCACAGCCTCGCCCCCATCTTCCTGCTATGCGACATCCGCGACGTGGGGGCCTGGCTGGGCGACGGCTCTCCGTCCCAGGCCGGCCAGGTGGTGACGCGGGAGACGATGCGGGCCCAGCTCCTGCAGGGCGAGCACTTCACCCCGACGATCTATCTCTATGACAACCAGCCCGGCGGCATAGGGCTGGCCGAGCGCATCTTCGAGGTGCTCCCGGAGATGCTCGCGCGCGGCCTGGAGACGCTCGAGGGCTGCGGCTGCCGGAGCGGCTGTCCGTCGTGCGTGGGGCCGGTGAACGAGGTGGGCCGGCAGGCCAAGCCGATCGCGCTGAAGCTTCTCACGCGTCTCGTCCCCCGGCGCTGAGGGGCCGACCCCGTTGGGCCGCGACCTCACCGAGCTGACCCGCATCATCCGGCGCATCGAGGCGAAGAGCCGGATCCGCCCGCCCGCGGTGCCGCCCCGCTCGCTCGAGGGGCTGCTCGACGGCGCGGTCGAGGAGAACGAGCGGGGACGTCTCCTGGTGGTGCGCCGCCGCTTCCCGGTCGATCACCGGCACGGGGACCAGTCGCTGCTCGCGGCGCGCGACGCGGCGCCGCGCGCGCTGTCGCTCCTGGGTCGCGCCGGCGGCGACCCGGCCGAGGGCCGCCGGCTGCTCTACCTCGACACCGAGACCACCGGTCTTGCCGGCGGCACCGGCACCTACGCGTTCCTGGTCGGGGTGGGCTTCTTCGACGGCGACCACTTCGAGGTGCGCCAGCTCTTCATGCGAGATCTCGACGAGGAGCCGGCGCTCCTGACCGCGCTCGAGGAGATCTTCCAGCGCTTCGACGGCTTCGTCACCTACAACGGGAGCGGCTTCGACCTGCCGCTGCTCGAGACGCGCTTCGTCCTCGGACGTCGCCGCTTCCCCGGGACGGTCTTCCACGTCGACCTGCTCGGCCCCGCGCGTCGCCTCTGGAGCGATCGGCTCGCCGACTGCCGACTGGGAACGGTCGAGCAGCACGCGCTCCGCTTCACTCGCGACGACGATCTGCCCGGCGCCCTGATCCCGACCGTCTACTTCGAGTACCTGCGGCGCAAGCGGCCCGACGAGCTCCCGCGGGTGTTCGAGCACAACCGGCACGACATCCTCTCGCTGGCCGCCCTCACCGGCTGGGTCGCGGACGCGGTGGTGCGCGCGCCGGTCCCCGAGCTCGAGCCCGAAGCGCTGGCCGGGCTCGGCCGGCTGCTCGAGCTGACCGAGCCCGAGCGGAGCCTGGCCTGCTACCGGATGGCGCTCGACTCGGGCCTGCCGACCCCGTTCCGGGAACGGCTGCTGCTCCGCCTCGCCCAGGGCGAGAAGCGCCGGGCGCGCTGGGACGAGGCGCGCGCGCTCTGGGAGGCGGCTGCCCGCGCCCCGCGCGACTTCGATCCCCGCCCGTGGGAGGAGATCGCCAAGGTGCACGAGCACCGCCAGCGCGATCTGCCGGCCGCGCGGCGGGTGGTGGAGGAGGCTCTCGAGCTGGCCCGGCGGCACCGCGCCTCCGAGCGCGTGCTGGCCGCCTTCGAGCACCGGCTGGAGCGGCTGGCCCGGCGGCTCGAGCGCGGCGTCGGCTTCAGCGCCGCGCGGCTGCCAGCCTGACCCCGAGCGCGATCAGCACCGCGCCGCTCACGCCCTCGAGCCGCGCCCGCCAGAGGCGGCTCTCCACCAGTGGCCGGATGCGCCCCACCCCGAACGACAGCACCGAGAGCCAGATCACCCCGATCCCGATGTGCAGCGCGGCCAGCAGCAGCGAACGCTCGAGCACCGGATCGCCCAGCGCGATGAACTGGGGCAGGAACGCGAGGTAGAAGATTCCCACCTTCGGGTTGAGCACGTTGGTGAGCAGCCCTTCCACGAACGAGCGCAGCCGCCGCGACGGGCGGAGCGCCGCCCCAGGGTCGGATGCGGCGGGGGCGCCGTCGTCCACCCGCCACCAGCGCCGAACCGACTGCACGCCGAGCACGATCAGATAGGCCGCGCCGCAGAACCGGAGCACCGCGAAGGCCTCGGCCGAGCGCACCAGGATCAGCGAGACGCCGACCGCGGAGAGCACCGCGTGCACCACGCAGCCTCCCGCGATGCCGGCGACGGTGAGGAGGGCCGCGACCCGACCGCGCGTGAGCACGTTGCGCACGACCAGCAGGGTGTCGGCGCCCGGCGTGACGGCCAGCAGGGTGGCCACGACGACGAAGGCCCAGAGGCGGGAGTCCATGGCCCGCATTGTAGCCCGGTGGGCCGGCCCGCTCCGGCCGGTCGGCTTAGGGTTGACACATCTTGGGGATTAGGCTAGCCTCACTCTCCATTTCAGTCGTGAGCCAACGTGCCCCAGGAGAGACGCCCATGGCGAGAGCGCGGACGAGGACGATCGGGACGATGGCCCTGGCGGCGGCGCTGGGCCTGGCCACCTGGCTGGCGGCGACGAGCGGCGAGTCCGCGGAGGTGATGGTGTACTCCGCGCGGGCGCACTACGGGCAGGAGCCGGCGATGGAGGCCTTCACCAGGAGGACCGGCATCCAGGTGAAGAGCTTCGGCGGGGAGGCCGGGCCGCTCTTCGAGCGCCTGAAGGCGGAGGGCGACCGGACCCCGGCCGACGTCCTGATCAGCGTGGACGCGGGCCATCTCTGGAACGCGTCACGCGCCGGGCTCCTGTCCAAGGTGGACTCGCCCGAGCTCCAGGCCAACATCCCCGCGCATCTCCGCGACCCCGAGAATCGCTGGGTCGGGCTCACGGTGCGCGCCCGCACCATCATGTACAACACCGCGCGGGTGAAGCCGGACGAGCTCTCGACCTACGAGGCCCTCGGGGACCCGAAGTGGAAGGGGCGGCTGTGCCTGCGCACGTCGACCCACATCTACAACCAGTCGCTGATCGCCACCACGATCAAGCGCTACGGGGAGCCGAAGACCGAGGCCATCGTGCGGGGCTGGGTCGCCAACAATCCGACCCTGATCAACGGGGACACCAAGATCCTGGAAGCGGTCGCGGCCGGCCAGTGCGACGTGGCGCTGACCAATACCTACTACCTCGGGCGCATCCTGGCCAAGGACGGAGCGTTCCCGGTGGCCGCCTTCTGGGCCAACCAGCAGACGACCGGGACCCACGTGAACATCTCGGGCGCCGGCGTCACCACGCACGCCAAGAACCGGGCCGAGGCGATCAAGCTCATCGAGTTCCTGACCGGCCCCGAGGCGCAGCAGATGTTCGCGGACTCGAACTTCGAGTTCCCGGCCAACCCCCAGGCCGCGGTGAACCCGGTCATCGCCAAGTGGGGCAAGTTCAAGCAGGACGACACCAACGTGGCGGCGGCCGGCGAGTTCCAGGCCGCGGCCACGCGGCTGGCGGATCGGGCCGGCTACAAGTAGCGCGCGGGTGCTCGCCCGCGCGACGGCCGGGTCCTCGCTCTGGGCCTGGACCGCGATCGGGATCGCGGCGGTGGTGGCGGTCCCGATCGCGGCCGTGCTCTCCTCGCTGGCCGTCCCGTCGGGGGACGTCTGGCGCCATCTCTGGCGCACCCAGCTCCTCGAGCTGATCGCCAACACGCTGCTGCTCCTCCTGGGGGTGGGGATGGGCACGCTGCTCGTCGGCGGCGGCCTCGCCTGGCTCGTCGTGTTCCACCGGTTTCCCGGGCGCTCGGTGCTGGAGTGGGCGTTGATCTTGCCGCTCGCGGTGCCGGCCTACGTCATCGGCTTCACCTTCCTCGGCCTCTTCGAGTACGCGGGACCGATCCAGGGCGCGCTGCGCGGCGCGCTCGGCGCGGGCGCGCGGCTGCCCGAGCTGCGCTCCTATGGCGGCGTGGTGGCCATGATGACCCTGGTCTTCTACCCGTACGTCTACCTCCTGGCCCGGATCGCCTTCCGCGAGCAGGGCACCGCGGCGGTGGAGATCGCGCGCACCCTCGGTCGCTCGCGCCCGGCCGCGTTCCTCGCGGTGACGGTGCCGATGGCGCGGCCCGCCCTCGCGGCGGGGGTGGCGCTCGCGATGATGGAAGCGCTCGCCGATTTCGGGACCGTCGCCACCTTCGGCTATCGCACGTTGACCGAGGCCATCTATCGCGTCTGGTACGGCATGTTCGATCGGATCGCGGCCACCCAGCTCGCGAGCGTGCTGCTGCTGTTTGCCCTGGCGCTGCTCCTGCTCGAGCACCGCTCGCGCGGCCGGGCCCGGTTCATCCAGCGCGGCCGACCGAGCCGCGCGCTGGAGCCGGAGCCACTCCGGGGCCTCCGGGCGGCGGCCGCCACCGCGGTGTGCGTGGGCGTGCTCGGTCCGGCCTTCGTCCTGCCGGTGGGTCAGCTGGCGTGGTGGGCCCTCGCGGCGGTGCGTGGCGGGCGCGTCGCGCCCGACTTCCTCGCGCTCCTCGAGCACACCGCGCTGCTCGCCGCCGCCGCGGCGGGGCTCGCGTGCGCCCTGGCCGTGCTCCTCGCCTACGCGGGACGGCTCCGAGGCACCCTCGCGGTCCGGCTCGCGGCCCGGCTCGCGTCCATGGGCTACGCGCTGCCCGGCGCGGTCATCGCGGTGGGGGTGCTCCTGCCGCTCGCCTGGGCCGATCACGTCCTGGTGCCCCCGCTCGAGCGCGCACTCGATCGCCCGCTCGGCCTGCTCCTCACCGGGTCCGCGGCGGGGCTGATCCTCGCCTACGTCGTCCGCTTCCTCGCGGTGGGGCTGCAGTCGGTGGAGGCGAGCCTGGGCCGCATCCCTCCGAGCCTCGACGACGCGGCGCGGACGCTCGGAGCGCGCGCGGGCGTTGCCCTGCGCCGGGTCCACCTGCCGCTCATCCGAGGCGGCCTCCTGACCGCGCTGGTCCTGGTGTTCGTCGAGGCCATGAAGGAGATGCCGGCCACCCTGCTGCTCCGGCCGTTCAGGCTCAACACGCTCGCCATCGAGATCTGGGAGCGGACGTCGGAGGCGATGTGGCAGGAGGCGGCGGTGCCGGCGCTGGCCCTGGTCGGAGTGGGGCTGCTGCCGGTGGTGCTGCTGATCCGGCTGACGTCTCGCCGCTAGGCGTCGCCGGCCGGGAACGCCACCACGTGGAGCACGTGAGACGAGACCCGGACCCGCATGCCGGCCGGCAGGATCGAGGCCGAGGGCTGGGAGGAATGCACCCGGTGGCCCGACGGCAGGCGGATGCAGTACACCGTCTCCGACCCCCGGAAATAGCGGCGGGTGATGGTGCCGGCCCCGTCCGTCTCCGGGACGAACGTGATGTCGTCGGGCCGGATCATCACGTCGACCCGGGCGCCGAGGGCGAGCTGCTCGACGTTGGCGAACGTGCCGACCTCGGTGACGATGCCGAGGCCGGTGACGACCCCGGGCAGGAAGTCGGCCGCCCCCACGAACGAGGCGACGAAGCGCGTGGCCGGGCGGTGGTAGATCTGCGACGGGGTCGCGAGCTGCTCGACGCAGCCGGCCCGCAGGACGCCGACCCGGTCGGCCAGGGTGAACGCCTCCTCCTGGTCGTGGGTCACGAAGATCGCGGTGGTGGCGCTCGACCGGAGGATCCGCTCCACCTCGTCGCGCATCTGGGCCCGGAGATCGGCGTCCAGGTTCGAGAACGGCTCGTCGAGGAGCATGACCGCGGGGGCGGGGGCGAGGGCGCGCGCGAGCGCCACGCGCTGCTGCTGGCCGCCGGAGAGCTCGTGCGGATAGCGAGCGGCGAGGCCTCCGAGCCCGACCAGGTCGATGACGTCGCCGACCCGGTCGCGGCGGGCGGCCCGGGCCAGACCGAAGCCCACGTTGTCGCCCACGGTCAGGTGCGGGAACAGCGCGTAGTCCTGGAACACGATGCCGACGCCGCGCTCCTCGGGAGGCACCGCGTGGTCCGGCCCGGCCACCGGCCGGCCGCGCAGCGTGATGGTGCCCGCATCCGGGGTCTCGAGGCCCGCGATGAGGCGCAGCGTGGTGGTCTTGCCGCAGCCCGATGGGCCGAGCAGGGCCAGGATCTCGCCCTCGGCCACCCGGAGCGACAGCCCGTCGACCGCCGGGGATACGTCCGGCCCGAAGCGCTTGCTGACCCGATCGAGGACCAGCAGGTCCACGGCTATCGGCGTTTCAGCACCTCGGGATTGACCGGCGTGGGCGGCGTCTTGCCCTCGAGCACGGCGAGGCAGTTCTCGACCGCCAGGGTGGCCATCTTGAGCCGCGTCTCGGACGAGCCGCTGGCGATGTGCGGGGCCAGCACCACGTTCGACAGGCCGATCAGACCCGGATGCACCTTCGGCTCCTCCTCGAAGACGTCGAGGCCGGCGCCCGCGATCCATCCCTCCCGGAGCGCCTGGACCAGAGCCGCCTCGTCCACCACCGGTCCCCGGGCCGCGTTGATCAGGTACGCGGTCTTCTTCATGGTGCGGAGCGACTGCGCGTTGATCAGGTGGCGGGTCTCGGGGATGAGCGGGGTGTGGAGCGTGACGAAGTCGGATTCGCGGAGCAGGGTCGCGAGGTCGGCCCGCGTCGCGCGGAGCTCACGCTCGGCCGCCGCGTCCGCGGCCACCGCGTCCTGATAGAGGACACGCATCCCGAAGCCCTGGGCCCGCCGGGCCACCGCGCGGCCGATCCGGCCGAAGCCGACCACGCCCAGGGTTTTGCCGTGCACGTCGCCGCCCAGCAGCAGCATGTACTCCCACTGCTCGAACCGGCCGTCACGCAGGTAGCGGTCGGCCTCGACCACGCGGCGGGCGGTGGCCATCAGCAGCGCCCACGCGAAGTCGGCGGTGGTGTCGGTCAGCACGTCGGGAGTGTTGGTGACCACGACCCCGCGCCGAGTGCAGGCCGCGACGTCGACGTTGTTGTATCCCACCGCCACGTTCGACACGACGCGAAGGTCGGGGCAGGCGTTGAGCAGCGCCTGGTCGATGGCCTCGCTGATGACGCAGATCAGCCCCTGCTTGTCTCGCAAGCGCGCGAGCAGCTCCGCCCGGGGCATGGCCGCGTCCACGGCATACGCATCGATCTCGGCCCGGCTCCGGGCAAGCTCGATGGCCGGCTGGGGCAGTTGACGGGAGATGAGGACCGCCGGTCTACCGGAGCGAGGAGTCATGGTCACCTTGTTGGGTGATTGTAGCTCAAGTAGCTTTGAATAAAGGCGTATTTAGATTTGACAACTGCCAGGCCGACGACTATATTAGCACTCGCCTTGGTTGAGTGCTAACGCGCCAAGGGCGGCATTCGCCGCAAGGCCCAACATCTTACTATCTGGAGGCACGTTGACCATGAAGATTCGTCCGTTGCACGACCGAATTCTCGTCAAGCGGGAGGAGGAGAAGGAGGTCAAGAAGGGCGGCATCATCATCCCGGACACCGCGAAGGAAAAGCCCCAGGAGGGCAAGGTCATCGCGGTAGGGAACGGGAAGGTGAACGACGAGGGCAAGAAGGTCCCGCTCGACGTGAAGGCCGGCGATAAGATCCTCTTCGGCAAGTACTCCGGTTCCGAGGTCAAGCTGGACGACGAGGAGTACCTGATCCTGCGTGAAGAGGACGTGCTCGCCATCATCGAGTAGGCGGCCGTCACAATCAACCGAAGGTACTAAACCCGGCCGGTCTCCCCATGCGGGCGAGCGCGGTCAATTCCATCGAGTGAGCCAGGAGGAGAACGAGAGATGCCGAAGCAGGTCATGTTCAGTGATGAGGGACGGGCGGCCCTGCTGCGCGGGGTCAACATCATGGCGGCGGCCGTCAAGGCGACCATGGGCCCGAAGGGCCGCAACGTGGTCATCGACAAGAAGTTCGGTAGCCCGACCATCACCAAGGACGGGGTGACGGTCGCGAAGGAGATCGAGCTCAAGGACAACTACGAGGACATGGGCGCCCAGATGGTCAAGGAAGTGGCGTCCAAGACCTCGGACATCGCGGGTGACGGGACCACCACCGCGACCGTGCTGGCCCAGGCCATCGTCCGCGATGGGATGAAGAACGTCACCGCCGGCGCCAACCCCATGGGGCTCAAGCGCGGGATCGACAAGGCGGTGGACGCGGTGGTCGAGGATCTGAAGAGGATGTCCAAGTCGACCAAGGACAAGAAGGAGATCGCCCAGGTCGCCACCATCGCCTCCAACAACGACAAGACCATCGGCAGCCTGATCGCCGAGGCCATGGAGAAGGTGGGCAAGGACGGCGTCATCACCGTCGAGGAGTCGAAGTCGGCGGACACGGTGCTGGACGTGGTCGAGGGTATGCAGTTCGACCGCGGCTACCTCTCGCCCTACTTCGTGACCGACGCGGAGCGCATGGAGGTCGTGCTCGAGGACGCGCTGGTCCTGATCCACGAGAAGAAGATCAGCGTCATGAAGGACATGCTGCCGCTGCTCGAGCAGGTGGCCCGCTCGGGGAAGCCGTTCCTCATCATCGCGGAAGACATCGAGGGCGAGGCCCTGGCCACCCTGGTCGTGAACAAGCTCCGCGGCACGCTGCACACCGCCGCGGTGAAGGCCCCCGGCTTCGGCGACCGTCGCAAGGCCATGCTGGAGGACATCGCGATCCTGACCGGTGGCAAGGCCATCACCGAGGATCTCGGCATCAAGCTCGAGAACATCAAGCTGGAAGACCTGGGCAAGGCCAAGAAGATCGTGGTCGACAAGGACAACACCACGCTCGTCGAGGGGTCCGGCAAGACCGCGGCGATCGAGGGACGCATCAAGCAGATCCGGGCTCAGATCGAGGAGACCACCTCGGACTACGACCGGGAGAAGCTGCAGGAGCGGCTGGCCAAGCTGGCCGGCGGTGTGGCGGTCATCAAGGTGGGCGCCGCGACCGAGACCGCGATGAAGGAGAAGAAGGCCCGCGTGGAGGATGCGCTCAACGCGACCCGCGCGGCGGTGGAGGAAGGGATCGTACCGGGCGGCGGCGTGGCCCTGCTGCGGGCCTCCAGCGCCATCGACAGCCTGAAGCTGGAAGGCGACGAGAAGGTCGGCGCGATGATCGTCAAGCGCGCACTCGAGGAGCCCATCCGCCAGATCGTGGAGAACGCGGGGCTCGAGGGCAGCGTGATCGTGGAGAAGGTCAAGGCCGAGAAGGTGGTGACCCGCGGCTTCGACGCGGAGTCGCTCGAGTTCGTGGACATGATCCAGGCCGGAAACGATCAGGCGGCCCTTGCCGGCGACGGCAAGGGCCGTGCTATTTTGTCCACTCTTGACGCGAGGTTGTCTTTCGAGACAGGCTCTGGTAACGTTAAGCGCTTCCAATCACGACGTTTCAAAGTAACCGAGTAGCTGCCGAGTAACTGCCAAGTAACTGGAGGAGGTGAGTCGTCTGTACCCGTACGAAATCCTGGTAATCATCGATCCACGACCCACCGAAGAGGACGTGACCGCCCTGCTGACCAAGCTGCAGGACACGCTCAAGTCGCTCGGAGGTGAGGTCACGAAGGCCGAGAGCTGGGGCAAGCGCCGGCTGGCCTATGAGATCCGGAAGCAGCGAGAGGGAACCTACGCGGTCATCGAGTGCAAGGCCGAGCCGGCCGTCGTCAAGGAATACGAGCGGCAGCTGACGCTCAACGAGCAGGTCCTCCGGCACTTCACGACCCGCATTCCCGCTCCCAAGCGGATCCGGTCCGCCCCGAAGCCGCAGACCCCGGCGGTGGAGGAGGTCGTCTGATGGCGAGTCTCAATCGAGTGTTCCTGATCGGAAACCTCACCCGTACCCCGGAGCTCCGGTACACGCCCAGCGGCACCGCGGTGGCCGATCTCCGGCTCGCCGTCAACCGCAACTACACGACCCAGGGCGGGGAGAAGCGGGAGGAGACCTGCTTCCTCACCTGCGTGGTGTGGGGCAAGCAGGCGGAGAGCTGCGGCGAGTACCTCGACAAGGGAAGCCCGGTGATGGTCGAGGGCCGGCTGCAGACGCGGGACTGGGAAACGAAGGA
>WNFT01026785.1_pt1 | contig 10893 bp, 9 predicted proteins | sample 5400191 | NCBI WGS metagenome assembly WNFT01 (sample SAMN13153359, study PRJNA577476) | soil metagenome | isolation source: 80 cm saprolite under Madrone tree | place: USA:California | collected 2016-06-14
CAGGGGCGGCAGGCAATCGGGACGGCTCTGATCGCCGATCCACAGACCGGCGCCCTGACCCGACTGTCGCACTCGCTCCTGTTCCCTCGCGCCTATCACTCGGCGACGATGCTTCCAGACGGGACCGTGCTCGTCTTCGGCGGAGTAGGGGTCGACGGTCGCGTCGTGGGTTCGGCCGAGCGCTTCCTGCCCGAGTCGCAGCGGTTCGAGACGCTCTCAACGCCAGGGCTGAGTCCGCGGGCCTTCCACACCGCGACCCTCCTCACCGACGGCCGGGTTCTGGTCGCGGGCGGCATGTCCGTCGCCGGGGAAACCGTAGGAAACGCGCAGCTGTGGGACAGTGAAGGCGGGGTCACCGAGCCTCAGTCCATTCCCCTCACGACGCCCCGCCAACGAAGTACCGGGACCTTGCTGGCGGACGGCCGCGTCCTCCTGTGGGGAGGCGTTGACCGACAGGGCATAGCGGTGAACACGGGTGAGATTTTTGACCCGACGAGCCGTCAGTTCACGACCGTCGCCGCCCCTCCGCCCGCGCCCTCCTCGACCGAGGCGCGGCTCGAAGCCTCCCTTCCGACGGCCGGCGCGACGGATGTCCCCGTCGAGACGCGCATTGCCCTTCGCTTCTCGACTCCGATGGGCGCAAACTCGCTGACGGCCAGCACGGTCATCTTGAGCAACCCAGCGAGCCTGGACGCCGTCTCCATCGTGCCGGCCGAGGGCGGCCGTCTCGTGTTCGTCACCCCGCAGTCCCTGCTCCGACCCGGGACGAGCTACACCTTGACCTTGAATGGCGCCACCGACCTCACGGGCGGCCTTCTGCCGCTGATCGCCGTCCCGTTCTCGACCGCGCCGCCCGTCATGGGCGCCCCTGGGGGCGCGGGCTCAACCGGATCCGCCGCTGGGGGTCCCGGAGCAGGTTCGATGCCACTGGCGACTCGCCCGGAGGTCCTCCCGGGTGATACGAGGCCCTGGGACGGGCAATCGCGGGATGGGCGCCCATACAGCTCCTGGCAAGCCCTGCCCCCCAGGCAAGGGGAGCCGGGCGCGACCGCCCTGGCCGGCCAGGTCCTGACCCTCAACGGGGAGCCCCTGGCGGACGTGACACTCACGACATCGGAGTATGGCGCTCCGAGCGTGAGCGCGCGGACCGATGAGACCGGCCGCTTCCTCCTTGCCCCCCTCTCGGCCACCCATCACGCCGTGCTGATCGACGGGCGGAGCGCGAACCGATCCGAACGGACCTACGGCGTGTTCGAGGTCGGCGTGGACCTGCTGAAGGGCGAAACCAACGTGCTCCCCTTTACGATCTGGATGCCGCGGATCGACACCGAGCATGCGGTGACGATCCCCGTGCCGACGACGCGGGAAGTGGTCGTCACGACGCCGCTCATTCCCGGTCTCGAGGTCCGGATACCCCCGGCATCGACCATCACCGATAGCGACGGCCGAGCCGTGCGGCAGGTGAGCATCACGCCCATCCCGCTCGATCGGCCTCCGTTCCCCCTCCCGAGGGGCGTCGATGTCCCGCTCTATTTCACCGTCCAGCCCGGAGCGAGCTATCTGACGAACGCGTCCTGGACCGGGGCGCGGCTCATCTATCCGAACCCGAAGCGCGCGCAGCCCGGCACGTCGTTCAACTTCTGGAACTACGACGCAGACGCCAAGGGCTGGTACGTCTACGGGCAGGGGAAGGTCACGCCGGACGGCCGGCAGATCGTGCCGAACCCCGGTGTCGCGATCTACGAATTCACCGGCGCCATGGTGGCGGCTCCGAATCTGGGTACGACGGTGGGGCCAAAGCCGGGGGGCAGCTTCACCGACGGAGAGCCGGTGGACCTGGGCACCGGGCTGTTCGTGTACAGCAAGACGGATCTGGTCCTGCCCGACGTGCTGCCGATCGTCCTGACGCGGACCTACCGCCCGCTCGACACCGTGTCGCGTGCGTTCGGCATCGGGACCACCCACCCGTACGACATGTTCCTGGTCGGAACGACGTTCCCCTACACCTACGTCGACGTGATCCTCCCGGACGGGGGCCATGTGCACTACGATCGGATCTCGCCCGGAACCCAGCGGTGGGACGCGGTCTACGAATGCACGACTACGCCGACTGCCTTTTATAAGACCCGCATCGCCTGGGAGGGCTCGTCGTTCGTGCTGCGGATGAAGGACGGCACCGCCTATACGTTCAAGGAGGACGCCGGCGCGGCCCGGCCGATGCAGGGCGGGTTGCTGAGTATCGTGGATCGGTACGGCAACACGCTGAATTTCACTCGCAACAGCGACGGCGACCTGACTCAAATCACCAGCCCGAGCGGGCGCACAGTCGCCTTGACGTACGACACGACTCACCGTGTCACCCAGGCGCGCGACAACAGCGGCCGGATCATCAGCTACGCGTACGATGCGGGCGGGCGCCTCAGCACAGTGACGGACGCCGCGGGAGGCGTGACGACTTACACCTACGACGCACAGAACGACATGCTCACGATCCGGGACCCCCGGAACACCGTCTACCTGACGAACCAGTACGACGGGGCCGGCCGGGTCAGCCGCCAGACCCAGGCGGACGGGACGACCTACCAGTTCGCCTACACGCTCGACGTGAACGGCGCGATTACCGAGACCGATGTCACCGACCCGCGAGGCAACGTCCGACGCGTCACGTTCAACAGTGACGGCTACCCGGTGAGCGACGTCCGGGCGGCGGGGACCGCCCTCCAGCAGACGACGACCTACACGCGGCAGACGGGAACGGACTTCATCCTCTCCGTCACGGACCCGCTGAACCGCCAGACCTCCTATACCTACTATACCTACTATACCTACGATACTCTGGGCAATGTGCTGACCGTGACCCGGCTCTCCGGCACGCCGAACGCCGTCACGACGACCCTGACCTACCAGCCGGCCTTCCAACTGCTCACAAGTGTCACGGATCCGCTCGGCCACACGACGACGTTTGCGTACGACTCGGCCGGGAACCTCACGACCGCGACGAACCCGCTCAGCCAGGCGACCACGTTCACCTACAGCTCGGCCGGGCAACCCCTGACGGTGGCCGACGCGCTGGGCGACACCACCCACTTCTCGTACCAACAAGGTCTCCTCGCGACTGTCACGAACCCGCTTGGGAAGACCGCGACCAGGGCGTACGACAGCGCCGGGCGTCTGGTCACCGTAACGAACCCGCTCGCGCGGTCGACCGCCCTGCAGTACGACCCATTGAACCAGGTGACGCGGATCACGGATGCGCTAGGCAGCATCACCCAGTTCAGCCGCGACCCGAACGGCAACCTGCTGAGCGTCACGGACACCCGCGGCAGCGTGACGAGCTACGTCTACAACTCGATGGACCGGGCGACGCGGCGGACGGACCCCCTTCTGCGCGCAGAGACGTACACCTACGACAACGCCGGCAACCCAGCCGGATCGACCGATCGCAAGGGCCAGGTGACCCAGGCGATCTACGACGGGCTCAATCGTTTGAGCCAGCTCACGTACGCCGATCAGTCGACGACGACGTACATTTACGATGCTGGGAACCGCGTGACCCAGATTGTGGACTCCGTTGGCGGAACCATCACCCGAACCTACGATCTCCTGGACCGGCTGACTCAGGAGACGACGTCCCACGGCTCGGTGAGCTATACCTACGACGCCGCCGGCCGGCAGACCAGCATGACGCCCAGCGGCCAGGCGTCCGTCACGTACGCGTACGATAATGCGGACCGCCTGACGCAAGTGACTCAGGGCCTCGCCACAGTGTCGCTCGCCTACGACGCCGCGGGGCGGAGAACGAGCCTGACGCTGCCGAATGGTGTCGTGACTGCCTACGCGTACGACGTCGCCTCTCAACTCACAGGGCTGACGTACACGAACGGTCCAACGGTCCTCGGCACCCTCACCTATGCCTACGCGGGCGGCGGAGCGGCCGAACGGTGAACGGGACCGGCACGACGTTCCTGTACGACAGGGTCACCCCCGTGCAGGAGGTGGCAGCTAGCAACACGACGACTTTGCTGACAGGACTCGGCGTTGACGAGTATTACGTGCGGACCGGACCCACAGGGTCCAGTAGCCTGCTGTCCGATGTCTTGGGATCGACGGTCGCTCTGGCGGATAGTTCGGCAACCGTACGGACTACCTACACCTACGAGCCCTTCGGGACAACGTCCGTAAGTGGTGCGACCGACGCAAATCCGTATCAGTTTACGGGTCGAGAGAACGACGGCACCGGCCTCTATTATTATCGGGCGCGGTACTTTCACCCGGGCCTCCAGCGGTTTATTTCGCAAGATCCGGTCGGCGCACAGGATGGGAAGGACCTTTATGCCTACGTCGGTGGGAATCCGCTGCTCCGCGTCGATCCCTTTGGGCTCGCTTGGGAGTATTCGCAGTCGAGTGGCATGTTGATACATGTCGACGACGAATCCGGAACCAAGACAGCTGAGGGCTGGGGCTATGCGGGCGCTGGAATAGGGCTCTTCAACCCGGCGATGCAGCACGTCAGGGATTTGGGACCGCTTCCCCAGGGGTCGTATACGATTGGGCCGCAACGGGACAATACCATCTTCGTGAGGAATCAACGAGTAACGCTTCCGGGATCGATGAAGCTGACGCCCACTGGGGACACAACTTGTTGGGGCGGCCGGGCGGCTTCCTTATTCACGGAGGAGACTACGAGAACATGACTTCATCCCAGGGTTGCATCGTCCTGCGGCCGCAAATTCGCGATCGAATCGGTCGTAGCGGAGATAACGTGCTGAGGGTGGTGCCATGATGCGTTTTCAGGGTCTGATCTTCGTTCTCATTTTCGTGGTACTTGCTCCGGTAGACGCGGCCGAGACCGTACCGATTGCTGAGGTGGGCGCGACGACATTGCGCGCTCAGGCGGGGAAGCGCAGTGTGGAGGCTTCCGTCATCACGGAGAAACGGCGAGCGGCATTACGTGAGGATGAAGACGACTCGACAGCTCCGGAGCGAAGTGTGGTTCGAGCCATCATCATTAAGATGAACGGCCAGAAGATCCCTGTTCCCGGCTCCGTGTTCTGTGATCTGGTTTTGCCGAATCGCGCCGAACTTGGGATCGGCCCCGGAATCTCGGTACTGACGATCCGGGGCGGTGACGCGTCAGCGTCCTATATCGTCCGTATCGAGTTCGATTCCGTCCGTGTTAAACGGACGACGTTCGCGAGTGGGCTGATACCGGACAAGCCACTACAGATTACCAACTTCTACGAACGCACGCTCGAGGATCGACCGCTGAAGAGCCGCTAAAGTCTGCCCGCATTGTCACGGGCGGCTGCAAGCGGTAATGAATTTCAATACACGGGGAGGGAGAACGACGGTAGCGGGCTCTACTACTACCGGGCGCGCTACTACCATCCCGGCCTCCAGAGCTTCATCAGCGAGGATCCAATCGGCTTCGCCGGCGGCGACTTCAACGTATATGCCTACGTTCGTGATAATCCATCAAGCTTCACAGATCCCATCGGCCGATGGCTCTGCAGGATGGATCTCCCTGGACTTGGAGATGCTCTCGTTGACGACTCAATCGCCAACGCCGTTGCTGAGTTCTACGGACGGGCTCACTCCTTGGGAGTTAGGCTGAAGTTCACGAGTGCTTTCCGCACGACCGAGAAACAGACGCTAGAGTTCCAGAGGAATCCGCGCGCGACGCAACCAGGCACTAGCCTGCATGAGGCAGGGTTCGCTGTTGACATTTCTTGGAGTTCCATCCCGCCTCATCTTCGCAACAGCGCGGTCAGCGCGGCGCGCGCGGCCGGATTGGATTGGGGAGGGCGCTTTCCAAACAACTACGATCCTTACCATGTCTATGTGGAAATGTCCGGAGGTCCGGCCAAGCGGCTGAAGTTCATTGAGAGGGCGCAACAACAGAGCAAGAGTCAGGGCGATATCCCCTACTGCCAGTGAGCGAGGTCGTGGCCTATGGAAAGACTTGGGAGTGAGCTCATGTTCATGACGTTCCTTGCGGTATGCTTTCTTTCGCTTGCTTCGTCAACTTGGGCCGCTGCCGAGACCAGCAGGGTTCGTGTCGTTGGTACGTACACGAACTTGAGGTACAGCACTGGGTCGGGAGACCTCGCAGGAGTGGAGATCAAGATTGTTCCTGCACGTGGTCGAGGATTCCAGGGCGCCCTTCAGATCGCTGAAGGCGAACCGAGCGAACTCATGGTAGTTGACGTTAGCGTCGAGAAGAACAAGATCAGCTTTCGTATTCCGAATTCGTACCCCATTTATGGCGGAGGCACCTTCGAAGGAGTAATCGAAGCAGCGGCGATACGGGGACATTTTACTTTTGGCGAGGCCGCCAACGAAGAAATGAGTCTCAAGAGAGAACGCGGCTACTGGGACAAGTAACGAGTTTGTTCTGGAATCTGCTGCCGCCGATGCGTGGCAGGCTCATTCGGCAGAGGTACCACAGCATGGATCGGCCGGGAGGCGGGCCGATTCGTCGGCGCCAGTGAATCTCTCGTCCCCGATCGACTAGTGGGTGCGGCACTAGAATAATGATTCAGCGCGGCCACGCCGAAGACGGTTGCCCACTTTTGCCAGGTCCGCCGGCCCGTCTGTGGCGACCATCAGGCTGGACTTACCAGACAATAGCCATGATCAAGTTCCGCAGTGTTCGGGCCATGGCGGTCGTGCTTATGTTCCGACTGTTCGACATTTCGATGACGTTTGGGGGACGCCTTCCATCGAGAGCCGTCTGGAGTCTAATGCGCCGCTCTGCAGTTGTTCTGTTCTGTCTCGTGATCGCGGCCAGTGTTCATGTCCAAGCACAGGGCAAACGAACATGCACCAAGGAAGACGCAATACGCGCGGAAACGGAGTCTTCGTCTCTCCAGAACTGGTCGGAAGTTTACAATTCCTATAGAAGCTCTGTGCATTGTGACGATGCGTCAATTGCTGAGGGTTATAGCAACTCAATAGCCCACCTCCTTTCCGAGGAGTGGGATACGATCGACCAACTGAATCAGTTGGTCTCGCGCGACAGGAACTTTGAGCAGTTTGTCCTACGTCACATCGATGAGCTGATGTCGCCGGCTCAAGCGGAAAAGATTCGCGAGAATGCGGTTGCTCATTGCACGCGCCGAGCTAGTCGTTTGTGCAAATCAATAAGCATAAGGCTTGAGCAGACGAGACCCTCACAGGAACCTCAGCGGTGAACCCGCTTGGGCGGTCGACCGCGATGCAGTACGACCCGCTGAACCAGGTCACCCGCGTCACGGACGCCCGTGCCGGTGTCACGCAGTTCAGCCGCGACCCGAACGGCAACCTGCTGAGCGTCACCGACGCCCGCGGCAGCGTAACGACCTACGCGTACAACCCGCTGGACCGGGTGACGACCCGGACGGACCCCCTCCTCCGGGCTGAGACGTACACCTACGACAACGCCGGGAACCGGACCGGCTTCACGGACCGCAAAGGCCAGCTTACCCAAAGCGTCTACGACGCGCTCAATCGAATCGTCCAGGTCAGGTACGCCGATCAGAGCACAATCACCTACACCTATGATGCCGGGGATCGCGTCACCCAGATTACGGACTCGGTGGGCGGAGCCATCACTCGGGCCTATGATCTCTTGGACCGCCTGACCCAGGAGACGACCCCGCAGGGGACGGTGACGTACGCGTACGACGCGGCAGGCCGACGGACAACCATGACAGTAAGTGGGCAGGTGCCCGTCACCTACGCTTATGACAACGCCGACCGGCTAACCCAGGTGACCCAGGGCTCCGCCATTGTGGCGCTCGTGTACGACGCGGCCGGCCGACGTACGAGCGTCACGGCACCAAACGGCGTTGTGACCGCCTACACCTACGATGCGGCATCTCAACTCACGGGCCTGACATACTCGAACGGCGCGACGGTCATTGGCAGTCTGACCTACACCTACGATTCGGCGGGGAACCGCATCAAAACGGGTGGTACCTGGGCCCGCACGGGCCTCCCGCATGCCCTCCCCTCGGCCACATACGATGCGGCCAATCAACTCACGACATGGGGCGGGGGCACGCTCTCGTATGATGCCAACGGTAACCTGATCAGCGATGGTGGCACGACATACTCATGGGATGCCCGCAACAGGTTGGTCAGCCTCGCTAATTTCAGTCTGACGGAAAGTGTGAGCTATGATGGAGCGAAGCGCCGAAGCACGAGAACCGTCAACGGGATAAGCACGACCTTCCTCTACGACGGGGCGAATCCGGTGCAAGAGACGGCGGCGGGCAACACGGCGATCTTGCTGACGGGGCTCGGGCTTGATGAATACTTTACACGGACTGATGCGGCGGGGACTCGCACCCTGCTCAGAGACGCTCTGGGATCGACGGTCAGCTTGGCCGACGGCACCGCCACCATACAGACAAGTTACACGTATGAGCCGTTCGGAGCATCGAGCGCGAGCGGCGCCGCGAATGGGAATCCGTATCAGTTCACAGGCCGAGAGAATGACGGCACGGCTCTCTACTACTACCGGGCGCGGGCGCGGTATTACCATCCCCAGCTCCAGCGGTTTATCAGTGAGGATCCGATGGGTTTCGCAAGTGGCGATGCGAACGTCTACGTGTATGTAGGCGACAGCCCGGTGAACTATGTCGATCCATGGGGACTCGACCGAAAGGAGCAAGGCTGCGACCTTGGGTACACCTTCGCCATGAGTTTCCGCCAGCGCGTTCACGTCACCAACAACTTCTTGTTCAATCCTACCGCGACTCTGGTCAAGGGAGGACTCGGACTGGCCCTGGGCACTGGAGCCGTAGTCGCGAGGGGCATCGGCACGGTCGCTCCGGCTGAAGCGGTTATCGGGGCCTTCTCCGGCGGTGTGGCGAATCTGACCGTAGGTGCGACGCTGGCATCGGGTGCGTTTACTTTCACCGTTAACGGTGTGCTTTCCGCGGCGGCCTTAGAAGGTCGGGTCCTGGTAGGATCGGCGGCCAGTGCCTTGGGCGAAGCGGTCAGTGAGTGTGCGCTACGTTAAGATGAGTGTGTCCGACCGGCAGGTATCGAATTCTTTCCTCTCGATGATGTCTCCTTAGCCGTTGTCGCAGGAATCACGGGTGTTGGTGCAGTTGTGTGGCTCACCGTGTCATTGCGATGTCCGACCTGCCGAGCCCGGGTCGCAGCACATGTCATCACGTGTGAAGCTCTGAGTGAGTGGTTGCCAAAGCTCATTGGTCTTTCTCAGTGCCCACGGTGTGGTTCGAGAGGTGGCGAGGAGAGCGGTCGGACAACTTGAAAGAGTCGTTGAGTCGAGGTTAGCTAAAGCTCTGGCGACCACACTCGGTGGAGAAGCGCTTGTTCCGTTCAGTCTTGTACCGCCTCTCGTCGGGGACCTTCTGCCGTTTCGCGTAGGTCGCCAGGCTTCACCGGCTCTTGCCGGACGGAAATAGTGCCAACGCAGCAGGAGCCGTCCTTCAGATATATCCCAGGATTCGCGTTGCTGATAACGGCGGGCGCCGTCGTCTTCTTGTATGGGTTCTATCTCATTCTGCGGGTTCCGGACGTGGTATCCCCAATTGAAATCATCACAATCGTTCTGGCAGTTGTAGTGAACGGCTACCTCTGGCCGCTTGCGTGGTTTCTGTGGAAGGAGAACTGGCGCTTCGCAGTGAGGCCGGATGTCTTGGTGGCAGAGCACGCCGTCTGTTCGACGCATGTGGAGATCCCGTGGGGCTCCATCGTGCGGATTCGTCGGCGACGCGTGTGGGGCGAAGGACGACTGAGGTTTATAGTGATCGAAACAGTCGATGGCAAGAAAATCGCCCTTCTCAATCTGCTGATGGGCTACGAGAGGTTCATGGAAGAGCTCAGCGCACGCGCAGCTAATTGTCAGGAGGTTTCGTCCGAATGGCGATGGCGATGGTAAGGCTCACGGTCTCGGCTGGGCGCTCCGTCTGGGCGGAGTGCTTTTCCCGACTCTGGGATGCGACGCCCGCGGCCCGCAGGCGCTGGGAACTGATCGGCCGCGGGCTCGGGATCCACTGGCCAGACCTCGACGAGGATCTCTCCGTCGCTGGGCTGCTCGGCCTTCCGGACTGAGCGCCCTTTCTCCCCACCCTCATCGCCGCGTATCATCGTCGTGATGATCACGTCGGCCCTGGCGCCTCCTGCTGCCTGCTCGGCCCCTCACACCGCTGCTCGACGCCGGTGCGGCCCACACTCGCACCTGGGCCGTCCCAGATTTTCAGGCCAAACTCGCGTCGGGCGCTACTCTTGGGCGCGGTACTATCACCCGGGCCTGCAGCGCTTCATCAGCGAGGACCCGATCGGCTTCGCGGGCAGGGACGTCAATCTGTACACGTACGTGCTGAATCGACCCACCGCATTTCGCGATCCCTCTGGCGAGATCATTCCTCTTCCGATCGCGACAGGCCTCATTGGACTGGCAGCTGGTGGGCTTGGGTCGGCAGTGGGCCAGATCATCGCCAACGGCGGCTTTGACAACTTCAGCTACCAAAAAGTCGCGATTGCGGCCGGCGTAGGCTTCGCGGCAGGTGCCGCCGCCCCGTTCGTCGCCACAGGCTATGGCGGAGCCATCGCTCTCGGGGCAGTGGCCAATTTTGGCTCAGTATGGAATTGGTGGTGCCTTTGGTGACCAGGTAACGTTGGGAGGAGCCCTGTGGAGCGCGGCGCTCGGAGGCGCAGGCGGCGCGATCGGGGGACCAGTCCTGAGAGCGACTGGCCTGCGATTCGACGAGACTTCGCCCTTCCTCACGAAGGAGCTCGCTCGCTACCTTAACCGACGTGCCGACATTCTAGCGAACGTGGGGCTCGGCAACCTGATGCGCAACCTCCTCGGGAGCGCACTGTCGAACGTCGAGGCGGCGGAAGCTGCGCAGAATATGGGGGCCAGAAAGTAGGCCG
>WNFT01006312.1_pt1 | contig 10890 bp, 8 predicted proteins | sample 5400191 | NCBI WGS metagenome assembly WNFT01 (sample SAMN13153359, study PRJNA577476) | soil metagenome | isolation source: 80 cm saprolite under Madrone tree | place: USA:California | collected 2016-06-14
CAACGGGACGCCACCGCCCTTGCGACCGGGTACTTCTGGGGCCGGGGCCGGAGCAGGAGCAGGATTTCAATCCCCAACGGGACGCCACCGCCCTTGCGACATTAGGAATATCATAGTTCTCAAGGAACTTTTCTACATTTCAATCCCCAACGGGACGCCACCGCCCTTGCGACAACAATTTACGGCATGGCTGAGAGGATTGAATTGGAATTTCAATCCCCAACGGGACGCCACCGCCCTTGCGACAGCACTATACTATTTTTACCTAATAGAACCTATATAGATTTCAATCCCCAACGGGACGCCACCGCCCTTGCGACAAGACTTATTGACTATGCTTGATACTCAGAGAATAAATTTCAATCCCCAACGGGACGCCACCGCCCTTGCGACGACGAGAGCCTCGTATAGCTCTAGAAGCGCCTGCAGAATGCAGTTTGCGAGCCAGGTATCAGAAAATCCTCTAAAAGAGACTTACAGGTATTCTTTAGAAGAGCATACACGAAACTGAGCACCTTTGCAACCGCCTATGAAGGCCAATGGGCCTTTTGTCTCATCTTGCGAGGCAGCGAGCGTGGCATAACCACCACCGCGTGCCTCGCAACTTTCATAGCAGATACACCTGTTCCTCTCGCGGCACATCTCCTTGGCCTAGCACCTCTACTTTTTCAACGCACGTCCCACAAAGACCATAAATGCGCACAGTATCCTCTCGTTGATGAATCTCTTTGAGCAAACGCGCCTCCAGCATTACGCGCTGCCTACGATCCAGAAAACATTCGAACACACTGTATTGCACCCACGTGCCAAAGCTCGTGAGCGCGGAATGCACACGCGTACGTCGCCGGTCATCTGGAATGTCGTAGCTCACGACATAGAGCATGCTTTCATCACCATGCCGATGCCGATCACTCTTTGTCATCGCACACTCAACGGTAAATAGTGTGGTATCTCACCCGTTAGCCATTTCCCTAACAGCCGTACCTGCAATTCTATACACCGACGATAGCTGGTACGATAGTCGAAATACGGATGCTGAAGCTCCTCTTGAAGACGCTCCTCGAACTTCGCATAAAACGTCTTGCGTGCCTCCGGCTTTAGATGCACAACCCCCAATTCTTCTTGGAAGTCTTGCTCCGTTAAAATGCGATGGTTGACGATGTTCAAGACCACCGAGTCTGCAATAATCGGACGAAATTCCTCCATCACATCGAGTGCCAGCGCAGGACGTCCATAGCGCGGCTGATGCAAAAATCCAACATACGGATCAAGACCGACAACTTGAATCGCCGCCGAGACCTGGTGCAACAAGAGTGTATACCCCAGACTCAGCATCGCATTGATCGGGTCTGTCGGCGGACGTCTACGACGATGGGTGAACACCATCGAACCACGCACAAGCTTGCCAAACACGCCAAAGTATGCCGCCGAGCCGTTGCCCTCGATTCCTAGTAACGAACCGACTGTCGATGCACAAGACACCTGGCGAATCATATGCTGCATCGTTACCGTAGCATCCGCCACCTCCGGGTCCTGCAACGAGCGGTTGGCCCGCAGCAGCATTGTACGCATGTTTTCCAGCTTACCGCGCACACACGCTTGAGCCACCTTCAAGGCGCATTGCTGGTCGGCGTGGGCACGATACTGTTCTCGACGCAGGAATACGTTCTTCGCCACAGGAGGAGACAACCTCCCACGGAACTGTCCATACATCGAGAGGAAACATACCTCAATCCCCATCCCTAATAACGTATGCAAAGCCGGTGTGGTGAGCGTGACATCCCCTGACACCACCACTTGCGATACCTTCACTAACGGCACCTCAACCGTGCGCTTATCTGGATATTGCACAATCAGGTAGCCATCTCGCTTTTTCACAATAGATTGTTGCTCGTTCAAATAGAGTGTTGTCATCAATACCTCATCCTGCAAAATCATGACGGTACTATACCATCCCTTACAATGTTTTCGAACTGTCCTAATGCCAGCACCTCGCGGGGCAAACACAGTGGCTCCAGGCTGCAATCGCGACACTTGTTATGCAAGGTCGGCAGCGATGTACGCCGTGTCTGTTTCCCGATTAGCGGCGGCGGAAGCACTCCTTGTTCTAACAGGCTGAAAGCCAGACGAATAGTCTCCTCTGTGCGCTGGCGCAATGCTTCTGTGAAAACGACCTCCTCGCGCCGTGCCGAGCCGAAATAGAAGATGTAGCCATGCGCAATAGTGCAACCGCTCATCTCCTCCAGGCATAAGGCTTGAGCACACAATTGCACATGATCGTTGAGCCACTCGCCCATCTTCCCCTTTTTGTATTCGACAGGCGTCAATTGACCTTCAGACTCTTCCACCACATCCGCAAACCCGCTCAACCGCAAGCGCGATGACCAGACCCATACACGCCGCAATGTCGTTACTCCATCTTCGGTTGTCCTACGTCCACTATCGCTTCTCTCGTGACGCATGGTTCCCTCAACGACATGCGCATTGTCTAGAAATTCGCTCAAAGCACATTCATAATAAAAGCGACGTGGACAGTACTCCAACGCATTCAGATACGAGATGGAGAGTGCATCCAACTCTTGCATATCAGTATCATCCATGGCGCACCTGCCCCATCCCCATAGCAGGCTTGTACCCTATCCCTGTGTAAAACGCCAGGCGCGCCAGTAATAGCAACTGCTGACGTATCGTCAGTGGTGAATCCTCCGATGGCACCTCATCGGGACCGCGCAAATGATACTTGCACATCCCCACAAAGCCAAGCTGTGGATGACTGGCAAAGTTCACGCGATGCGTCTGCAAGTCGTAATCGTCGATAATTATCCCATCATGCTGGATATAGTGCTCGATTTGATCGGCCTGCACCACAGGTACGAGTTCAGGCGGTGCCAGCTCCTGCCAACGCCGTGCCAATCCTGGAAAAACATAGTGAGGTAAGGGTAGGCGTGCATAATAGGCACCATGCACCCTGTTTCTGGCATTCACCCTGTTAAAGGTCGTCAGCGAGGCAAACTCCAACGTTAAAGGCTCAGTCTGGCCCAATTTCCATGTCTTCGCCTCCTCGACAAGGTCGGCAAACGAGGTAAACCCTGTCCACCTGGAAGGCTCATCGGGCGATGAGATCACCTCCTCAAGCAGAAAAGCTTGTTTCCCCAGTTGCATAAATGGCGGCTTTTTTACTCCGAACTCCACCATGTTGAAATGCAGCAATGCGTCGTAGAAGAGCGGAAACAACTCCCCAAGCAAGAGGGTCATGCGCACCGTATAGCTCTTCTCCGGGTCCAGAGGTAAATGCACGTTGTCTCGCTCTGCCTGGCGCATGCGCAACACCGGCAGCGGAAACTGTAGACTGGAGCAGGTGAAGAGTCGCCGTTTGTTGCCATCATGCAGCCAATGGGCTACATCGGGGGCTGCCTGTCTTATCCATTCCAGCCATGCCCCGTGTACCAACTCGCCAGAAAATGGCATAAGCGTGCCACGCTCAAGTGGGCGCAACTTCAACAGCAGAGCATAGAGCCTGGCCGGAGTTGCGCTGGTCAATGCTCGATCCATGAGTATATTCCTCCCTTTCCAATGTGGAGTGTGCCTCCCAAGAATGAGAGGCACACTCCACCGATTATGCCAACAAACGCCGATAGCGTTCGGGTTGGTATGACATCCTCGCTGGCAGTCCAATGGTCCCCGACTTTTTGCCCTCTTGACCCAATTCGTAGTAGTCACCAGAGCAGTGCGCATGCGTAATCAAGCTCGCAGGAGCCATCGCCACGATGTTGCAGGTCTGCGGCGACTGCGCAAGATCAAGCGGATTCAATGCTCCCACTGCCCAATAGCTGCCTTGCTTGAGTTGCGCCTTTTCCACAACATTGACCACGACACGTGCCTTCGCCATCCATTTGCCCAGGCGAATCCAACGTGGCAGCAGCACCTGCGATTCACTCAGCACAAAGAACTTGAACACACTCTGTGGGGCAAGTTCCTTCGCACGCCCGAACACGACCTGGTTGGAACTTACCTGGGGAGTGAAATTGTAGTAATCCACATTCGCCATCTTGAATGTGCTGAACGCGAAGCTACAATGGAGCGGATATGCCGGTGTGACATACACTCCTTGCTCATTCAAGACATGCAAATCTTGCTGATAGTGTGGGACCTGGGCCAGGTTCGCGTAGGGAGCCTTCACCAAACCGAGTGCGTAGGTCAGCCCATAGTTATGCAGGTACTTCTCTGTCTCGTAGAGACGCCCCAACTCACGTGAGGCATAGAACAGATAGTCATGCAATTCCAGGTGGCAGACAGTCACAAACATGACATGCTCCTACTTCTTGGCTGACTTGGCTTCCTTCAGTGGGCCAACACCATGCTCTATCGCATAGCGATTTGCCTCTGCATTTGCTTGCGTCAACACCTCTCTGAGGCGGGCCTCATCACTCGTGATCTGCAAAGTCTCCTGTAGCAGCGCTTCCAGGCGCTCACCCTCAAGAAGCTGTGCAACGACGCCATCTTCGCGCAACAACGTCGGCACGACGGACTCCATCGCAGCACATACCGCTTCACGCAGCAACGGCGTCTTCGCCCGCTGCTCCATGGGCAGAGAGTCATACACAGCCTGGGTCAATTCCAGGTTCGAGAAAATTTCACCATCGGCAAACACAATGCCCGTTATCACATTCTCAACCGTTCCTGTACGTGTATTCTGTGCGCCGTAGCGTCGCGTTCGCAGGATGTTATTCAGCACATAGATAAATTCGGCCTCTGTCGGGTCCTTGATCGTCACGACCGAAGGGAAGTACACCTGCGGCAGGACATAGTCTTGCTCACCTAAGGCGGTTTTCATCTTGCCGTCTTCGCTCATCGTACCGTTTTCCGACGGGGCATTGAAGGTGAACTGCTGGTGCGACAGATCGTAGCCGGTGATGGAAAACGCCGAATCGACCAGCACCTTGGAGCGTTCCGACCCCTCATTGCCAATGGCAAAGCCGTAGTAGATACAATCAGGACATCGTTTGCAGAATTTATCAGTGTTGTACTTGCAGTTCTCGCCGACCTGGCCATAGCGACGAAGCAACTCACGCCCTGTCAGACGCTCCGGCGTCGACTGCTTGCGCTTAAAGAGCACGATGCGCGTGGTGAGCATTTGATTCTCTGCCCTGCGTCCCAGGCTCACACGGCTGATATTCAGTTCGCCATCCGTCTGGAAGAGCGCAAATGAGTTTGTCTCGCGCAGCATGATAATGTGGGCATATTTGCCCATCGGCAGTTTGGGAATATCGCGGTGGAAAACGTCAGTAGATTCGAGACTGTGTAAAAACATGGTTTGTTACTCCTTCATATGTTTCTTGTAGCGTAAGACAGCTTACGCCCTGGTTTCTAAAAGTGCCTCTTGTTCTTGCTCCTGAATGCGCTGCATGGTGCGTAAATGAACGTAGTACGCCTCACAGCCGTCCTTGAAGCGATTGAGACGGCTGCGCAGAACACCACGCTCTCCCTGACAATAGGTCTTAAATACCTGATTGTAGAAGTAGGCGATGAATTCCCGCACTGCTGGGTCCTCCTTGGTGTCGATATCTTTTCCCCAAAACATTGCGCGCCCTGTCGCCTGTCGACTGCGCACCCGGTCGAGCCAGTTTTTGATTTCTCCCTGGATCTGCCAGAGCAAATCTTCCTCATCAATCTCTAGTGGACTGTTGATAATCGCCTTGGCGACGATATCAACGGGCTTGAGAATTGAATGTGACTCGTAGCCACCACGATAAAAGACCACGTAGCGGTCTACACACTGTTGAATGTTACCCAAATTGACCTCCAAATCCATATCAAGCATCTCCTTACAGATGCGCTGACCTAATAATTCTTTACAAACACGCTTGTAGAGACCTAAGTACTCCTCCACACTCCCGGAGTACAGTGACTCTCCACGTTGCTGCTTACGCAGGTAGCTGAACACGTAGAGTGGATCCGTCTCCAGGTCACGCACTATTCCACTGAGATGTCGCCATTCCGGTTTCCCTCCCTTCGCATATGTTTCCAGATTCACCTGGTAGACCTGGATCAGCAAGCTCAATTTCTCCAATACCTGGTTCACACGGACACGGTTTTTGAGGGTACCCACCCCATCCAGCAAGCGACCCAGATAGGGATGGGGCGCATCAAAGACAACCGTCTCCAGAAAGTCATGCCCCGAGGAGAAGAGAGGCAAGAGCATCTCCGAGATCACCACTTTGGCCCCGGTCGCCAGTGGCAGCGCCAGAGCCAGTAACGCTGGCATTGCCCACGACGCCGTATCGTTGTCATCCTTGCCAGCACGCATGCCGAAAAAACCCATGCCGGGATAACTGCCTTCGGGATACTCATACTTGATGTAGCTCCGTTCGGTTGGGCCCTTTTGCTGCACCGTCGCCACCTCATCGTCTTCTCCCTCCTCACGCTCCTCTTCTTCATCGTCTTCTGTATAAACACGGGCCGATTGTTGCGGTTGAGTGGGAGCATCGAATATCTCGGACGCCAGCACATCCTGTACGTCCAGATCTTTACCCGTCAGTTGACGGCGCAAGGTAAAGAAATTGATGTCCCACAGTTGGTCTAGTATTCCCTGCGCCATCGCTCCCGTTTCGGCAGTGAAGAAGTAGTTCGGGTATACCGCCACATACTTCGTCTTCATCGCCTCGAATTTGCTGCCCGTCAGCCGTAGCTGCCCCTTCTGCAGCAATTGCCGCAGCATCAATTCCAGGGCACAGATCGCACATACACCTCCTGCGTTCGCCCCTGCATAGAGCGGGAGCTTATTTTTGTACACCCAGGGCTGGAAGAGCACCGCATTGTCAGAGTGAGGCTCAGTCGGGTATTCACTGTTGCAGAGTGTGCAGATCAGCTTCCGCCCCTTTGCCCTGCCCTTGGCATTGACGTAACCCTCCATCTCGCCGTAGAAATCGGGCAGGTTCCCACCAGCACGCACCGCCAGCGGTAACTCAACCGTGGTTTCCAGATAGTGGGGCAGGTGGTTCAAATAGCGTTGGCGAGCCTGCATGGCCTGGCGTAGTTCCGCACCTACACGCTCGACGATCAGCGCGAGTGCTGCGTGAAATAAATCACGCAAGTTGCCATCACCATCGTACACATCAATTCCTTGGTGATCGCGCAAGTAACATGCCCCCAGCCAGAACCAGCGATACTCCACACCACCTTTGTTAGGGATGGTCTGAGACTTCTCCCAGTAGGGCTTCAGGCCCAAAACGCCCACCAACTCCCGTTCCACGCGCTCACGCAACGCTTCTCGCGTCTTGTCAAACATCCCCAGCACCGTCGCGAAGACGACCGAGAAGAAACGACTCAACATGCCGACACGCAGGTCAGGCTCAAAATCGGTCGACAAATCGGCGGCAATCTCCCCACTGGCCTGCATCTGGCGCAGTTTCTCAAAGGGTGTCACCGTAATATCGTTGCGCGTACGGCTGATTGTGCAATCGGCCAGGAGTTTCATGTAATCCTCAAGGGTCAGAAACTCGAAGTAGTATTCAGGATGCTTGGCAATACCCTGGATGCTGAACTTGAAGCCTGGTGCATCATGCTTAATGCGCTCCCCGCATGCCTTCTGCAACTGGTTTCCCACCGCCTCAACTATCTGCTCGGAGGTGATGGACAGGTTGAGCGTCTTGCGCATGATATACACCACACCATCTGAGAAGAAGAGGTAAGGCCAGATGCCTTCACGTCCATCGATGAAGAGGTGCACCAGGCCATTATTGACCACACTGGTAAATAATCCGCGCACCTCGCGCAGTTGGTGGTAGCTAAACACCAGCGCATCCCTGCTCAGTTCCGCCAGGATCGTCGTCAGTTTCGTCTCCTGGAGCATTTCTGCCGGTGAGGAGACCAGGTAGGCAATATGGTCAGAATAGGTACACAACCGCCGCAGGACAGCCACACGTCTTTCCGGCAATTGGAAGCGCCAGAGGAACGTGTTTAAGCTAGTTCCCCAAAGCTCCTGGGTATTGACGACCAGGAAAGTAATATCCTCGATATAGTCGGCAAAATCGGGGAAAAAGGCCCCCGCATTGCACGCCCGCAATTCTTCGTCGATGCAAGCTTTTGACTGCTCGATGTCGTCACGAGTTTTCGTCTCCACGCTGCGTTGCTTGATCTTGTCCACATCGTGCATGAGATAGGACAGGATGTACACCTGCCGTTCGACTACCGAAAAGCATTCCAACCCTTCAGCTTCGAGCACATTCATCAAGCGCAGAGACGGGAAAATACCGTTGAGCAGGTGGCTGAGCATGCTTTGATCGGCGTTGGCCTCAAATTTGCGCTGGATCTCCTCGCTCCAGTGTGTATCGCCCGCGTGCGCTCCTCCCTTGGCAGAACGTACCGCATAGCGCTTGATGAGTTCAGGGGCCATGCACTCGATGAACGAGTGCGTCACCTGATCTTCAGGAGAGACCGCCTGCTTGAGAAATTCAACAAAAAACACTGCTACTCCTTTCACACATGTGTCATCCCCTGAGGGGATCACAGCATCATGGCATTATCACTCCTGGTTTTGCGAAAAAACAAGTCTGTTTCGACCAGTAGAGCTTCCTGCCCAAAGACTATCGAATACGAAGACCCCATCACGTCCTCCAGTCGTACCACCTGGAACAAGGCTCCCAAATGCAAACGTTGCTTCAATTCAAGCGGCTGCATATCGCTGATGATACAGACCAGCGTTTGTTTCTTGAGAGCAGCGTTTACCCGATTGAGCCAGGTTGCCTTTGGCTCAAGCACCGTCACCTGTCCCTCCAAGACGCAGATGTTATGCACATACGTGCTTTGCTGCACCAGGTCAAGCATGGTGCGCAGAACAAGTGACTGGCGTTCTGGGATATACTTCAGGACTTTGAAATACAAGCATAGGTTGTCAAACGCTTTTTCATCGCCATGCTTCGCCCTCACCTGCTGCATAAACTCCTGCTTCTCGATCACCTCGAACTCGGTGTTGGCCAGCAGGAAGAAAAGATCATAGGTCTGCACATGCCCATCGATATCCCACACCCCACAGGAGAGTGGACTCTGCCCACGAAAGCTCACCAGTTCAGCGATGAGTTCTGGCAAGGTGTTCTTGAGACGCCAATACTTCTTGAGCGCCTTCTTCATCACGGGCATAGCAGGATCGCCAGCAGCATAGAACTGTTCATAGCGCTGTCTCAAGGCATCCTGGAAAGCGGTATTCTCGTCTTTTTGCTGCTGCAACTCTGCCACGACATGAGCCGCCTGTACAACACCCCAACGCTGGGTATAGCGCTTGAACTCTGCCTCTGTGGGGAAGGCCTCATAAACCACTTTGTTGAAGCTTTCACGCTCAATCTCCTGTTCTGTCCCAAGCTGCTGGCTGAACCGCTCAAGCACAAAGCGCGGAACAAGTGCATAGGCCCGGTAGGCGCTGAAGCCTTCATGGCGCCCCATGCGACCGAAACGCTGGATGAACGAACCTGCCCCATACGCTTCAAAGATGAGGTAGTTGATGCGAAAATCGACGCCAATATCCACCGTTGAAGTACCCACCAGGATGGTCTTCTCGAAGGAGCCGCGGCGCTCCTCTGGGTTCGTCAACCCGGTATTTTCGCCGATGCTGATTCCATGGGGTTCAAGACGGTCCTTCAGCAGCGCAACCAGGCGACGAGCCGTGGCGACGGAATTCACCAGAATTGCCCCTTTTGAGCCAGGATGCTGCCGGAAGAAGTCCCGTATCTCGTCCAAATGGTTCTCGATCCATTGTTCCGTTCGCCGTTCCTGGCCTATTTCGTGCAATTCCAGGTCACATGCTTGCAGGATGCGTCGATAGCCTTGCTGCTCTGATGAACGATAGTTACCCTGGATGCGCTTGTAACGCAAGTCACCACGGTCAAGCAGTGCATCAAATAAACGATTGGGTGTCGCTGAGAGAAAGAGAAACTTCTTACGCTCGGCAGGCTTATCCTGGTACAGCGTTGCCAGGTAGCCAAGCATATTGGTTACCGAAATAACCTGCGGTACATCAAAGACGTGGAACTCGTCGCAAAGCAGATAGTCGAATTGTGCCCCCAGTTCAAAAGGCAGTTCTTTGCGTCTGTGTCCCCAGCCATATTGCAAGCTCATTATCAAGTGAACAAGATCGGGGTTCGTCAACAGGATAGGATTGTAACGGATCAGTTTGCGTACTTCCTCCAGACGCTCCAGCGTATCATGCTCACGCATAAGCTGGCTAATCTTCGCGCCAAACATCGTATCATTGTGCGGCAAACGGATACCGAGACGTTGCTCATACCTGGGCAATGCGCCATGCTGGTCCCGTATCAATTCGTTGGTTGGGTACAGTGCAACGACGTGCTTGTGATCCTGGAAGGCTGGAAGGTAGGCCGCAAGGCTTTTGCCATCGCCTGTCATGGCAGTATTGAAAATAACATCGATATCAGAATTGCGAAACGCTTGCAGCAATTCTGAGTAAACGGGTAGGATGCGTAAATAAATGGATTCCATAAACATTCTCCTTAGCCATATGGCCTCTAACATTTTCTCGATTCATTTAGGATTTGGTTTTAGGCAAACATGGCAAGACTATTTTTGTGCCTACGAAGTGGCAAGCTATCCATGAAGATAGCGGACAGGCCAAAAGCGATACTCCAAGGATTGTCTTTACCTCCTAGTGATCCCCCACCCGCTGTTATCACACGTATGGGCGCAACTTCAAGAGTAGAGCATAGAACCTAGCTGGAGTTGCGCTGATCAATGCTCGATCCATGAGCATATTCCTCCCTTTCCAATGTGGAGTGTACCTCCCAAGAACGAGAGGCAGACTTTCGCCAATTATGCCAACAAACGCCGAGATGGTATCAAGGGAAGCATCCTTTCTAGTTGTTAGAGGATCATAGGGCCGTC
>WNFT01025094.1_pt1 | contig 10888 bp, 10 predicted proteins | sample 5400191 | NCBI WGS metagenome assembly WNFT01 (sample SAMN13153359, study PRJNA577476) | soil metagenome | isolation source: 80 cm saprolite under Madrone tree | place: USA:California | collected 2016-06-14
AGGAGGACAATGCCGTTGGAAAAAACCAGCCGATCACCAAGATTCGCAAGTTGTCTTGGGAGAAAGCGATCCCGAGCCAGCAGTGAGGCCAGACGCGGAAAACCTGCATAGGACGTGTTAGCAGCCAGAACCAGGATCGCCGCCGTCGTGGCCTGGACCACGTAATAGAACCATCCCAAAGGACCCACGAAGACTATGCGCGCGATCTGTGAAATAACTGTCTCGTGTTCCAGCGGGTGAATGTTGTAAAGGTGCGTCAACACGCTCGCGCCCAGAAACATTGTGATCAAAAGGGCCGCCATCCATGAAAGCGTCGTAGCCGCATTCCTGGATTCAGGCTGTTTGAAAGCCTGGATGCCATTGGATATTGCTTCGATTCCGGTAAGGGCCGCGCAACCATTAGCGAATGCCCCTAGTATGAGGAGCAGGTTTAGCGGTTGAGCTGTATAACCTTCAGCGATCTTCAGGTCCGCATCATTGGGAACCGGAACAATGCCCGGGCTGAGGTAATAGCGAACCAGCCCATATCCAATCAAACACAAAAAACTGAAGATGAAGGCGTAGCTGGGGGCGGCAAAGAGTGAGCCCGCTTCCCGAACGCCGCGAAGATTCGCGACCGTGATGAAAGCAATAAAGAACAGACATAACCAAACCCGATGATTATGAAGATCCGCAAAACGCGTCCCCACCATCGCTGAAGTTATCGCCTCAACTCCGGCCGCTACCGAAACCGACACCGTTAGAACGTAGTCGACAAGTAACGAAGCTCCCGCGACCAGTCCCGGTAAGGTGCCCAAGTTCTCTTTAGCGACGATAAAGGCGCCGCCGCCGGACGGGTAGGCGTAGATAGTCTGCCGGTAACTGATGGCAACGATGACCAGCAGAATGGCTATCGCAATCGAGATGGGGATAACGCGACTGAAAGCATCAGTCTGACCTGCGACATAAGCCGCGGCCAGCACCAAGAGAATCTGTTCAGTGGCGTATGCGGTGGACGACAGTGCGTCCGAAGCAAAGATCGCCAGCGCGGTCTTCTTGGTAAGTCGCTCGTGTGCTAAGCGTGCCGTTCTGATTGGTGTGCCAACCAGCAGACGCTTTAATGAGGCCATTTTTCTTCGTCCGCAGTAGCCGATTCGTTATGAGGAGCGCGCAAAAATGCCACAGCGTGCAACTTTGCGAAAAGCGCCGACTGTGGCGGAGCGCTCACCCAATGGTGGCTGGCTGCTTCATTGTGCTAACCAAACTCAACTTTCCGTGCCGTATATACGGGCTCTGCCTTTGAAAGTCAATGGGCTGATGCCAGGCGCAAGTTCGCGGGAAAGTGATTAGCACCGAAAAGAAGGGGGCCTAAAAAGAAAGCGGGCGGGGCCCTCCCACAAGCCCCACCCTAAGGCCACGTGTCCTCACCCCACGCGACCACTTCGCCCACCGGGGAGGCGGGCGCGCGATGATTATGCACAAGTCGAACTCAAGATGCAACCCCCAACTTGAAAAAATTTTCGCATTTTTTCGCCCGGAAACGATAACAAAAATAGCAACGCTCGAAAAGATTCTTTCGCCTCCGAATTTACGCTCCCGTAACCAGAACGACGGACTCGATACTGTGGAGTAATACAACAACCTGATCGTCGTCTGTTCGTGGTCCTTTCATTCTTAGAGTCACATAATCGTTAGTGACATCTGTAATTGTGCCTTCATAAACGCCGCCCGAAACGGTCTTGATGTTCACCGCTTTTGCCCGAAAGCGAATCAATAGATTTTCGACGTGCTGAAAGTTCATCTTCCTTTTCCTCCCCTGCGGTGTTTCAAACTCTGAATAAACTAATCCATCAAGGCCGCTTCAGTGCTCGATCTTTCGAAAGGCTGTTCCCAAGCGACAAAGAACAATCGATAACCATCGGGATCCTGAAGGCTTACGAAACGTCCGCCCCACCCTTCATCTCGCGGCTCCGTGATTTCAACTCCAGCCGCGGCCAGCCGATCATGAAAATCATCGACGTCCGTCAGGCCAAAAACAAAGTGCACCCCGCGGCCCCTTTTCAGCATCGTTTCCACCTGCTGAACCAAATTGATGCGCAAGGAACCGGCGCGTAACGTTGCGATTGGCGGCTCTGCTTCAGCTTGGCGCGACTCGATTTCCAGACCTAACGTTTGATGATAAAACGTCACGGATTCCTCCAGATTGTTTACTTCAAGAAAGAGCAGATCGAGACCTTTGATCGTTGACATTATCTTCAGCCTCAGAGCCAGGTTAGAACCAGATAGATTCCATAGCCACTACCACAGACCACCGACCAGAAGACGATCTCCTGCGCGACCCAAAAGCGGTGGATCGGATGCGAAGCGGCCAGTGATTCGCGCGCGTTGCTCATCGCTGAGTGCGCAATCAGGACCCCAAACACAATCACTCCCAAAGCCAGAATCGAAAGCGGCCAAAGAAACCATAGACCATTCGAGCGCACCAACAAGAGCAACATCAAGCCAAGGGCCAGACAGAGCAGCGCGCTTAACAACTGACCATAGACGCCGACCTCGCGCGCCGCGGGCGTAACGCGAACCGTCGAGTCCTGTTTGAGGGGCCGCCGCCTTTGCGAATCGTAATGGCTTCGAGTTTCTTCATCGCGCAGCACTCGGTAGGCTTCATTCAGCGTCTTCATTTCTTCTTCGGTGCCGCCGCGATCCGGATGTCGCTTATGCGCCTGCCGTTTATACAGTTTTTCGATCTCGCGCGCCGAATCGTCTTCGCGGGCGCCGATAATTGCATAGTAATCCTTGTTAAGGTCGAACTGATCCAACTTGGCTCCGCATTGTAAGTGCGCGATCGGTGAAATTCAATTTACATCCATCCCTCTGATGGAGTGTGACCGCCCGAATCTCCTGTGGTACCTTTCTGAGAACAATGAGTCAGGTGTTTAGTTCGGGAGACGATCTGATTTTCCAGCTTGAAAGTGGGTTTGGATTGCTCCGCGTAATCGCCGTCGAAGAAAGTGATTCGGGCACCGTCTGGCATCTGATGGCTTATGAAGAGTTGTTTCCGAGTGGTGAGGCGGCGGAGAATGCTCTGTCGGAACCAGAAGCCCTGCATATCAGGAAGGCCCATATGGCGCTAACTAATCGCGCCTTTGAAAGGACACCCGCTGCTCGCCTGGGCAACCGGCCAGTCACCGAAGAAGAGCGCGCGGGTTATCGGCAATGGATCGAAAGCGGCGGAAGAGTCTCAGATCGGTCAGCGCTGCTGATGCTCGGTCTCCGTTGAAATATGAGTGCCCTATGAGAAACTTGAGATCTCTAAAACTCTATCAGGTAAGGAAGGTGGGCTTGTGCCCGCTCTTTCTTTTCCTATTTCTTGGTCTGATTCCGGTCGCTGACGCTCAACGTCGCGAGCGCAGGGTCGACACCTGGAAGCCTGTGCATTACGACGTCTCAATTTCCTTAAACGATCAACTCAGTGAGATATCGTCCGCGAAAACCGAGATCACTTTGCAAGTCTTGAAACCCGATCTCACCAAGATCGATCTGGATTTTGGCGAGCTGCCGATCGACTCGGTGTTAGTGTCAGGTCGACCCGCGCGCTTTGAACGCGCGCCCGATGTGCTAAATGTAATCCTTCCGCCGGCGACGAAACAGAATGACCGCGTAAAGATTTCGATAGCATATCACGGTCGCCCGAAAGACGGATTGATTTTCGCAAACGATCGCGACGGCAAACCTTCCGTTACCGGCGACAACTGGCCCAATCGTGTGCACCAATGGATTCCCTGTCTCGATCATCCGTCGGCAAAAGCCACCGTTGCCTTCACAGTCTCAGCTCCACACCGCGAAATCGTGATGGCCAATGGGAAGTTCGTCAATCTCACGGGAAATGCGGCAACGTCAACCTGGAAGTACGAAGAATCGAAACCAATCCCGGCGTATTGTATGGTGATCGCCATTAACGAGGGCGCGAAATTGGATACCGTCTACCAGGCGGTGCCGCTTTCTTACTTTGTTCCGCAGAAAGATCGCTCCTACGCGCCGAAAGGGTTTTCGCCAGCGTCGTCGGCAGTTTCGTTCTTCAGTCAGACGATCGCACCTTTTCCTTATGAAAAACTTGCTTTGATTATTGGCGCGACGCGTTTTGGCGGCATGGAAAACTCCAGCGCGATTGTGTTCACGAGCACGTTATTCGATATAAGAGCCAAGGAAAAAACTAGCGCTCAATTTGGAATTCCCACGCGCATCGAAGAGGTTGTGGCTCATGAGATCGCACACCAATGGTTCGGCGATTCCGTCACTGAATCAACCTGGGCGGATTTATGGCTGAGCGAAGGCTTTGCCACTTACTTTGCCGGCCTGTTCATTGAAAAGTACGAGGGCGCGGATCCGTTTCGCGAGTACATGCGCAACCAGGCCTCTCGTTATTTCGCGTACGAGAAGCAACGCAACGCGCCCATCCACGACGAAGAGACGCAGGACCTTATGCGCCTACTCAATCCCAACAATTACGAAAAGGGTGCGTGGTTACTGCACATGTTGCGTAAACGACTCGGCGACGATCTCTTCTTTCGTGGCCTGCGGGCTTATTACAACGCGCATCGCGAAGCGAATGCTACGACCGACGATTTGCGCGTGGCTCTGGAGAAAGCTTCAGGAAAAGACTTGAAAGACTTTTTTGCGCGTTGGGTTTACGGCACGGGCCATCCGCAGTATCAGCTTCAGTGGAACTCGAAGAATGCGCAGAACGCGCAGAACGCTGTGCTCTTGACCGTTACTCTCGAACAGACACAAGCCGGAGAACCCTTCCTCGATCCGGTGCCCATCGAATTCACCGTTAATGGCAAGAAGCAACAACAAACGATCTATCCAAAAGCCAAGCTAACCACCATCGAGATCCGTCTGGACGCCAACCCTACGTCTGTTCAACTCGATCCCGATGAAACGCTTTTGAAGGAAGTAATCGCTAAGTAGTTCAGTGCCACTTGGTTGAACTTGCCACCGAGCCGGCTGCAGACCCAATGGCGGTGTTATTGCTGCCTTCCGTGTTGAAGCCGCCCGCAAATATACCGAAGAAGGCGTTGTTGCCGCCCAGCGTGTTATTTAACCCTGCATTGACTCCGAAGAAGTTATTGGATCCGCCCGTAGTGTTCGATCCCGCACGCACTCCGACGAATGTATTGGATCCGCCCGTAGTGTTCGCGCCACCAGCGCCGCCGACAAACAGATTTTGCGACCTGGAGCGTTCAGGATGCGACTGCCGTTGAGGTTGTATTGCGTTGTCGCATTGACGACCCCACCCGAGAAGGTTCCTCCCGCCGTGCCATTGCCGCTGATGTTGAAGTTGGTTGATGCCTGCGGGCTTGAACTGTTCTGAATGTAATTCGAGGAGCCAGCGGTCGGGGGCTATTGGCTGGCAGCGATGCCGCCCAACTGCGTCGCATTCGTCGCCGTCGTCGCGTTAGTTGCATTGGTCGCGTTCGTGGCCGTGTCGGCGGATGAAGCATTCGCGCTGCGAATTGCGTACGGCGTCGAGGTCACTTGCTGACGCGGTGTGAGCAAAGTGAATGAGCCGCCCGTTGGTCGCGCGCTGATCTCCAGAAATCGATTCGCACCCGTGAAGGCGTTTGCGCCGAAGTCCAGACTGACCGTAAAGACACCGTTGCTGACGGCAACTGTGTTCAGCGTTTGCGTCGAGCCAACCTGCGCGCCGCCAGATAAACTGTCGAAAAGCGCAATCTGCAAATCATAATTTCCGTTCGCCACCGTGCCGCCGTCCGTCAGCCGGCCTTGATAAGTGAAGCTGCTGGCCTGCGCGAATGCGCTGGTTGCAGCCAAGAGAAATGCGAGCACCGTCGCGGCGACCGCAAGTGAATTTTGGTAAAGTAGTTTCTGTCTCATATCGCTACCTCCTCAAAAGCAACAACCTGAAGGTTGAACTCTGAACCGTGGATGCGAATGTTTAGAGTTCAAGCTTTAGCTTGTCTTAATTCTCAGCCGCATAGCGGCACAATGTCTATGGAATCCGGGACCAAACAAACGTCGTAAGCTCCGTCAGGAGCGCAATGTTTCTGTCGCCCATAAATGGGCTCAGGAAATTCACCATCGTGCTTGGGTCTATAAACATTTCGTGCCTCTGGCACTTAGTCAGTTACGGCACGCTGAAACCCTTCAGCGGATTGCCGTAGAAGGCATCCGTCTTCCACGCCAGTCGGTCCCACTGACTATCCTGGTCTCCGATTACCTGCACCGGCACGATGACGCGATCGCTGCCGAGATTGTTCGCGGTGGCGATGCCGTTATCCACGAGTTTTCCTTCAGCATCGACGGCGAATTTGAGGGAACGGATAAGATGACCTTGATAAATGATCTTGATTTCGTAATCGCCAGGGTTTTCGCTGAACAGATACATCGGCCCGAAAATTCCCTCGGTCCTGTTTGGGTTTTTGTCCCAGGGCAGGACACTGAAGAAAGTGCATTTCCAACGCGTCCAAATGAATTGACCTGCCGGCGTGGTGGACTGTGTCGTGTTGCGTTGCACCTCAGTGGTGCCGCAGCCCGGTTTGCTTACCTCCGCAACATTCAGGTGGTGCCACCGACGGATGAACAATATCTGGGACTGGCGATTTCACACGATGGCAATTCGCTCTATTTCGTACGGAAGACTCTAACAAACCCACCAACGTCGGCGGTCTATCGGGTCATGACCTTCGGCGGAATCCTGGTAAAAGAGGTAGGGAGACGCAGGGCTGGATTAGCGTCTCGCCCGACGACCGGCAAATTTCTTTTGTCCGTTGCAAATACGAGGATAATGATTTCTGCTCGCTGTACGTTATCGGCGCTGATGGCAAGAACGAACGAAAACTCTTGACCCGGCAAAGACCGATTCGCATTTCGGACAATCAATTCTCACCCGACGGAGAGTCGATCGCTTTCGCCTCCGGACAATCCTGGAATGGTGGCAACGATTTTCGGTTGATGAAGATTGATCTGGCGAGCGGTGCGGAAAGCCAACTCTCACAAAAGACGTTTTTCGAAATCACCAGTTTGAAATGGCTGCCCGAAGGAAGTGGTTTGCTTTTGGCCGCCAAGCAGAGTCACGATGGAAGATTAAGAATCTGGCACGTCTCAGCCGCGACCGGAGAAGCGCGAGCCTTAACAAACGACGCGACCGATTACATCAGCCTCAGTTTAGACCAGGCCGCCGACAAGATGATTGCTACCCACCTTAGCAACACCTTTCATTTGTACCTGGCAAGAATTGACGATGTCAGCAATCCAAAGAGTCTGGCCGCAGCACGCACCGGCGTTGCCTTTGCACCTGATGGAAAAATTGTCTACGAAGGAAACGACGGAGACATTTGGACGATCAACCGCGACGGCGGCGAGCAGCGTCAACTCACGAATAATTCTTTTAGTGACGTTCTTCCGCGCGTGTCGCCTGACGGCCGGTACATCCTTTCCACTTCAAATCGTAGCGGCTCGAGCCAAGTCTGGCGAATGAACGCCGACGGCAGCAATCAGATTCAGCTTACAAAGAGCGAAGGCGGTTACGTCAAGTTCATTACCCCCGATGGAAAATGGGTTTACTTTGAATCGGGGCTCCATCAAACACTCTGGCGCGTTTCAAGCGATGGCGGCGAAGAGACTCAAGTTTCAGCCCCGGGACGGGCCTTCTCGTCCGATGGAAAGTTCGTCGCCTATTTTTCCCGTGATAAAGAGAGCGGCGATCAGCTCAAGCTTGCCCTGATGTCAGTCGAGGACCGCAAGATTTGGAAAGCGTTCAGCCTCGCCGATCAGAAATCCCGTCCATTAGAAATCGCCTGGGCGGGCGACGATAAAAGTTTGTGCTACATCACCGCCAACGGTTCCCGGAATTCCCTCTGGAAACAATCGCTCGATGATGAGAATCCGCACCTGCTCGGCGATTTGGGTGACGAAGAGATCGCGCATTTTGCGGTGTCGCCGGACGGGGCTAGCTTCGCATTTATTCGCGGCAGGTGGATTCACGATGCTGTTCTGATCGAAGGCTTGAGATAAAATCCATCCGCCTGGTTAATCATGCTCGCTTCACCTAAGCGCGGCGACCACTATTCACAAACAGCTCGCATAACTACCGCAACGTCCTCTAAGGCCCGAAGCGCTGGCGGTATTCGGTCGAGGTAATGAACGCCTTGACCATACCGGCGGTTGTAAAATTGCCGTTAAAAGCATTCAGCTTCGTGAGCCAGAAATCAAAGCCGGAATAATCAGAATCGGGCGCTTTGTTCGGGTCACGGTCCAGATACCCGAAGTACTGCATTAGCACAAAAGCGCGGTTGAATTCCTGCTGACTAAAAGTCGAGTTCTCTACCACGCGCCGCGTGGCTCTTGCTCGGGCAGCCAAATCGCTGGTGTTCGTCGCTGAGCCGAACTCGATGATAGCTGTCTGCCGATCACTCGCTGAAGGCGTCACCCCGGCGTTGGCAAACAATCGATCTACAAACTGCGCCGGGGTCATCGAGGTAGGTAATGCGGTCTTGAACCTTGGACGTTGGACAAACTCGGCGACGAAGGCTTGTTTGTTATTTTCCAGCAAGGTCTCCCAGCCAGTCTGACCTACAACCAATCCTTCGCGAAGAGGCTCCATGTCGAGTAAGAAGTCATCTAAGCGCACGATGGGGACTGGGAGTTGGTGCGCGCCACCAACTGTCGATGTGCCAGTTGCGCTGCCAAACGCAGCCTTGTACATGCGCTCAAGAAAGTAACCTGTTTGTTGAAATTCGATTGAAAGAAAGAACGCCGCCGAGACGTTAATGCGCTTCGCCTCGATGCAGGTCTGATCGGCGCCGCAGGAAGCAATCGAACTACTCCAAAAATCGAGGCCGCTTTGATCCGGCTCGCGACCCAGAAAGTCGAGATACTGCTGCCGCACGAAGAACTCGGTCGTGTCGATCGCATTCGTGGTCTCAACTGAATTCTCGATGCCTGCAAAACCGACGTCTGTCATGTCACCGGTGAGAAAGAACGCTCGAGCGCCAGGATTGAAAGTGAAGTTGGCCAACTTTGGCTCGACGCTTTCAACGCCCAGGTCTACTCTATTGAATTCGTAGAAGCCGTTGACGTCGGTAATGGTGCGGCGGGGATGGGGACCGTTCAGAGAGATCGTTACGCCGGCGAGCGGCGCGCCCTTGTTGGTTACCTGACCGGTAATCAAAGGTGATTGGCCATCGGTTATCGTTACGGTCACTTTCGCGACGTTTGACTCGCGCCCGGCGTCAAAGACGCTGAATAAGAACGTATCGATGCCGACGAAGTTCTGGTCCGGCGTATAAGTGAAATCGCCAGTGGCTGGGTTGGTGATTACCGGCACGCCTTTGCCGCGATCCTTCAACGCAACCAGCCTGAAAACTAGTGGACTCAAATCAGGACTGGTCGCGGACAGAGTGCCGCTGATAGCGGTGTTCTTTCTGGTTACCAGAGTTGCTCCGCTTGCTATTGGAGCAGAACTGATGACGGTGAAGTTTCCACCGCTGGAGACTGTGCCGGCCTGAGTGGTAACACTGATAGGCCCAGTCCTGGCGCCGGGCGGAACGTAGGCGGTTATCTCCGTTTTTGAATTGATAAGAAAACTGGCGGCCTGACCGTTGAACCGCACGACCGTGGCCGCAGTGAACGGCCGGCCAGCGAGTAATACAGTAGTTCCCACTTTCCCGCTGGCCGGCATGAAGCCGGTAATAACTGCGGCTGGCTCGCCAATTGTGAGCGTGTAATTGCGGCTCCCAATGCAGAAGTTGGAATCGAAAGCACTGAGCTTCACGTTGAACGCGCCGGCCATTTTAGGCGTTCCAAAGATCTGGCCAGTGTTCTCGTTGATATCTAGACCGTCGGGCAAGCTGCCGCCGGTTAACTCGAACCCACTGATTGAGCCATTGCCTCCGGTAGCGCTGAGTGTTTGTGAATAAGCGACACCAACTTGACCCGCGGGAAGTGTGGCAGGATTGACGTTGATGGCCGAACAATTAGCAAGATCGTCTTCCACAATATCGCATTCACCCTCAGCATCATCGATTAAGACATGATCAGGAGCTGAGAGATCGAGCATGAACTTCTCGTGCGGCTGGCCCTTGGTAACTCCCAGTACCACGACCGTAATGTACTCGGTCGTCACCCCTGGAGGAAAAGTCAGAGTGCCTGATACCGGCTGATAATTGATTCCGGCTTTGGCGGTTCCGTCAACAGTCGCATAGTGGATAGTCACGGTTTGATTGCTGGAAGCCGAGAGCGTAACTGGGAAGTTTACTGGCACGGCGGTGCTTGCGCTCGGTGATATCCCGCCACCGCCGCCGGTGCCCGCGGTGGTTCCCGTGTCGTCTATGTTCGCCTGGGGCATAACACTGATGGTAAAGGCTCGGTTTCCAGTGCAGCCTTGGGCATCAGTGGCCGTAATTGTGAAGTTGAAGTCGCCGGCGTCCTGCGGTGGTCCACTAATCTGACCGGTTGCCGCCGCCAGCGCTAAGCCGCGCGGCAGAGTTCCAACGGTAACAGCGTAGGTGATCGCGCCCGTGCCGCCAGTCGCCGTCACGGTCTGATCGTATTGCACCAATACTGGCGCGGCGGGCAGAGCGGTCGGAGCTATGGCGATGGCCGGACAGGCCGGACGGATCGCTACATTCGGTGAAACACTAAAGAAAACATTTCCTATGGCTTCGACTTTCACGCGTGAATTAGGAGCGGTGACATTCGGAGCTGTGATATTCGCAGTGCCATTGTTCGGCACGCTTGCGGCCAGCACAGTGGGAAAGGTCGCGCCGCCGTCAGTAGAAAGGGAGATTTTCACGTTAGCCGCGCTGATTGGCGCGTTGCTGGTGTTGGCCACATTCCACGTCACGGTCTGGGTTGTGCCAGGCCGCCATTCCACTCCGGCGGCGGGTGC
>WNFT01005741.1_pt1 | contig 10883 bp, 9 predicted proteins | sample 5400191 | NCBI WGS metagenome assembly WNFT01 (sample SAMN13153359, study PRJNA577476) | soil metagenome | isolation source: 80 cm saprolite under Madrone tree | place: USA:California | collected 2016-06-14
TCACCGCACCTTGCGTGTATTTGGTGCCCAGCGCCTGGGCGATGTCCGGGGTGAGATCCTGGATCGCGACACCGATGCGCCCGCGCTTGATCTCGCCGTAACGGGTCAGCTGGTCCGTGACCTGGCGCGCCATGTTGATCGGGACGGCAAAGCCGATGCCGACATTGCCGCCGCTCGGCGCGACGATTGCCGTATTGATGCCGACGATGCGGCCTTGCAGGTCGACGAGCGGACCGCCCGAGTTGCCCGGGTTGATCGAGGCGTCGGTCTGGATAAAGTCTTCATAGCCTTCGATGCCCGGGCTGCGGCCCAGCGCGCTGATGATCCCCGAGGTCACGGTCTGGCCGAGGCCAAACGGATTGCCGACCGCAAGAACGAAATCACCGACCTGCAGTCGATCCGAGTCGCCCATCGGCAGCGCCGTCAAACCACCGCTCGGGATTTGCAGCACAGCGATATCCGTTTCCGGATCGCGACCAATCAACTTCGCCTTGAGACGACGATTATCCTTAGTCGTGACTTCGATACTGCTGGCGTTTTCGACGACATGGCTGTTGGTCAGCACGTAGCCTTGCGCAGCGTCGACGATGACGCCGGAGCCGGTCGCCTGGGTCTCGCGCTCCATCGGCTGCTGCTGCATATTGAAGAAGCGCCGGAACACTGGATCCTGCAACAGCGGGTTGTCCTCGCGGATCCGGCCGCGCACCGAAATGCCGACGACACCCGGGGTCACCCGGCTCACGACCGGCGCGATGCTCTGCAGCGGCGCGCCACCCACTTCCGGTATCGGCGCACCCGCAAGGGACGAATATGGGGCGCCGTTCACCAGAGCGATCCCGCCTGATACAACGAGCGCTGACAAGACCCGTTTCATCGTTGTAAGTACCTTAGGGGTCACGCACGTCCACTCTGGACGAACAGCGCCCTCATCCATAAGTTTCAGCCGCTCTCTATCTAACCCCTCCCGCGATCGCTTCAAGGGAAGCGCCGATCGCGGTGGCAGCAGCCCCGCAGATCCGCTGCTAACGTACTGCAGCTATTTGTTTTTTTGTTGCATAGGGAGCCAATTTCCGCCCATGCTCGTTGTCCGGAAGGAGAACCGCAGAGAGCACGAACATGAGCGACCTGAAGCCAGAGTTTCGCGAACGTCGGCTGACGACCGCGGAGATCATCTACCACCTTCCCGATCATCCCGACCTGTTGCAGAGTTTCATCTGGCAACAGCTCGATGTCCCCCCGGACTTTCCCGAGCTGCGCCGGTTTCTCGAGTTTTGGAGCCGCAATATCGAGGGCAAGCTCCACTCCGTGAAGATCGGCCAGGCTCGATTTGCTGGACGGCCGAGATTCCGTCACGTAAGGGCCTCCCTGCTGCTACATTAGACGGGCCTGCCAGGCATGATCAACAAAAGGTTGCATCATTAATGGTCGTCGCCGCCATCTGCAGCGAATCTGCAGCAAGATTTCCCCTTCAGGTTGAGTTCCTGTTTGAACGCCCGGCGCCTGCCCTTGCGTCCTCCCGGCCGCGCGATGCTCCCTCGCCCCGCTTGCGGGGAGAGGGTTGGGGTGAGGGGCCTATCCGCGCGTCTCAAGCGCCCTTCGATGAGGGGCGGCTCGCCCCTCACCCGGAAGCCTCGCTGTGCGCGGTTTCCGACCTCTCCCCGCAAGCGGGGCGAGGTGCTTGCCCGCGCGGTCAATTTCATTCACAGCTCCGTAGCAGTATGCAATATGAATTGGGCAATTTATGGATTGTGATCAACACAATCAGGCGACGCCACCGGAGGCTTGCTATTCCGTGACAAAGCTCTCACCTCCCCAATTGGCTGGGACCACTGAGGATAGGACCTCTTGTCGACTTCGACGACGGCCATCCTCAAACGTGCGGACGGGGCGACAGCGGGTAACCTCGGAGCGATCGCCACGTGGCTGTTCGTTTGCTGTGCGCTGATCTTTTTGATGGTCGTAATCGGCGGCATCACCCGGCTCACCCTCTCCGGTTTGTCGATAACCGAATGGAAGCCGGTCCTCGGCGTCCTTCCGCCGCTCTCTCCTGCCGACTGGGCTGGCGAATTCGCCAAATACAAGGAGATCCCCGAATATCGCCTCGTCCATTACGCAATGAGCTTGGACGAGTTCAAAACCATTTATTTCTGGGAATATTTACATCGGTTGTTGGGGCGGCTGGTCGGCGTCGCCTATGGCGTGCCCTTTGTCTGGTTTCTGGTGCGGCGACAGTTGCCGCGCTCGCTGGTGCTCCCGCTCGCCGGCATTCTGCCGCTCGGCTTCGGCCAGGGAGCGCTCGGATGGTATATGGTCGAGAGCGGTCTAGCCGACCGCCCCGAGGTCAGCCAATACCGTCTCGTTGCCCATCTCGCCGTGGCCCTACTCATCTACGCCGCGATCCTTTGGGTCGCCCTCGGCCTGCTCAGCTGCCCCTCTCCGCCCTTGAGGGGGGAGAGGGAGGGACCCGTTGCGAAGCAAGGGGAGGGTGAGGTGGGTAACGCCGTGCCACCGACGCTTGGCCCCCCTCACCCTACCCTCTCCCCCCGGCCGGCGGGGGGAGAGGGACTTAAAGCAGCGGTCTTCCCTTTCGGCAAAGGCTGGCGGCGGGCCGCCGAGGCCGTCATCCTGTTCGTCGCCCTGACGATCGCGGCCGGCGGATTGGTCGCCGGAACCCGTGCCGGGCTCATCTACAACACCTTTCCGCTGATGGACGGGAGAGTGGTCCCGGCGGATTATGCAGGGCTGCACCCGTTCATTCTGAATTGGTTCGAGAATATCGCAGCGATCCAGTTCGATCACCGTCTGCTGGCGCTCGCCACCGCGGTCCTGATAGTGCTGGCCTGGACCGCCGGATTGCGCGCGGCCCTCCCGAAACGATGCCGCCTCGCACTCCACGCGCTCCTTGCCGCCGCGGCGTTGCAGGTGGCACTCGGCATCACAACCCTTGTGCTGGTCGTACCGATCGCGCTCGCCATCGCCCATCAGGCCGGCGCGATCGTCTTGCTGACGACAGCGCTGGTCTTGCGACATACGATGCGCGGTGCCCGCGCGGCCCTGACATGACACCGATTAGCGGTACCGAAGGATACGCGGAAGAGGCAGACGAACTCTTCCAGCGATATGAGAGCACCTCGTTTGCCGAGGTTCACAGATCGGTGCTGCGCCTGATCCCGACTGCACCCTCTTGGGTCTTGGATATCGGTTCCGGCACCGGGCGCGACGCGGCCGCGCTGGCCGCAATGGGGCACCGCGTCGTCGCCGTCGAGCCGACAGCCGAAATGCGGACGCGAGCCGCGGCCCTTCATCCATCCCCGCAAATCGAATGGCTGGACGACAGCCTCCCCGACCTGGCTCAGGTCACACAACTCGGCAGGCAGTTCCAGCTGGTGATGTTGACCGCGGTTTGGATGCATCTCGCCGAGCCGCAACGCCGTCGTGCGATGCCCCGGGTTGCTTCGCTGGTTCGGATGGGCGGCTTCATATCCATGACCCTGCGGCATGGGCCCGTCCCGCGCGGGAGGCGAATGTTCGAGGTATCAGCGAACGAGACGATCGCACTGGCCGAGGCGGAAGGGCTGCGGTGTTTACTCAACCTGGAGCGGACGCCGGCACTCGCAACGCCGAACGTGAGCTGGACGCGCCTAGTCTTTGCCAAGCTTAACGAGGCCGCCTGAGACCACGGATCGTGGACGCTCGGCCGCGCCGCGCCCATATAGTTGTCGTCCCGCTTTTGGAGAAGAAAATGGCGGATGACGGCCCATTTCCGGCAACGACACTGGAAGATTGGTCGCGTCTGGCGCGCGCTGAGCTCAAGGGCAAGCCGCTCGAGAGCCTCGACTGGCCGACGCCGGAGGGCATCCGGATCAAGCCCCTCTACACCGCGGAAGATCTTGCCGGTATCGAAATCGATGGTCTGCCCGGCTTCCCACCTTATCTGCGCGGTACCCGCGCGACGATGTACGCCAACCGGCCGTGGACCATCCGGCAATATTCCGGTTTTTCGACGGCCGAGGAGTCGAACCGCTTCTACCGCGAGAATCTGGCGGCGGGGCAGATGGGGTTGTCGATCGCCTTCGACCTCGCCACCCATCGCGGCTACGACAGCGATCATCCGCGCGTCGTCGGCGATGTCGGCAAGGCCGGAGTGGCGGTCGACTCGGTTGAGGACATGAAGATCCTGTTCGACGGCATCCCGCTCGACCGGATGAGCGTGTCGATGACGATGAACGGCGCAGTCTTGCCAGTGCTTGCCGGCTACATCGTCGCCGCCGAGGAGCAGGGTGTCGCGCAAGACAAGCTGTCGGGCACGATCCAGAACGACATCCTCAAGGAGTTCATGGTCCGCAACACGTATATCTACCCGCCCGGGCCGTCGATGCGCATCGTCGCCGACATCATTGAGTACACCGCCCGGCACATGCCGAAGTTCAACTCGATCTCGATCTCCGGCTATCACATGGAAGAGGCCGGGGCGACCTCGGTCCAGGAGCTCGCCTTTACCTTGGCCGACGGGCTCGAATACGTCCGCGCCGCGCTGTCGCGCGGCCTTAAGATCGACGAGTTCGCGCCGCGGCTGTCGTTTTTCTTCGGCATCGGCATGAACTTCTTCATGGAGATCGCGAAGCTGCGCGCGGCGCGGATGCTGTGGGCACGGCTGATGCAGCAATTCGCGCCCAAGAACCCGGTGAGCCTCGCCTTGCGCATGCACTGCCAGACCTCAGGGGTGAGCCTGACCGAGCAGGACCCGCACAACAACATTATCCGCACGACATTGGAGGCGCTCGCCGCGGTGCTCGGCGGAACCCAGTCGCTGCACACCAACTCGTTCGACGAGGCGCTGGCATTGCCGACCCCCGCCTCGGCGCGCGTCGCCCGCAACACTCAGTTGATCCTGGCCGAGGAAACCGGCATCCCGCATGTGATCGATCCGCTTGGCGGCAGCTATTATGTCGAGAGCCTGACCCACTCGATCGCCGCGGCGGCGTTGGCGCTGATCGACGAGGTCGAGGCGATGGGCGGGATGACCAAGGCGGTCGAGGCCGGGATGCCGAAATTGCGCATCGAGGAGGCCGCAGCACGGCGCCAGGCGCACATCGACCGCGGCGAGGAGACGATCGTCGGGGTCAACAAATACCGCTCGGGCGAAGCGACTGCGGTCGAGCTGCTCGATGTCGACAACAGCGCAGTGCGGACGGCGCAGGTCGAGCGCCTCGATCGGGTCCGACACGCCCGTGATGCGGAGCGCTGCCGCGCGGCGCTTGCGGCACTGACCGCGGCGGGGCAGAGCGGCAACGGCAACCTGTTCGGGTTGGCGATCGAAGCAACTCGGGCGCGGGCGACAGTCGGCGAGATCTCCGATGCGCTCGAACAAGTATTCACCCGCCATCGCGCCCAGATCCGCGCGGTCTCGGGCGTCTATGGCGGCCAATACGAGGGCGACGAGGATTTCCGTCGGGTGCAGCGCGAGATCGCGGCGTTTGCCCGTGACGAGGGTCGGCGGCCGCGCATGCTGGTCGCCAAGCTCGGCCAGGACGGCCACGACCGCGGCGCCAAGATCATCGCTACCGCCTTTGCCGATATCGGCTTCGATGTCGATATCGGCCCGTTGTTTCAGACCCCGGAGGAGGCGGCGCGCCAGGCGGTCGAGAACGACGTCCATATCGTCGGCGTGTCGAGCCAGGCGGCCGGCCACAAGACTCTCGTCCCGGCGCTGATCGAGGCGCTGAAGCGCGACGGTGCCGGCGATATCCTCGTCGTGGTGGGCGGCGTCATCCCGCGCAAGGATTACGATTTCCTCAAGCAGACCGGGGTCAGCGCGGTCTACGGCCCCGGCACCAACATCCCCAAGGCGGCCGCCGAGATCCTCTCGCTGATCCAGAAGCGGCGCCTCGCGGCGTAACCAGATCCCAGGCCACGAGCGCTAGAAACGGCGACCTTCCCAGCGGGCCTCGGATGGCGGCACGAGCACCGGGAGAGCCCGCGGCAGGACCGTCAGGGTCTCGTTCCACGCATTCGGTCGAGGCGGGACCGTCGGGCCGCAAGGTAAGACGGACGCGATGCGAACCATCTGCCCCCTGCGCCGCAGGATCCGGTGCTTTCCGGCGGGCCGATCATGCAGCAAGCTGAGGAGGGCAAAGAGGAGCGCGCGCTTGGTATTGCCCGTGACTATGCAGACCTCGAGCAGCCCGTCGAGCGGGCTCGCATCGCGGGTGAAGACGAGCTTGCCGGGAAAGACCGGCATGTTGGCGACGACCACGAGGGCTGCGCCGTCCGTGAGCATCTCCCCGTCCACCTCGACGGTGACAGAGGGCAACGCCTGCCCCGGTGATAGCCATTTGGCGGTGGCGAACAGATACCCGAGCGTGCGAAGCGTCCCGCCGCCTCGATCGATCGCATGCTCGCCCATCGCCTTTATGGTTTCTATGAATCCGTAGATGGTGACCGCGAGGAAGACCCCTGTATCCCCATTTCGGCCCCGGCGAAGACCGACATCCATTTCGATCCGCCGGCCGGATTCGAGAAGCTCCACGATGGCGGGTATCTCAGCCCGGTGGCCAAAAGCCTGGGCGAAGACGTTGCCAAAGCCGGTCGGCAATACGATCACCGGGAATTGGTGCCTTATCGCGGCAGAGGCGAGATCGTCGAGCGTGTCGTCGCCGCCAATGCAGATCAGGTAGTCGGGCGGCACGCGGCAGGCGTCGGCCCAGCGGAGCGCATGGGTCCGGTCCTCGGTGACGAGCACCGAGGCGCGATATCCTCGCGCTTTGAGCGCGTCCAGGAGCGGCTCGACGAAGGCGACGGCCTGGCCCCGGCCGGCGTGCGGATTGACCACCAATTGGACCTCGGCCGAACGCTTTCCAATGCTAGCCGGGGCAGCACTTCCGTGCTTCATTGGAAACCGGTGTCCGGCAACCGAGCCCGCGACCAAACTCATGCGACCCTGGACCACCCCATCGCGCCGCGAAGCTCCCCCGGTGTTCGGCGCCACGCCCGACCTAGCTCGGCGATCGCTGGACGAGCTGGCCGCCGCCAACCGCTTCTGCCGCGGCACTCGAAACGTGGTCATGAGCGTGGCCCCGCTCCTCGCGCGTGTTCCCGCGGGCGAGATCCGGTTGTTGGATGTGGGCAGCGGCGGCGGCGATATCGCACGGGGGCTGGCGCAGTGGGGCCGCGAAGCAGGCCACCCATTGCAGGTCGTCGCTATCGACCGAAACAGCGAGGCGGTGGCACGCGCGGCGGCCCGCTCGCGCGGCTTCGCGGAAATCCAGCATGTGCGCGGCGACGCGTGTGACCTGCCCTTCGGCCCGGACAGCTTCGACTTCGTCCTGTCGTGCATGATGCTGCACTATTTCTCCCTCGCTGACGCCGCGCAGCTCCTCGCTGGATTTGCGCGGATCGCCAAGCGCGCAGTAGTCATCGCTGACGTCGAGCGCCACTGGTTTCCCTACCTTGCCATCGGGGTACTCGCGCGCCTCACTGGAGAGCGGCTCGTCCGCCGGCACTTCGGTAATACCGTCCTCGAGGGTTTCACGCGCAGCGAGCTGGTCGGCCTCACCGAGGACGCGGGGTTCGTGCGCTGGCGGATTCAGCGGTACTTCCCGTACCGTCTGGTGCTTGTAGGAGAGCGCGGGGAGGACCGGTGAGAGCGTGTCCAAATGAAACACCTTACTGGGTCCAACTATCGGGCTACCCCTGCCCGCTGGTTGTACACGAAAGTGTAACAATTCGTCGAATGGTAGTGGCGGCCGAAAAAACATTCACCAGCTCACGGCTTCGTGAGTTTTCTTGCCTTGGAGCTGGTAGCGGTTTTGGTACGCGGTCCGGAACAGGAACGCCCTAGGCCCAGGCTCGCTTAATGCGGATCACCCTCGGTATAGCAACGCTGGCCGGCCTGCTCTTCGCACTTGCCCTGGTGGCGCTCGAAGGCTTTGGCGCAGTCGTGCAGGTCCTGGCAAGTGCACGCTGGGGGATCCTCGTCGCGGCGCTCGTTCACCTCTGGCCGTTGATGTTCTGCGCAGCGGCATGGGGTGCCCTAATGCCGCCCACATGGCGACCGCCGCTTCGGGCACTCGTCCTGTGTCGCTGGATCCGCGAGGGGGTAAACAGCATGCTGCCCGTCGCTCAGGTCGGTGGGGTGGTCGTGCAGGCGCGCCTCTTGAGCTTCCGTGGTGTGTCGGGCGACCTCGCCGGCGCGAGCGTGGTGGTCGACATGACATTGGAGGTAACGACCCTCTTCCTGTTCGCCCTCGTCGGCCTGGGATTGTTCGCAGCGAGGGGTCAGGCACAGACCGCAGCCTGGTTCGCCGTTGGGCTCGTCATCGGTTGCCCGGTGATTATCGGATTGATCGCAGCCCAGCGTTTTGGATTGATCAAGGTCCTCGCGGGGCTGACCGACCGGCTAGCACGGCGCTCCGACTGGAGTTCTCCGCTTCGAGCTGTGGATCAAGCGATCCGAGCGTTCTACCAAGATCGCCGCCGGATCGCCGCCGGCGCGGCCCTGCATTTCTTGGCGTGGGGTCTGAGCGCGATGGAGATTTTTGTGCTGCTGCGGTTTATGGGCCAATCCATTGGGCCGCGCGACGCCGTGATCGTGGCGAGCTTGGGATATGCCGTGCGCGCCGCGGGCTTCCTGGTGCCGGGTGCGCTCGGCATTCAGGAAGGGGGCTTCATGATGCTCGCAACGCTGGTCGGAATCCCGGCCCACCTAGGTCTGGCGCTGTCGCTTGCACGGCGCGTTCGAGAGGTGATGCTGGGCGTTCCTGCGCTCTTGGCGTGGCAGTTTTTCGAGGGGCGACGCCTCTGGAAGGCGGCTCGCCGAGCCTGAGCCTCGGCTTCTCGACAACCGCGCCGCATAGCCGCTCAAGCGCATCGACGATTGGGTTCGAAAGCAGCCACTTCTCCGGGGGTGCGAAGCATCTTGTCCACCTCGCCGGCATGCAGCTCCTCGGCGTAGACCATCTGTCGCGCGTATTCTTCGAGCGCCACGGAGCGCCCTTCCGCACAGCGGAGCAGCTCGCGATAGAGGGCGAGCGCCTTGCCTTCCGCCTCCAACGATTCGCGCAGGATCGCACCGATGTCGTGTTTATGGCTGTCGAGTAGCGGGCCGATCGCCAACGACGGATAAGCGCCCAGCAGAGTGATCATCTCGCCTGCTTGCTGGGCGTGCGCCAACGACTCGGCTGCTTGTTCCCGCAGCCATGAAACGATCGGGATTCGGTTATGACCGAACACAAGAAAAGAATAATGGGTATATCGCACGACTCCGGCCAACTCTTGCTCGAGAATACGATTCAAGAGGCTGATGGCCTTTTCTTTGTCCAGCTCAGCCATTGCAAACTCCTTCCGAGGGTGCGGAGTATCCTCCTTCGATAACTGCTCTGTTGAGGAGTTCGTTCCGTGCGGGCCCTGATCAGGGGATGAGCAGGATCTTGCCGATGTGCCGGCTCGACTCCATCAGGTGATGCGCTTCGGCAGCCTCGACCAGCGGGAATTGCCGGAAAGTGAAGGGGCGCAATTTGCCGGCCGCCCACAGTGGCCAGACCTTCTCCCTTAACGCGGCGATGAGCGCGGCCTTTTCGGCCACGCTGCGCGAGCGCAGAGTCGAGCCGGTTACCGTCAGATGCTTGCGCTGGATCAGGCCGAAATCGGTCTCGACCGTGCCGCCCCGCATCAGCGCGACAAAACAGAGCCGGCCCTCATGCGCCAACAGATCGAGCTGGCGCGGGATGTAGTCGCCGCCGACCATATCGAGGATCGCATCGACGCCGCGGCCCCCGGTGAATTCCTTGCCGATTTGCACGAAATCCTGGGTGCGGTAGTTGATCGCGACATCGGCGCCATAGTCCACACATGCTCGGCATTTCTCGTCGGACCCGGCGGTGGCGAGCACCTTGGCGCCGAAGGCTTTGGCGAGCTGGATCGCGGTAACGCCGATCCCGCTCGACCCACCCTGCACCAGGAACACTTCGCCCGCCTGGAGGCGCATCCGCTCGAAGACGTTCGTCCATACGGTGCAGAACGTCTCGGGCAGGCCACCGGCATCGACGAGGCAGACTCCCTGCGGCACCGGCAGGCACTGGACCGCTGGGACGGCGGCATATTCGCCATAGCCGTCGCCGATCATCAGCGCGCAGACCTGGTCGCCGACCTGCCTTTCGGAAACGCCATCCCCGGTCTTGACCACCGTGCCCGAGCATTCGAGACCAGGGATATCGGGAGCCCCGGGCGGCATCGGGTAGCGCCCCATGCGCTGCAGGCAATCGGCGCGGTTGACGCCGGCCGCGGCGATCCTGATCAACACCTCGCCCTTCCTTGGCTCAGGAACCGGGCGGGTCGCCGGCACCAGCATCTCGGGTCCGCCCGGCGCCTTGATTTCGATGACGGTCTGGGTCGCGGGGATGTTGGCGAGCATGGCCGGGTCCTCTCGCTGGTCGGATGCTCTGGAGATTATATAACCCTGGCTTGACCCGATATCATGTGGTATTGACAACCAAAATGTTGCCATAGTAACACTATATCTATTCGGGCATCGACACCATGACGGGTGCGGGATTGTCATTGTAGGAGTTGGCGACGCCTGATCTCGACCTGATAAAACAGGCGGAACAGGGGGTGCGGTACCGCCTGGCACAAGGTTGAGTTAAGTTCGGCCGCAGCGCCATCTGGCGCCGTGCGGTTGCCGCCGGTTTGAGGAAGCGCGGGAGGAACATATGTCGATCTTACAGGAGAATGTCGTGCTGGTGACGGGTGCGGGGGCTGGGATCGGCCGTGCCACGGCACTCGCGATGGCCGAGGCCGGCGCCCATGTGGCGGCTGCCGATATCGACCTTGCCGCGGCGCAGCGAACGGCGGGCCAGGCGGCCGGCAATGCCCGGCGGGCGCTC
>WNFT01005742.1_pt1 | contig 10883 bp, 9 predicted proteins | sample 5400191 | NCBI WGS metagenome assembly WNFT01 (sample SAMN13153359, study PRJNA577476) | soil metagenome | isolation source: 80 cm saprolite under Madrone tree | place: USA:California | collected 2016-06-14
ATCTTCAGCAAGGTCCCGCCGGCGATGGGCCCAACGGTCCAGGCGGCGCGACGAACCGTGATGGCCATTGCCCCGAATGCGGAAGAGGTCGGCTATCGGGGCGGACCGCCGCGCTCCCGCACCTACATGTGGAAGCTCGTCCGCTATACGGTCGACGGCGCCAACGTGCTGGGTATCGGCACGTTCCCGACGCATTCGACCATCTTCTTCTACCGCGGCCGAGAGCTCGATGATGCGAGCGGCCTGCTAAAGGGCAGTGGCAAGGACTCCCGATTCGTCACTTTGCGCGAGCCGGCCGAGGCCGAGAGTCCGGCGGTCAAACGGCTGATTCGGCAGGCTTTCAAGCTGGGCGGAGTCGTCAAGTAAGGCGGCTACAAATCGTAGCCAGGCGACAATCTCCACATTGACAGCCCGGCGCATGGTGCCATGATCGTTCGTGGCCCCGGTGAATTTGAAAGGCGCAAGCCAGAAGGGTTCGCTGGGGTCACTTCTTTTCATGCGATAAGGCGTCAAACCCGTGCCTGACCCGGTTTGAAAACCGCCCCAACCTGGCAGGATGAATGGCCCATGGAAGAGCCTGTCCGGGAGCCCCGGCCGCCCGTAGCAGCCCAGCGCCTGACGGTACTCACGAAGCACGGCGACAGCCGGATCGACCCCTACTTCTGGCTACGCCAGAAAGCCAACCCAGAAGTCATTGCCTACCTGCAGGCCGAGAATGCCTACGCCGACGCCGTCATGGCGCCGGTGGCGGACCTCCAGGAGCGGCTGTACGAGGAGATCGTCAGCCGCGTCCAGCAGACGGACACCTCAGCCCCCGCGTTTTTCAAAGGCTACTGGCACTACGTGCGCACCGTGGAGGGGCTCGATTACGAGATCTACTGCCGGCGCAAAGGCTCGATCGAAGCCCCGGAAGAGATCGAGCTCGACGGCAACGAGCTGGCGGTCGGCCACGACTACTTCGAGCTCGGGTTCGTCGAGCGCAGCCCGGATGAAAACATCCTCGCCTATGCGGTCGACCTGACGGGCGACGAGCTGCACGAAGTTCGTTTCCGAGACCTTTCCACCGGCCACGACCTCGAGGATGTCCTGAGCGACGTGTATTACGGATCCGCCTGGTCCGCGGACAGCCGAACCTTCTTCTATGTGCGGCCCGACAAGGCGATGCGTCCGTACCAGGTGTGGCGTCACACGCTGGGCACGACGGTCGACAAAGACGTCGTGGTCCTCCAGGAGGACGACGAGCGCTTCGAGCTCAGCGTCGAGCTCACCAAGACCGAGCGCTACATCGTCTTCACGAGCTCGAGCCAGGTCACGAGCGAGAGCCGCTACTTGCGCAGTGACGAGCCCGAAAGCACCCCGCTGCTGATCGAAGCGAGGCGCCACGGCATCGAGTATTCAGTCGACCACCAGGAGGACCACTTCCTGATCCTCACCAATGACGGCGCGCACAACTTCAGGCTCGTCGCAGCGCCGGTCGAGCGACCCGGGCGCGAGGCGTGGGAGGACGTCGTTCCTGAACGCGAGGGCGTGCGCATGAATGCCATGGACGTTCACATCGGCCACGTCGTCCTCGGCCAGCGGTCGGACGGACTGCAGCGCCTGGAGGTTCTCAACAGCGCGAGCGGAGAGCTGTACGTAGTCGATCAGCCCGATCCGGCTTACACAGCCTTCGCCGGCTCGAACCCTGTCTACGACAGCTCGGTGATGCGCTTCTTCTACACGTCGCTGAACGCGCCGTGGTCCACGGTCGACTTCGATATGGACACGCGCGAGCGAACGGTCGTCAAGGAGCAACCCGTTCCTGGCGGCTACGACCGCGCGGACTATGTCACCGATCGGCTTTGGGCAACATCGGCGGACGGCACGCGCGTGCCGATGTCGATCGTGCACCGGCGCGGCTTGCAAACAGGCGGTGCGAATCCGGCCTTGCTCTACGGCTATGGCGCGTACGAGCTGCCCAGCGATCCCATGTTCGACGCAACGCGGCTCAGCTTGCTCGACCGCGGTTTCGTTTTCGCGATCGCCCACGTCAGAGGTGGGGGAGAGATGGGCCGGCAGTGGTACGAGGACGGCAAGTTCCTGAACAAGACCAACACGTTCGATGACTTCATCGCGTGCGCGGTCGAGCTCATCGACCGCGGCTACACGAATCCGCGGCAGCTCGCCATCCGCGGCCGCAGCGCCGGGGGTCTGCTCATCGGCGCGGTCGTCAATGCACGCCCCGACCTTTTCGCCTGCGCTGTGGCGCAGGTTCCTTTTGTCGACGCCCTCACCACCATGCTCGACGAATCGATACCGCTCACCGTCAACGAGTACGAGGAGTGGGGCGACCCCAACGACCCCGAGTTCTACGAGTACATGAAGAGCTATTCGCCGTATGACAACGTGCATCGCGCCGGATACCCGGCGATGCTCGTGACTGCCGGGCTAAACGATCCGCGGGTGCCCTTCTGGGAGCCGGCCAAGTGGGTGGCGAAGCTCCGCTCGATGACGCTCTCCGCGCGCCCGATCATCCTCAAGACCGACCTCGGGTCGGGCCACTCTGGCCCATCCGGCCGGTACCAGTCGTGGCGAGAAGAGGCGTTCGTCTCGGCTTTCGTGGTCGACCAGCTCCAGGCTTCTTGACTTCGGGCTGGGGCGGGGATACTCTGACACGACTGCACACCCATCCGGGTGTGTCCATGTATCGAGGAGTTTGAGCATTGGGCGGCATTACGGAGGAGACCTTCGCCATCGAGGGCGGAGTCTGCCTTCTGATGACCGCACATTGATCCTCTTCTAGCGACTCTTCTCTAGTCACCGAAAGGACCGTGCGGTTGTTGGGCACCGCGTCGGTCCTTTTTCTTTTCCATCGGTATTTCAGGAGTTGGTCATGAGCGTTGCCGTAGAGATCTTCGGCATCAAGAAAGCCTTCCGGCGCCGCGAGCGCGAAGCCGGCGCGCCCTGGTGGCGGCGCGAGTGGAAGGACAAGGTCGCCCTCCACGAGATGGACCTGGTCATCGAGGCCGGGGGCGTGACTGGAATACTCGGGCCCAACGGCAGCGGCAAGTCGACGCTGATCCGTATCCTCGGCACGCTGCTGACCCCGGATGCCGGCCGCGCCACAGTGTTCGGCTCGGACGTCGTCGCCGAGCCGCTCTCGGTCCGCCGCCACGTCAACCGCGTGTCGGTCGAAGCGGCCTTCTTCAAAGAGCTAAGCCCGTGGGAGAACATGCTGTACGCGGCACGCCTCTACGGACGCGGCGCCGGTGGCACGCGCGCAAAAGTCGTCGAGATACTCGATCGCCTTGGCCTTCCGCTCGACACGCTCGACCAGCCGATGAAGCAGCTCTCGCGCGGACAGCAGCAGAAGGTCGCGATCGCGCGCAGCTTCTTGACCGCGCCGTCGCTCCTGCTCATGGATGAGCCGACCACCGGTCTCGACCCCCGCTCGAAGAAAGAGGTGCAAGCGCTGCTGCACATGCTGAGAGCCGAACGCGAGGTGACGGTCCTTCTGTGCACGCACGACATGGATGAGGCGGCGCAGCTGTGCGATCGCGTGCTGATGATGGATGCCGGGCGCGTGCTCGCCGACGGGACTCCGGACGAGCTATGCCGCCGCTACTCGATCGATGGCACCGCCGCCACCCTCGAGGACGTGTTCATGCGCTTGTCCGGCAAGAGCCTGGAGCTCGATGGGGAGGAGAGGTGATCGAGGTACGGCACGCCGAGCTCAATGCTCTGTTGGGCTTTGCCGAGCGGCAGATGCACGTCATCAAGCGCTACTGGGTGTGGGAGGTCGTGTGGCTCTTCTACAGCCTGGTCAGCGTCCTTTCGATCGGCTTCCTCGCCTCGGGTCTGGGCGCGCTCGGTGTGGGAGGCGCGTCATTCGACCTGCACCGGGCGCAGCTCTACCTTCTCGTGGGCGCGCTCCTGTGGGGCTACCTGTCGCTTGTTTTCATGGAGGCCGCCTACGCGATCAGCTGGGAGCGATGGGAGGGAACCATCGAGTACACCTTCATGGCGCCGGTGCGCCGGATCACGCACCTGTTCGGCATCTGCTTCTTCGCGATTGGTTACGGGCTCGCTCGAACCCTCGCCGTCCTGCTCATCGCGACGCTCATGTTCCGGCTCGACTTCTCACACGCCGACATTCCTGGCGCCCTGGCCGTTCTCGCCGCATCGACAGCGCCGCTCATCGGATTGAGCATCCTGACCGCGGTCCTGCCTTTGCTTTCGCCGCAGAAAGGTGAGCAGATGTCCATCGCGCTCCAGGGCTTCCTGCTGCTGGTCTCCGGCGTCTACTACCCGCTGTCCGTGCTTCCGGGGCCGATGCAGATCGCGGGCGCCGCGTCGCCCCTCACATATGCGCTCGCCGGCATGCGCCACAGCCTCCTCGACGGCGCGGGCGCGGGCGCGGAGCTGGGCACCATCGCCATCCTGCTGGGCATGGGAGCGGCCCTTATCCCGGCCAGCATCATCGTTTTCGCCTGGGCCGAGAACCGCGCCAAGCGCTTGGGCCTGCTGAAGCGGAGCGGTTAACAAAAACGTCCAACTATTATCTCGGACCCAAACTAATGTTCGTTGCTGTCACATTCGGCAACCTCCTGTAGTAGCTTCGATTTGCTCAAGCACAAGATGTTGTGCTTCGAGCCTTCGAGGGCCTCAGGGCCGCACTACATCTTGTGGTAAAGGTATTGACAGGGCTAAGCGTCGTCGTTAAGGTTTGCGGCGAATCGCGGTGATCAGTGGGGAGAAGTGGTGAACCAAGTAACATGGAAACATACGTCGCACCCTACGTCCAAGTACGGCACGCCATACACCTCCTCTACGCCACTTCTCCCCGCAGCCGCGATGGGGCCGCAGAACCCGACGACGAAAAGGCCTCGCTGAATGGCCGAGATGAGCCGCCGGCTGCCGGTGAACCGGATGGAGACCCTCCTCGGTCCGTCGACCTTCGCTAGGGAGCTTTGGATGCGCGCCTCCGCGCCTCGCAATCATCGTTTCGACAAGCATGGCAACCCCCTTCCGATGGAGCTCCATGGCTGCGGCTGCGGTCTGTGCGCACGCCGGCAGCGGGCCGTCCTCAAGTTCTGGGAGGCCCAATGAGTGTTTACCGGAGCACATCGGGTCCGCGTGGACGACAAGGGAAGGCTGGCCATACCAGCGGGATTTCGAAAGCAGCTCCCGGAGGGGAGCTACGTGTCAGTGAGCCAGGACAGCGCGCTGGCGATCTATCCGCCGGACCTGTGGGACGCGCTGGCCGAGGAGCTCCGCAGCCCGCTGCCTGGTCCCGACCAGCGAGCGCTGGCGCGGACGCTCTACTCGATGTCGGAGGCGTTCGAGCCGGACGGCCAGGGCCGGATCACGCTGGGAATGGAGCAGCGCCGGTTGACGGGTATCGAGACTCCGTCGACCGCCGTTGTGATCGGAATGGGATCGCGGGTCGAAATCTGGCCCGAGGACCGATGGAACAACTACAACGCCGACGCGCAAGGGCGCTTTACAGAATTCGCTGACAGGGTGATCTCAGGACGCTGAGCGGGCACCTACCTGCACTTTCACAAGAGGTAATAGAGCTGCTGAAGCCCCATCCGGGCGCGGTCGCGATCGACTGCACCCTGGGGCAGGCGGGCCACGCCCGCCAGATCCTCGACAGGATCGAGCCAGGCGGCCGGCTGCTCGGGATCGACCGCGATTCCGCCGCAGTCGAAGCCGCGCGATCGGCGTTGGCCTCTTACGGGGAAGCGGTGGTCGTCGTTCATAGTCGCTTCAGCGACCTGGACAGGCTCGCCCGCACGGAGGGGTTTGTCCCCGCCGACCTCATCCTGTTCGACTTCGGTCTTTCCAGCGTCCAGCTCGACTCACCGGAGCGCGGATTCAGCTTTCGCGCAGACGGACCGCTGGACATGCGGATGGACACCGACTCGACGCTCGACGCGGCGCGCATCGTCAACACGTTCGACCTCAAAGAAATCGAACGCATACTGCGCGACTACGGCGAAGAGCGTTGGGCACGCCGGATCGCACAATTCATCGTGGCGCGACGCCCGCTCCGCACCACTCGCGACCTGGCGTCCGCGGTCGAGGCGGCCATCCCGCGACGGGCCTGGCCTCGCGACATAAATGTCGCGACCCGAACCTTTCAGGGCATCCGCATCGCCGTCAACGACGAGTTGGGCGAGATCGACGCGGGAGTCAAAGCAGCTCTTGGGATTCTCAAACCCGGTGGTCGTATGGCGACGATCAGCTTCCATTCATTGGAAGACCGCTTGGTGAAGTCATTCTTCATCGTCGAGTCAAAAGACTGCATCTGCCCACCCCAGCAGCCAGTCTGCACCTGCGGCCACCGGGCAACCCTCCGCATCGTCACCCGCCGTCCCGTCCGCCCATCGGAGGCGGAGGTGGCGGCCAACCCCCGCGCACGCTCGGCGCGGTTGCGGGTGGCGGAAAAAATCTGACCCCATCCCCATCCACCCAAGTCCTGGCGTCCGGTCACCCGCCGGCCGCCAGGCGCCAATTTCACAGCAACAAATGAGGCACACGTCTTGACATCGACCCGAATACTCACCCGGCGCCGCCTCGGTACGATCGGCGGCGCGCAGCACGTCCCGGCACGCCGGAGACGGCGCACGCGTGGCTTCGTGCAGGTCGCGGGCTCAGTGGCCAACGAGCGCCTGCACCTGAACGCCTACGGGCACGCCTACCTCTTCTTCGGCGCGGCGTTGATCGGCGTCCTCTTCTATCTCGCGCTGGCGGCTCAGATCACCCAATCGTCCTATGACATCGCCCGGTTGCAGGACCAGCAGCGCCAGCTGGTGGCCGAGCAGGACCAGCTGCGCTATCAGGAGGTGACACTCCACGCTCCCGCCCAGGTCCAGCAGCAGGCGGCTGCGAGCGGCATGCAGCGCGCGGCGCCAACCGCATACGTCCCGGGTCAGCCGGTCGCCATCGACCTGCAGGCGCCTGCGGGCGCCGCGCGCAACGACGTCACGCCGTTATGGGAGCGCTACCTCGGCGCGATCTTCAACAAGGTCGGCGGCACGCGCGACGTAATGGCGGCCGGACATTAGATGGCAGGGGCTCTCGCCAAAAGGGCCCCGCGAGTTGAGCGCGTCATGGGGGCGCGGCTGCGCATCCTCGCACTGCTCCTGGTCGCGGCTCTGCTCGCCGGCGCTGTGTGGGCGCGGCTTGCTTACTGGCAGGTGCTTCGTCATGTTCAGCTCTCTGCTCAAGCTCAGGCTCAGTACCACGAGGTCGTCGAGCTGCCGGCGGTGCGCGGCGCGATCTTCGACCGCAACCTGACCCAGCTCGTCGTCAACACGACCGTGTACTCGGCGTTCGTCTCCCCGGACCAGGTGGCCCAGGGTGTTCGCGAGCGCGTCGCCGATGGCCTGTCCAGCGTGCTCGGCGTGGACAAGGCCGGCGTGAGGCAGACCCTCGAGTCAGGATCGAAGTTCGCTTACGTCTTGCGGCGCTTCCCCAAGGCAAAAGCCGATCAGCTGCGCGCGTTGAAGCTTCCTGGTGTCGGATTGGAAGAGGAGACGCAGCGCTCGTATCTGCCCGGAATCGCCCCCGGCTCGACACTCGCCGCGAACCTGCTCGGCTTCGTCAAATACGACGGTTCGGGCCAGTACGGCCTCGAGGAGTACTACCAGAAAGACCTCGCCGGCGTGCCTGGCTACATCTCCAGCTACAGGGACCTCGCCAACCGAGAGATCGTTCTCGGCACCCACACGCACCAGGACCCGGTGAACGGTTCAGACCTGGTTCTCTCGCTGGACGCCAACGTGCAGTACGCAGCCGAGCAGGCACTTGCGGACGGGGTCCACAAAGCAAATGCCGAGAGCGGCAGCGTGCTGATCATGGATCCCACCACGGGCGGCATCGTCGCCTGGGCCGACTACCCGAGCTACGACGCCAACAACTTCACCCACACCGACACCGCGCTCTTCAAGGACAACGTCTCGAGTTACCTGTATGAGCCGGGCTCGGTGATGAAAGTCGTCACGCTCGCGGGCGCCATCAACCAGGGAGCGATCACCCCCAGCACGGTGATCAACGACCCGGGCTATCTCAACATCGGCGGTTACCGGATCGCCGACTGGGACCACCGGAACCACGGGAACATCGACTACACCTACGTGCTCGCTCACTCGCTCAACGTCGGTGCGATGAAAGCGATGCTCGCCGAGGGTCACACCGCCGACTACAGCTACTTGAAGGGATTCGGGCTGACTCAGGCCAGCGGCATCGACGTCGCCGGGGAGAACTACGTGCCCCTGCCCGCGCAGGACCAGATGAGCGACAGCCAGTTCGCGACGACGGCATTCGGCCAAGGCATCGGCGTGAACATGATCCAGATGCTGTCCGCGGTCAACGTGATCGCCAACCAGGGGCGCTACGCCCCGCCGCACGTGGTCGAGCGCGTCGGCACGAGCATCAACCCGCTCCTACTCAAGCCTCAGCGTCAGGTCATTACTGCGCAGGCGGCGCAGGAGATGACCGCGATGATGGAAAACGTCGTCCAGCACGGCTCCGGATGGACCTCGCGCGTCAAAGGCTTCGAGCTGGACCAGGCAGGAAAGACGGGAACGTCACAGATCCCGGTCAACGGCCAGTACACGCTCGACGTCTGGGCTTCCTACGTCGGCTTCCTTCCCGCCCAGCACCCTAAGTTCACGATGCTGGTCGTCATGCGCAAGCCGCACTACCCCGGCAGCGGATCCGATTGGACTCTGAACGACGGCTATCTGACCGCCGCTCCCGTTTGGCAGAAGATCGCCCAGGCGATCGTCCTGGCCTGGCGGATAACGCCCGACTAGCACTTCCGGTTCCATATACATATGAGATTGACTCTCCTCGAGCTTCTCGAGGCGACCGGCGGTGGCGAGATCGGCGGCACCCAGGTCGGAAACACGTTCGACACCTACCACACCGACTCCCGCGAGGTCGTGCAGGGAGGCGTGTTCTTCGCGCTGCGAGGCGGCAAGACGGACGGACACCGCTTCATCGCCGATGCGCTCGGACGCGGGGCCGCGGCGCTGGTGGTGGAGAGGCGGACGGAGCTGGCGCACGGCGTCGTCGAGATTCTCGTGAGGAACACATGGGACGCTCTTTACTCGCTGGCGAGCTTCGTCCGCGAGCGCGTCAATCCGCTCGTGATCGGCGTGACCGGCAGCAACGGCAAGACGTCGACCAAGGAGATGGTGGCCGCCATCCTCGAGCGCAAATACGCCGTGCTGCGCACGACCGGCAACCTCAACACTGAGACCGGCGTGCCGATGACGATGCTCAAGCTCGAGCCCGAGCACACGGCGCTCGTGCTGGAGATGGGGATGCAGCGCGCGGGCGACATCGCCCGCCTCGCGAAGCTCGCGCGGCCGGCGGTTGGCATCGTCACCAACATTGGCACGGTGCACATGGAGTTCTTCGCCTCGCAGGAACAGCTGGCGCGTGGCAAAGGTGAGCTCATAGCGGCCCTCCCACAAAGCGGGCTGGCCGTCCTAAATGCGGACGACCCGTTCTTTCCGCTCCTGTCCTCGATGTCCGGCGCGCCCGTGACAAGCTTCGGGTTGGGCGCAGGCGACTTTCGCGGCGAGCATTACGCCGCGACCACGGGCGGAGGGTGCCAGTTCGGCGTCCGCGACGTCGAAGTCCACCTTGCCCTCCAGGGCCGCCACCAGGCGCGCAATGCGCTCGCTGCGCTCGCCGTCGCGGAGTTTGCGGGCCTCAGCCTCGACGAGGGAACGAAAGCGCTGGCCGACGTGGCCGTGCCGCACCGGCTGCAGGAGCACGAGACCTCGAACGGCGTCGTGATCATCGACGACGCTTACAACGCCAGCCCCGAGTCGATGCTGGCCGCGTTCGAAACGCTGGCCGAGCGCCCGCGTAAAGGCCGCCTGTTCGCGGTCCTCGGTGCCATGGGCGAGCTCGGTTCGCTGGCCGTCGAGTCGCACCTGCGCGTGGGCCGCCGGGCCGCCGAGGTGTTCGACGCCGTCGCGGTTCTCGACAGCGAGCTGGGCCGCGTGCTCGCCGACGCTTCGGACGCACACCTCGTGCCCGACAAAGAAGCTGCCGTGACCTGGGTCAAGAACAGCGCCCGTCGCGGCGACCGCGTGTTGATCAAGGCATCCCACAGCGCGGGACTGGATGAGGTCGTGAAAGAGCTGACCAAGTGATCTTCGATGTCCTCACGCTTGTGGTCGCGTTCGCGATCGCGCTCGTCCTCTATCCGCCCTTCATCCGTGTGCTGCGGCGGCTGAAACAGGGACAGGTGATCCAGGCGGAGCTGCCCGACAGTCACCAGAAAAAAGCGGGCACCCCAACTGGAGGCGGCATCCTCTTCGCGATTCTTGGCGTCGTCGGTGGACTGCTGGCTGCGCTCGCCGGACATGCCGGCGCGTGGCCTTCCGTCGCCGGACTTGTGGCCGGGGGCCTCATCGGCTTCGCGGACGATCGCAGCAAGCTGCGCAGGGGCTCCCTCGGCATACCCGCGCGCCTCAAGCTCCCGATCCAGCTGCTCCTGGCGGTGCCGGTGGCGGCCGTCGCGATGTCGCAAGGCGGCGCACATCAGTTCCTGCTGCCGTGGCCGGTCTGGCTCCTGTTCCCATCGGTGGTGCTCGTCATCGCCGGAACGGCGAATGCTGTCAATATCACCGACGGAATTGACGGCTTGGCCGGTGGCCTCGCCGTGATCGCTCTGGTCGCGGTGGCGCTGCTGCTGCCGCGCGCTCCCGCAGGCGAGAAGGCGGTGGCGATGTCGCTCGCCGGCGGGCTCGTCGCATTCCTTCTATACAACCGATACCCCGCGCGTGTGTTCATGGGCGACACAGGATCGCTCGCGCTCGGCTACGCGCTGGCCGCGATGGCCGTTCAGCAAGGCTTCCTCATCCTCCTGCCGC
>WNFT01005743.1_pt1 | contig 10883 bp, 13 predicted proteins | sample 5400191 | NCBI WGS metagenome assembly WNFT01 (sample SAMN13153359, study PRJNA577476) | soil metagenome | isolation source: 80 cm saprolite under Madrone tree | place: USA:California | collected 2016-06-14
AGCTGTTCGCGCTGTTCCAGCCGTAAAACCAAGGCCGCTTTCGGTCGCCCCATTGCCATAGACACCCCCATTCTGCACTGGAGATGCCTATATTCCCAGCAATACTATTGCCATTTATTTATGGGACAGAACACTAGCAGCCTATACGCCAGAGCAGCGGGCGGAAATTCAGCAGATCGAAAGCGCGGTTCGACTTTCTCGAAGCCCACAACCTAGAGGTCAGCCATCCGAATCTGCTTTTTGCATATGACAGGTTGTGCGTCGAGGGTGCGCTCGCTGCAATTGATCCCGCTCGCCGTGCCCTTGCTGCCCACACCAGCCCCGACGCAACCGCCTGCCCCAATTCCGACCGCGCCCGACCTCCGAGCGCCGCAAATGTTCAGAAACGGGCGACCCATCGCATTTACAAACCCGAGGCCACTATGAGCGTCACCTATCATGCGCAGTATTCAGATGGCGCAACGTATCAGGTCGTATACGACACCAGCGAACGCAAAACATATCTTCGAACGACTGATGGCGGATTTATGGACGTACCTCGTTTTGTGAACGGTGCGGAGTTCGTCGCGTATGCATTCGACTACACACCGCCGAAGGGATTGCGAGGCTGCGACTGGGCCACGAATGTCGAGCGGCTGCACGCACACCTCGCACTTTTGACGCCGCCTACAAGGCCCGCAGCGCCGCCCGTCCCGCAGACGCAGCCGGAAGATTTCCGCATTCATGTTGAGGGGGGCGGTGATTCGTTCCGGGCGCTGCAAGAAGCTGGCGCACGAGGAGAGATGGAATATCGCGCCAACCGTCAACAAGCACGCCGCGAAATGTTGGACACCCTGAACCGACCCGATCCAAACAAAGTTCGCCGCGAGGAAAGCGTGCGCGGAACCAAGAACGAACGCGCAGCGCAGATGCGCCCACGCGGGGGCGGGCAATTTATCGTCAAGAACCGTGGTGAGTAATGTATCCCGCATTTGGTTCCACCGCCCTGACGTTGCTATCCGTTGGTGGACGTAATCGTGATGGCCGCCGCATGTGTCGCTCCAAAGACCCTCAACCAATTTTTACGCAACGGACCTTATTCCAAGGGAAGAAAACGGAGAAAGAAATAAATGGTATTCAATCCATACATCGCCACCCGCCCCCGAACTTCGCGGCGTCAGGCAGAAGATTCAGCCGGTGCCGGGGCTGCGAAGATTCCTCGTGTGGGCGTAAACAAATCCGATCTGGAAGCACAGGGAGAATTACACGGCTGGTCTGCACGCGAATTGACGTATACAGAGGTGCGCGAGATGTCCAGTTCCGAGCTACGTTGGCATGAACAATTCAACGCGACCAATCTGGAGAACGCCCTTGCGACCCCGGCAAAAGTGAAAGAAGGAAAAGACATTGACCGACAATGGGGTGCAAAGAAATTTTGGGACAAATATTGGGGAACGACGGAAAATCAGGCCGAGCCGGAGGAAGCGAAACGCATTCTCGCGGAGCTTCAAAAGTTTCAGGCCAGCTTCCCGCAGTTCATAGCCTCGCGTTCAGAGAATGCCGTCCTTTTGGAATGGCTCAAGGACCGGAACATGGACTTGACCTATCGCAACTTGGCGGCAAGTTTCGAGGCTAACGCTCTTGAAGGAAAAGTGTGGCTCAATCCAAATGCCATAAGTGCGGGGTCAGAGACGGAAGTGTCGGGTCAACAACTTTTGCAGCATCACAATTTTTTCAAACTCATCCAGCCCCAACAGCGCATGTCCGAAACGGATCGCCTGAGTGCTCAGGAATTCTACGATGGGCACAAGGAACTGCACCCAAAGCAGGTCTCCCCATTCGAGATGCAAAAACGGCAGAAGGCTGAGAGTACACAGGCTTATTTTGCGCAGGCCGCGAGTGCGCAATCGAAGGGCAATGTCGTGAATCTCGTTGATTATGGCGAACAGACTCGCGGCGTTCCGCCCGAGCCAGAGAAATATTCGTTCAAACAGAAAATCCGTTCCATGTCCGCATCAGAAATTGCGCAACGTTGCCAAGATGACCCCGCCTTCAAGAAAGCACTGGACGAACTGAAGTAAAAGATTCTCGGTATTCCCTCGGGACCGCCGCATCTCTCCATATTTCGCAATCAGGAAAAAATCATGCTCGAAAACGAAGACGCCGCTGGCGGTAACGACGCCATTGGTTCACTACCAACTAATGCGCCGACTGCACCGCCAATCCCCCAGCCCGTTCCGTCTGGGCAACCGCCGACAAGACCAACCGAAGCCGCGCCGCAAGCCCCGCCTTTGACTCCCGGCCCTGCCGCTCCAAGTCGCAGTTTTATGGGAGCTTTGGCCCATGCGTTAATTGGTTCGACAATGGCCGTGGCCGCTAAGGGCATCCAAGTCGCCGCTGGGCCACCCGCTCCCGATTCATACACAACGGATGCCTCGGGGAAAACGACTCCCAACTTTTCAAGAACAGACAATACGCGGAGTCGCCTCGAACGTTTAGCCCAGCACGCCCTCGAAGGATTAGCGGCTGGCGCACAAATTGGTCCGCAAAAAAGTAAAGCGGCGGCATGGGGCGCTGGCATTGGTGCCGGTGCTCAGGCCGAAATGCAGCGCACGCAGGGCGACGATTTGTTGAAGCGCAAGCAAGCTCAAGAAGAATACGATACGCAGCAAAAAACGTTGACCGACAAGGCTGTGCGGGCGATGCACAACGCTTCGACGTACAGTCTTTGGCAAAAAGCGATTGATGAGCAAAACGACCACGATCCCGAGCGCAAAAAGAACATGGATGTGGTTAACGCTTTGCAGGAGTACAACGACCGAAATCCAAAAAATGGAATGAGCGTGCAGATTGTCACGCCCGAGGCTGCGATGGCCATGCATGAGGCGGACAATCATTCCGTTGCCAAGCACACATATTTGCCGCTCGGTATGACGGGAGCCAAGGATGCGAATGGGAACCCTGTGTTTGAGCAAGACGGCGTAACGCCGAAGCAAACGGGACAGATCGCTGTAATCAGCGGAGATGGCAAACTCCCACTCCCGCAAAGTTTTGTGGACGATGCGAAAGAATACGGAAAGTTGGCGGGAATCTCCGGTTCAGACCAATTGACTGCAAACATGGAAGTCCCCCTCGCCACTTTTTTGAATATAGATAAGCGCATCAACGACGTAAAACTGAAAGAATCGGACGGGTGGAAAAATGCCCATGACGTGATCTTGGCCGATGGGAAAACGCACGCGCAAATGAATCCTGTGACTTCAAAAACGCGCCCGTATCCCGAGGGTGTAACGCCTCTCGCGGTCAAGAAGGAAGAGGCCGAGATCGAGGAGAAGAAAGCAAGTGCGTTCGAGAAAGAACAACTTGGCAGAAAGGCCAAGAAAGATGCGGATACAGAAGCTCTTTTTAACCCCGCAGCCTCCAGCGGTCTGACCGGCGACGACTATCTGAAATCGTTGCCACCAGCAGCTCAGAATGTACTCAAGGCTATTGCAGAAGGACGCGAGACCCGTTCACCTCGGCAGCTCCAAGATAAAAATGGAAACCCCACGCCGCTGGCGGAAGCACTACACAAAGGTTACCCAGATTTCGACGATAAAAAGGCTGCGGCCTACGGAGGACTTGTAAAGGATTTCACGACCGGGCCAACGAGCCGTTCATTAACCGCTTACGGGACGGCAATCAATCACGCCCGCTCGATGTACGACAACACGGGGCCGAAATCCTACGTGCCCGGTACAAACGAATATAAACGCTACCATCAGGACGTTACCTACGTTGCGACCGAAGTGGCGAGGGCACTAAATCCGGGCGGGGTTGCTGCAGAAGGCACGATCAAAGAACAGGAAGAGGCGCTGAGCAGCACCTTCAACCGGAAGGCCGCTATCGAAAACGCCGAGCATATCCTGACCGGGAAGATGGCCGAAATAAAACAGCGCTGGCTCAACGGACAAGTCCGGCCAAGTTATCAACCACCGATGCCGAATCTCAGCCGGGAAGCAATGGACAACGCTGACTACATCCGCAACCACGGAAAAGTTTCGCAGCCAAGTCCGCAAAGTGGACAGCCCAACCCTCCCGCTGGAGCTTCGCATATCGGAAAAGACGCCAACGGAAATGTTGTCGGTTACGTTCTAAACGGCCAGTGGGTTTCTGCGGGAGGTAAACAGTAATGGCCGACCAAACACAAATTCAAGGTGTGCCTCCGGGCGTCACGCTGGAGCCGGTTCCGCAATCTAGCGCACAGTCAAACATTTCCGGCGTCCCTCCGGGTGTCACTCTTGAACCTGTTTCCAGCACGTCCTCTGCTGCGTCGCAACCCGGAGCGTATCAAACCAAACCAGGCGGACCAATTCAGAACGCGAACAACCCGCCCGCACCTTATGACCGTCAAGCCGATGTAACCGGATACCAAACCGCTCTTGAAGCGGCTGGCGGCACAACTCCGGGCGGTCAGGCAATCGTAGGCGCAGTAAAAGGTGCATTCAAAACAGGTCTTGGACTTGCAACACTGGCCGCGCATGGTGCTCATGCACTTGGAATACATACGGACGAAACTGATGCGCTTGCCCGTGGGGATGTTTCCCCCTTCTCTGAAGCGATGTCAACTCCCACAAATCCAGAACAGCATATTGGAGACTTTGGAGAAGGAGTCGCGGAATGGATCGGAGGGGAGGAAGCGCTAAAGGGCCTTAGTGTCGGGGCGAAGTTAGCCAAAATGAAAAAGGTTGCCGATTTTGTAGAAGAGTTTCCGCGAATTGCAAAGCTTCTAAAGATCGGTGCGAATGTTACAAAGTCCGCCGCGCTTGGCGGGACACAGGGAGGAATCAAAGGCGCAGCGGAAGGAGATGCGGTTGCAGGTGCCGAAGGCGGAGCCGCTGGAGGAGCAATTGGCGCGGGAATCGCAGAAGTAGCAGGACCAGGTATTAAAGCTCTTGCCCGAATTTTTGGGTTAGGCGGATTGACTGGCGAAGAAGCAATGGTCAAGGCTGGCCGTCCGGGGGTTGCAGAAATGCAATATCGGCAAGCCCTGAAAACTGCCGCTCCTCGAATCGTTGAAGCCGCCAAAGAAACGCCCTTGAAAACCGTGGGAGACTTTGAAGACCTGCTCCATAACACTGCGCAAGACATCCGGCAAAAAGAGTTCGGGCCGATGATCCAACGCAACGCGAAACAAATGGTATCTGCGCAACCAGTAGCCGCCAACATTCGCGCTGCAATCACGGACCAAATGAAGGAATACGCTCCCGAGGAAGCCAAAGAGCTGGAGGACTTCGCTGTAAAGTTTGCAAAGGATATGCCGCTTGGAAAGGCAGAATCGGACCTGCAATATTTCAACGCACAGTTGCGAAAATTTTATAAGGCCGCCTCCACCGACCAAACCGCTGCGCTAAAAACGAGCGGTACAGTTGCAAAGTACGAAGCTGCCGCTGATGGATTGCGGGATTTGATTTACGGGAGACTCCGCGAACTAGGCGAAAACGCTCCCGAAGATTTGCAGAAACAATACGGAGCCTTGAAAACTTTGGAGCGTACTTTTGGGAAACGGGCCACAGTTGCGGATCGCCAAGCTCCTTTGAATTTGCAGCAGGTTCTTTCATTGGCTGGAGGAGCTTTAGAGGGCGGCAGTATGATTTTGGCCGGGCACCCGCTTGTTGCTGCCGCTGGCGTTCTTCCGTTCGCCGTTTCTACCGCTGCGAAACTGCGTAACGCCCCTGAGTCTTTGATTCGTCAGGGCGTCAAGGCGTTTGGAAAAGAACTCACTCCTCAGATCGGGGAATCTCTCAGTACTCGTGCGGCGAAGTTAGGCGCAGGATTTACAGGGGCGCAGGCGGGGCAATGGGTGCGCGTGCAAACCAGCGATAAGAAAATGTATGAAGTTCATCCCGAGGACCTTGCGGAACTACAGCGCCGTGATCCCGGCGCAAAAATCCTCGACCAGCCCAAGCCGTAAAACACAAATCCGACATCCTGTCATGCAATCAGCCGGGCAGATTGCGCACACTCGGAGTTTCTTGTTTTGCCAGAGCGCTCGGTTGCCGCTCATTGCTTCTCGAAGATCAGTACAGTCACGTCGGTATTGACGGCGGTTGAATGCGCAGATGCAGCGACAAGCTGCCAACCTTCGGCGGCGCGTTCGTCCAGGGTAGCTTGAATGGACCCAGTAGGCACAACTTCAGACTTGTAGACCTTTTTGGTTGCAGCTCTTGCGGACCGCCCATTGAATGTGGCCGTACCGAGCAAGACGACGTTCAGCACGCAGAGAAGCATTATGAGCAAGTTCAAGTGTTTGCGCATTGTGTATCACTCCTTATATTTGAAAGGGGCGCGTTTGAACGCGCTTCTGAAGAATTTTGTCCACTCCCGCGTCCATTGCTTCCACGAAGCACTTTTTGAGTTTCCCGTCGTAATGACTGAGAAACGTACCGCCTTCTTTTTGGTCGCCCCCCCTCTAATTTGAATTCTGCTAGGGCCTGCTTCGCGCACTTCTCTTGAAGGTCCAAGGTAGGTACGTTCGCTGAATCAAGTATAGCGGTCAACGCTTGGATTTGTTGCCTTGCCAAGCCATGAATGCAACCATTCCGAGGCCCGCAATCAAAACAAGCACGCGCACCGTTCCATTCATCGGGTTTTACTCTTTCCCAAAACTCTAAAATCCGAGCCCGCGCATCCATAGCCACACGCAATCGTCTGCGGTAAGAAGCAATTCGTTCGGATCGTCGCCCGGAACCGTACGTCCCTCGGGATCGCGCTCCATGGCTTCGTCAATATCGCGCCAATCTATTTCATATAGCTCGCCATCCGATGCTCGAAACCGCACTGGGCATACGATTTTTGATTCGGCCATCATTCCTCCATTGATGGCGGGGGGACTTCCGCGTTTCTCACCTACAGTTCGCCTTTGCTTCCATTCAATTGCTGAGTCTAATGCAGAAGCAGTCTGAATCACGATAACTATTGCAGCCGAAATCCAGAAGAACGGATTATTTCCCGGAGGTCTTGGAGGAATTTTCTCACGATGCCACAATTGCTGTTTTCATGTTCGTGCTCCGATCTGCTTCACAAATTCTTGCACGTCAAACGGTGGTCCAGCATGGACGACGCCGACTCGCATCTTCTTCATAGGGATTGTGGCCGCGACTTGAAACACCCTGTCGTCAAGACCCCCATTATGCGTCCAGGGCTTTAGTGGAGCTTCCGGCAACATTTGCAGCATTCCCAACATCGATGCGCGATACCACACGTCCATCACGTCCGCACCGGGGCTGCACATGCTTTCATATAGCGAGCTGGCAGTGGCACCATTGCGGGCTTGAATATCGCGGGTCATCTTCCATACATTTCGGAGGTCGTCGGGATTGACGGCGGGGACCTCATCGCCCAATGCGTTCTGAAGGTCTGCCACAGCCTCTGCCGCCTTTAGCTCCGCTAAATGAATGACCGGAAGACCCGCGTGCAAAACGGATGTGTGGCTGATCGGGCTGTACCCACCAGACGCATGGCTAACGACAACTTCCGTATCGTGGAACTTCTCGTCGATGGCATGGAGAGACTTGAGTAGTTCCCGGAGTGTCATTCCCCAAGGCGTTCTATCGCTCATAATGCCCGCGCCAAACTACACTCTAACTGCGACTGGCAATGAACGTACAATCGCACACCCGATCACCAGAGAAGCAAAAAACGCAGCCCAAAACATGGGGTTGTGAATCGTTATCCCAGTGATGACGCTCAAACCGATTGCCCTGTTAGGTTGAAATGGTCGAGCCATAGCAATCAGAAAAAGCACTGTCCCAACAAGGAAGAGTCCTGTACCGAGGAGAGTTCCTTTCAGAATCCACATGTGTCCTCCTTTCTTACGAGAGGGAGGCGAACTAAATCCGCCCCCCTTTTTTAACCCTAGCAGTTATTGGTTATGGGTACAACTGGCCGGGGACGGTATCGCTGTGTACTGTTCAAGGGCGAATCCGTTCGGAGCGCAAATCCAAGGTAGAATTAAAAATCCTGGAGTACCGTAATTCACGCAAATACCCCATGCTTCCCACCAATTAGGCGCAGGAGGAGGATACACTTGCGAATCTATACCACTGACAGGCCAGTCAGGAGGAGATGTTGCAGCCGTACACCAAGGTTGTGCAGCAATAGTGCACACTTCTTGAGTTATCGCTTGATTCCAGTAGCAGTTATATTGCGTGCCTTTACTGATCGCACGAGTATAAGCGATTTCGATTTGAAAGCTGGAGGTGCCGCCGCCACCGTCGCCACCATTAAAGAACGTTCCACCCCACGGGCACTGTACTTGCGTGTCGTCACTACCAGGCTCGAACGTGCCTTGTGAAAAGGTCAAGCCAACTGTGGTGGAGTAAGTGATATGGCAGCTTGGACAAACGCCGGTTCCGGTGGACCATCCGCCAGTCGATCCGAGTGTGTTTAGTATCTTCGGCGTGTGAAGGACGCCCGGGGGCATTCCACCGGGAACAGTCGAATACCCGTCAATCGTAATCTGCTGAAATATCACGGTATGGGTGCTATCGAGGCTGTCAGTGCGGTACACGTTGAAGTGATTTTGAAACTGCGCCAAGCAGACGCTCGGCAAGGACACCGAATACACGAGAGTGAATAGCAAGACGAGCAACATTCGTTTCATCGTATTCTCCTTTTTCTCTTTTGAACCACTGCTCTTAGTTCGCCGCCACTTTCATGCCCCTCTTTTCCGCTTGGACGTGTGCGTGGAGCTTAAGCATGCCTATGGCTGAAAGGGAGTGCCGTAACACCTCCCTGGTGGACTGCACGATGTCTTCCTGCTGCTGTAGGAATGGCGTTGGGTCGAAGTTGTTGCCTTGGGCCGCTGCCGTTGCATTGTACCGACCTACCCACGCATCGTACTGAGACCGGAAGGCGGCGAGCGCGGCAATCGTCCGCTGCAAATCATTCACGGGTAGCCCGACCTTTGATAGGTGTGCTTGCTGGGCCGCCCTGTCCTGTTCAGTCGAATTTGCTGGGATAGAGACAGTTAGCAGGTAAAGACGATACGCGGTGGAATCGGGAACAAGTTCTGGATTCTTACTCCCATCGATCAGGTTTGGGGGAGAGGCTGAATGTTGATGAGGAACGGGATTTTGCGCCCAAGCGCCAAGCGCAAACACGGACAGGACAAGTACGGTGACATAGCGGATCATAGAAACTCCTTTTGTGGAATTGCGGGACGAGCGTGGTGAGGTAGAATCGCAAGAGGCATCCGGGTTTCCTATTTATCGGCTCGGATTGCACAGGGGCGCGTTCGCGTTCATAGCACGGCGCGTCCCGCTTTAACTGCGACAGACTACGCTCCTCTTTTCCTTTAATGTCAATGGTACGAAGCAACAAATAAACAAATATTCACTTGATTGCGACTTGTCTTGATCTGGCCGAGATTGTGGCGTCTTGCCCCACGCGCCTTCGGTCTTCGTCAATCCTCAATCGCGGCAGAGTGCCAGATGACTTCGTAACTTTTCTGCATCGATTCCCGCCTCAGAACACGCAACGATGAATGCCCGCTCACTCTCCAGCAAGAACCACTCTGCCGCACCGTGCTTCACGCTTTCCGGCGCTTCGCACGTCCAGTCCTTTATGAATTCTACAATCCCGTCTGCATATGGACCATCCTTGACCGCGCCATTAGCTGCAAACCTTGAAAGCGGATGGGGCAGGCCCCATATGGCTCGCGGGTTGAGAGATTCGAGGAATAAATCTTCCAGTGGTTGCAAGGGGCGTTGGTTCATCGGCGTTCCCTCGTTTTTTGCTTTCGGGCCGCGCTTTTCATCATTCGCCTCGGCATTGCATTGGGATGGTACGGCTTAAGGTCTCTATTACCTAACGCGCTTTCTGTCGTCTCCGATTCTGTGGACGGAGATTCATACTACCCCCATCATTTCCGGGATGCAACAAACTCTTCTCGCGCTTGCCGAACGAATCAAAGGACTCAGAAAGAAAGCTGGATTCAGTCAGGAGGGATTCGCGGATCATTGTGGGCTACACCGCACCCAGATGAGCATTCTAGAACGCGGCAAACGCAATCCATCCTTGGGGACTCTGCAAGCGGTCGCCGATGGGCTGGACATATCTCTCAGCGATTTATTGAAGGGCGTGGACGCAGCGCACCGGAAGCAGCGCAAACGCTGATTTAAGTCGAAGGTGAAATGCAGGCGATGGCGAGCCTGGTTCCTGAAATTGTCAAGCGGCGAAGCGCAAAACCGCGCCCGACCATTTGCTAGTCACCGGGATGCTCGCCCCATTTAACCGTGCGATCTGGGAACTCTACACCCAAGCAGAAGCGATCTCCCCCTTTTGGCAAACAATAAATCACCCTTCCGACTTGCGGAAATTCTCCAGTTAAAGGAGTAATAAGCACCTTTTCGCCCGACCGCCAGGACCGCTTGCTAATTACACGAGCGCCGTGGGGACTGACGTTCTCCGTAACCGTTCGCTCACGATCACGGGGGTCTGCCAGGCTTGCGAGGTAGACGGGAACTGACGTAGCAAGGCGCTTTTCAAGCCTGCCATCGAAAAGCCTTTGGTTGGGTCTTCTGCCACGGGCAGAAGCATCCATCGCTGGCTCCCTCGGTGAGATGAACAGTTTCCTTACGCTGCGTCTTTTCAGTTAGACGGCCATCCTCCCATGATCCATTGAGCCGTCAATCAGCAAAAGACCTTAGCTGCCTCTAAGGTAATCCCCCGAACTGACTACCTCAACACTGCCCCGATCTCCTAATCCCCACCGATTGCGCCTGACAGTACGTTCGTCCCACAAAATTGCCCCATTCGTCCTATTACCTTCGCTAATCCTAGCGTTTAACTTTGGCTCGTATTTTGGCGGTGGGGCTATGCGAGAAGAGCTACACGGCGAATTGGTTGAGAAGCATGCCGAG
>WNFT01005744.1_pt1 | contig 10882 bp, 9 predicted proteins | sample 5400191 | NCBI WGS metagenome assembly WNFT01 (sample SAMN13153359, study PRJNA577476) | soil metagenome | isolation source: 80 cm saprolite under Madrone tree | place: USA:California | collected 2016-06-14
CAAAATCAACCCGCTTCGAAATCCTTGGGTGATAAAACTTGTCGTCGGTAGCACTCATCAGAACCTCCCATAAGAACGGAGGAACCTTCGGAAATCTGCAACGGCTTACCGGAGTCGAGCGTGAAAGCGGATGCTAACCATCCGTGCTGAACTTCCAAGCAGGCGGCATTGTACATCAGTAGCGCTGTTTAACTTTGCTTTGCAGGACCGCAAGAGCGCCTGACCCGAAAGGAAATTGGTTTTGGCTCACCTAGAACGAGTACAAAACGCCTCTGCCTGCCCTACCTTTTAGATCAGATCTTCCACAAGCGATTGGAACAGCGGGTGGGCATCGTTCGCATTGGAAGTAACCGCTTGGGCAGACCGGATTTACAATAACGAGCCAGTAGTGTCTCCCCAGATTCGCAGATGCCTATGATCGTCAGCGTTCCGAAAGAAACGGTCCCGGGCGAGCAGCGCGTGGCGCTTGTTCCCGAACTTGTTCCGAAGCTCACGAAGGCCAGCTTGGAAGTTATTGTCCAGTCCGGTGCAGGCGAGTCGGCCGGGTTTTTCGATGCGGAGTACGAAGGAAAGGGTGCACGCCTCGAGGAGGAGGTTTTCGCCAAAGCCGACATCCTCCTCAAGGTCCAGCCTCCGACAATAGACGAGATCGGCTGTATGAATGAGGACTCGTTCCTCATCAGCTTCCTCCAGCCTTACACCAATGCAACAGCAATCAAGGCTCTGGCCGCGCGCAAGATTACGGCATTCTCCATGGAACTCATGCCGCGCATCACACGGGCCCAGCCCATGGATGCCCTCAGCGCCATGAGCACGATTGCAGGCTACAAGGCCGTCCTGATCGCGGCGAGCCGTTTGCCTAGGTTCTTTCCTCTGCTCATGACCGCCGCTGGCACCATTACCCCGGCGCGGGTTTTCGTCATCGGCGCGGGCGTTGCGGGGCTGCAAGCTATCGGCACAGCGAAGCGGCTCGGCGCTGTCGTCGAGGCGTACGATACCCGCCCAGCCGTCAAGGAGCAAGTGGAGAGTCTCGGTGCCAAGTTCGCGGAGATGGGCCTTGCTGCAAAAGACGCCGAGGATAAGAGCGGTTACGCCAAGGCGCAATCGGAGGAGTTCTACCAGAAGCAGCAGGAAATGATGTTCAAGTACGTGGCCGCCGCCGACGTCGTCATCCCTACGGCCCTGGTTCCCGGCCAGCGCGCTCCCATCCTCATCACCGAGGAGATGGTCCGCGGTATGCGGCCAGGCTCCGTGATTGTGGACCTTGCGGCCGAGCAGGGAGGGAACTGCGCTCTAACCGAGCCCGGGCGGGACATCGTGAAACACGGCGTGATCATTATTGGTCCTATGAACCTGCCGAGCACAATACCGTTTCAGGGTAGCGAGATGTACGCCAGGACCGTCACTAGTTACCTCGTTCATCTTGTCAAAGACGGGAGACCCCACCTCGACCTGGACGACGAACTGACGCGTGGCCCACTGGTCACGCATCGGGGAGAAATTGTACACGAGGTGGTCAAAGCCAGGCTCTGAACGGGTTCGAAAGGTCGAACACGATGACAACTGAACTCGAGATCGGACTTTACATCTTCATCCTGGCGGGCTTTCTCGGCTATCACGTGATCACGCGAGTGCCGCCATTGCTGCACACGCCGCTGATGTCGGCCACCAACGCGATTTCAGGGATCTCGCTCATCGGTTCCCTGGTTGTCGCCGGCGCCAATTACAACCGGTTGAGCACTGTCCTCGGGTTCATCGCTGTGACCTGCTCTTCGACAAACGTGGTCGGCGGCTTTCTGATTACCGACCGGATGCTGAAGATGTTCAAGAGGCGGGAGGAGGTTGGCATTCAACATCGCCGGTTTAATCCAAAACTGTTGCTCGCCTTCCCGGTTCTCGTCGTTGTTTTCCTGGTGCTCATGCATGGGTTCAGGCGGTCCGGAGCGGACACACAGCTATCTGGTGCCGGTTTGTCCGTTACGGCTCTCCGCTACTTCTACATCCTGTCGGCGGTTCTGTTCATCCTGGGGCTGAAGGGTCTGAGTTCACCCAAGTACGCCAGACGGGGTATGTTCCTCGCCGCATTCGGCATGCTGATGGCCATTGTGGGTACGCTTTTCCACCCCGAGATCGTCAACTACCGATGGATCACTATCGGGCTCACCATTGGCTCTATCGTTGGGGGCAGCATGGGACTGCGGATCCCGATGACTGCCGTCCCGCAACGGACGGCGCTCTCGCATTCTCTCGGAGCCTTGGCGGCGAGCCTGATAGGAATTTCCGAATATGTCCGCCACGCCGCCGTCGGGCTCGACAGCGTGAAGATGACCACGATTGGTTTGGAGGTGATCATCGGCAGCCTGACCTTCACCGGTAGCCTAATGGCCGCGGGGAAGCTTCAAGGACTCCTCCCGGGAGCTCCCATCACCTACCGGGGACAGAACGTTTTCAATATTACCCTCCTCACCACGGTGGTTGGCACGCTCATCTATCTGATCTTCGTGCCGTCGACCAGTACGCTGTTCTTCGTAATCGTCGGTCTGGCTTTGCTGTTTGGCTTTCTCCTGGTCATTCCCATCGGAGCAGCGGATATGCCTGTGGTCATAGCTTTGCTGAACTCCTACGGTGGCCTGGCGGACGCCTCCATGGGCTTCGTACTGATGAACAAAATCCAGATCATTACGGGCTCGCTTGACGGCACTTCCGGCTTCCTTCTCTCGCTGCTGATGTGCAGAGCCATGAATCGCTCGGTGATGAACGTCTTGTTCGGCGCCTTCGGCAAAGTCGAGAAGGAGCAAGTCGGCGCAGCGGCGGAGCCAAGAGGGACAGTCCGCAGCATCACGCCCGAAGAGCTCACTGTTCTGTTCGACAGCGTCAGGTCAGTCATCATCGTCCCCGGTTACGGGATGGCTGTCGCGCAAGCTCAGCACGGCGTCAGTGAACTGGCAAAGCTGCTGTCCACGCGCGGCATAGATGTGAAATACGCCATTCACCCTGTCGCCGGCCGAATGCCGGGCCACATGAACGTCCTGCTCGCCGAAGCAAATATACCCTACGACCAGCTGTACACGATGGAGCAGATCAATCCGTATTTCCCCGAGGCAGACATCGCCCTGGTCATTGGGGCGAACGACGTGACGAATCCAGCTGCGAAGAACAACAAGAGTAGTCCGCTCTACGGCATGCCGATCTTGGAAGTCGACCGCGCCAAGTCGATCATCGTCCTGAAGCGAAGCCTCCGCCCAGGATTCGCCGGCGTGGATAACGAACTCTATTACGACCCGAAATGCATGATGCTTTTCGGGGACGCAAAGGAGAGCCTCAACCAGCTATTCGCTGTTTTGAAATCCTAGCGAAATACGCAGGGCCGAGAACATGAGTGCGGGGCAAAATTTGCTTAGGCGGGGTATGTTCCGGTGATGTAGCTTTCTAGCTGTTGGATGGTCCCCTCCTGTTCCGAGATAATCCATTTCACCAGGTCGCCGATCGAGATTATCCCCACGACTTTCTCGTATTCCACGATTGGCAGATGACGTATACGGTTATTCGTCATGATGCTCATGCACTCATCTACCGTGTGCTTGTGAGTCACGGAAATCACCGGACTAGTCATGATTTCTTTGACCTGGGTTTCCCTTGAGGATCTTCCTTTGAGGATGACCTTTCGCGCATAATCTCGCTCCGAGACGATGCCTACGAGCCTTCCGTCGGAAATCACGACCAACGCTCCAACTCCCTGGTCGGCCATTACTTCGATCGCCTCGTAGACCGATTGATCGGGGGTTACCGACCAGATCTCGCGGCTCTTCTGTTTCAAAACCGAGTCGATTGGGTCAATGAGTCTCATCTTAGTCCCCCTGCTGAGGATTGGCGTTCGATCCTCCGGATTCGTGCCTCGTGGGTCGCTGAAGGGTTGCTATCTTAGCGCCGCACCAGAAAAAGAGAGCAAATGAACCATAGCAGGTCCGTCTGCAACAGGAGGACCGTGCTTCGCCTACTTCGTCGCGTGCTTGGCGTACTCGTCTGGCGTGAATTTGCCGGCCTTGACGTAGCTTTCGTTCAGTTCCGTATACTGCTTCCACTTCTCGGGGAGGTCGTCGAGCGCAAAAATTGCGGACACTGGGCAGACCGGTACGCAAGCTCCGCAATCGATGCACTCCACGGGATCGATGTAAAGCTGCGAGACCTCCTCGAAGCGCAGGCGGCCATCGTCGTAGGCGTTATCTTTCTTTGGGTGGATGCAATCTACAGGACAGGCATCGACGCAAGCGGTATCTTTTGTCCCGATGCAGGGTTCGGCGATGACATATGCCATGGGCCACCTCCCCCTATCTCACTCCAAACTATCCCTCTGCGAGAAAAGATTCAAGCGGGGAGCGTCTTGCTTCCCGACGAGAAAGGACTGCTGCCAGGAGCTTCTGCTCCAGGCAACTGGTAGCATTGAACCTAAGTCGAGCGCGGGGCTAGTATAGTGCTGTATTCGTTCGCCCTTCCGCTCAAAGCCGACTCAGGTCCTCTAATCTCAGTGGACTCCTAACGCGACACTGGAGTTTGTCGACCGCACGGAAAGGGGGCAGCCATGCCGTTTGACATCCAGATCTCCTTACAAAAATTGCTGACCGGGTTGATCGTGGTGATTGTCCCGCTCAGCGTCGTCGGACTTTATTTGACATCCAACGCAGACAGCAGTCTTCAACAGACAGTCGGGATGTACTTCAGGACCATGGCGCAGACTGAGGCTGCCTCGACATCGCAATTCATCAGCGGTCGCATTGTCGATGTGCAGGCGGTCGCTGGAGATCCAAACATCGTAGACGCAGGTGATGACGAGGAGACGAACTCCCGCCTATCTATTTTAAGCGTCTCAAGCAGGCGTCAGCGCCACTTTGTTCCATCAATTTCTCATCCTTCAGCTCGGCCCAGAATTCAGCCGGAATTCTCGTTTGCGCGCTGACGCCTTGCCTGCAGACAGAGCGGGGAAGTCAGACGCCGGCTGTGGCAAGTTCAGCCCCGGCTCGACGTGACCTCACGATCCCGTGCGGGTCCAACACGAACTTCTTCGCTGCACCCTTGTCGAAGTCACGGTAACCGCGCGGCGCGTCCTCCAATGGTAATACCGTGACGTTGACCGCCTTCGCGACATTAACCTTGTCATGCAGGATGGCCATCATAAGTTGGCGGTTGTAGCGCAGCACGGGACACTGCCCCGTTCCGAAGCTGTGGGATTTGGCCCAGCCCAGCCCAATCCGCAGGCCCAACACGCCCTTGCGGGCATTGGAGTCCTTGGCGCCGGGATCGTCGGTGACATAAAGACCGGGGATTCCGATGGCTCCGCCAGCGCGAGTTAGAGCCATCAGCGAATTCAGCACAGTAGCCGGTTGTTCTGTGCCGGCCTGCTCGGCTTGACCTTTCGCCTCAAAGCCGACGCAGTCAACGGCCGAATCGACTTCGGGAACGCCGAGGATTTGGGAAACGCGTTCGCCCAAAGGAATCCGCTCGCGCAAGTCAATGGTTTCACATCCAAAGCTTCGCGCCTGGGCGAGACGCTCGGGAATCATATCCCCGACGATGACAACGGCCGCTCCCAATAACTGACAGGCGGCGGCACAGGCGAGTCCGACTGGACCGGCACCTGCCACGTACACGGTTGAACCGGTCGTCACTCCGGCCTTAACCGCCCCGTCGTACCCGGTCGGAAAGATGTCGGAAAGCAGCGTCAGATCCTCGATTTTCTCCAGCGCTCGGTCTTTGTCGGGAAATTTTAGGAGGTTGAAGTCGGCATACGGAGCCATCACGTATTCGGCCTGGCCACCAATCCACCCACCCATGTCGACATACCCGAAGGCGCCACCGGCGCGATCTCCATTGACGTTTAAGCAAATTCCGGTCTTGCCTTCACGGCAGTTGCGGCAGCGTCCACACGCGATGTTGAACGGCGCCGAAACCAAGTCACCCACGTTCAAGAATTCGACGTCCCGGCCCCTCTCGATAATCTCGCCCGTGATCTCGTGACCGAGGACCATACCGGCCGGAGCCGTGGTGCGGCCGCGTACCATATGCTGGTCGCTGCCGCAGATGTTAGTGCTAATCAGCTTGAGAATCACACCATGCTCGCATTTGCGTGAGCCCAGCGCTAACTTCGGAAAGTCAATCGACTGGACTTCTACTTTTCCCGGTCCTATGTACACAACTCCACGATTGTTTGCCATATATTTTCTCCAATAGAAAAGTTAGAACACCATCGCGCCAGCTTCCGCCACCGCGTGATCCTGTTCACCAGAGCCGCCGCTAACTCCCACTGCGCCGACGATCTTTCCATCGCGTTTCAGGGGTATGCCGCCGGCGAAGACCATGACGCGACCGTGATTGGAAACGTGAATTCCGAAGAATTGGCCTCCAGATTGTGAATGTTGCGCGAGATCCTTGGTCGAGATATCGAACGCGCGCGAGGTAAAGGCTTTGTTGATCGCAATGTCGATGCTGCCGATCCATGCTCCATCCATGCGGACATGGGAAACAAGATTGCCGCCTTCGTCGACAACTGCGATGTTCATCGGCTGCCGGATTTCAGCCGCTTTCTTTTCAGCAGCTGCGATAACCCTGCGTGCTTCATTCAGTGTGACCATTCACATCCTCTGCGCATGACGAGCGTTGCAATTGTCGGCCCAAACATACCCTCCAATGGGCCCTAAGTCGCGGACAAGCAGAAAGGGATTACGTGCACTCCCACATATTTACTTTCAGCTTCTCACGCAGGCGTCGGTGCATTTTGTTCGATCAATTTCTCGGCTTTCAGTTCAGCCCAGAATTCAGCCGGAATCTTGGTTTGCATCGAGGTGTAGTCTGCGAGAATCTGTTGTTCACTGCTGGCGCCGACCACCAAAGCCGCCGCTACGTCCGGTGACGCGGAGAACTGAAGACCTGCTGTACGAAGGTCTACTCCGTGATTCGCCGCCACTTCACGCAATCTTTTTCGTTTTTCTAAAAATTCGGTGGGGATCTTGTACGACTCTTTTCCATAGTTGTAGCGAGGACTCCCCGAGATGAATCCGGCGTTCAGCGATGAGCCCACCACTAGAGAGGCGTTCTTTTTTCGGACAGCTGGAAAAAGCTGGTTCAGCGCATTCTTGTGGTCGATCAAGGAATACTGCGAGGCCATCAGACAGACGTCCGGATCGGCTTCGCTTAATACTCGCAAAATCGGTTCGGGCGTGTTGACGCCAATTCCCCAGCCTTTGATCAATCCCTCTTCCCGGATGCGCGTCAGTTCGGGAAAAGCACCTTTCACTGCGATGTCGAATTGTTGCTGCCAACTCGTCGGCAGCAACTTGTTATCTGAAGAAAGGTCATGAACGAAAACAATGTCAAGGCTGTCGATCCCGAGTCTTTGCAGACTATCCTCGATCGAACGCCTCACGCCGGACGCCGTGTAGTCGAAAATTATGTCGTTGGGTGAGGGCGAGAAAGGGAACAGTTCACGGTTCTTGGCTGTCTTCGATGCCTTTAGCAGTTTGCCTACCTTGGACGAGATGATGTATTCACTTCTGTTCTTGTTGTGAAGAAAGCTGCCATACCTTCTCTCGGCAAGGCCGAGGCCATACCACGGAGAAACGTCATAGTAGCGTATCCCCGCACTCCATGCGGCCTCGAGGATTCCGTATGCGTCTTTATCGGTGACAACCGCAAATTCATTTCCGAGTGGAACGCCTCCCAGGCCGAACCTAAACGGTGGCTTGTAATGGACATTGCTGCCGCTGTTCTCGTTATCTTCCATATTGTTCATGCTCCTGCTATCGCCTGTATTGCCCTGCGATAATGCATTTCCACGCAAAACGGCCGCTGCCGCGGTCATGGCCGATCCTTTGATTGCTAGACCGAGAAAGTCTCTTCTTGTGCTCATACTCGGCACCCGGGCTAATGCCGATCAGTTTCAATCGACGATTGCTGGGGCATAAATTTCCGTTCCGGCGGCAGCTCGTCTAATCCGCCGCGCTACTCTTATTTTCTGGGAAGTCGGCACCGGTCGTTACGCTCTCCCACTCGGCAATTTCCTCATGCCAATCCGAAAGCTTTTTGCGGAACCGGGTGAGTGCGATCCGGCCCAGAATAAGATGTAAGGGCGGTTTAGCAGAGTTCGCGGCGGCTATAATCGCCTCAACGGCTTTCTGAGGATCGCCCGGCTGTTTACCGGATTGCGTTTTCAAATACTCACGGGCCTTGCCCGCTGTTGTCGCATAATCGGGTAATTGTCGTTTAGCAAGCTTGCCGGAGCGCCCGAGGAATTCGGTGCGAAACGGCCCCGGTTCGACTATCTTGACGCGCACGCCGAGTGGCTTCACTTCTTCCGCCAGCGCCTCGCTGAATCCTTCCACGGCAAACTTTGTCGCGTTGTAGAAACCCCATCCCGGAGAGCCGATCAGTCCGCCGATGGAGGACAAATTGACAACATGTCCGCTGCGGCGCTGGCGAAAATGCGGCAGGAAGGCGCGGGTGACCCGAATGAGGCCGTAGATGTTGGTCTGGAACATCGGTTCGAACTCATTCTCAGACACTTCCTCGATAGCGCCGTTCACGCCATAGCCGGCGTTATTGACGAGAATGTCCACATGGCCGAAGGCGGCAATTGCTTGCTCGGCAATCGACGTGATTGCTTTCGGGTTTGTGACATCGAGCGTCAAAGTGTCGATGCGGTCTGGATATTGCCGCGCGAGACGCGACAACTTTGAGACGTCGCGGGCTGTGGCAATTACCCGCTCCCCGCGTTTCAGCACCTCTTCGGCGAGCAGATACCCAAAGCCTGTTGAAGTTCCCGTGATAAACCAGACGCGCGAGAATGTGAATTCTTCCATTCGTTTTGCTCCTTCCTCGCTCATGCAAAAATCGTGCCATACTCTCGTTCGCAAATGCCGCATTTTCACGGTGGAATCCATCCACTCTCCTCGATCAATGTCCTTTTACCGACGTTGGAGTCCGCATTTTGACACGAAATTCGGCGCAGCTTTTTGTTTTGAGTTTCGGGGATGGAGCGACAGTCTCTATCCAGACGGGCAAATAGTTCTAGATACACAAGCTGCTCTTACGTGCGTACCCGGACAACACAAACATTTTGCTGAGAGCAATTCTAAGTGGTTGCAGCCACGAACTCGTCGATCTGGCAAAGACCAATCTCTTACGGTAGCCCGGTGTCGATGAAAGGACAGTTCAAAGCCATTACTCAGAATCGATGTGATCGAGGGCCGCAGCGAAGCAGAGTTGAAGGAATTGCTTGATGCAATCCAAGGCGCGACGCTTGCCGCGTTCAAAGTGCCTGAACGGGACCGCTATCAGATTGTGCACGAGCACCCTCTGGCAGAAATGAGAATCGAGGATACGGGACTGGACATACCGCGCACCGAGCGTATCGTCATGGTGCAAGTGACGACCCGGCCGCGAAGTCGGTTGGAAAAACAGACTTTCTATGAGTTGCTTTGCCAGGAACTACTTCGGCGCTGTGGGGTCAAGGCGTCGGACGTCGTTGTCTCAATTACGCAAAATGCTGATGAAGACTGGTCTTTCGGATACGGCCGAGCCCAGTTCATTACCGGAGAACTTTGATCCTGAAGACGGCCTTAACATCGGCTGTCACGGGCAGGCGAAATGTGTATAAACTGGAGAAGGTTTTTGAAGTCAAAAAGGAAATCCGGATAAGAAGCGTTACGCTCTGCGAAGTACCCACGATCGCAGGTCTGGAGCAAACGTGAACGATGCACTGTTTCTCCACCGTATTCATTTTGCCTTCACGATCACCTTTCATTACTTATTCCCACAACTGACGATGGGCCTGGCGCCACTGATTGTCGTGCTCAAGACCCTCGCTATCCGCACCGGCAACGAAGCCTACAATGAGTCGGCCCGCTTCTGGACCAAGATCTTCGGCATCAACTTCGCGCTGGGTGTAGTCACCGGCATCCCCATGGAATTTCAGTTCGGCACCAATTGGGCTCAGTTCTCGCGCCTCACTGGCGGCGTTATCGGCCAGCCGCTAGCCATGGAGGGCACATTTTCCTTCTTCCTTGAGTCCGCGTTCCTGGGGCTCTTTCTGTACGGAGAAAAACGCCTCGGCAAATGGAGGCACTGGTGGGCTGGCTTCCTGGTGTTCCTCGGGTCCTGGCTCTCGGGATTCTTCATTATCGTGACCGACGCGTGGATGCAGCATCCCGTGGCTTACATACGTCTGCCCGACGGCGGCTTCAGTGTTTCCAGCTTCTGGGGACTGTTGACCAATCCCTGGGCTCTGATTCAGTACGCTCACAACATGAGCGGAGCCGTCGTCACGGGCGCATTCGTGATGGCGGGCGTGGGTGCCTTCTATTTGTTGCAGCCAAAGTTTGAGGAGCACGCGCGCATCTTTCTCCGGGTGGGAGTTATCGCCGGAATCGCCGCTTCCCTCTGTCAGGTGTTTCCCAGTGGCGATTTGCACGGTAAGTACATGGCTCGCCACCAGCCCGTGACCACGTCAGCCATGGAAGGGCTGTTCAAGTCGCAAACTGGCGCTCCCATTGTTATTCTTGGTCAACCAGATGAGGAACATCAGCGGATCGACAATCCCATCATCGCCAACAAGGTGTTGAGCTTTCTTATCTATGGAACGACCACGGCCGAAGTTCCTGGCTTGAATGAATTTCCCAAAGACCAGTGGCCGACCAACATCCCGCTGCTTTACTTCAGCTATCACGTGATGGTCGGACTGGGCACAATTTTCGTCGCCGTGATGGCGCTTGCTGCCTTTCTGCTGTGGCGTAGAAAGCTGTATGCAAGCCCGTGGATGCTTTGGACCATCCTGCTCTGCCTGCCGCTCCCCTATATCGCTAACACCGCCGGATGGCTTACCGCCGAGGTGGGA
>WNFT01012237.1_pt1 | contig 10882 bp, 10 predicted proteins | sample 5400191 | NCBI WGS metagenome assembly WNFT01 (sample SAMN13153359, study PRJNA577476) | soil metagenome | isolation source: 80 cm saprolite under Madrone tree | place: USA:California | collected 2016-06-14
CCCACGATAAATCGGGGACCTACTGTAGCACCCCGATTTATCGTGGGTGCGCAGAAGCTCCATGCGGTCGCTTCCGCCAGTTTGGTACCAGCGTCTGAGCCAGAGTAAGGCCACGATTTCCTCATTGCTCAAGCCGCATTGGGCAAGCTGGTCCCATTCAGCGGCGTCTGTCCCCACGTGCGTTGCCAGGGTGCGCTCTTCTTCAGCTTGGATCTGGTGATTCATGCTCACGTCCCCTTCAGGCAAGTTCCTGCTTCCCGTTGCCTCTCATCTGGACCGACTGCACAGAAGAGGACTGCCTTAGTGATCTGCTACTTGAGAGTCTACCGTGTTGGGCCAGGCTGACACATCGGCAAAGCAACGTATTGATGGTACCTATCTCGAAGCGACGGGCAACGCCTCACGGCTCGTGCCTTACCTGGCTCAACGTCAACACAGGATGGCCGCCTGCCTAGGTAACGCTGCAACATGAAGCGATTCCCTTTTCCAGGAGAGGCGAAAGAAATACGTTGCTCTACCGATGCATCGATAGGCCCAGGACGCTAGACTGTGAGCAGAGGAAAGAAAGCCATCAGGAGGTCTTTGATGCAGGAAGAAAGTCTCTGGCGCTATGCCCTGGCGCAGCAGATCGCCTCGCACTATCATGCCAACCCCAAAGTGGCAGCCGTGCTCGTCGAAGGCTCTGTCGCTCGGGACTATGCCGACCGCTCCTCCGACCTCGACCTGGCCGTCTTCTGGGCTCAACCACCAACCGCACAGGAGTGCCGGGACATCGTCAAACGCGCTGGGGGAAGAGACAGGCACCCTTGGTCCTCTCACAGAGAAGCAGCCGGTTGGGAGACGCGAAACGTTCGAGAAGGGGTCCCCATCGACGTGCGACACACGACGGTCGCAGCCACCGAAGGTATCCTGGCTGCTGTCCTGGAGCGCGCTGATCCACGCCTCGCCAAACAGCAGCATCTGGCAGCCTTGCGCTCTGCTCTGCCCCTCGTCAACCCAACGCTCATCACCCGGTGGCAGCAGCAAGCAGCGGCCTATCCGCACGAACTGGCCGTGGCGATGGTACGGAAACACCTGCGCTTTCGCCCCGCCTGGGAGCAGGAACAGTTGGCGCAGCGCCACGAGGTGCTGGTGCTCTACGACTCCTTCTGTACCGCCCAGAAGCACCTCCTGCTCGTCCTGCTGGGGCTCAACCGCCTCTACTATCCTGGCTGGCGGTGGCTGGATCGACTGATGGACGAGATGCAGGTGACGCCACCCAACCTTTCCCCGCGCCTCAAACAGCTCTTCGCCATCGTCAGCATCGACCCGAGGGCCTCGGTCTACCAGCTCCACGACCTCATTGAGGAGACCTTCCGCCTGGTAGAAACACACCTGGGTGAGGTTGACACCCAAGCCGCCCGAGAGCGGTTTCGCGGGTAGCGCCGGGCATGGGAGCACGTACCAGATGGCCTGGGGTAGTCGGCTCTCGACCACAGCAGCATCTCTTCTTCTCAACCGAGACAGGAGGTGTGAGGACGGTCTCCAGAAGAGGCTTCCCAGCCGGAAGACAAGCGGATGTACGGGGCGTCCTTCCAGGCTTCGTCTCCTCTGCGTGCGGTATCCTGATGGGAGAGGTTCCGAACATATGCTATACTGTTCTGGAACCGGTGTGTTTGGAACTATTTGGGGATGAGCATGAGCAACGAGAACCGGACTACTGCTCTTGTAGAAGGTGAGACGCTGAGCTATCAGAGAGACGGAGAGCACTATCAGCTCCGGGTGGGAACCTCCGCCTGGTATGCCTGGCTGCGGACTGCCACCATCTTCCGTGTGCGCAGTCCGTTTGGAACCTTTACCGTCCGCCGAGAGCAGGCGGGCAATCAGCGTGGGAACTGCTACTGGCGCGCCTACCGCAAGCGTGCTGGCCAGCTCCACCGTGCCTATCTGGGCACGTCGGAGGAATTGACGCTCGAACGGCTCAGAACCGTCGCCGCGACCCTGGCTGCACCGCATACGATCACTGGAGACGAGCAGGAATCTCACCAGGGTGTTCTCCAAGGGCATCCTGGTGACCAGGAGCAGTCCCGCCATTCTCCAACAGATGCCATGAGGCAGATGGCCGAAGGTGGAGCAGCCTCAGAGATCATCAAGCGGCCCGCTTCCATCCTCCCCTTGCCGCTCACCTCGCTCATTGGGCGGGAGCGGGAGATCGCCGCCGCCTGTACCCTGCTCGCCCGTCCTGAGGTGCGGTTCCTCACCCTCACTGGCACCGGAGGCGTGGGCAAGACGCGTCTGGCGCTGGCCATCGCGAGCGAGGTACAGGAGAACTTCACGGATGGCGTCTGCTTCGTCTCACTGGCTCCCATTCAGGATGCCGACCTGGTCCTTCCCACCATCGCGCAGGCCCTCGGCCTGCAGGGCAGCCGCACCCGAGCGCCACTGGAGCTGCTGCAAGCGGCGCTGCGGGAGCGCCATCTGCTGCTCGTGCTGGACAACTTCGAGCAGGTGGTGACGGCAGCGCCGAGCCTGGTGGACCTCCTCACTGGCTGTCCTCGTCTTGCGTTGCTCGTGACAAGTCGTGAGGTCCTCCATGTTCGCGGCGAACACGAATTCGCCACCCTGCCGTTGGCCCTGCCCGATCCGCAGCATCTGCCTGACCGCGAAACACTGTCGCGCTATGGAGCGGTCGCCCTGTTCCTTGAACGAGCGCGGGAGATCGACCCCGCGTTTCAGTTCACCGACGAGCATGCCCCGCTCGTCGCCGAGATCTGTCGGCGTCTCGATGGCTTGCCCCTGGCGATTGAACTGGCCGCAGCCCGTCTCAAACTGCTGTCCCTTCCAGCCCTCCTGGAGCGGCTGGAGCACCGCTTGGCCGTCTTGACAGGGGGGGCGCGCGATCTGCCCGCTCGCCAGCGCACCTTGCGCGAGACCATCGCCTGGAGCTATGAGCAACTCTCAGAGGAGGAACAGCGGCTGTTCCGTTTGCTCTCGGTCTTTGTCGGCGGTTGCACGCTGGAAGCGGTGGAGCATCTGTCGCATGCGCTTGGCGGCGAGCAGGCACAGGTACTGGATGGCGTAACCTCACTTCTGGACAAGCACCTCCTCTACCGGGCCGAACAGGACACGCACGGTCCGCGCTTTCACATGCTGGAGACGATCCGGGAGTATGGGCTGGAGGCGCTCGAGGCCGGTGGAAAGCTGGAAGCAGCGCGCCTGGCGCATGCCCAGTATTATCTGGGACAGGCAGAGGAGACAGACGCCCACATGTTCGCCCGGGAGCAGCAGCGCTGGCTCGAGCAGTTGAAGCAGGAGCATGACAACCTGCGCGCGGCTCTGCGCTGGTCAGTGGAGCGGGAGGAGGACGGGCAGCGCAGGGAAATCGCCTGGCGGTTGGCAGGAGCACTCTATGGGTTCTGGATGGTCTACGGCCATGTACGTGAGGGGCAGCAGTTTGTCGAGCGAGCACTGGTGAGAGACGAGGGGATCACAGCGTCCGTGCGGGCGAATGCACTCCTCGGCGCCGGGTGGTTAGCCTTCGTGCAAGGCGAGTATAGACGAGCAGAAGCGCTGTATCAGGAAAGCCTGGAGCTGTATCGCGAGCTCCACGATCCGCGCGGGATGGCATCAGCACTCGAACAACTGGGGGCGATTGCCTCGTGGCTCGGCGACGCTCCCCTGGCCACCACCTTGCTCGAAGAGAGCCTGGCACTGTCCAGGAGAGCAGGAGACAAGGTCCGCCTCGCGTACGCGCTCATAGCCCTTGCGCTTACGATCCTCAGACTCGCCGGCCACAGCGAATATCCACGGGTCCCCTCGCTGCTCGAGGAAAGCCTGCTGCTCTTCCGGGAGGAGCACTCTCAGGGGGGAATCGCCTGGTCACTCTATTGCCTGGGATTGTGGCACTTCCAGCAGGGAGATGCTCCCACGGCCCGCTCCTTGTTCGAGGAGAGCTTCGCGCTCTTCAGAGCCTTGGGGCAGCGGCTGTACACGGTTCATCCGCTCTATCGCTTGGGGAAGGTCGCGGCTCAGGTGGGTGACCTGCCGGCAGCCTATGCCTTCTATAAGGAGAGCCTGGCCTTGTTCCAGGAGTTGGATGACCAGCGGAGCAGCGCCACCTGTTTGGAGGGATGGGCCAGCGTGGTTGCGCGGCAAGGACAAGCCGCCTGGGCAGCACAGTTGTGGGGGGCAGCGGAGGTGCGACGCGCGGCTGGCGGCCCATCCTATCTCCTCCAGTTCTTGACTCTGCCTGGCGAGGATGCTGACGATGAGCGGATGCGCGCATGGGTACGCGCGCACCTGGGGGAGCAGGCCTTTGCCCAGGCCCTGGCCGAGGGACGGGCGATGACGCCAGAGCAAGCGTTGGCCGCAGGGCAGCACACCGTGCCCGCCAGTCACCCGAACGCTCCTGCCGGGGCGGACCGTCCCCAGGTTCCTTCCCCCAGCCTCCCCCAAGCCTATCCGAACGAGCTGACCGCACGTGAAGTGGAGGTGCTGCGGCTGGTGGCACGAGGGCTCTCCGATGCCCAGGTCGCCGAAGCCCTCGTCATCAGCCCGCGCACAGTCAATGCCCACCTGCGCTCCATCTATAGCAAACTGAACATTAACTCGCGCCATGCCGCGACGCTCTTTGCCATCAAGCAGCAGCTCATCTAGGTTTATCCTGCTTCGTCCTCTCCTCGCCTGTTCTCACTCGCTCCACCTCAACGGGAGCAACGCAGACATCCTTGCCTAGGTAACGCTCACGAGGAGGCGTTCCCCGCATCCCACCCAGATAGGCAGCACCAATACGTTGCTTTGCCGATGTGGAAGCCAGCCTGGTACGGTAGACTCTTAGAAAGAAAAGAGGAATAAGATGAAAATTGTCGTTTTTGGAGCGAATGGTTCAACAGGACAAATCTTGACAAAACAAGCACTTGCTAAGGGATATGTAGTGACGGCCGTCACCCGTCACCCGGAGACCTTCCCTCTCCGTCACGAACATTTACAGGTGATGCGTGGAGACGTGTTCGATCTCGCATCAGTTGAACAAGCAGTTGCCGGACAGGATGCCGTCCTCTCTACCCTCGGTGTCCCCTTTAGTCGCCAACCGATTACCGTCTATTCACAAGGCATGGCTCATATTGTGCAGGCCATGAACCGCTACGGCGTTCGTCGCCTCGTCTGTGTGAGTTCTTCTGTTACCGATCCTCAGACTCGCTACCATGATACTGGGGGAGGTTTCCTCTTTGAGAACATCCTCAAACCGATCGTCATTAACTCTATTGGGCGGACGACGTATGCAGATATGAGGCGGATGGAGACGCTGGTGATGAACAGTCATCTTGACTGGGTAGTTGTCCGCCCATCTGGTCTCTTTGAGACGAAAGCCATCACTGACTATCACGTGGCTGAAGCGTTCATTCGTGGAATGTACACCTCCAGGGCAGATCTGGCGGACTGCATGCTCCAACAACTCACCACTGACCAGTATCTGCACAAGGCAGTGGCGGTGGCCACGTTCTCGGCGCAGCCCAGTTTGTTGACGTTTTTTGGGAGAGAGGCGTTCAAGCGACAGCCTAACGAGTTGAAATGAGAGGAAGAATATGGCAAAGACATATCAGGCCCCGATGTTTGTACGTGTGGCAAATATTCTGACATTGACCCTGCTGCGCGCGGGCTTCAAGCTTAAAGGAGCTGGGAATTACCCCATGTACCTGCTCACAGTGCGTGGGCGCAAAAGCGGACTGCCGCGTACGGTCCCGATAGCGATTTGGGAGCGCAATGGGAAGCGCTATGTGGGCTCCGTGTATGGAATAGTGGATTGGGTGCGCAATCTGCGAGCAGCGGGAGAGGCCATCCTCACGCGTGGGCGTCGTGCTGAAACGATCAACGTTAGAGAACTGCCTCAAAGCGAGGCGGCCCTCGTGTTGCGAGAAGATATCAAGGGCGGCAACCCCTTCGCTCGCAACTATGGCGTCACCGCAGACTCTTCCCTGGAGGAGTTTGAGCGTGCGGTGCTCACCCATCCGGTGTTTGTGTTGGAAAGGAAATAGCGCAGGCGGCGACTTCCTGATTGAGGCAGCGCATCTGGTGGTCGGCTTCGGTGCCCTCACGTTCATCGTGAGAATGAAGCGCTCGTGGTCGTGGCTGCATTTGCGCCAAAAGACGCTTCAGGAGAGCAGGTTCAGCACATCAGACAAGCGGCTTGGCGTCCGCTGGAACCAGTGACGAGCGGCGCTTTTGTCAATTACTTGAGCGATGCAAGCGAAGCCAGCGTCGTTGCCGCCTATCCGAGCGCCACCTACGCTCGTCTGGCAAGCATCAAGGCGAGCTATGACCCCGACAACGTCTTCAACCACAACCAGAACATCAAGCCGGCGTGCCCCACTGGGGGGATGCGCGTGATTGATGCGAGGGTGGAGGCTGAGGGAATACGCAAGCGTGTTTTTCGATGATGAATGAGAAAGGAAGAAAGAACGATGTCAACGATACCTGTTAGAGGAGACACGATGAGGAAAATGAAAGTGATCGGCTATTGGACGACCACCGCAGCCGTCGCGGGCGTGCTTCTGGTAGATGGTGTGGGGGGCCTGCTCCATGGGAGAGTGATGCTGGTCGGCAAGCCCCTCGACGAGGTCATGGAACGCTTAGGCTACCCCGCGTACTTGCTCAAGATCCTCGGAATGTGGAAGCCGCTTGGGGCCATAGCCTTGCTTGTGCCGCGTTTTCCTCGGCTCAAGGAATGGGCGTATGCCGGCACCTTCATCAATATGACAGGCGCGGCTGCATCGAGTGTGGCGTGCGACGATGACGTGGGCAATATCATCGGGGCCCTCATCTTTGCCATTCTCACGGTCGCTTCGTGGGCGCTTCGACCGCAAAGCCGTACCCTCGGATCAGGAAACCAAGATTTTTGATATTGCCTGCTTGCTTACCTATGTAACTGGACAATTTTTTAACAATCGGCCCATTTCATTCTGTGATTTACGTGCGACCCGTTCAGCCTAAACTCGACACCGAGGAGACGGCTGGCAAGGTTCGCAAGGACTTTGACAACTGATGATCTGACGGAAAGCGCGAGAAGCCGAAGTGAGCAGCGGATGAACACGTTTGAATGTGTTGAGCACGGCGCGCGGAAGGCGAGACCATTTGTAAATTTGGGAATGAAATGGTTGGAACTTTGATACTTGTGTGGGTGGCCAATTCCCTTGTTGAGGCAAGAGCCGCCCACGTAATGGTACTGGTGCGCGCCCATTTCATTCCCAAATTGACACACTGTCCTAAAGAAACGCGCATCGTGCATACTGAAGGAAGAAAACACTATGGATATCTGGATGTTGATAGCAAAAGCATTGGTGAGTCTGGTGGCGATTGCAACGGCGCTGGGAGGTGCATTAGCAGATCTGGTGATTCCCGCCACTGCGAAGCAGCATATGCACAATCCGCACTGGCCGCCACATGCCAAGTTTCATAACGGTCAAACGATCTCACTGGGAGTCTTCTTGGGACTGCTCACGCTGTGGCTCCTATGGTACCTTGGTGGTGATCAACGGGTCCAGTTTCATCTAGGGGTCATCGTCGCAGCACTCTACTGGCTTTCTATGCTTGGGGCAAGCGTGCTTCCGGGAACACGATGGGTTGACCCAGAATTTGCAAAGGAAACACGAGCCATTCTAGGAATGCCGCCACAAATGTTCCTCATGTTTGTGCTTCTCACATCCTTGATCATCAGTGAGATCCTCCACATGTTCTAAGCTGGTAGTGGTGAGCCTTTGCCAGAATCTCAGGCGGAAAATTCAGAAAATCCGTAGCTGTGATCAGCACCTGTTCATGCCGGAGTATCTGTTGCAACAGGTACTCGCGTCGCAAATGATCGAGCTCGCTGAACACATCGTCAAGTAACAAGACCGGTTCCTCGCCAGTGCTCACACGCATATAGGCCAATTCCGCGAGTTTCGCCGAGAGCGCCACCGTCCGCTGCTGACCGCGTGAGCCGTAGGTGAGCATACTCACGCCATCGACCAGGAACTCCACATCGTCGCGGTGTGGTCCAAGTAGACAAACTCCTTGCAGAATCTCTTTGCGTCGTGCTCCATGTAACTGCTCCAGGTAGCGCTGTGAGGCTTCTCGTAGATCCCAGGCAGGGTCAATATTGAACGATGGGCGATACACAATCTGGAGATGTTCGCGCCCACCGCTGATGATGTCCTGGAACGTGCGCGCCTGCTCATTCAGTGCGGCTAGCATGTGTTGCCGTTCAAAGATAATCACAGTGGCCTGTATCACTAATTGGTCGTCTAGAAACTCCAGCATCGACGGGTCTTCTTGATTTTCGCGAATACGTTTGAGCAGCGCCGCACGCTGCGTAATCACCTTGCGATACTTCTGCCATGCCTGGTAATAGCGTGGCTGCGTCTGGCAGAGGCTGCGGTCAAGGAAACGTCGTCGCTCTTCGGGCGAACCGTCGATCAGGTGCAGGTCACTGGGGGCAAACAAGACGACTTTCATCTGCCCTACCAGCTCCGTGGCTTTCTTCGGCACGCCATTGACCTTGATCCGCTTGCGTTGCGCACTGGCCGGCATCTCAATTGCCCGGTAGACATGGTTCGTACCCTGTGGGAATGGGGGAGTGGGATCGAAGACGACAATCTCAATCTGCACATCTTCTTCGCGACGTCCAATGCTGGCAGTGATGCGTGCCAGGTGATCCGGTGCCTGCCAACGCACCACCTCGCGGTCGGCCCCGGCATGAAACGAGTTGCTCGTGGCCAGCATCGCTATTGCCTCGAGCAGGTTCGTTTTGCCCTGGGCATTCTCGCCGGAGAAGAGAAAAAGCCCCGGACCCAGCGAGAGATCGAGCTGTGTGTAGTTGCGAAAGTCATTGAGAGCGAGGTGTGCGAGATACATCCAAATGTCCGTAGGGCGGGATGGGGCACGAGGTCCCATGTCCCGCCATGGCTAGCGATTGATGTGCATGGGCATGATAACGTACGTGTAATCGGTGGAACCAACGGGTCGAATGATACCGGGCCTGGTGGCGGATGTGACCTCAAGAAGCACCTCGGGGGTATCGATCACTGTAAGGACGTCGGCAAGATACTTCACATTGAAGATGATCTGCAGTTCGGGTCCGTCCACGGCTGCATTAACCGTGCCAACGTTGTCGCCCAGGTCCTCAGCGGTGGCCTCAATGGTCACCGCCCCTGGCTCCAAACCATCATTGTTGCCTGCGCTAATTTTCAGACGGATAATGTTGGAGTTATCACGAGCAAACAGCATCGCCGATTTGACAACGCCTGCGAATTCTTTTGTCTCGACGCGAGCCTGTGTGGTGTGCTCTTTGGGAATGATCTGGCGATAATTGGGGAATGTTCCCTCGATCAGGCGTGACACGAGATCAATCTGCTCAGTATGGAACAGGACCTGGCTGCGATTGGGAGTCACGATCATCTGTACAGGCCCCTCGGCAGGCAGGATACGTCCCAGTTCAGTTAGAGTGCGTGCCGGGATGAGAATGTCGCCACGCGAGTGACCATCGCCAGGCAGAGGTGCGACACGGACGGCCAGCCGGAAGGCATCTGCAGCAGCAAACGTCATTTTTTCTTCGCTGACCTGGACCAGCACTGCGGTAAAGACCGGGCGTGAGTCATCATCGGCGGCGGCAAAAGCGACCTCGGCGATCATCTCTTTGAGCAATGCCGCGTCCAGCAACACCGGCGGCTCCCCGCCTTCGGCGCTGGGGATCAGCGGGAACTCGGAGGCATCCATGCCCTTGATGTTCGCGCTCCTGCCCGCGACCTTAATGTTGAGCGTGTGAGATTCTTCGGGGACGCTGATGTCAATCGAGGTCGGTGGTAGACTGCTGACGAAGTCGGTGAGTAGTTTGGCCGGGATGGTTGTTGCTCCTTCTTCCTGGATCTGTGCATCTATCCAACAGTTAATGCCGATCTCCAGGTTGGTGGCCGACAGTTTCAAACGATCATGTTCAGTCGCCAGTAAAATATTAGCGAGAATAGGCAGTGTGCTGCGGCTCGAGACGGCATGGCTGACGATGGCGAGGCCACGACTCAAGTCTTGCTGTTTGCATGTAATCTTCACAGGTCTTCCTCCAGAACGCATCCTACAAAAGTTCCTGCTTAGTATACCGTATTCGGGGTTGATTGTAAACAAGGTCTAGAGCGGCTTCATAGGCCGCTTGTCGCTTCAACTGATAGTATTTTTCGGTTTTATTCTGTCTACGCTGTTTTTCCTACTCCTGGCTTTGGTGTCAGCATTTTGTCCGTTGATGTGGTAGCTGGTGCCAAGGGACAGATGAGGTAGCGCTTGTTCGCTGGTGTTCGTGGATGCTTTCCCTGTGCTCAAAAAGTCGTTTTGTTGTTCGTTGCGTCTCGTTGTTTTCGCTGTGATTTGTCGGCTTTGCAGTAGGATTGCAGTAGTGCCAATTTTTTGTCGCGTTTTCTGTTGATCGGCTAGATATTGGTAGTCACTCGCGATAGAGGTGATAAAGATGTGTCGAATGGCACGATCCCCCTTCCAGAGCAGCCTCTTGAGATCGCTGCCCGTATACTTTAAGATGGCTCTACAGGCGCATCACCTCTATCGAGAGTGACTACCAAAGTCTTATAATGCCCCGTGAAATAACCATCCTTCGATCCTACTCTTATTCTGGGATTATTAAGCTCTTTTAGGGGACTCAGATCGCTCACCTGCTCACAGCCGCTCAAGTCGAGCCAGGTCAAGCTCGTCAGGTTCGCCAGGGGGCTCAGATCGCTCACCTGCTTACAGCCGCCCAAGTTGAGCCAGGTCAAGCTCGTCAGGTTCGCCAGGGGACTCAGATCGCTCACCTGCTCACAGCCGTTCAAGTAGAGCTCAGTCAAGCCCGTCAGGTTCGCCAGGGGGCTCAGATCGCTCACCTGCTCAC
>WNFT01006254.1_pt1 | contig 10881 bp, 11 predicted proteins | sample 5400191 | NCBI WGS metagenome assembly WNFT01 (sample SAMN13153359, study PRJNA577476) | soil metagenome | isolation source: 80 cm saprolite under Madrone tree | place: USA:California | collected 2016-06-14
CGCGGCGCCCGTCGATCTCATCGCGCTCGAGGGCGTGATCAGTCCGGTGACGCTGCGTCTGGTCGAGACCGCACTCGCGCGCGCCCGCTCCGACGGCGCCCAGGCGCTGATCCTGCAACTCGACACGCCCGGCGGTCTCGAGCGATCCATGCGGGCCATCGTCCAGCGCATGCTGAACGCCGAGGTCCCGGTGATCGTGTACGTCGCGCCGACTGGAGCGCGCGCGGCCTCGGCGGGCGTCTTCTTGACGATGGCCGCCCACGTGGCCGCCATGGCGCCGGCCACCAACATCGGGGCCGCGCACCCGGTGGCCCTCGGCGGCGGAAGCGCTGACAAGGAGAGCCTCAAGAAGATCGAGAACGACGCGGCCGCGTTCATCCGGACCATCGCGATCGAGCGGGGACGCAACGCCGACTGGGCCGAGAAGGCGGTCCGCCAGTCCGTGTCGATCACCGAGCGCGAGGCCCTTCGGCTGAAGGTCGTGGACCTGGTGGCCGAGTCGGTGCCCGATCTGCTCGCCAAGATCGACGGCCAGACCGTCAAGACCGCGCGCGGCCCCGCCACGCTCGCCACGCGCGACGCCGTCGTGAGGCCGATCGAGATCGGATTCCGCGACCGGTTCCTCAACGTGATCACCGATCCGAACGTCGCCTACGTCCTGATGATGCTCGGCATGCTCGGGCTCTTCTTCGAGCTGTCGAACCCCGGGGTGATTCTGCCCGGCGTCATCGGCGGGATCTCGCTGATCCTGGCCTTCTTCGCGTTTCAGAGCCTGCCCATCAACTACGCCGGTCTGCTGCTGATCCTGTTCGGCATCGTGCTCCTGGTCGCCGAGATCAAGATCGTGAGCCACGGCGTGCTCGCGCTCGGGGGCATCGTGGCCATGGCGCTCGGCTCGCTGATGCTGTTCGACGCCCCCGACGTCGGCTTTCGGCTGTCCTGGTGGGTCATCGCGCCGACGGTGGGCGCGACGGCGGGGTTGTTCCTGTTCGTGGTGACCGTGGGCGCCCGTGCGCTCGGTCGGCCGCCCATGCTGGGCGCGTCGGGAATGATCGGCCAGACGGCCATCGCGCGGGGGCCGCTCGATCGCGAAGGACAGGTGAGCGTGCAGGGCGAAATTTGGCGCGCGGTCACCGAGGGAGAGCCGATCCCCGACGGCGCCCCGGTCCGCGTGATCGGCGTCGAAGGGTTGACGCTCAAGGTGGTGAAGGCCGGGGAAGGGGGAGGGACGCCATGATCTCCGTGGACTCGCTGCTGATGCTGGTCGTCCTCGTGGCCGTGATCTTCTTCATCGGCTCGTTCGCGCGCATCCTGCGCGAGTACGAGCGCGGGGTGATCTTCCGGCTGGGACGCAGCAGCCGGGCCATCCTCAATCCGGGAGGGCAGGGCAACGGGCCGGGCCTCGTGCTTCTGGTGCCGCTCATCGACAAGCTCGTGAAGGTGAGCATGCAGACCGTCGCCCTCGACGTCCCGCCGCAGGACGTGATCACCCGCGACAACGTGTCCCTCAAGGTCAGCGCGGTGATCTACTTCCGGGTCATCGATCCCGAGAGGGCCGTCATCGCGGTGCAGGACTATCTCTACGCGACTTCGCAGATCGCCCAGACCACCCTGCGCAGCGTGCTGGGTCAAGTCGAGCTGGACGATCTCCTCTCGGCGCGGGACAAGATCAACCAGCAGCTCCAGCGGATCATCGACGAGCACACCGAGCCGTGGGGCATCAAGGTCGCCAACGTGGAGGTCAAGCAGATCGACCTGCCCCAGGACATGCAGCGCGCGATGGCCAAGCAGGCGGAGGCCGAGCGCGAGCGGCGCGCCAAGGTGATCAACGCCGACGGCGAATTCCAGGCCGCGGCCAAGCTTTCGGAAGCCGCCGAGGTGCTCACGCGCTACCCCGTGGCCGTGCAGCTCCGTTATCTTCAGACCATGCGCGAGATCGCCTCGGAGCGGAACACCACCACGTTCTTTCCGCTGCCGATGGATCTGCTGGGACCGATCCTCAACGCCACGCAGTCGCCCCGGAGCGCGCCGCCCCCGGCGTCGTGAGGTACACTGTCTCGGTTACCGCCACGGGGGGTTAGCTCAGTTGGGAGAGCGCGGCGTTCGCAACGCCGAGGTCGAGGGTTCGAATCCCTTACCCTCCACCAATAAATCTTTGTTTGTAGTATTGTTAGAATTATAGGTGTCTATTACAGCCCTGGGAACGTGACTCTGCTTTGGTCACGCCACGCTGACGGGTTACAGATGCTCAGCGCCCAAGCTGTCCCACGTAATATCCCAAGCGATTTTCTGCATCCCCGGGTTTGTGAAAGCCTCGCGCCATCAACGTCTTGATCCTCTCCTGCGCGGCTGGTCGTCCCATCGAAGCAAGGCACGCGTCCCACCCGGCTGCAATTTCGACGTCAGGCGGCAAACTAGCAGCGTTGACAAGGCGCTTAGTATCAATGATTGCCCGTTTGTCGAACGAGGCGATCCGGGTCGCAAGCGCATCGACAAACCCGTCAAGCTCAGCATCCGGCAACGACCGATTCACATACCCGTAGAGCTCGGCCAGGTCGCCGTGGATGTCGTCCGCGCCTAAAAGCACTTCCAGGGCGCGTCCTCTTCCCATGAGGCGCGGCAGTCGCGCCATGGGTCCGCCGCCAGGTACCAGACCAACACCGACTTCCCACTGCGACAAGATCGCTTTTTCGCGACTCGCAAAGCGCATGTCGCTGGCAAGTGCAAGCTCACTTCCAACACCAGTCGCCCGCCCCCGAATTAGCGCGATCGACACAACAGGTGCACGACTCAGGCGCACCAGCATGTCAGGAAGTGGATGGAGCCCTGTAGGTCCCGGATATAGACGTGTGGAATCTTCGAGTCTTGCGAGGAAGTCGTAGTGAGTCAGAAAGAAACCTTCAACGGCACTGTCAAAAACCACCACTTTAACCCGCTCGTCAGTTTCGAGTGCCGCGATGACCTCGTTCAATTGCGGAACGGTTTCCGGACCGAAGATGTTAAGCGGCGGATGGTCAAACGTGACTCGCCAATAAGTGGGTGAGTGCCGTGCGAGACGTATCTCCCTGGTATTGGTTGCCGCGTAATTCTGATCTTTCATGTTTTTTGTCTCCTCAACGTTGCGTTCCTGTGTGATTCCGCCTTGCGCTTGTTTCCTTCGGGCGCTTTCGTCACGCGGCTTTGTGGGGTGGGCCCACGTAAGGGAACTCGGGTAGCAGATCGCCGTGAGGCCCTACTTTGTCCTCCGTCACCCTTGCATTTGTGAGGATGCGCATGAAAAAATCGAACGCATCATCGGTGAGTGCTCGGCCGTTATCGGGAAAAGACGCTGGGCGCGTCGGGTCGTAAAACAGAACATCTGGAAGCAGTGTCCCCGCCACTCGCCTCGCCTCAGCGGGCGGATATCCACCCGTATGCTCCAGAGCGTGCGCGAAGGCAGCAAGGAACCGCCCATCGTCCGCCGGTTCACCCGCGAGGTACGCCTCTCTGTCTTCGACGAGCAAGACAGCTTGCGCAGGCCGCGCTCCGCGCTCCGCTTGGATCCAGCCGCCGCCGTCACGTGGCGCAAGCGTGCGTGCCCACAAGCGAAGCTCTTTTGCCCCCAGAGCAGAGTTGGGTACTTCAAGAGCGATGCTGCACACATCTTTGTCAGCGAAGAAATCGCGGCCCGTGAACTTGAGGTTGTTCTTCGCGCCTTCCACGTCGCAGAAGAAGGGGTCGCTACGCCAACCGGCGAAGAAGCGGTAATCGCCTGCCTCTGTCACCCTCGCCTTGCGCCCTGTTGAAACGCGTGCGCGCTCAACGATAACCTGCCCGCCATCACCGGTACCGGCGGCTTGCGGGCCGTCAATGCGGCGCAGAGTCGCGGTTTGTTCGCCGCCCGCGAAAGGTGAGAACCGAGCGCGGTACGCGATATCCGCAATGGCATCACCATCCGTGTCAATCTTCAGCTCGTACATCGCTTCGGACGCGAAAGGCTCGTCCGTAGTAGGGCCGGGAGGGTTCTCGGCGGCAGATGGGTGCACGTTCATAATCAGAATCGATCTCCGAGCGTCTCCCGGTTTGGGAAAGGCATATAGATCAGTGAAGTCCAGGCGGGCGTCCCCATGGGGAAAGCCGAAGTCAGGGCCAGAATAATGATGCGACATGGATAGTCCTTCTCCTTTGACCGGATACGGCCGCTCTATAGAGCAGCCACGGTCGGGTTACTGGGTTTCGGATCTGATGGGAGCACAGCGCTGCCGTCCTCAAGCGTTAGTCCAGCGCTCATCTGTCCCCTTTAGAGGCTCAAGTCACTCAATCCTGGGTGGCCGTCGGGACGGCGCCCGAGTGGCCAGTGATATTTGCGATCTGATTCCAAAATCGGACGGTCGTTGATGGACGCGTGCCGTACGGCCATGAGCCCGTCGTTATTAAATTCCCAGTTCTCATTGCCGTAGGAGCGATACCAGTGACCCGAGTCATCGCGCCACTCGTAAGCGAAGCGTACGGCGACGCGATTCCCGGTGAATGCCCACAGCTCCTTGATAAGCCTGTAGTCCAACTCTCTGGCCCACTTGCGAGTGAGGAAAGCAATGATGTCGTGTCGTCCGTTGACGAACTCTGAGCGATTCCTCCATCGTGAATCCATCGCGTATGCCAGCGCTACCTTCGCGGGGTCGCGAGTGTTCCAGCCGTCCTCGGCCAGGCGGACTTTTTGAATCGCGCTCTCGTGCGTAAACGGAGGAAGAGGGGGGCGGCTTGCCATTGTTTGAGTTGCCATGAAAGCGTCTCCTTGAGCCGGCTTCTCCCAGACCTACGAGCGCTTCGCCTCGAACGGCCGTCCACGCGTGTGACCTGTAGCGCCTCGGACTTTCACATTGATCTCCTGGACCAGTGGGCGAAACGCGCGCTTGTCGTTGACCGCCAGCGACGGATGGGTGGTGACGCCGTCGACGACATCTAGCGCTCCGCGTTCCTTGAGTTCGCTGACGTTGGCGGTATCGAGAAAGATCGTCATACGGAGACCTCCTGCGGCGCCTCAATGTCAAAGGACGTCCGCGAAGGTATCGCGCGGGGGATCTGGACGCGCTGGGTCCGACCTGGCTCCATCCGACTACCAGCGGCCAAAATGAGAGCCTCCATCGACGTAGAGAATGTCGCCAGTGACTGTCGCGGCGTCGGTCAGATACATCACGGCGTCCGTGATGTCCTTGACTGTCGAAGGGCGACCCATCGGGGACAGACTTTCCATGACTTCCTTGGGTTTGTCCCGCTGAAGCGGCGTATAAACAACGCCCGGCGCGACGGCGTTGACGCGGATGCCATCCTTCGCGTACTCCATCGCAAGATGCTGGGTGATCGTTGCAAGACCGCCTTTCGTGATCATTGGGACTGCGGCCTTTACGCCGCGGATCGGGTTGCGCGCCAGAGAGGCCGTGATCGTGACGACGCTGCCGCCTCTCTTCTGCGCGAGCATCTGTTTTATGGTGAGTTGGGTGAGGTACAGAAAGCCCTCAAGGTTCGTCGATACAAGCGCTTTGAAATCCTCGACGGTGTAGTCCGTGAACGGCTTGGTGAAGAAGATGCCGGCGTTATTGACCAGTACGTCAACGACCTTGAAGCGAGCTATCGTTGTCTCGATGATCTTGGCGGCGGTTGCCGGCTCGCCGATGTGACCGTCCACCAGAGCGACCTGGTCGGAAGCCGCAACCTCGGTGGATTGGGTCACTGTTCTGGAATTGGCGACGACGTTGAAGCCCCGTTCGACGAACGCCTTTACGATCCCCGCGCCGATCCCCTGCGAAGCTCCGGTCACGATGGCTGTCATCGGTAGACCGCTCATTGCGACGCCGTCCTCACGAGCGCGGCGACCCTGTCCATGGCGCTTCTCCTTGCGCCGCGATCAATAGCGGTTATGCCGGCTTGTCGAGCGGTGCTCCGAAGATTGCACGCTGGTACTCGGCAAGAAGCGCCGGCTCGTCGATCGAGCCATGATGATGAAGCTGGCGCCAGACGCCGGTCGTCTTGACGAATATGCGTGTCGTCCGTATGCGAAGCGCCAGGCTCGCAGTCGGCGTCGTGCACACGCCCTTCTCGCGGCCAACGAAGACGTGGCAATCGCTGCCGCCGCAACTGGTGAAGTCGTGGAAGGCGACGTGAACCGTCGCCTGCCCGCTGAACAGCTTCGAGTATCCCTCGCGAATCGCCGGCCAACCGCGCCGTATGCCGCCGATCGGATTGTCCATGCTCGGCGCATCGCCGTCCGCCCAATTCGCGGCCAGCGCATCGAGATCTCCGGCGTTGAAAGCGCGGTAGAACTCGATGAGCGCGTCCAGCGGGCTCCCGTCTTTCGCCCGCGTTTCCGTTCCGGTGATTTCGCTGATCGTTCCGTCGTGCATCATCTACCGCGCCGCCAGCGCAAGCGCTGACTGAAGTGGCAGCTTTCGCAGCCGTTTTCCTGTGGCTGCGTAAATCGCATTGCTCAGCGCGGCGGCCGTAACCGCTGTACCCGGTTCGCCGATCCCGCCAGGCGCTTCGCCGTTCCGCACCAGGTGCACTTCGATCTGCGGGGCCTCGTTCATCCGCAACACGCGGTAGTTGTGAAAGTTCGACTGCTCGACCCGGCCGTTTTTGAGCGTCACTTCGCCCCACAGAGCGCCACTGATGCCGTACACCACGCCGCTCTCGATCTGCGCCTTGACGATGTCGGGGTTGACGATGCGGCCGCAGTCCACCGCGCACACGATCCGGTGCACTCGTACGTCGCCCGAGGCATTCACTTCCACTTCGGCCACCTGCGCCAAGTAGGTGCTCCAGTCGCTGTAGAGAAGGGCAACGCCGCGCCCGCGGCCACTGGGCAATGGCTTGCCCCATCGGCCTTCTCTCGCCGCGAGGTCCAGCACGGCCACGGCGCGCGGTGACTTGCCCAGCAGCGTGCGGCGGAACGCCACCGGATCCTGCTTCGAGGCGGCGGCGAGCTCGTCGATGAAGCTCTCGACGACGAAGTTGTTATGGGTGACTCCCACCCCGCGCCAGAAGCCGGTGTTGAGCACGGGCTCCTCGTGGCGCACGTGCTCCACCTGGATCGCCGGGATGTCGTAGAGGAGCTGGACGGCGCCGTTCACGGCGTCGATGTCTTTGCCATCCTTGAACGCCTGTGGCAGATAGCGCGCAATGATCGCGGGGCCTACGATCCGATGGGTCCACGCGACCGGCGTGCCGCGCGCATCGAGTCCGGCCGTCATTCGGTCGTAGTAGTACGATCGATAGACGTCGTGCTGGACGTCCTCCTCGCGCGTCCACACGACCTTGACCGGAGCATTCACCTCCTTGGCGATGCGCACCGCTTGGGTCACATAGTCGACTTCGAGCCGGCGTCCGAAACCGCCGCCCAGGAGATGGTTGTGGAGGACGACCTTCTCCAAGGGGAATCCCGTGACCTCGGCCGCTGCCGCGCGCGCGCGGCTCAGCGCCTGCGAGCCGGTCCACACTTCACAGCTGTTCTTCCGCACGTGGACCGTGCAGTTCATCGGCTCCATCGTGACGTGCGCCAGGAACGGTGCCTCGTAGACCGCCTCGACCTTTTTCGCCGCGCCGGCGAGCGCGCTCTCTGGGTCGCCGTCTTTCCGCGCCGTCACCCCCGGGCTCTCCGACGCCTTCGCGAGCCCCTGCACGATATCGGGGGTACTCAGCTTCGCATTCGGCCCGTCATCCCAGCGAATGTCGAGTGCGGCCAGCCCTTGCTTGGCCGCCCACATGTGGTCCGCTACCACGGCGACCCCATCATCAAGCCGCACGATCTGCCGCACGCCTGGCACCGCCTTCGCCTTCTGCTCGTCGAGGCGGGCCACCTTGCCGCCCAGGACCGGGCTCGCGGCCACCGTCGCGATCAGCATGCCGGGCAGTCGCACGTCGATCCCGAACTGCGCAGTGCCGTTTACCTTGCCCGGCGTATCGAGCCGCTTGGCCGGCGTGCCGATCAGCGTGAAGTCCTTCGGGTCTTTGAGCGTGACCTTGTCGGGCACCTGCAGCGCCGCTGCTCGGGCGGCCAGCACGCCGTAGGTGAGGGAACGGCGGGTTGGCGTGTGGGTCACCACGCCCTTGTGCGCCCGGCACGAAGCTGGGTCGACATTCCAGGACGCCGCGGCTGCGGCGACTAGCATCGCGCGCGCGGTCGCCCCGGCGCGGCGCAGCGGCTCGTAGAACGCGCGCACGGACGACGAGGCCCCCGTCATCTGCTCGCCGAAGAATTGGTTCCCGTACAGCTTGTCGTCGGGCGGAGCATGCTCGAGTCGGATCTGGCCCGGTGCGACCTCGAGCTCTTCCGCCAGCAGCATGGACAGCGCCGTATACACGCCTTGACCCATTTCGACCTGCGGCATGACAAGCGTGACGCTGCCATCGGGCGGGATGCGAATGAAGGCGTTGGGCGCAAAGCTCGCTGCAGTCGTGCCGGCAGTCGCCACGGCCGTGGCTGTGGATGCCGAGCGCTGCGCCCCTTCGGCCCGGTAGCCGAGCAGCAAACCTCCACCAGCCGCTGCCACGACCGTCACGAACTCTCGCCGAGACACCGTGGTCATCACCGGACCCCCCTCCCGCTGATCGAAGCCCCGCTGGCTGCCCGCTTGATGGCAGCGCGGACTCGTCCGTAAGTACCACAGCGGCAGATGTTGCCCGCCATCGCGGCGTCGATGTCGGCATCGGTGGGGCGCGCGTTTCTCGCCAGCAGGGCGGAGGCCGACATGATCTGGCCTGATTGGCAGTAGCCGCATTGAGGCACGTCCAACGCGATCCACGCCGCCTGCACTTTCTTGCCGACAGGCGTGGCGCCGATCGCCTCGATGGTGGTGATCGCCTTGCCGGCAGCGGCGCTCACCGGCGTCACGCAAGAGCGGATCGCCTGTCCATCGAGCTGCACCGTGCACGCGCCACAGAGCGACATCCCGCAGCCAAACTTCGTCCCCGTCATGCCGAGCACATCCCGCAGCACCCACAGCACCGGCATGTCTGACGGCACGTCGATCTGACGCCTCTCGCCGTTGATCATGAGGTCCATTGATGCGTCCCCCTTTGCGCTGGAATCGTTTCGACCTTGAGACGCAACGATCGCGGCCGCAGTTGCGCTGCCTTCCAAGGTCCCAATGGCGGACGCCGTCGCCGGAAGGCGCGACGAGTACAGCGACGGCTTACTCCCTAGGCTTGAGCAACTCCTGCAGCTGTCGGAGCGCTTCGACGTCCTCGTGGCTCGGTGGCGGATTGTTACACCGGGGATCGGTCCGCTGCAGTGCGCCGATCATCGCGCGGGTGACAGGGATGGGCGCACAGCCGTGGTCGCTCTCGCACACCAGATCCCACTGGGGACGGGCCGCGATGTGACAAGCGAAGCAATTGCCGCCGAATCGATTGACCACGTCGGCAAAGCCTCGCTTGCGGATCTGCGTGCCGTCCTTGGAGACGTCGAGCTCGAAGAACTCCCAGTCGTGGGTCGCCGCATTGAAGCCCTTGTCCTGTTTCACCATGGCCTCCCCGGGCATCAGCTGGATGACCGAGCCGGGTGGGTAGACCGCGCCCGTCGGGGAGTTCGCGGCCGCCACCGTCGCGGCCACATCGCCCCGCAGGTTGTCCACGTAGAACTGGCGCACGGGAGTCATCGACGTGATGCAGCGGAACGACGTGGCGTCGACGATGTTGGCGTCGACAGCCTCTCCGAGCCCGGTCGAAAACAGAACGGCGCCGCCGATGGCCAGTGTCGTTGCGGTCACGAGCGTGGCAAGCCTCGCCAAGTGAAGCTGTACGCTTGCAGAACGTAGCATTCCGAGTCCAGTGGCGAGGCCTCTCATGGCGCCAGCGGCAACGGAGCGGCGGCAATCCGTCACGGGTTCGAGTTAGACCAGCGTGATCGTGACGTCGACATTGCCGCGCGTGGCGCGCGAATAGGTGCACACCTGATCCGCGCCGTCCACCAAGGTCTGTGCGGTTTCGCGATCGATGCCAGGCAGGCTGACCTTGAGCCTCGCGGCGAGGCCATAGGTGCCGTCCGTGGTGCCGATGTCCACCTCGGCGTCGATGGTCGCGTCGGGTGGAAGTCGCAGCTTCTGCCTGCCGGCCACGAGCCTGATCGAGCTCAGGAAGCACGCGGACCAACTGGCGGCGAACAGCTGCTCCGGGTTGGTGCCGCTTCCCGGGGTGCCGGGCGACGAAAGCTTGACCGCCAGGCGGCCGTCGTCACTATGGGAGGCGCCGTCGCGGCCACCCGTGGTCTGGGTCTTCGCGGTGTAGAGCACTTTGTCGAGGGGCATGGTTGGCTCCTTTCTACGCTGCCCTTAGGAGGGACGGCCGACGGGCAGCGATGCGCCAGCCCGAGAATTTCGAGACATAGCCCTCAATACCCGTCGACTTCGACGACAGCCTTGGCGAAGGCTTGCGGGGCTTCTTGAGGCAAGTTGTGCCCGATGCCGCCTTTTATGTTGCGGTGCGTATACTTGCCGGCGAACTTCTTAGCATAGGCACTGGGATCCGGGTGTGGCGCACCATTGGCATCACCTTCCAGGGTAATCGTGGGCACGGTGATGACCGGACCTTTCGCAAGCCGCTCCTCCAGTTCGTCATACTTCGGTTCGCCTTCAGCCAGGCCGAGCCGCCAGCGATAGTTGTGGATGACGATGCTGACATGATCCGGGTTCTCGAAGGACGCCGCGCTCCGATCGAACGTCGCGTCATCGAAGTTCCAGCGCGGCGAAGCGAGCCGCCAGATGAGCTTCGCAAAATCGCGACGATATGCCTCGTAGCCGGCGCGGCCGCGTTCCGTGGCGAAATAGAACTGGTACCACCATTCGAGCTCGGCTTTCGGTCGCAACGGCATCTTGTTGGCGTCTCGGCTGCCGATCAGGTAACCGCTCA
>WNFT01007160.1_pt1 | contig 10876 bp, 9 predicted proteins | sample 5400191 | NCBI WGS metagenome assembly WNFT01 (sample SAMN13153359, study PRJNA577476) | soil metagenome | isolation source: 80 cm saprolite under Madrone tree | place: USA:California | collected 2016-06-14
CGGCATGCGGAAAGCAATTGTGGAACTAGTGCCGTTCCAACTTGATCCGGCGAGAGGTTCGGCCCAAAGAGCCTGCGATTGGCTGTGGGGTGGCCTAGTAGAGAATTTGGTGCAAATAGTTGGAACGGCACTAGGTGCAAATAAAAGCCAAAGCGGCGAAGCCAGAATCGGCATGAGAATTGCAGCCCAGCGCGTGTGGATCGCGGGGCGGAATCTCACGTGTTTGACGAATCTCAAGGATGGCGCCCCTCTCCCACTGAGTCTTCGTCCATGGACGCGAGCTGTCCCAGCGCATCGGCGCTGCGGGAACGAATATAACGATTCGAATCGTTGCGCATGCGGTCGCGCAAAATGCTCACAGCACGATTATCCAGCGAGACACTGGGGAATTCGTGGCTTCTCATTCGCTCAAGAACCGTATTCAAAGCCTGAATGCGCACGCCGGAATTATCGTCATCCGAGAGGGCCTCAAGAATGGCGCTCTGCACGTCCGGCGCTGAACCGACGCCGCGAAGAGCTTCAATGGCCCTCAAGCGCACGGCCGGATTCGGATCATGGCGGAGAGCTTCGCTCATCGCTTCCCGCACTTGTGGATCATCGGCCTTAAGCCGCAGCGCGTCGATGGAATCGAGCCGCACGCCGTCATCAAATTGCCCGCTGTGTCCGATCACGTAGGTCAGCACACGCCGAATCTCGGCGTCATCGGGCGTTCCTTGGAGGATGCGCGGCTGCGGCGAACGCACTTGCAGTTCCACTTTAGGATTGGTTGAACCGCTTTGTGATTCGAGGCGAATGCTGTCCCGACCGATGGTCTCAAGCTCCTGCTCCGTTAGGGGCGCGGGCGCCGAGACAGTGATCACCGGATTTCCCGGAACTGGCAAAGCGATCTGACGATACCATTCGCGAGCTGCCGTGCCCGCAAGCGCGCCAACAAGCAGCAGTGCGGCTGCGCTCCATCCGGGATGAAAAACAAATGTGCGGCGAAACGCGCCCACCCACCGCCAGGGAGTCACAAGCGCGCGCCAAGTCCGCTTAGATTGTGCTGTGGCATCGTCCAATGCCTCGAAGAGCTCACTGCGACAACGCGCCAGCAGCAGTTCGGAGCGATCGAGCGTATCGGCAGGCTGCACACGCGCGGCAAGCGCCTTATGCAAACTAATTTCGCGCGAAAGGACAGCCGCGCAGGTCGCACACCGCCGCGCATGCGCCTCAACTGCGGCGCGCTGTTCCTCGATAAGTTCACCGGCCGCGCAGGTGGCCTAAAACCTGGCGCTCAGGATCTGAATGCGTCCCGGTCTCTTGCTGGTGATCAAAGAAATCGGCGTCGCGGCGCTCCCCAGAGGAGACCGTGCGCAGAAGGGGCGGCTGTTCTTCCGGGTGACTGCGGCGGCGGCGCAGATGATCGAGGCAAATATTCGTAACGATTCGATAGATCCAGGTGTAGAAGGCGCATTCGAAGCGGAAGCGGCGCAAATTGCGATAGATCTTCAGGAAGGCCTCTTGATAGACGTCTCGAGCATCTTCCGCGCTGCCTAGCACGTTGAGCGCGAGGCGCAAGACCTGCCGGTCATAGCGCTGCACGAGGAGCTCGAAAGCCGAGCGGTCACCGGCTTGGGCGCGCTCAATAAGTATCCGGTCGTCCGCGGCCGAAAGAACCGAAGAGCCGGGCGGGGCAACTGCAGTCGTCCCGGAACTCGGCAATGCCTCAACTGGCGGCGCGCCCGCTAGGACGTCGGACATAGGCAGAAACCGACAATTCGATCTTTCGAGATTAGGCGGCTCATTGGCAGATCCCAGGCGCCACCATAAATTTTATTTTAGGCCGTCAGTAACTTAGACGCAGGAACGAGCGAAAACGTAAGCATGGGTTTCTTATTGAATTCAGGGCATTTATTTTCGATGAGCGCAAAATGAGGCCGAGCACTGTGGTATAACGCGGAGACGTGAGACGCGACCGTGCCTTTTCCCCAGGTAAGGACGGACCCGCGCGCCGGTCGCGGAAGCTCACCCTTCTGCCCCTCATCGCCGCCACTTACTTCATGGTAGCAGGCGGGCCTTATGGTCTCGAAGATCTGATCGGGAAGGCCGGGTATCGTGCCACACTCATCATTCTCCTGCTGACTCCCGTGCTGTGGAGCATACCCACGGCGCTGATGGTCAGCGAACTCGCCACGGCGTTACCTTGTGAAGGCGGCTTTTACGTTTGGGTGCGGCGGGGCTTGGGGCCCTTCTGGGGCTTTCAAGAATCGTGGCTTACCCTCACAGGCAGCGTTTTTGAGATGGCCCTCTATCTGACTCTTTTCGTCGCGTATCTAAGCCGTTTCGCGCCACAATTCACCGCGGGCTATCGGGCCGTTGGTCTGGAACTGGCCCTTATCGCCTTGTGCGCCGGCTGGAACATCCTGGGTGCGCGGGCCGTAGGCGAAGGGTCGATATGGCTGAACGCGTTACTGTTTTCTCCTTTTCTGGCCATCATTTTTATCGCTGCGACACATAAGCCCGGGGCCGCGCCGTTGGCTCCGATCCAGCATTTGGATCTGGAGGGCGGCATCGTCATCGCCATGTGGAACTACATGGGCTGGGATAATCTTTCCACGATTGCAGATGAGGTGGAGCGGCCGCAAACCACATACCCGCTGGCCATGTTTGGTTCCGTCACTTTAGTGATCGCCAGTTATTTGTTGCCGGTGATGGCTGTGGCGGCGGCGCGGCTCGATCCGAGTTTATGGACCACCGGCAGCTGGGTGGATGCAGGGCAGGCGCTCGGCGGTTCGACTTTGGCGCTGGCCGTCGCGGTGGCCGGGATGATCGGGGCTTTGGGAACGTTCGCAAGTTTGATGCTGTCGTTTACGAGACTGCCGGCAGTCATGGCAGGCGACGGGTACCTTCCGCGAACCTTTACGCGCCATCACCCGAAGACCGGCGCTCCTTGGGTGGCCATTCTCGTGTGCGCGGTGGCCTGGGCGGCCTGCTTGCCGCTCGGATTTTTTCGGCTCCTCATCATTGACGTTTTGTTGACGGGCTTGAGCATTCTGTTGGAATTCGCCGCTCTTATTGCCTTACGGATTCGCGAACCGAATCTGCCGCGGCCCTATCGGGTTCCGGGAGGGATTTTGGCAACCATTGCCATCAGCGCGCCGCCCAGCGCGTTGCTTGTTCTCAGCCTGGTTCGGAACCAAAGCGAGCGGGTGGGAACAACAAATGGAATGATGATCGGAATGGGAGTCATTCTCCTGGGCGTTTTGCTTTATTTTGCGAGCCCGGGATCGTGCCGGAGAAATGAGAACCGGTGAAGGTCGAGACTGCTAGTGCCGTTCCAACTAGATTGGCCAAACGCGCAAACGAACGTTTCCGAGAGATCGCCGTAATCAAGAGCCGAACGAATCGATTCATCTGGCCGGCTGCCGTTGAGGGGACAAAAAGTCGATTCGTTCGGTTCAAGACGAAAGACGATTTGCTCAAACAAGTTGGAACGGCGCTAGGCGGGCATGGCCGTGAGGCTGGCGGCGACCGATTCCCGCCGAGGCATGGCCACAGTAGTTTGCGTCCAGAGCGACTTATCTGCGAGCAGGCGCGCGACCAATTGCGTGTGCAGGGCGTGGCCCGCCTTGTGCGCCTCGACGCGCGCCAGCAGGGGCCGGCCGATCAGCGCGAGATCGCCGATCAAGTCCAAAGTCTTATGCCGGCCAAACTCGTCCGAATAGCGCAGTTCGCCATTCATGATGCCATCGCGCGTGAGCACGATGGCGTTCTCGAGCGAGCCCCCGCGGATGAGGTCGACGGCGCGAAGCTTTTCCAGCTCGTCAACAAACCCGAAGGTGCGAGCGCGAGCCAGCCGCTGGCTGAAGGTTTCGCGGTTGACCACCATCTCGATCTCTTGGCGGCCAATCATTGGGTGGGTATAGTCGACCAGGCAATGCACGCTGAATTCGTTTGAGGGGTAGATGCCGATGTAGCGATCGCCATCGGAAATTTCGAGCGGGCGCAAAACTTTCAGGTAGCGCCGCCGCCGGCGCAGGCGGCGAATGCCCGCCTCTTGCAGCATCTCAATGAAGGGCTGGGAAGAGCCGTCGAGAATGGGAACCTCGATGGCATCAATATCGACATAGACGTTATCGACGCCGCAGGCGTACAGGGCGGCGAGCAGATGCTCGGTCGTGGAGAGCAGGACGCCCTTTTTCATCAAACTGGTGGCATAACTGACGCGCGCAACGTTGCGGCCGTGAGCTTCGATTTCAAAATTATCGAGGTCCACGCGGCGGAAGACAATGCCAGCGTCGGGTGGCGCGGGGTTTAACCGGATGCGGCCCGGAACCGCAGTATGAAGACCAATTCCGGCTGTTTCGACGGGGCGTTCTATAGTGGTCTGGCTGGACATAATGTTGTAAGGTGCATTTAGCTAGCCTTTTGGTTGGATTGCAAGCTATTTATATTCATGTGCTTAGAAAGCTATGCGGAGTGTGCCGGAAGAGCCATGTTGTACAAATACAACAAAACACCGCTTTTACTGTGGCTGAGTGGACGCAATTTGTCTACCGTAATCCCCGGAGGCCTCAGCCGACGGCCTTTGCGCCTTGTGGCCGCTGAATGGGGCGGCGTAAAATCGAGAAGAGCGGCTGATGGCGTCACAGTTCAACATCCTTCCGAACACAACAAAGTGCGCGGCAGACATTCCGCCAGCGGAACTGCATCCCCGGCCGCCGTGGCTCAAGGTGCGATTTTTTGGCGGCGAGAACTATCAGGATTTGAAGCGCATCATGCGCAGTCTCGACCTACACACGGTTTGCGAGAGCGCGCGGTGTCCGAATCAAGGCGAATGCTGGGAACACCGCACGGCCACCTTCATGATCCTGGGAGACATTTGCACGCGAGCATGCGGTTTTTGCGCGGTGACTTCGGGCCGGCCGGCAGGGCCCCCGGACGAAGACGAGCCGCAGCGTGTGGCGCAGGCCGTAGAGCAGATGAACCTGAAATATGTGGTGGTGACTTCAGTGAACCGCGACGACCAGCCGGATGGCGGCGCGAAGATTTTTGCGCGCACAATTGAAGCGGTAAAGGCCCGCATGCCGGAGTGCAAAGTGGAAGTCTTAATTCCTGATTTTCGCGGCGATAGCGCCGCTTTGCAGACCGTAGTCGCGGCGGGTCCGGACGTTCTGAACCATAACGTGGAGACGGTGCCACGACTTTATCGCCGCGTTCGGCCTGGCGCGATTTATGAGCGTTCGCTGGAGCTGCTGCATCGAGCCGGGCGGCTGGCGCCGGCCATGCCCGTAAAAACGGGCATGATGCTGGGACTTGGCGAGACGCGCGAGGAAGTGCTGCAAGCGATGAGCGATCTCGTTGCGCGCGGCACCAGCATCCTTACGCTGGGCCAATACTTGCAGCCCACGCGGGAGCATTTGCCGGTGGTGCGGTTTGTGCATCCGCAGGAATTTGCCGAATACAAACAATTGGGACGTAACATGGGTTTTCGCCACGTGGAGGCCGGCCCCCTCGTCCGTTCTTCCTACCACGCCTTCGAACAAGAGCAAGCATCGCACCAGAAGGTTTAATCCGTACACAAAGAGCGCTTTGTCCTGGGTGAAGTCGTATACAATCGCATAGACCTGCACTCGCGCCTGGGGGCATAGCGGCCAAGATTCCGTCCAGACCATGGCACAGACGACCACGCTTGACGCGCTGCGGCAAAGGGCTCAACCGCGAATCCGGTTTGACCGCAACGAACTGTCCGGCGCATTCGGCGACATCGGCACCGATCTCCCGCTGATCGTGGGCATGATCCTGGCGGCGAAACTCGATCCGGCCAGCGTGCTCACCATGTTTGGCCTGATGCAGTTGCTTACCGGGCTTACCTACGGGCTGCCGATGCCGGCACAACCGCTGAAAGCGATGGCCGTGCTGGTGATTTCGGGAAAGGCGACCGCAAGCGTGCTTTACGGCGGAGGGCTGGCGATCGGCATTACCATGCTGGTGCTGACGGTCACCGGATTGATGGATTGGCTCGCGGTAGCAGTCCCCAAGAGCGTGGTGCGCGGGATTCAATGCGGTCTGGGGCTGCAACTCGCCATACTGGCGCTGACCCAATACGTGCCCGCCGAGGGTGGACGGGGATACGTCCTGGCGGCAATTGCGTTCGTCGTCACGCTCTTGCTGCTGGGCAATCGTGTTTTCCCGCCGGCACCGCTGCTGATCGTGCTTGGCGTCGCTTATGCCTTTGCGTTCAAGCTGAACGCCGGCGTTTTGGCGCACAGCCTAGCGCTTCAATTACCGCGAATCCACACGCCGCGGGCCGGCGATATTCTTGTCGGATTTATCGTGCTGGCGCTGCCGCAATTGCCGCTGTCGCTGGGCAATTCGATCCTGGCCACGCGCCAAATCGCTGAAGACCTCTTCCCGCAGCGCCGCGTAGGCATTCGTAAGATCAGTTATACGTATTCGTTAATGAACCTGATCAATCCCTTTTTCGGCGGAGTACCGACCTGCCATGGTTCGGGCGGCATGGCCGGTCATTATGCCTTCGGAGGCAGGACTGGCGGCTCGATCGTGATTTACGGCTCGATTTATCTGGCCCTCGGGCTATTTCTCAGCCACGGCTTTCAGACGGCCATCGAGCTCTTCCCACGACCGGTGCTGGGCGTGATTCTAGCCTTCGAGGGGCTGGTCTTGATTCGGCTGATCCGCGATATGGCCTCTTCGGTGACGGATTTCACGGTGGTGGTGCTGGTGGCACTGATGTGTGTGGGACTGCCATACGGATACGTGATCGGGCTCGTGGTGGGAACGATTGCAGCACATTTTTTGAAGGGCAGATTACAGGGATTGGCGCAGTGATTGCGATTGCTCTGCTGGTTTTGATCACAGGATGCATCTATGGACTCTGGCGAGGATTACCGTTTTCAGCGGCACGGCGCCAGGGATGGCCGGGCGTCTGGCGGCTGGCTTGCGTAATTGGGGCGGTGCGAATCAGTGTTTTCGGAATTGGCGTGATGTCCATGCGGAACGCGGATTGGCGGCAAAGTGTGGGTTACATCTTAGTTCTAGTCGGCCTGCCCGAAATCTACGCGGCAAAAGGGCTGCGGCATGACACCACAGCGTGGTTCGCGGCATGCTCTACGTTGCTGGCGGCAAGCAGCTTCCTATGGGCCGCATTGTTCCGATTACCCTACCGCGCGCCGATGAAGGCTGACGAGCGCCCGAAGAATTAGCTTGAGTGCATATCCCGAATCAGTGCAATGCGGACGCGGGAATCACGCGAGAAGTGGCCGGCACGCAGCCGGAGGCCGCGCCGAAGCAGGTGTCTCGCAGGTACAGGGGAGGCGTGGAGGTTGCGGGCAAAGAGTTTAGGGACTCCGGCCGCACGAGGTTCGTCGCCGAGGAATTGAAAACCACGAAGCGGCCATCGGGGCTGATGGCGGGAGAGAAGCTGGCGCCATTGGCCTCAGCGCCGTCAGGCCCGATAGAAAGGCGAAGCGTAGCGGGGACGCAAGCCGATGTGGCGCTGATGCAGGTATCTCGCAGGAAGACATCACTCCATCCGTTGCTGTCACCTTTGACCAGATTGTTCGCTTCTGATGCGAAGACCACAAACCGGCCATCGCGAGTCACCGAAGGCGAACTGCTCGCCCCGTTTGGGTCAGCCCCATTCCATCCGATGGAGATCGGAATCGCCTGAGGGTCGCAGGCCGCCCCAGCACCGAGGCAGCTATCGCGCAAGAAAATTCTGGTGATGCCTGTTCCGGTCTCACTTGAACCGTCGGCGGAATCCGCCACGAGAGCCTGAAAGCGGGGAGCCGTTTGGGTCGGGCCGGAAAGCGGTGCAGCCGGCGCAGGCGCGGAATCTGCGATCCTGGGGCTTGCGCTTGGCACAACAGCAGCTGAACTACAGCTCGCTGCGCAGACGATAAAGGGAAAGAAGTTGGAGATATTGTTGCCGGCATTATTGCCGCTAGTGGGTCCGGGCGCGATCACTCCGATGGAAAAAGTGCCTGCGGTGGCCAGGAATGAGGCGGGGATAGTGGCTTGCATTTCGTTGCCGTTCACGAAATTGGAGTTGGGCAGATTTGTAGCGCTGCTGCCGTTGCTATTCCAGGTTACGTCGGATCCGGAGACGAAGCCCGAACCGTTGACGGTCAAGGCAATGTCTTTCGTTTGCCCAGCGACTGCACCGCTGGGACTAATTGAGCTGATCGAGGAGCTGATCGTGGGCGAGGCGCCGAGATAGGGATTATAAGAATTGCAGCCGAGCAACAGGAACAAGGCGCATACGGCCGTTACGCCGAAAAGAACGCGAAATGCGCGGAGCAGTCGTTTGCTCGTGCGTAAGGGCTGAACTTTGGCGCTGGAGCCAGCGAGGCACTGAGATCGCCAGACTCGCAGCGTGGTGCGGAGTTTCAAGCCTTTCAAGGTACTTGGAGGTCCCCCTGGCCGCTGAAGCGTTCCGTGATACCACCCGGGTAGAGGCAAGTCAAATGCGTATACCCGCCAGATTACTGTTTTCCGGGATTGGATGCCAATCAAAACCAGCTTGTTGCTTTATTGGTCCGGTGAAGCAAGCGCAGCGAGGCCGCTACCTGACTGTTCGGCGAGCATTCGAATGTGGCGCTCGCAAGGGCTATCGGCGGAAGAAAATTCGCGGGCCTGGCGGAAGCTGGCCACGGCCAGTTCCCTGCGCCCGAGCTTTGCCTGGACGTCACCCCGGAGAAGCCGAAAGATGGGATTGCGAGGAAACTCGTCAATCAGGGATGAGAAGACCTCGAGCGAACGCGCGTAATCGCGATCGTAAGTGCGCAAGTTTTTGGCCAGATAAAAACGCGCTTCAACGCGCGTGAGATCGCCTTTTTCGGCGGCGATCTGCAGCTGCCTCATGCCTTCCGCTCTGGAGCCACCCGGAATGCCCATCAGAAAGCGCAAGACACGCGCGATGCCGGAGAGCGTGTCGACGTAATAGTTGTAGAGACCGAGGCCGGCGTAGGCGTCGGCCATCTGTGGGTCGAGCTGCAGGCAGCGCAAAAGGTGTGCGCGAGCATTCACACCGGCCCGCGCCGTCCCGCGACGCTCGTTGCGCAAGCCAAGCAGCCGCGCCCGGAACATCCACCCCATGGCGGCGTAGAGCTGCATCTCGGGCGAATCAGCTTGCGCGATTCGTGATTCCGCGATCGAAGTGGCCCTGTCTGTGAGTGCCAGATAGCCATCATCGGCGGCCATTCGGGGGCGCTCCCAGGCGTCGATGGTGCTCCACTTAACTTCGCAGGCTTCGCAATAAATTTCCCACCAACGTGCTTCGGCCTGCAGAAGGTAACCGAGAGGACCCCCGGGATCTGCGGCTTGTACGAGGCGAAACTGGGCCATAGCGTCATCTGGGCGTCCGGCGTACAGCAGATCGAGACCTTGTCTTGCTGCGTCGGGTAGATTGAGGGATGAGGCTTGCGCAGGCTCAGGCCAGAGTAAAACGGCCAGGAGCAGCCAAGGCAACACGGCAAAAAGGCGGGATCGGAGTATCGCCGCCGGCCGGCGCGACGATCGCGCCTGAGGACTCGTTTGCGTCTGCGATGGTTTTTCCCAGCCCAAAAGCCACGCGGCGAAGTGGTACATTACGAAGCATTCAAGAGCAAAAGGCAGAAAACCGAAATAGCCGAGCACCGGCATCTCGAAAATCTTGTCCTTTTGCATCATGGGGAAGATGTAATTCCATCTGGACGCGGCCCAGAAATTCCAAAATTCCCAAAGCCAGCCGCACACCCATCCGGAAAGCAAGAAGGAGAAGAGGCGACCGGGCCGCCCAGCAGCCAAGTCGGCTTCAAAGGAAGAAAGTCCGAGGCGGAAGTTGATGGGATCGAGGAGAAAAACGAATCCGAGCCACACCGCGCCAAAAAGAAAGGAGCCCAGCGACCGCGGCAAAATGACGGGGACGATCAGAAGAACGGCGCCAGTAATCATGAACGCGTTTTGGGCCGCGCGCGAGAAGCTGATGGGGCGCGCGGGGGCATCCCACCAGCCGAAAGATTCGACGAGGTCGGCGGTTAGGAAAATTCCCGGCCAGATGGTGGCGAAAGCCCAGCCGTAACCGAACCAGCGCACCGGAAGCGATACAGGCATACGGCCGACATATGTCCAATTGGCCAGCCTCAGGTTATAAGCCTCGAAGATGAGCCACAGCGGAATGGAGAGCAGAGCCAATCCTGCGAACTTCGCGGGCGCATCGCGGAGATGAGAATGCCCGCGGATCGCGAAGACGGCGGCTTCGGCGATGAAGGCATAAGCGGTCCAAGCGATGGGAGTGAAGAAAGTGGCTATCGGCTCTACGCCGCGGAACATCAGCCATTCCGCTATGAGCAAGGAGACCAAGCCCACCCAGCCGTAGACGGGGAATGGGCGTGTGCGTCGCCTGAAAAATTCGGCGAACATGACCGCGGCCGTGCACGCCAGGAGAATCACCCCGACCTTGATCATGGTCCCATGTTAACGCAGGGCTAGCCTTTTGCCGATTGCGGACTCTGCTATGCTGCTAGTGCCGTTCCAACTAGATTGGCCAAACGCGCAAGCGAACGTTTCCGAGAGATCGCCGTAATCAAGACGAAAGACGATTTGCTCAAACAAGTTGGAACGGCACTAGGCGAGGCGGCGGTCTAGGCGCGGATCCAAGCTCAATGGCAAGCAGGGCTAAAGGAATGTCAGAAACGGCGCGTCAATTAGAAGAAAGTACGATTCGGGTGGCCTTGCAATTTGCAGAACCTCGGGTGGCGGCGATTCCTGAAGGCTGGTTCATGATGGGCTATGCAAACGGCCGCGATGATGAAAGACCGGTGCATCGCGTGTGGGTCGACCGCTTTGAGCTTTGCATTTACCAGCTGACTCGCGCCGAATACGCTTATTTTCT
>WNFT01012632.1_pt1 | contig 10876 bp, 7 predicted proteins | sample 5400191 | NCBI WGS metagenome assembly WNFT01 (sample SAMN13153359, study PRJNA577476) | soil metagenome | isolation source: 80 cm saprolite under Madrone tree | place: USA:California | collected 2016-06-14
TCATGTCGAAAACATTTCGAGCCTGCCTTTCGTCGAGGCAAGGGGGCGGATGAATCAGGGCTGCGCAATCCGGTGGTCATGGCGATAGCGGACCACCTACCGACCGGGCGCACAATCCCCGCCCTGCGCTGGTGGATCGGAGCAGCACTGTTCGCGTCCACGATAATTAATTACATCGACCGGCAGACTCTTTCGCTGCTGGCGCCGTATCTGAAGGTGGAATATCACTGGTCGAACACGGACTACGCGTATTTGGTGATTGCATTTCGTTTCGCTTACTCCATCGGTCAAACCGTTCTGGGAAGGCAGATCGACCGAATCGGCACCAGGAGGGGACTAACGCTCAGCGTTGCAGCGTACTCACTGATTTCCATTCTCACTCCGCTCGCCAACGGGTTCTACAGTTTCGGGTTCCTCCGTCTCCTGCTGGGTGCGGGCGAATCCGCAAACTGGCCGGCAGCCACCAAGGCGGTCTCTGAATGGTTCCCCAAACAGGAGCGCGGATTGGCAACTGCCTTGTTCGATAGCGGCTCATCGGTTGGCGGTGCAATCGCTCCCTTCATCGTTTTATGGATTTATTTCCGATGGGGATGGCGTCCGGCGTTTGCGGTGCCTGGATGCCTCGGCCTTCTCTGGCTCGTCGTGTGGCGATGGTTGTACTATCCACCCGCGCTGCATCCACGCATCTCAGATGCGGAACGCCAGATGCTCGCGGCGGACCGGGCTGACTCCGAATTGGCCGGCAACTCGAGACTGCAGTTGCGCGACTTGTTGGCGCTTCGGCAAACCTGGGGAGTCATCGTTGCGAAAACGTTCACCGATCCGGTGTGGTTCTTTGTCGCCGACTGGTTTCCCATTTACTTGGTTGCCAAAGGCATTGATCTGCGAAATGGCCTGCTCGCCGTTTGGGTCCCATTTATCGCGGCGGATCTGGGAAATTTCTTTGGTGGAGGAGTATCCGGCTACCTCATCAAGAAAGGATGGTCTCTCGGTGCCGCCCGCAAGGCGGTCGTTGTCTTCGGCGGAATTGGCGTGACCCTGCTCATCCCCACCATATTCACCACCAATCTGTACTTGATCACTTCTCTGTTTGCGCTCTCCACTTTTTGCTACGCCTCCTTCAGCACTATAGCCAATGTACTTCCGTCAGATCTATATCCGGGCGAGGCTGTGGCCACGGTCAGCGGTTTGAGTGGGACTGGATCAGGTTTGGCCACCATCGTCGCGTTCTATTTGATTGGCCACTACTCAGATCTTCGGCAGGCGACGACCACGCATGCGTTTGATCCCATTGTCATCGTTGCCGGACTGGTTCCGCTAGTCGGAATGATATTGGTTTTGCTTCTGGTGCGGAACACGGAAGGTACTCGTCGTTTGAATCACCAGAAGGTCAGGGCAAGAGGTTCGGATCGGGATGTCGAAATGGGCGGACCCCGTCATTAGCGGTTTGGCAGACAACGTTCAACATGTTCGCCAAAACCGGGACTGGCTTCACGCCGCACTGGATCTGCGACGACGGTAATCCGGTTGAGCCAGGCGACATCGAGGTATCATCGCTGGATGAAGGGGGCGACGACAATGCCGAGCCATCATTTCACCCGTAGTCACGCGCAACTACAAATATCACATCGGCAACCAGACGTTTGATCCCAGCGCCTTCGGGCCTCCTCCGGTCGGCAGCGGCGTCTTTGACAATCCGAGCGTTGGCAAACGAAATCTGCTTATCGGGCCGGGTACGTGGGGGTTAATCCTGGCGCCCACCAGAGCTTCCACATCGGAGAGTGCGTTACCACAACTCTTAGCGCGGACTCTGACAATGTCTTCAAACATCTGCTCCTCTCCCGACCAATCCGGCGAGGGGGGGCCGGTGGCGCGCCTTTCGCCCTGTTCGGAGATTTCAACTAGATCAGACGTCAGGCGAGGCCCCTCAATCGCTGAGTCCGATATCAGCCGCAATCCTGACTTTGGCCGCCTCTTTCAGAGCTTCTCGCAAGCGGGAGTGGACAGCCGCGCCGCTCTGATTTAGCGGAATCTGCGGATTAGCAGCGTGTGGCGATCGGATCGGTAGAAGCCGAGCACGTAGATGGTGGCTTTGCCTTTGGTCGAATAAATAACTTGGCGAATTCGCAGCAGGGGAGCGTTGCGCGCAACGGCCAGAAGTTCCGCCGTTCTGGGATCCGCGGCGGTCGCATCTACTTCCTCATCGGCATGTGCCAGTTCGACCCCGAAGTCGTGTTCCAGGGTAGAAAACAGAGAGCTCCGTCCCAGGGGTGCGGAAGTCAGGCCACTAAACTCTTCGGCCGACAAGTAGCAGGCTTCCAGAGCGAAGGGCTCATTGGCAGCATGCCGGAGACGTTCCACCTTGACTAGGCGGCTGTTGGGCGTCGCCGAAAGGCGGGCCGCAATCTCCGGTTCATAGTCAATGATCTTGCAGCACAGAAGCTGCGAGGCGGCGACCAGGCCCCGGCTGGCCATTTGCTCGGAATAGCTCATCAGCTTGTTGAAGTGGATCTTGGGCGGCGCAACAAAAGTGCCGGCGCCGCGCCGCCGCTCCACCACCCCTTCGCGCTCTAGCGAAGTCAGGGCATGCCGTGCGGTCATCAAGCTTACCTGGTGGATCCTGGCCAGCTCTCTTTCAGAATCGACTGCATCACCGGGTTTCAGCTGCCCCTCCTCGATGCGCTTCCAGATGACACCCCGGATTCTCTTGTAGGCCGGAGTTCCGTTGCTACCGTTCTGAGCCATGAATTCTTTCCACTCGCGAGTCAGTATATAACGCACGAGCCACGCGAAATCGGGCCGCTCCCAAAGCGAACTCGTCATCTGCGCATAGGTCGCAGGCAAAACGATCCTGGAACAGGACGACTTAAAAAGCGCATTTCCGTTCCCCGCTACTAGCTAGCCTTACGTTGAGACTGCGGTAGTTCACCGGAGCGGGCAGCAGCGAGCGCTTGATAAGCAGCTCCCCAAACCGGCGCACCCTCATTCAGAACGACATAGATCGGAATACGCGCCAGCACCGGAGAAAGCATGGTCTTGTCGCAGAACGCACGAAAGAATGTGCCGTCTTTCATCTTGGGCAAAATCTTTGGGGCGATCCCGCCAGCCACATAGACGCCACCGAAGGCCAGGGCGCGCAACGCAAGATTTCCGGCCTCGGAGCCGTACGCTTCGGTCCAGAGATCAAGGGTCGCCACGCAAACCTGGCAGGAGTTAGTGCACGCTTGTTCGGTGATCTCCTGGGCGGGATCGCCGGCGGAGCCATCGAACGACGGATGACGGACCTCGGGATCCAGGAATTCGTGGATAGCGCGAATGCCTCTCCCGGAAAGAACGTCCTCACAACAGCGATCGGTTCGTGGCGAAAAGCCCGCCAGGCCGCCCTCGGACGGAAATACCCTGTACTGCCGGCCATCCCAGAGCAGGAGGGCCTCACCCAGGCCGGTGCCAACCGCCATCAGCGCTCGGGTCGCTTTCGGCTGCAGGACTCCCTGGTTCAAAACGGCCAGATCTTTCGCGGGGAGTTGATCCAGGCCCCAGGCAGTGGCCACGACGTCATTGAGCAGCACGATGTTCTCCAGACTGAGATTGAGTCTGCGCGCCAACTCCGACGGATTCAGAGTCCAGGGCAAATTGTTGGCGTGAAGGTGGCCTTCGACGACTGCCCCCGCCACCCCGAACCCCGCCGCGTTGATGCCCTCGCCAACAACCTTGGCTCCCTGCTCCGCGGCCTGCCGGAGGAAGCGCTCGATCAGATCTTCAAATCGTGAAAAGTCGCGGGTGGCGTACCGGCGCTGGAAAATCGGCTGAAGCACAGCTGCTTCTGCTTCCTGGAACAGTGCCAGGTTGCATTTGGTGCCGCCAATGTCGCCTGCCAGAATCAAGTGTATGTGCTTGCCTCGGAGCCCGCTTAACCTGAGCAGGAATTATAGCCCCTTCTCGCTGTCGTTCACACGGGTTCCTGATTGCGCGAGCCCATCACTGGGAGAAATGCTATCCTCCGCTCCGTGGTCAGGACGCCTCAAAACCGCGAGCACAGCCCTCAGGTGCCGACTGCGATTTGGTCGGCAATACTCTGGTGCCTGCGCTGCTGGCGAGACGCCCAACTCCTGTTTCGAGCGTTCTTCCTGCTATGGGTGCTTTTTGGTCTGCTCTGTATTCCGAGCTTCCATGCACAAGGACCGCAATCGGCTTCGATTGAATTTATGAACGTTACCGCGTCGGCTGGCATCAGGTTTGTGCACTTCAAAGGCAATAAGGGCATCTCCATCAACCGTGAAGAATTTGGGCCAGGGATTTGCGTGGCCGACTTTGACGGGGACGGCTGGCAGGACATTTACTTTGTGAATGGCCGCGACCTGTACAACCGGGACATTTCCGTCCGCAATGCCCTTTATCGCAACAATGGCGATGGCACTTTCACGGATGTCACCGAAAAGGCCGGCGTTCCGGGCACCGGCTACGGGTTAGGGTGTGTTTGGGGCGATTACGACAACGACGGTTTTCCCGACCTGTTTGTTACCCAGTACGGGCGCAACGTTCTCTATCACAACAATGGCCATGGAACATTTACTGATGTGACCGACAAGGCCGGCGTGGCTGGCTCAGAATCAGGGGCATTTCATTCGGGCGCGACGTTCTTTGATTACGATCGCGATGGCCGGCTTGATCTATATGTCGGCAGCTACGTCGATCTGGGCGACCGACGGTATTGCGACTTGGGAGGGGTGCGAAGCAGTTGCCCTCCCAGTGTTTACCGGGGCAGCCCTGACGCGCTCTACCATAATAATGGAGACGGAACCTTCATAAACGTAACCGTTAAAGCCAAAATCTACCAGCCCGAAGGCAAGAATCTCTCCGTGGGCGCCGCCGATTACGATAATGATGGCTGGCCCGACCTATTCGTCGCCAATGACGGCCTCGATGCCTACCTCTACCACAACCAGCACGATGGCACATTCAAGGAAATAGGGTTAGCCAGCGGCATGGCCCTTACCGGACAGGGAAAGACTATGGCGGCCATGTGTATCTCGCTGGGAGACTTTGATAACGACGGTTGGCTCGATCTGTACATTTCCGATTTTCAGAGATCCTCCGATCACCTTTGGCAGAACGATGGCAAGGGCTTCTTCGACGAGGTCAGTGATCAAGCCGGCATCACCCGAGCGACCCATGAGGTACTCAGCTTTGGGGGAGGCTTTTTCGACTACGACAACGACGGCTGGCTGGATATCTTCATTGCCAATGGTCACGTTTATCCGGAAGTTGAGCAAGCGACCCCTGGAATTCAATACAAGCAAACCAATTCTCTGTTTCACAACCAACACAATGGCAAGTTCCTGGAAGTGAGCAAGTCGGCAGGAAACGGGTTTCAATCTCCCTACGTCGGTCGCGGAGTCGCGTTTGCGGACTTCGATAATGACGGATTCGTGGATGTCGTGGTCGCCAACAACGGGGATGTACCTCTGCTACTCCACAACAGCGGCGGCAACGGGAATCACTTCCTGAATTTCAGGCTGATCGGAACGAAGAGCAACCATGACGCGATGGGCGCGCGAATACGGGTCCTTGCTGGCGGCATTTCACAGATTCGGGAGATCGAGGGCGGCGGGAGCTATCTATCGCAGAGCGACCTGCGCGCCAATTTTGGCTTGGGTAAGGTCGCTCGCGCTGAAACCGTCGAGATCAAATGGCCCGGCGGTCTGCAGCAAACGTTCCGCAACGTGGAAGCTGATAAGTTCTATCTCATTGAAGAAGGCAGCGAACGTTTGGGGTTCCAGCCGTTCACCCGTCGGCCAATGGCGAGTCCTTCGAACTAGGGCCCAAGAGACCGGGGAAGGACCGTTATTGCGATTGGAGGTTCAGGAATTTCTTCAGGAACGTGATGCGGTGGTGGACTCCAGTCAGTTGCAGAAAGTAGTTAATCGAAACGAGAAATGCGCCGTCGGCTGTCGTTGAACCCAGCCTCGTCCTACCTCCCTGGCCTCCCTCTACTAAATGCCTCCTCAATCGCCTTCGGGAACCTAGTCTGAAAGTCTAGGATCTTCACCCACTCGGGCTCAATCGCGATGCGCGCCATCTGGCTGTACATCCCCCGCGACTGTTCCTCCCACTCCCTCCCTTTTTCCTCTCCCAAATACTTCCTGGCCGCCTCAGCGTACTCAGGCACGACGCCGTCAATGACCTCCACTCTGGCCGTGCCCCTTACCAGCAGCACCTTTGGCGGGTATTTGTCCTCATCGATGGTCAGTGCCACCTTCGCGCCCCTTGCCAGTGCCTTCACCTTGGGCGAACTCGGCGCAGAGCCCAGGACGACTTGCTGACCATCCCAGTGGAACCAGATCGGGACCACTCGCGGAGACCCGTCCAGCCCGGTATAAGCAAGCCTTGCCAGTATCTTAGAATTTAGCAACTCCTGTGCGACCGGATCTTTCAATAGTTGGAGGATGTTCTCTTTTGGCATTCCAATCTCCAATATCCGAGCCGTATTTTCACTACGGGGATTATAAGACCATGCTCGGGGTGGTTGACTTGTCAAGTTCAACTGCTTGAGCAGATAGGTATGGCAAGGCGCCTCTTGATGGAGTACCCGCCGCTGGGGTCTCTCACAGCGGGCCCTTAATCGGAGGCTCCTTCGAGTCTGTCAGGAGCTCACGGCGCCCTGCAAGACCTCGCGCAGCCGCTTCGCCACCACCAGGTCTTCGCCGGGCTGCATCATCCATACTCCGACCACGATGGTGTTGCTGCCGCCGGGCAGACCAGCGCTGGCGGGAGGGCCTCCCGTTCCCGGATTCAGTTCGATGCGGGGCGTGCCCTGGCGCATCTTTTCCATTACTTTTACTCCGGTGATCTTGACCCGGCTCTGGTCATAGGTGACCAGCAGATGGGGAACATGATTCGCGACAGGGGGGATAAAGATCTGAGTTTGCACAGTGGGGATACTCTTCAGCTGCCCGGCAATCCGCTCCGCCCGCCGGCGGTACTCGGCTTCCATGGCGGCATCGTCCTGGGCCAGGAACCAGTCCACGGCAGCCACCAGGCCGACAATTTCCTCCTTGGCCACCTTCAATCCGCGCCCGATAGTATTCGAGTTCGGCGAATTGTTTTTCCTGGCGGCTTCGATCAGGTCCTTTCTGCCAAGCAGCAATCCCGTACACTGCGGGCCACGCAGGCCCTTGCCTCCGGAAAATGTCACCAGGTCAAATCCCATCTGGGTGTAGTTCCACAGGTTCGAAATCGGCGGAACATCGGCCGCAGCGTCGTTGAAACATGGGACTCCATGCTGGTGGGACACACGCAACCAGTCTTCGCGGCTGATGTGCTCCTCACCAGCGTTAAAGAAGTGAGTCATTACCGTCCGTTCGTTGAAAGCTTGCTCATACTGCTCGAGGGTTTCCACTTCAACAAAGCGCACTCCACAATTGCGGATGGCGTGGTCATACCCATAGCGGTGCGACTTTTGGACAATTACTTCATTCTTCAGCCCATTCATGTCGGTCGGTATGCTGAGAATGGCAGAATCGGCGCCGGTCGTGACGCATGCGGCAGTCCCGACCACAAGCGCGGCGGCGGCGCCGGCGGTGATCAGGACAGCCTCGCAACGCAATCGCTTCGCCAGGTACTGGCCCGCGGCGTCGTGCAATTCGTTCAGGTTGACCGGTCGCTGTGCGGCCAGCGCCACCGCCGCCTGCACTTCATCAGGCATCGTAGACGCAGTAAGCACGGTGTAAGTCCCGGCAGCATTGATGAAGGGAGTAACGCCCAACTTTTGGTAGTAGTCCACGCCTTTCACCTTCGGTCTCAACGACGCGACTGCCGGCACGGCTGAGCCGGCACAGACTGCGGCGCCACCGGCAACAATCGCCTGCCCTCCCGCCCGCAACAGCTTTCGACGGCTGATAGTTCCTGGCATTTAGATCTCCCTTGGTCTGTTTTCAAGGTTGACGGCTTCGGATATCCCGATCCCTCGTTAACCGGGAAAATTATTGTCTGGGAAAATCATCCGCCCGCGCTGGCGTGGAATTCCCCAACTCTGGCGTATTGAAATACTGCGGACGGGCTTTCTCCCACTCGACCATGCTGAGGCCTGAGGGATCGTAGACAATCCGCCCCGCCCGCACCGTCAGCCGGGCCACCAATTTCACCTTCGCATCCATCCTGGCAAGACCGCAATCGATGTAACCGAAGGAACCGTTGAGCTGTTCCAACACCGCGATATCGGCTTCCTTTCCGACCGATAGAGTTCCCAACTCCGGTCGATGGATCTCCTGCGCCGGGTTAACCGTCGACCGCCGCACGATATCTTGCAGGGGTACCCCCATCGCCAGAAACTTGGACATCACATTGGTCATGCTGAGCACCGTAAAGTTTCCAGAGTGCAAATCGGTAGACATCGAATCCGGAATAAATCCCTGCTTGACCGCAGGAACGGCGTTGCGGAACCAGAAACTCCCAGCCCCGTGGCCAACGTCAAAGATCACTCCGCGGGCACGAGCCTGGGCCAGAATCGGGTTGATCTTGCCATCCGGCAGCAGGATGGGAAATTGCTGGGCGAAGACGTGAGTATGTATATCGCCCGGCCGCATCTTCTTTAATATGAGCTCGGCGTAGCTCCGGTCCGGCCGGGGCCAGAAATCAAACATCACGGGCAGGTTGACCGCGCGCCCGCACTCTTCAGCTTTGTCCACCGCAGCCCATGGAGTGTGTTCGGCATCCCAGGGCTCTTCCGCCCAGTAATGCGCCGTCTTTACGCCGACGATGATCTCGGGATACTTCTTGATCGTCTCGGCGCAACGCTTGGCATCCATCTGGTCCACTGTCTGTTCCAGGCCGCCCTGCATCCCGTTGGCCACGATATTCAGAAAGGCCAGCACCCGCACCTTGGCGCGATCAATGACCTCTTCCTTTTCCAGAGGAAACGTTTCCGCGCCCGAACTCCCTGCGTCCACCATCGTGGTCACGCCTGCCTGCAGCGCGAGGTCCGCGGGGATCCCGTATGGCGCTGTATGGGCCCGGCCCTCGGGAGTGAACCAATCGAGCGGCGCGCCTCCATGGCCAATATGAACGTGAATATCAATAAGACCGGGAGTGACGTAAAGCCCTGAAGCGTCCACCACCTTTCCCGACTGACTGGCCGGAATATCTTTTTCGACCGCGGCGATTCTGTCTTTTGACACCGCGACGTCCATCACCGCGTCTACATGGTTCGCGGGATCAATCACATGGCCGCCCTTCAATAGCAAGTCGTAGCGGGGCGTCTGGGAGAATGTTTCCGCAGGCATACCGAGAATTATAAAGAGCGATACAACCAATCCGAGTAGTGTCTTAATCCATTCGCGCATGTGGGACCTTTCTTTATAAGACTTCTCTGTGTCTTCCGTGTTCAACCTGCGGGAAACACAGAGAAATCATAAAAAGCTTGCTCACGCGCCCTTCGCCAAGCGAGCAAGTTTACCCAGTCAAAGCAGCATTGTCATCTTTGGTTAACGAGAAATATGAAGTATTCCGAAGTCCGCTTGAAAATGGCCTGGAGCATGGCGTAGCCTGAGCGGTACCTTTCACTCGCTCGGGGTCAACTCTATGGATCGGCGAACCTTCGTCAAAGCCAGTTGCTTGGGAAGCGCCAGTCTGTTCCTCGATGGTCTCGATCCAAAAGCCCTGGGTGAGGTGACCTTACCGGAGCCGCCAGCAATCGACATCGTCCATGGGCTGCGGCCCGCCAAGTCCGCCCTCGGCATGCCCGGATTATTTCCGGGGCGGGTCGTGGAAGTCTATGACTCGAACTCCATCGTGCGGAACCGGGTTTCGCAGCCGGCGGTCCGCGCCATGATCGAGCGCGGCATGAAGGAATTGACAGGCGAGCGCTCGGTCGCGGCAGCCTGGGCGAAATTTGTTGAGCCCTCCGATATTGTTGGAATCAAGATCAATCCGTCTGGCGCCCCGGCCTGCTGCTCGTCTCCCGAAATTGTAAGGGAGATTAGCAACGGGGTTCAGTCCGCCGGCGTGCCCGTGGGCAACATCGTCATATACGACCGCTACGAATACGAAATTGACGTTGGCAGCTATCAGGCACTGCTCCCTCCCGGCGTTCGCGTAGTGGGTATCCAGGACGGGCTGGTTGACGCCGGCTACGATGCTAACGTTTATTGCCAGGCCACTTTCTTCGGCGAATGGGAGAACCGTTCGTACATGGCGAGCATCGTGGCCCACAGCCTCACCAAAATCATCAACGTTCCTACAATGAAGGACCACTCCGCCTCGGGCGTCACCGGCTGCCTGAAGAACCTGGGCTACGGCACGTTTAACAATGTGGCACGCTCGCATCGTTCTCCCTACTCGTTCACCGACCCGCTCATCGGAGTTATGTGCTCAGTTGAACCGCTGCGTTCGAAGGCGGTATTGCACATAATGGACGGCATGCGCCAGGTATGGCACGGCGGCCCGCTGACCCAGGTCCAGAATTTTATCCATCAGGCGGGAATTCTCTACTTCGGTACCGACCCGGTGGCGATCGACACGCTTGAGCTGGAGGCCATCGAAAAGAAGCGGCGCGAAGAGGGCGTGCCCTCCGTCTGGGAGCACAATGCCGACAGCATCACCAGCAGCAGTCAGGAGTTTTACCACGATCCAAACAAGAACCTGTTCTATCGCCGGCCCGGGCATATTGCGTCCGCGGGAAAGCTGGGCTTGGGCGTCGCCGACCTCAAGCGCATCGATCACGGTCGAATCGCCCTCGGCTAACCGACCCAATGCCAGGACCGCCAAAGACTTCCGAGCCCTCAAAAGTTGAAACCGACTGGCCCACCCTGCTTCGGGACAACTCGCGAACCGGAGGTCAGGGAATTCGTGTCGCCAAGGCACCCGACCATGTGCGCTG
>WNFT01015041.1_pt1 | contig 10875 bp, 13 predicted proteins | sample 5400191 | NCBI WGS metagenome assembly WNFT01 (sample SAMN13153359, study PRJNA577476) | soil metagenome | isolation source: 80 cm saprolite under Madrone tree | place: USA:California | collected 2016-06-14
GCTTCAGCTTCACGGGTTTCCGTATTGTGTAGGCAGCCGAGGCGATGGGTGCTATTTCATCAGACGCATCTTTGCCTGTACTTAAAAGATATTTGAACGACTCTAACCGTTCTGTACGCGAGACCTGCGAGATCGCAATAGCGAAAATCGAGTGGGATCACTCTGAGGAGGGGCAACGACATCTTGCCAGCATGACCACCGAGCCTCAGTCAGCGGCGGTCTCTGTTTTCTGCGCGCTGCACCCTCATTGACTTTATGTTCTTCAGGACTTACACGTCCGTCGATCCGGCACCCCCAATTTCCAGCCTCCTTGCTGGAAAGTCAGGAAATGCGACGCTATCTAGCGTGGACGAACTGCGCTTAAAGCTTCTTGACACACAACTGCCACTGTTTGAGCGTTATCGTGCAATGTTTGCACTGCGGAACATCGGCTCTCCCTCGGCCGTCGATGCCCTTGCCGCAGGTTTCTCTGACGACAGTGCACTCTTTAAGTGAGGCCCATCCTCGGTTTTCTCGTTCCCATGAAGTGAATTGACTCGGTCTGGGTATAGACACGAGGTCGCTTACGTCTTTGGCCAACTGCTGTCTCCCCATTCCGTCCCGGCGTTACTCCAGGTCCTCCAGAATCCGAAAGAATCAGACATGGTACGGCACGAAGCCGCTGAAGCACTCGGCGGTATCGCAACTCCAGATATTCTTCCGTACCTCAAGGAATATATGACACGGGAGGACGCACCTGTCGTGCTGCGGGAGAGCTGCCAGGTAGCATTGGACATGTACGAGGTGGGTATCTCATCTTTCCCATGGAACACCGTCATGAGACTGAGTTCTGCACTTGCCGATCATAGTACGAAAATTCAGACCAATTCCAGTATGCTAATGGCCTAGACGGTACGCGATAGATAGCACTAGAATAAGATTCGCAATTCCTGGTTTCTTCGCGCGATTCAAGCACTGTATTTCGTATACTGAGTTCGATTTCCCTGGCGCACAGCTGCAGGGCGATGAAAGATGTATATGCCCCTCCCCCTGAACCAAAGGGTGTGCAGCGCGGGGAATACTTTTGCCGCTCTTTTGATAAATGTGCCACATGATGTTTCTCCAGATAGAACTACTGTAGTGGGCTATGGGCTGGGGGCATCGATCGGGACCACGAGGACTGGAACGCGCGAGAAACAAGTCTAACAAGGGCGGGCGCATTCGATTGGAAGCCCAAGAATGCATCGATAAGTCAAGTGAAGAAAACGGAAGTGCTCATCTTCCGTGAGATGATCCCTTTGGGTGGAGATCGCAGGTCAAGATAACGGGGCAATCCAAAGGTAATATGTCGTCACAGACGCTGCGCCTAGGACTTGCTTCGATGATAGACTAAAGAGTTAACAAGTCTAGGCGTTGAACAACGAATAAATGGCGAGCTTATAGGTGTGCCCCTCGGAGCACTCAAAGGACATGTCATTGTGGGTGGGGAGATAAGAGATATACAATGCATGCTTGCATCAGGAATACTCTCGCACATGCCCCGCTGGCCAGCTCTGAGCGACACAGCCAGCGACTCGCATCTCGACTTGGTCAAAGACAGCAACAGTCCGGACGACCTCGAAGCCGAGGCTCGCAAACAACGCGATGCTCCGCACGTTGGCCGATCCGATGCGAGCCACGAAAGACTCTTTCCTTACACCGAGCTTGTCGCATGCGTAAGAAAGGAGCAGGCCGAGTGCCGCATGTGCGCGTCGTTGACCGCGGTAGGCGGGCTCTGCAGGGAGGTAAGGAGAAGCGTGTGCATTGGCATTTGCCTCCTCGTCAAGGAGGAGCGACGGTAGAGGAGCGGGCGAGTAGAGTACGGACCAGCTATCATCACCTCGCACTCGACTTCAAACTCGGGGTCCTCACGGGAATTCTTGAAAAAGAGATTGACGTCGCCGATCATGGGGAGCGCTTTAATATCTTCGTTTGTGAGCTCGACCTCGCTCGGCATTGGCTCCAGCGGACGCGCGAGGATAATGAACGTAAGTTCTAGCAATATGAAAGAAGTGGAAGGACGAAGAGAGATGACTACTTCTGCACGCACTGTCCTCATCTTCCTGCCAACTTCCTGTTGACCTCCGTAGTTCACCATCAGGACCACGGTTCGGATCAGGAGAAAGGGACCAGAATGGCTCACGTTGCATCGCGTACTCCTGCTCTAGGGTGAGCTCCTCACTCGCTGTCAGCTCACGCAGTTCTGCGCTCTGCATCCATGCGTGGTATTTCTGAAAATGTCAGGGTGAGTGAAGAATGTATATGCTGTAAAGGTAAGTGTAACAGCGGTACCTCGACGTGCTCTGCGCTGGGGCAGACGGGTTAACGAACGATGCGAATCTCGTAACGAATCACATGCCGATAGGGAACTAGGACGACGGTGTCGCCGACGATGGCGGTGTATACGTTGAGTCTCATCGCCCAACCGCACGCGGGGCAATGATGGGAGCTGTGGCGTGTTGTTCTTTGCTAGGTTGACCGAGCGCCAGTCGTATTGCTCGAAGACACGTTTGGTGCGTCGTTGACGTACTGTAAATCACGTACATCGCGTATACACGATCAATTACTAATAATTGAAACTGACTCCTACCACAGATACATGTCCAGAAGGGTCTGTGGCGAAAACATTTGAGGGCTGAGATCCGAGAACTTTACGGGCTTCGGGTTCACGTTCAGTGATCTCATACTATTATTAGTTGGGCGCAAGAATAACGTCCAAGTATGAGGTGATTTCGGCAGCTGTTCACTCCAAAAAATGACCATGATGAGTCACGCTGCCTCAGCCAGCGCCCGTTTTGGCCCAGCAGGACTAGTACGGCCGTGACTGTTGAACTTGCTAAGGCACGTTGATGATGCACAAACGCGGCCACCTTCTTTTTCTCGCCTATATATGAAAAGTAGGAACCCCCATGCCTGATGGCGGATCAGCCATGAGTTGCACGTATTGCTACAAGGGCTTTGCCCTCACTGGTGACCCAAAGGGCACGATGGTCGGCCCAGACTACTTTACCGCAGCGCCGAACAATGCGACACAGCGAGAAAAGGCAATCGTCCTTCTCACCGACTTCTTCGGCCTTCCTTTACCGAATCCGAGGATCGTCGCAGACCACCTCGCCGAACAGGTCGGTGTGGACGTCTGGGTTCCGGATTTCTTCAACGGTACGCCCCCCCATTACTGGCCTGGTTGGCTGAATTCGAGTATTTGCTCCGCTTAGGAAAGCCTCCCGCCGACGCGAATACTCTGGAACCCCTGTTCCCCGATCGTGCTGGTGTTAAAATTTCATGGTTTAGGCTGATGAAATTTATCATCAAGTTCATTCCTTCCATTCCAAGATTGATCGCATCTCGTCCGTCTGTTGTTGACGTCAGAGTCCACGAGGTATGTGGCCCTTTGCCGTGTGCACTTTGGCCTTGTCCTTGAACCTTGATTTATACAGTTCATCAGGAAGATTAAATCTGAGAAAGGTTATGAGAGGATCGGCACCGTTGGGTGAGTTTTAGGCGTGTATGGTCCCACAATTCTGCTAATGCGTTTTTGGCTAGATATTGTTTTGGCGGTGCTATGGCGGGTCGTCTGGGTTCTACCGACCTTGTGAACACAATTGTGATCGCACATCCAAGTAATTTGAAGCCTGACCAAATACGAGCCATCAAGGTGAACCTACCTCGGATGTTTTATCCGCCTCATGATCTCATCTACGTGTCTCCTCAGGTCCCTTCTTCTTGGGCGCTTGCCGAAGGTAAAAGCATAACTGTTTTTCTTTTTCGATGTGCACTACATCATTCATTACACATCACAGAGGACCATTGCTTCAAAGATAAAGATGTCAAAACAGCCGAGGGCGTACTTAAGGAGCAGGGGGAGAAACCTGATCATCTTGACTACGAGTTTAGGGTTTATAAGGGTAAATTTATTTTGGTGATGAGGACACGTCTTGTTCAATCCTGATGATGCGTAGGGACGGCTCACGGTTTCGCTGTGCGGCCAAATTTGAAGGTGCCTGAGGTCAAGGCGGGGTACGAAGGTGCCCTTGACCAAACCGTTGCTTGGTTCAAGAAGACATTGTAAAGCCAGTACCACGATGGCAAATAACTACCCTCATCCTTTAATGGGTCCTGTGAAATTGTCATTTTTCTTCTCGATTTTAGAGCGTCTGGGAACGAGACTAGAGTTCGAGGCCAGCCAGCGCCCCGAGCGCCCTGGCCAGGACTCGGTCCTGTCATCGGCTGTGATTACAATGTGATTGTTTGTTCTTGCCACGGCATGTTGATGATGCACAAACGCGGCCGCCTTCTTTTTCTCGCGAAACACCTATATATAAAGACGGAACACCACAGGTCTTAAGGCGGATCCGCCATGAGTTGCACATATTGCTACAAGGGCTTCGCCCTCCCTGGTGAGCCCAAGGGTGCCATGGTCGGCCCAGACTACTTTACGGCAGCGCCAAACGATGCCGATGCCACACAGCGGACAAAGGCAATCGTCCTCCTCACGGACATCTTCGGTCTGCCTTTGCCAAATCCGAGGATTGTTGCAGACCACCTCGCCGAACAGGTCGGTGTAGACGTCTGGGTTCCGGATTTCTTCAACGGTGCGTTTCCCCCCACCACCAACGTGACATGCTCCCTTGATGGGTTGGTTGGCTGATGTGGAAGCCCGCTTCGCCCAGGAAAGCCTCCCGCAGACGTAAACAGTCTGGAACCACTAATGCCCGACCGTGCTGGTGCCAAAACTTCATGGCTTGATCTACTGAAATTTATCCTCAAGGTTATCCCCATCATTCCAAACTTTATGTTCGCATGTCGTCCCTCTGTTGTTGATGCCAGAGTCCACGAGGCAGGTGACCCTTCGCTGCGGGAACTTTGGCCTTTGTCCATGAACCTTGATTTATAAACAGTTCATCAAGAAGATCAAATCTGAGAAAGGCTACGAGAGGATTGGCGCCGTTGGGTCAGTCCGAGCCATTGCTCTATCAACAAACCGTGCTAATGCATTTTCGGCTAGATACTGTTTTGGCGGCGCCATGGCGGGTCGTCTGGGTTCTACCGACTCTGTGAATACGGTCGTGATCGCACATCCTAGTAATTTAAAGCAAGCTCAGATTCGAGCCCTTAAGGTAAGCTACCTTGTATAGTTGTCCGTCTCATAGTCCCACCTAAGCCTCACCTTAGGTGCCTTCTTCTTGGGCGCTGGCCGAAGGTAAAACCTAATAGGTTTCTTCTTCGATGTACACTACCTCATTTATCATTACCGATTGCAGAGGACCATGGCTTCAAAGATAAAGATGTCAAGGCTACCGAAGCCATACTCAAGGAGCAGGGTGAGAAACCCGACCACGTTGACTATGAGGTCACGGTTTATAAGGGTACTATTTTCTTTTCTTTTTGGCGGTGAGAGCACACGTCTCATTCAAGTCTGATGGTACGTAGGGACAGCTCACGGTTTCGCCGTGCGGCCGAATTTGGAGGTGCCCGAGGTCAAGGCGGGGTATGAGGGAGCCCTCGACCAAACTGTTGCCTGGTTTAAGAAGACCTTGTGATGCCAACACACAATCTTCATCCTTTTATTGATTCTGCGATGACTCACGTATTACCTATGCACTTTGTCAATGTTGCCCATTACTGCTTTCAACGTTACCTCCGTGTGTCTTACTGACTAGTGACTCGCTCGAGACGGGGACCTTAACCGTGACATCATGGGTCTTCTCGGTAGGGTAGGTTACTGACAATGTATGACACATAGCACTTGGTTTTATCGGTCTTACAATAACGATGCTTTATTCTCTGAGGATAGGTTAGGTTAAGCGTAGGGGTGCGGTAACATCACAACAAGATTTCAGCACAACACTCCAAATTGAAAATCCAATGCAAGCAAGACAACAGATATACCCTTTCGACCGGTTGATTTGGCCAAATATATGGTACACCTAGGAATAACTAATGTATAGTATCCAGATCAACTCGAGAGGACTTGTGGGGGAATGATGGCGTGACACCTCGGATTCCCTGCCGACTCCAATTGAACCATTTGCTCCTTGATCACCTTCAACTTTGTAAGATCCCGTAGGCCATCCTCTGGCTATATACACCCAATGCCGTCTGCTCGGATCCAAGCACCCAGCTGGAGTTCCCATCCAAACACGAGAGAGGGCTTGGCATTTTATCTCATTCGTAATAGCGAACGGGGGTTCGATTCCATGTTTCATGTGGGCAGGTAACGGGGCGCGGTTTCCCAGTACAAAATCACATCCCAGTGCCCTCATCTTACATCCTCGTGATCCCCGTTAACGGCGCGCGCAGGTAGAACGGTAAATAACTGAGGACCTCATCGCGTACGCATTCTGCTTCTCCACTGCCCATGTTGGAGTCACAGAAGATATTGCGTTGTGGTGCCGTGAGGTCTTCTTACTGGTTATGTTATTATGAGATACCACGTCCGTGGCTCTATCCTCTTTCAGCTCCTTGAAGACGGTCGCGTCGCGTCCCAAAAGCTGCCTACTCGATGGCAGGCAAGCGCCCAAAAAGGAAAGCCACGGCACCCAGGATTCCCGCGTGGTCCCCCACCGTGGTACTAACTGGGCGGTACTTTGGTTAACTGCGCAGATCAAACGGGATGCGGTGTTTTCAGAGTCCTATGGCCGTGGATAGTGGACATGTATGAGGGACTGCTTACTAGTATTATTAAATTATTAAATGGCAAGTGTACGGTCCACGTCGATGTCAGATCTCGAGAGTCGGATCCTCGTCATCTCTGCCTCGCTAGAACAGGCTCGCACGGCCGTCAAACGTATGTCCTGCCGTGCATGATCTTACATCCCTCTGGGGGGGGGGCTCAAATGCCTCGAAATAACAGTCATCAAGGCCTTCGTCGATGACCCCTCCGAGCTGCCCTCTTCCAACCCCATCCCATGGACCATCAAGAACAAGTATTATTCGGCAGATGTCCACTTTCACCTCGTAGAATGCGCTCACTGGGATCCTCAATCTGCCCGACGCGTCCCTGCCGTCATCTTTGTCTGGGCCCGTGGCCAGGTGGTGCCTTCTCACTCTCGTCTCTGTCGTCGTATCCGACTCCTGAGACACTTCCCCTTCACTATAGCCTTATGCAGAACGCGTTTTCGCGCTTCATAATGATTTGTCTCGCTTCGAGCCCGAAGTGGCCCTTGCTATCGCCCTCGGACACGAACCTCCTCACCACGACGATCCCCCAGAGGGACCCGATTCGTTCCTCGCAGACCACGGCTTCGAGTACATCGATGGCGAGCGCACACGCCACCCAGAGAAGATGGCATCAGGATCAGGATCAGAGGAGAACGGCGAAGACGATGAGGAGGAGGATGATGATATCCAGGGTCTTTCGCGCGTCGTAGATGCGCTCAGCACCATCATGTGGCCAACAATGGTCCGCGAGCGGGACAAGAATAATAGCAGCAGCGGCAAGGGCAAGAACGAGCCACTACGACCCTCGCTCCTCGACTTTGACGGTGACGATGACGACGTCTTACTCGCCGACGATGACGAAGAGTCGACCTTAGCGGCGCTCATGGAGGCCGACGCTGTCGAGCAAGGCGCACCGCAGACGCGCGCGAGCCGTATGCGGAGAGAGATGCAAGCGCTGGAACGGTGGCTTGTCGAGAACGAGGAATTGCACGAGAGGGAGTTCGGCGGCGAGGCCAGCGTTGACGACGAAGACGACGAAGACATAGTCCGCGAACATGATAGCAACGGCGACACGCCCCCCTCGGTGCAAGCGTCAGCTTTAGCCGCCTCTGACATGCACGCAGCACCAATCAATGACCCCTGGGTGGCATCAACCACATCCAACCCGACGTCAACGTCAACGCAAACGCAATCTACAGCCCTAGCATCACACTCCGTCTCTATTGCCACCCCACGGTCCTCAGGCTTCGATGACGACTTCTCCGCTTTTGTCTCCGCGCCCGCGGTGTCCATCGCTGGCGACACTGTGACAACAGCTAAGACTACTACTAGCATCACTGTGACCTCCGCGTCGGCGTCGACATCTGAACCTATCGCTGACCCGCGTCGTCTCCACACCCAGACGCAGTTGCTTCTACCGTCCCACACAGGCGGTTCCATTCGTTCCGCAATATCTGACCTGTCTATATCTGACGCCGGGGACGACCTGGGTGGGGGTGGTGGTTACGAAGCACTCGATGATATCAGCAACAGCTCTGTCGGTTTCTCGCCTGACATCGATGATGGGGTTCCGCGCACATCCGAGTCGATAGGTGGCCGGCGATCTGGCGACCGAGCGGCCAGTTTGGGCGATGTGCCGTTTGACCTGCCCAATATACTGAGCGCACTGCAGACCATACGGGAAGATGTTGCTGGAATCGAGGATGAGGCGGAGCGTAGGGCGACGACGGCACGTTTTGCATCTGATTTTGTGTTCAAAAGAATGGGTGTGGATGGGGACGAGAAGGAAGAAACAGAGGGTTAATACAGTAATGTACGTCTTGCTGCCACACTACATTCTCATTTACACCAGGCAGCTTTGTGTTTTTTTTTACTCCTGACACTTTAAGACTCATCATTGTCGTCGTCGTCGTCGTCTGCATCGTCCTCCTGATCAGCTCTGCCAGTCTCATCTCTTATCCCTCCCTCAGCAAAGTTCAGGATACCGCCCATGTCCAATGCCTTGACTGCGTTCTCCGCATCGTCCACTGACATGTTCCCGAGCACCTTGTTCACAGCCGCCAGCTCATTTGTCTTGAGCGCTTCCTGCAGGTTCTCTGGGAGCCCGCAGAAAAGGTCCCACCGCATTTGCAGCGCCTTGCGCACTTCTTCGATGTCCATGTCTTCAGTTCCTGGACCTTCGAGAACGAGATTCTCCGGTGGTGGACCGTCGGGTACATTGAACGAAATGACGGTGTCTGGATTCTCAGCCACAAGCTGAATCTGCTCTCCTGAGGTGGCGGCCTCTGCTTCTTCCTGTTTGGCCATTTCCACACGCTTGACGATATGTTGGTAGGTGTCCTCGACATCCTTGCGAAAGATTGCTTGCGCATTCTGACCTCCTGCTACCATACTACGAGAGCTTGTTCAGCACAAAAAAAGTGCCCGGACTGAGGGAGATGACGCACCGCCGGAAGAACAACTGCACGCCGTCTTTCCCGAGTTTTTCGCCATACTGCAAGATCAAACTCTGGTGCACACACTGCTTGGCATATTTTAATTTACCCGCCCTTTGAGCTCTGAACGCGGAAACAAGTAGTGCGTCCGATGCACCAGGTACCACAACATCGCGATGATTTTGGATGAAGAGCAAGGACTTATCAAAGTCCCAGAGAGGTAGTTTTGCAAATTCTTCCAAAGAAGGCGTCATGTGTGGCAGTTCTTCATCAACGTCGGCAGGGGTTTCTTGTGATGTTGGCGGCGGCGCTGCGGGCGCAGACGAAGATGCTTCCGGATTGAGTACTTCGATATGGGTCGCCTTGGTAGTTTCCTTTTCCTTTCCTTTGCCGATAACCGGGGGAGGTTCGGGCTTTGCAGGAGTATACTGGGAAGGACTTGAGCGGGGAATTGCGTTGATGAAATAACAGGCAACGAATACAGTACCTTGGATTCGAAGCCCTCGTGGATATCATCCATGGTGATATGCTTAGTCTTCTCCTTGAGCAGCCCGTCCTTCTCCTTCCTTCGCTCTTCGGTCACGTCACTCAACTTCTTCACGTGAAATTCGAGTCGCTCTTCCAATAACTTTTCCAGTTTGCCCTCGTCAGAACCGGCAGTTTCTCGCGCTTCGTTCGCGATCGTCTCGAGCAGACGCAAGATCATCTCATCGTACGGGATCAGTTTAGGTGCGTTGGTTTTCGGCGCATCGGGCGAGGGGCTTGTGCGCAGACGCTCCACTTCGGACGAGAGGCGCGATTTGCCAGACTGAGCAAGCTGCGGTTGAAATGCGCGTAGACGCGTAAGGAGGACGTCGTTGCAAGCGACCTCGGCCTCTAGCTCTTCGATGCGATGATTGCGTTGCTCGCGTTTTTCATGGATATCACGTTGCTTCCACCTAGAGAGTACGATGTGAAGGGCATGTCGAAACTAGGACGGGAAAGCAGCTGGACCTGATAAGTGACTTTTTGTCGACGTTGGGGTGGCCTTCGATGTCAGAGTCATCAGAGAGCTGCACAGAGCATCCTGGTGAATAGATGGAGATGGATTTGAGAGGAGCAAGTGATCAACCAACCTCGAGTTGATCCCACTTTGAATAATTCAATGGCATTTTATGACGATAAAGACGAAACCCTGAGTCGTGACGAACGCGAAGGACTGCACCCGGCCCGGAATTCAGTCCCCGCCATTTAGGGGCAACCGAGTGGTTTGAAACCAAGCCTAGCTCTAGAACAAGGTCATGGGTGCTCTTTGACCGTGTTATTACAGTATTGCCAGGGCCTCGGCTGGATCAAGCGAGATGAATGAATTTATCACAGGTACACAGCTACAGCTATAGTAGCGAGTGTCATCGACCACGATAGATTCGACATACTGAACAGGGTCATCATCGTCTGAAGCGCTCAATGTAATTAATAGGTGCTTCCGATTGGCAGCTGCTTGGTTACAGCGGTTCCTAGAGTGGTGCCAGCCTTGACAATCACGACGACACCGAGCGTTTAAGGGCTTTGAGGGCGCTCCCGTCACTGTATTACGAACTCTTTTCTTAGTAAACCCCAGGAGAAAGTAATTAGCAGAGCGACAGGGTATGATGGCTGTCAAAGAAACATTCCAGCCAAATGGTAAGGCCGGTAAGGCCTATAAGGGGTGGTAACCGTCTCCCGCCAAATCAAAAGCGCCATCCTTTGGAAAGGGAGTATTGAAATGGTAAATGGCTCTCGT
>WNFT01005758.1_pt1 | contig 10874 bp, 8 predicted proteins | sample 5400191 | NCBI WGS metagenome assembly WNFT01 (sample SAMN13153359, study PRJNA577476) | soil metagenome | isolation source: 80 cm saprolite under Madrone tree | place: USA:California | collected 2016-06-14
ATTCTGGACCGTTCGATGGCACACCCGCCGATGTAGCCATCGTCACCGTCACGGATTACCTGGAGAAACACGGCATCGGCAAATTTATGGTCACCTACCGCCTGCGCGACTGGCTGATTAGCCGCCAGCGCTATTGGGGTGCACCCATTCCCATCGTATATTGTCCAAAGGATGGGACCGTTCCAGTACCGGAGGAGCAATTGCCTGTCTTGCTGCCCGAGCATGTCGAGTTCAAATCGACAGGTGAGTCGCCACTGCGTTACGAACCTGAGTTCCTGAATACCACCTGCCCGCTGTGCGGAGGTCCCGCCACGCGCGAGGCCGATACCATGGACACCTTCGTCTGCTCGTCCTGGTACTTCCTGCGCTATGCCGATCCGCACAACAGCGAGCAAGCGTGGAGCGCCGAAGCGATGGGACGCTGGCTGCCTGTCGATCAATATGTTGGAGGGGCAGAACATGCAGTGCTGCATCTGCTGTATGCCCGCTTCTTCATCAAGGCGCTGCGTGACATGGGCCACCTGGACTTCGATGAGCCGTTCATCCGCCTGTACCACCAGGGCATGATCCTGGGTTCCGACGGCCAAAAAATGTCCAAGTCGCGTGGCAACGTCGAGGCTCCTGACTACTATGTCGAGAAGTATGGTGCGGACACCGTACGTTGCTACATGATGTTCATCGGGCCATACGACCAGGGTGGGTCCTTTAAAGCTGAGAATTTAGAGGGTGTATGGCGCTTCCTGAACCGCTTCTGGAGCCTGGTCAATGATAGCTGGGTGGTAGGGAGCGTGAGCAATGAGCAAACCAGCGAGAGTCAGGCTATTGAGCGCCTGCGCAACAAGACCATCAAGCGCGTCACCGAGGACCTGAGCAACTTCCGCTTTAACACGGCCCTGGCTGCGCTGATGGAGTGCAACAATGCGCTGATCAAGCAGCAGAACGCGCCGGTCGCACGCAGCGCCGCCTTCCGCAGGACGCTGGAGACGATGATGCAACTGCTGGCCCCGATGGCGCCGCACATCACCGAGGAACTGTGGCATCTGACGGATCACGTCGGCAGTATCCACCGCACGGATTGGCCGACCTATGACGAGGCGCTGACTCGCGACGACACCTTCACCCTGGTTGTGCAGGTCAACGGTAAGGTCCGTGAACGTATCGAGGTTGCCAGCGACATCAGTGAAAGCGAGGTACGCCAATTGGCGCTGCACAATCCAAGAGTAGCCTCCTTCATCGGCGAAGCGACGGTGCGCAATATCATTTACGTGCCGGGCCGCCTGGTGAATATTGTCGTGCGTAATGCATAGCGGAACGGTGTATCGTGAGGCCATGCAATTCGCTCTCGCGAGAGCGAATTGCATGGCCTCACTCTCCTTTTTTTGTAACTTCCTCGCGTTTATATCTGTGGGGGGTAGATATCCTGACTATTCTCACAGCGTTCTGTTAGGTTGCCCATAAAACGTAGAACTTTTCGGGGCGTTCAAACGTATATAGAGCAGTGAGGTATTTCACAAGCAGAGTGTTGTCCCGTAGATAGCTGCAATGCCCTTTTCCGTTTATGCTTGGTATAGAAGGAATAAGGAAATGTGGACAGATGTTGTGGATAGTAGAAGCAGATCGGTATTTGAAAAAGGAGAGGGTCGAGCGTCTATTCTATCGAAGGTCTAATTACGATAGCCGCGAGGCCAGAAGCAATTTTTGAAAAAACAGCGGAACAACGCAGCAGGCGGAGCCAACCTGCAAGGAAGAAGGATACAAATATGAATCCGCAAACACAACCACTAGAAATGGTAACAAACAACGAGACCGCCACTGAAATGGATACATTGATGCAGTGCGGTTTCACCACTGAAGAAATAGCCTCGCTCCTCTGGCTCCGCCAATGGTACCAGAGCGGCGGTAGTGATCGCGTCGAGATAGTGCGTCACCTGGAGTTCCTGAAGTTGCTGGTGGTGAGCGGCAAGATGGAACTTTAGCGAAAGAAAGCTGACGCTTGATATAGATTATATCTTGGTATGCTGATCTGGCATTTTGACCTGGCACCCGCAAGGGGTGCCACTACATTTCAGGTGTAGTAGCACCCCTTGCGTGGCAAGAGAGCCCCCCAGGCTCTCAGCCAGGTTTCTACATTTCATACCCAAACCGGGTTTCTATCATCCTCAACCATGTAACTCCCTACTCATCCAACCTTCCTGGTAATTTTTGTAACTATTCAGCACTCCTCGCCGCACGTGCTCGATAAATCGGCACTCTACAGCGGCTCGCTCATTCTTGTAGTGAGTGCGGGCGGTGCCGCCTGCGGCACCGCCCGCACTCACTACGAAATATTTGCGAACTGCCGCAGGCAGTGAGGAGTCTCCGAGCAAAGAGACCTGAATAGTTACTAATTTTTGCCTGTCACGATATCGTTGAGGCAACTCCCCGCGTTTGTTCAATATGCAAGAAAACACGACCTTGATCCATGGACCTAACTGTTCTCATGGGCAGAGTGGCACCGAGGAGTGTTCTTGTGCTACGTTATTCTTACCGGCACGGTTGAGCCGTTCCGTATAGAAAAACGGCTCCCCGCCTTGGGTGTTCTACGGAAGCAGGCGGCGCTTCCTCCCCATGCCTGGAAAGGCAAGGGCCTCCGCGCCGCAATGAGTGACGGAAGTCCCAGGGAGTGCTGCTCCATGCTATGTCATCCCGTAGAACGTAGAACGTATGGAGGTCAGCTATGGCGCAAGTATATGTCCCCGACGATCTCCGCGTGCGCGAACAGCTTGAACGCGGGGGAACAACGCCTGCGGGCGCGGAGCCTGCGCCGTACCGTGCTCACAAGCCGCGGCGCTTTGGTGTCATCGATCTGGCGGTGCTCCTGTCAGTGGTGGCCGCGATCACGCTGCTCGTGCTGGCCGCCTCTCGGTGGGCCGCGCCGCTCACGCCCAACGTCTCGATTGATCTCTCGCCTTCCGTGTTACCGGCCTACGCCGGGTACTCGCTGCTGCGCATGCTGCTGGCCTACCTGCTCTCGCTGGTGTTTACCCTGATCTACGGGCATGTTGCTGCCACCAACCGCCGGGCGGAACGCGTCATGATCCCGCTCCTGGATATTTTGCAGAGCATTCCCATTCTCTCGTTCCTGCCTGCCGTCACCCTCGCGCTGGTGGCGGCCTTTCCGCATTCCAATGTCGGCCTCGAACTCGCTAGCGTGATCCTCATTTTTACCAGCCAGGCGTGGAACATGACCTTCAGCTTCTACCACTCGGCAAAAACGCTCCCCTCCGACCTGAAAGAGGTCTCGACCATCACCCGGGTGCGGCCCTGGCGGCGCTTCCTCGTCCTGGAACTACCCTCCTCAATGATCGGCCTGATCTGGAACAGCATGATGAGCTGGGCCGGGGGCTGGTTCTTCCTGATGGCCTCCGAGCAATTTACCCTGGGGAGCCGTTCCTTCCAGCTCCCCGGGCTCGGCTCGTACTTGCAGGCCGCGGCCATTGCGGGCAACACCGGAGCGATCCTGCTCGGCCTCACCACGCTCATCGTCCTGATCGTCCTGCTCGACGTCCTGTTCTGGCGCCCGCTGGTGGCCTGGGCCGACAAGTTCAAGGTGGAGCAGAGCAGCGGCGCTGATGCCCCGCACTCACCCGTGCTGGATGCCTTGCGGCGCTCGGCACTGGTGGCGCTCGTCAACAGGAAGGTATTCCGCCCGCTGGGACGGCTCCTGGCGGTTCTGCTCGACCGCCTGCAGCCCCTGCCAGGCTCCGCGCCGCCGACGTCACTCCCCGAGCAGACTTCCCGTTTCCCCTCGCTCCGGCGGGTTGCCGGGTGGGTGCTGGCGGGGCTGCTGGGCGTGCTGGTGCTCCTCGGGCTGGTGTCCATGCTCCAGATACTCGTCCAGGTTCCCGCGAGTACCTGGTGGACGCTGCTGCTGGCTGCCTTCGCCACCTGGCTGCGCACCCTGGTTGCCCTGCTGATCGGCGTGGCCTGGACGCTCCCGGCTGGGGTTGCCATCGGCCTCTCGCCGAAGTGGTCGCGCCGCCTACAACCGGTGGTGCAGGTGGTTGCTTCCATCCCGGCCACCGCGGTCTTCCCGGTGCTGCTGCTGGCGCTGGTGGATCTGCCCGGAGGGCTCTCGGGGGCCTCGATCCTGCTAATGCTACTGGGCACCCAATGGTACATCCTCTTCAATGTGATCGCGGGCGCGATGGCCATTCCCAGCGATCTACGCGAGGCCACGACCGTCTATCACGCGACAGGCTGGCGCAAGTGGCGCACGCTCATTCTCCCCGCGGTCTTCCCCTACCTGGTGACCGGCCTGCTGACCGCGAGCGGTGGGGCCTGGAATGCCAGCATTGTCTCGGAGTACGTGACGTTCAATAATCACGTCACGAGCACATTCGGCCTGGGAGCCAGTATCGCTTCCGCGGCGGCTGCCACCCCCGCCCCCAATTTTCCCGTGCTCCTGGCCGCCACGCTGCTGATGGCCGCCTTTGTCGTGATTCTCAATCGCCTCGTCTGGAAGCGGCTCTATACCCTGGCTGAGCGCCGCTTTACTTTAGGATAGGAGGAACATCTATTTGACGCCGTTTGATCCGCCCCACCAGGGGCAAGATAAAGCATCCCCGGCAGCAGAGGTGCTGCTGGAGGCAAGGTCGTGCAGCAAGACGTATGCGGCGGAAGAGAAACGCCCGGCGGGGGCACAGCCGCCCCTGGTGCTGGACTGTATCCAGCTCGATATCCACGAGGGCGAGTTCGGGCCATCGGGATCCGGCAAGTCCACGCTGCTTCGCATCCTGGCGGGATTACTTTCACCGTCAGGCGGGCAGGTGTTCTTCAAGGGGGCGCACCAGTATGGCCCCAATCCGCACGTCGCCATCGTGTTCCAATCCTTCGCGCTCTTTCCCTGGCTGACGGTGCTGCAGAATGTGGAACTGGGTCTGGAGGCGCAACCCCTCACGCGCACCCAGCGCCTCAAGCGGGCGCTCTCCGCCATCGACCTGATCGGCCTGGACGGCTTCGAGGACGCCTACCCCAAGGAACTCTCCGGCGGGATGCGCCAGCGCGTCGGCTTCGCGCGCGCGCTGGTGGTCGAGCCAGAACTGCTCTTTATGGACGAACCCTTCAGCGCGCTCGATGTGCTGACGGCGGCGAACCTGCGCAAAGAGCTGCTGGGCCTGTGGAGAGAACAGAGCATGCCGACCAGGGCGATCCTGATGGTGACACACAATATCGACGAGGCCGTGAGCATGGCGGATCGTATCCTGGTGTTGGGAGCCAATCCGGGCCGCGTGCGGGTCGAGCTGCCAGGACTTCCGGTGGCTCAACGCAGCTTCCAGAGCGAGGCGCACACGGCCCTGGTGGATCTGATCTATCGCATTATGACCAGTCCCCAGGAAGATGTGGCGACGCTGTTGTCTGCACGCGCGCCGAAAGCCAGGACGGGGCAGCTCACCGCTCCTGCCCCACGCCCTTACCAGGTGTTGCCGCACGTCACTATCGGCGATGTGACGGGACTGATCGAGCTGGTTCAAGCTCGGGGAGGGCGCGAAGACCTCTACCAGCTTGGGCGCCACCTCCAGCTGGAACTCGACGAGTTGCTGCCGTTGGTAGAGGCGGCGGACCTGCTCGACCTGGCGGACACTCAGGAGGGAGACCTGGTGCTGACCGAGGAAGGGCGGCACTTCGCAGAGGCCGGAGTACTCGAAGAGAAGCAGGTGTTCCGCAAGCAGGTGCTTGCGCACGTCAGCCTGGTGCGTTATATCGTGCGGGCGCTAGAGGCCGCTCCCCGGCACGTGTTGCCGGAAGAGCACGTCCTGCAATTCCTGGAGACGCATTTCGGGGAACAGGAGGCGCAGGAGCAATTACAGATTGCCATCAACTGGGGGCGCTACGCGGAACTCTTCGCGTTTCAAGAGGATCGCGGTATGTTCCGCCTGGAGGAAGAGGGAGAACCGGCCACACCTGGAGCAAGGAGTGGATAGTGTCCAAATCGCCAGGATAGATATAACCAGAGCAGGGCTGGCTACGTAGATAGAAATAACAGGTAACTATTCAGGACTCCTCGCCGCCTGCGGCGGCTCGCTCATTCTTGTAGTGAGTGCGGGCTGTGCCGCCGCAGGCGGCACAGCCCGCACTCACTACAAGACACTGCGAACTGCCGTAGGCAGTGAGGAGTCTCGCAGCGAAGGGACCTGAGTAGTTACAATAATAGGTTCACACCAAATAACCAGAACAGTAAGGATGATTATGCGTATTATACTCTACCTTGGCAAAGGCGGCGTGGGCAAAACAACCATCGCAGCAGCCACCGCCGTTCGTTCTGCCGTGCTCGGCAAACGTACACTCGTCGTAAGCGCCGACCTGGCACACAGTCTCGCCGATTGTTTGAATACCCCATTGACATCGGACCCAACGCAACTCGCACACAACCTCTGGGCGCAGGAAGTCAACGTGCTCGACGAGATGAGGCGTGGGTGGAGCAAAGTGCAGGATGCCATGAGCAAAGTCTTGCGCAAGCAGGGCATAGATGCCGTCATGGCGGAAGAACTAGCCCTCATTCCCGGTATGGACGAAATCGTCGGCCTCACCAACATCTATCGCAATGCTCGCGATGGAGACTTTGAAGTCGTCGTCATCGATGCAGCTCCCACCGGCGAGACGGTCCGTCTCCTGAGCATGCCCGACACATTCCAATGGTATGCGCAGCGTATCATGGGCAGCAACGCCCTTAACCTCGCCCGGCCCTTCATTAAAGCCTTCGTTCCTACCGTCGAGATACTGGACGCCGTGAAACTGATGAGCGAACGGGTCAAATCACTACGTGACGTGTTGAGCAACCCCGATATCAGTTCCTATCGCCCGGTCGTCAACCCTGAACGCATGGTCATCAAAGAGGCGCTGCGTGCGGAAACCTACCTCGCCCTCTTCGGCTATCCAATTGACAGCGTCATGTGCAACCGCGTTATCCAACCAGGCAATTATCAAGACACTTTTATGCAAGAAATCTACCGCAATCAAGAGAAACAGCGTCGCCAGATTCACCAGACCTTTGCGCCGTTGCCGATCTGGGAAGTCCCCTACTACTCCCATGAAATCATCGGTATTCCCCAACTGACGCAGTTGGCCCAGACAATCTTCGGCGATCAAGACCCGACCCAGGTCTTCTACCGTGGCCAGATTCAGGAGGTAAAGCGCGTCGGCGATACCTATGTACTGCGTCTCCCATTGCCGCACGTGGAGATGGATAAGGTGCTGATGACCAAAAAGGGTGACGAGATGATCGTGGAGATAGGCAATTTTAAGCGCGATATCACCCTACCTGCCATCCTGGCGAACCAGGAGGCAAAGTTGGCACGCTTCGTAAATAAGGCGTTAGAGATTCACTTTCATGCACCGGTGGGAGAAGACCAAAGGCCTGGCTGAGAGTCTGGGGGACTCTCAGCCAGATCGCTTGCTACTTCCAAGTTGCCATGCTAATATCGTGGCTGGCGTGAGCGGCGTTGTTTGCGGCGTTGTGCAGCTGCCTTGCGCTTGCGGCGAGCCTGGGGGCTTTCGTAGTGTGCACGGCGACGGGCCTCTGACAGCACACCGTCTTGCTGCACCTTGCGGTTGAAACGTTTAAGCGCCAGTTCAAACTGATCGCCGGGGTTGATCTTCACCTCACTCATGGGGGCTACCAGCGCGATCTGCGATCACTACTGCGGCCAGATCCCTGTGTCTGGTAACAATCGCTACAATAAACGGGCTTGTCGCCCCGTGGCTGGAACGGTACCTGAGCCTCATTCCCACAATTAGAGCAAATGACCGTATACATCTGGCGTGCTTCGCGGGAGCCACCGCTACGGCCACCACCACCACTATACCCACCGCTGGACTGCCCTTTGCGGGCGGCGCGGCACGACGGGCAGCGACTGGGCGTATTCGTCAGCCGATGGCTCGCATAGAATTCCTGCTCACCAACCGTGAAAACAAATTCTTGATTGCAGTCGCGACAACGTAATGTCTGATCACTCAATGCCATATTTCCTTCTCGATTCCTGGGTCTATATCCCAATAAACCATCGCCAATAAACTGTCGTGTATTGCGCGACCTGCCTCAAGCCCCGCTCCTGCAAGGATTGCCAGCCGACAGAACAATGCACTATACAACGCTTGCCAAGTATACCATACCTCTGGCCCAAATGCACCACTTCTAAGACGCATTTTCCGCTGGTTGCGAAAAATTGCTCCGAACCTATGTTATAATGAGGTTCGGTGAACGGCTTATCCGCCGCGAAGATAGTACTATTGGAGAAACACAAATAATGCCAACACGTAACGATGCATCCTGGCGCATAATGACCTCAATGTGGCCACTCATCCGCGCAACAACCTGCTTTCACACGCACTTTATGCCTGCGACGAAATAACCGGCATGATAACCGCGACCGCGCCTAATACCAAATGCCATTCAAGAAAACTATCCACTATCCTCCCCGAACTTATCGCCTTGTTCAGTCTGCCACCTGCCCCAAAAGAATACGCAGCACTTAGTTAAATGATGCTGCGTATATTTCTGATCTTCGCCGTCAAGCGCTACTCAGCGACCGCTTCCTCAATGCCTGCCAGACCAAGCTGATCCGCGATGCTACTCATAGCCTCAATCACGTTGGCTATATGTTCATCTAGGTCAATGTTCAGTTCCTCGGCTCCCTTCACCAGGTCGTCTCGATTGACTCCGGCAGCAAAGCCTTTGGTTTTCATCTTCTTACGTACAGAGGCGACCGGTAATCCTGGAAGCGTCTTCTGCCGAACTAATGCAGTTGCCGTGATCATCCCCGTTACCTCGTCACAGGCATACAGTGCATGTGAAAGCAGATTGTTGCGTGGATGGCCAGTATTGAGATCATTGTGCGCGAGGATGGCATAGATAATCCGTTCATCATAGCCACCGTCGCGCAGCCACCCGGCCAGCACCTGCGTATGTTCATGCAGATCAGGATATTCCTCATAATCGGCATCATGCAGCAGTCCCGTCATGGCCCACAATTCTTCGTCCTCGCCGTACTTGTGGGCATAGAAGCGCATGGCGGCTTCCACTGAAAGCATATGTTTGCGCAGATTTTCATTTTTGACATGTTCAGTCATTAAACGGTAAGCATCTTCTCGTCCAGGCATGCTTTGACATATCTCCATTCCAGACTACAAGCTTATGAGACTGTTTTCGTTGTGCCAGTATTATACTCTATGGTTGCCAGTGTTTCCCCAGATATGAGGCAACATATTTTTGCAGCTTGGCTAGTTCATCTGGCCGGAGCAAAGACATAACCATATCGAAAGGTATCTCTATGGTAACTGCTCAGGTCCGCTCGAGTGAGGGAAGGACGGGATGACCACAAAGGGTGGCTTGCAAAGACGACAACAAAGGCAGACCTTGTTTGCGCAGCGTGGACAAATAGCCGCGAATGCGAGCAAAGGCTTCAGCGAAAGCCTCGCTTCGGAAGCAGCCGGAGACTTTTTGCTGGACCTTGACCATCCGAAGATCTCTCTCGGCGAGATTATTGTCAAAATCCACACGAAGATCCTGAAGGCAAGTTCAGGACGGCTTTCTGCTGTTTGCGCAAGCGATCGAGCAGATTGCGAGCGTCACTTTGTTTGCATCGACCCCGTTTGCCAGGTGGAGCCGTTGCCCGAGGGTGCGCCTGATCCCCTTCATCGAGCAGACGGAGAAACTGCGCTTCCCAATCCACGACTTCTTGCGGATCCAGACGGCGTTTTCCCAACTGGCGGGCCTGTTCTGTCGCCTCTTTCATATCCAGCAGCAGGCTTTTGAGGTCCGCTGCCCAGAGGACTCCTTGCTCTTCGAGAAACACGAGATCCCGCAGCAGATGCACCAGACAAGCGGCGTGCTCACAGGCGTACAAGAAGTACGATCCCCATCCGTCGTGGATCGAGATCCCTACGAAATGCGGCAAAATCCCGATGGCTTCCAATGCTGCCTGACCCCGGCTCGGATCGACGTGATAGTGCGTGAGGGTCGGCGTGCAGGTCACATGCATCCAGTGCCGTTTTCCTGCCACATACAGTCCTGTTTCGTCTTGATGGATGATCTCAGCTTCTTTCAGGGCCTCTGTGATCTGCTGCTCTACTGGGGCCAACTGTCCCGCACACCGTTTGATCAGGTCACAGACCGTGCCTTCACTCATCTGGACTCCCAGCAGGTCCCCCATCACCTCACAGGTACGGGCCAGTGGCAAGAGTTGCTGTTCGACCAGATACACCGCTGTCGCTCCAACGTTGGGTCCATACTGGATGGGAGCCTGCACCCCGGCTGGAAATGCCGCACTGGTGATATGCTGGCAGTGGGGACACTGTTTCTGCTCTGCCCGATATTCCCGTACCAACACACGAGGCGACGGCAGATCCACGACCTGGCGACGCTCTCCTCCACACGCTGCCACCGCTTGCAGGTCGTGCTGGCAGGCTTCACACCGTTCTACCTGCTGGAGGGTGATCTCATCTGGCGTGGAGGAGAACTGCAAGCTCGATCCTTGATGGCCTGGTTGCCCTCCAGATGGCTTCTCGCTCTTTTTGCGCAAGCTTTTCGGCTTTCGTACAAAACGATCCGAGGAAGGTGGCAGGTGGCTATTGTGACTGTCTTTCGCGAGCCGGTCTCGCAAGGCTTTCATTTGCTCGCTCAAGCTGCTCATCTGCTCACCGTGTTGCTGGATCACGGCGTTCTGCTCGGCGAGCAACCCTTGTTGCTGCTGGATGATTTCGTCTCGCTGCGCCAGTTGTTCCCGCAGAACCTTATTCTCTTCTCGCAGATAAACCAGTTCTTCTTCAATCGTCATGCCCTTACTTTACTGGGTTTGACACCGTTTGGCAAGTCCCCAGCGGACCTGGGTAGTTAC
>WNFT01011581.1_pt1 | contig 10872 bp, 10 predicted proteins | sample 5400191 | NCBI WGS metagenome assembly WNFT01 (sample SAMN13153359, study PRJNA577476) | soil metagenome | isolation source: 80 cm saprolite under Madrone tree | place: USA:California | collected 2016-06-14
CGCTCATATGATTACTCTCGATCCAGAATTGGTAGATGTTATTTGGAACGCGGAAGGTGAGCGAGTTGTCGGTGGCCTCGATTAATTCAACGGCGGAAAACCAGCGCTTGAATGTATCGGCACTCACCTGCGGCTTTAAGGCCACCGACAATTTCTGCCACAGCTTGGCACACTTCTCTTTCATACCGACTTGTTAACAGCGTTACACAATTGCCACAAAGGCCGATCCCGAGGGAAATTGGCCGGCCAAACGGAGGCGATGTCTGCGTGATGACGCGCCTGTCTCTCGGAAGAAGCGCCGGGAAAAAATACCAAAAACGCTTAAATACGAGGGGCAAACGCTTCCTGCAGCGCTCGACCACGGCCCGGTGGCGGCAAGATCGACGTCTGATTGGAGTCGTCGGTCTAGAGAGGTTAAGGCGTCGCTCATTCTCGCTGCTAGGAGATTATTAAAAGCTGTTCACATCTTATTCACATCCACTCCCTCTTTCCCCTGCCAGCGGGCTTGAGATTAGAAACCAGCGCGCGCATCGACAAGAAAAAATCTAAAATTTATTTTCGTCTCACATCAAAAAAATCTTGACTGAAAACAGCGAATCGACATTGCCCAAAAATTACAAACCGCTGCCCTCGGGCGAAGCTGACTCCAAAAGGTTCCGCGAGTTGACCGAATGAGCACACGCGCGCATTTTTTCTCCCTCTGGAGCACGCACCGCGATCGCTCAGCGGATCGAAAAATGAATTCCAAGCGAATTAAAATCGAATACGGACGCACGAAAAAAGAATGGGGCTTCAACTCCGTGGCCGAGTAATCATGCGCGCTCTTCTGGCTGTTCTGCTCGCTCTTATTTCCGCCATCTCATCGACGCGCGCCGCCGACGAATTGCTTCCGCCTTTCGGTTTTCGCTGGAACGACTCGATGGCACGCGTGGAAGCGGTGCTGCGCGGCGCGAAAGCTCAAATCGTATCACGCGAAAAAAAAGAGGGCCGCGAGGTCTGGACCGTGGAAGGCCTCGTCCATCCCGGCTTGAAGCGCACGCTCTTTACTTTCAAAGGGGGATCGCTCTTCGGCGTGGAGCTGCAATACGAATATCCGGATTGGACGATCGAGCGTTACAACCAGCGGATGGGAGAAATTCGTAAGTACTTCGATGAAAAGTACGGAATCGGCAAACTAGTCTCGCGTTCGCACGACACCGACACGGATGTCATCCAAACGCTGGTCGGCTACCAGTGGATGGTCGGGGCGACCATGCTTGAGCTTTTTTATTTCTCCGCGCAACACGACGCACTCGTTTTTCGCACCATCACGGTCGATTACAAAGCGCTTTGATGCTGTCGAAAGCGGAAAGGTGGATCGACCGTTCCGCCGGGCGATGTTATAAAATATGCGGCTTAGCCGCCAAATTTAGCATCGAGCTCGCCACGGGACGAGTCCGTCCGAAGGCGGACAAGAGACTGCTCGATCCACCCTCCTTCAAAGCGTCGTCTCGCCGACGAGCGATGGTCGATCTTTCCCGCCGCTGCGTCGCGTTTCTTTTTGCAACCGCTTCAGCCGGCTCGATAAACTTGCCTTTGCCGCAGAGCTCATTCGATCGATAAACAGGATTCCGTTGAGATGATCGGCTTCATGCTGCAAGGCGCGCGCCAGCAGCCCGGTCGCTTCGATCTCGATCTTGTCGCCTTCCAAAGTTTGCGCGCGCGCCATGACCGATTTTGCGCGCTCGATTTCACCGGTGATTTCCGGAAAACTCAGGCAACCTTCCGTGCCCATTTCGGTTTCGTCGCCCAATTCGATCTCGGGATTGATCAAGACGAGCGGCATCGCTGTCTGGGGATCGACATCCTGGCCGTTCAACTTCATCGTGCTCGGTCGATCTTCCACACGTGAAATGTCCAGGACGGTGAGCTGGAGCGCTTCGCCCACTTGTTGCGCGGCCAGCCCCACGCCGTTCGCCGCCTGCATCGTCTCCAGCATGTTAGCGGCCAGCTCGCGAATGCGATCGTCGATCTGGTCGATCCGTTTGCCTTTCGCGCGCAGCATCGGGTCGCCGTACTGCAAGATCGGCAATTTCATTTTTCCTGACGCGTGAACGCTGGCAAATTTCTCACGCCGGCGAGCTTCAATGCATCCATCACCTTCACGATCGCGCCAAACGACGCTTTTTTGTCAGCTTGCAACGCGAGTGAAGATTTGCGCGTGGGAGGCAAATTGCGCACCGCCGCCTCCAGTTCATCCACACCGAGGGTCCGCCCATCCAGTTTGATCTCGTCGTTTTGATCGACACTCACAATCGCATGCTCGAGTTCGGCCGGAGCGTTCGTCGCTGTTTTCGATTCAGGAAGATTAATCTGAACTTCCGGCTGATCTTTTTTAAAGGTCGTCGAAACGACAAAAAAGATCAGCAGGATGATGAGAATATCGACCAACGAAACGATAATGATGGTGGGCGCCCTGCGTTTACGGACGATGAAGTTCATCGCGTGGGATGCGCCGCGTGTTTCACACGACTGGCGTCGGCGTCGGCATTGGCGCCGGAGGCGGAGATTTTGCCGGTTTCACTTCGCGAGAAGAGCGCCCATAGTAGCATTTGCTGATCAACTCGACGACCAGCGTTTCCATTTCTACCGACATCACTTCCACCTTCTTCGAGAAATAACTGAAGGCGATCAAAGTCGGCACCGCGATCGAAAGTCCAAAAACGGTTGCATTGAGTGCTTCGGCAATGCCAAGCGCGATCTGACGCGTATCCGCTGCGCCTGAGCTCAGGCCAAGATTTGAAAAAACATGCACCAGGCCGGAGACCGCGCCGATCAAACCGAGCAGCGGCGCGATGCCCACGATCACTTCGAGAACGATGAGACCTTTCTCCAGCCGCACCATTTCGTGACGCGCGCGCGTTTCCACCACTTCCACGTTCTCCGAGCGCGGCCCGCGCAAGTGCTGGAGCGCAACGCGCGTGATCCGGGCGAGCGAGGATTGGTCGTGGCTCACGGTCCGCGTCAATCGCTCCGGGCTCGCGCCGGGCGCGAGGCGTTCGATCTCGCTTTGGATCACGAGCGGCATCACATTTTTTTCGCGCAAGGCGATGCCGCGCAAAATGATTGTCGTTACGGCCACGATCGAGCAGGCGAGCCTCATGATTGTCTGCACCGTTCCCGGCGCCTCGGCGATTATGGTAACGGCGCTCATCAGTTGGCGTACATCGTAAACGACATTTCTTCGTCCAAACCCTCAGGCGGGAGCGAGCTCGCCACGTCTTCTGGAATCGGTGGCAACTGCATTTCGAGGACAGATTGCAGGCATACGTTTGCGAAAGATTCGTTGGAAGTATTTTCGACGATCTTGAGATTCGTCACGCGACCGCTTCGGTCAACCGAAAAGACCAGACGCAGCGTGCCGATGCTGACCAAATCCCCTTGCTTAGCGACATAGTAGTACCAACGCGAGCCAACAGAATCGTAGAGAATTTTTTGATATCGACCCAACGGTGTGCCGAGCGCGTTCACCGAGGACGCTCCACGATTCGTGATTGATCCGGACAAGCGCGTCTGTTGTTTTTGCGCGCGGTAGGAGGACCTCGGTTGTTCTGGCGTGGGAACAGCAGACGGCCGAACTGCGGGAGTCGGTGTTGACCTTAACATCGCAAATTGCTCCGCTTCGGAAATCGGTGTGGGCTGCGGCGCTTCGGACGGCCGGGGGCTTTCCTGCGGCGCCGCGCTTGGTCGCGGCTGTGCGCCTTCATTTGCCAGCGAGTACTGATGTGTTTCCAAATCAACAGAGGGACGATCTTTGCCTTGCTGCGATGGCAACGGGATACCGCCCGCGGCGGGAAGCTGGCTCGCCGCGATCGAATTGGCGTTCGATTCAAATGTTTTTTCTTTCGGTTGCTCGGCCGATTGTTTCGACTCGTCCGTTTCCATAAACGCGGAATTCTTCGGAACGATCGGCGGCGGTGTGGAAAGATCGACAATCGTCAGTTCGACCGGCTTTTCCGAGACCGGAAGCGCCGGTGAAAAAATGCCGCCCCAAGTCGCGAGGGAATAGGCGACGACCAAATGAACAAAGAGCGCCGCCAGGAACGCCCACAAAACCTTTCGAGCTTCCTGTTTTCGATCCATTATTCCGTCGCCCGGCTGGGCGAACATGGTCTCGGCCGTCGTCATGAGAGCGCTCTATAAATGATGAACAAGGAAGTCAGGGCGGAGTTTTTTCAGATTCCAAGCGAGCGAACATTATCTCACCGGCGCGGCGCTGACAAATTGCGCCCGCGTTTACATTCCGGCCGATTCGTATGACGGGCATGATGAAAGAGATACTGCTGCGCGTAACCGCCATGTTCTCCGAAATAGGTTTCGGAAAACGCGCGCAAGCGTCGCCCGGTTAATTTTCGCGCCCGCGGAAAATATTTTTCCCTCAACACGCGCTCGATCCAGACATCGATCGGGAAGGCGCGCAGGCGTTCGTAGGCAAAAAGCATCACACAATTAGCAACCTTCGCGCCCACGCCCGGCAGCGCGCACAGCTTTGCGCGAAGGTCGACATCGGAAAGCTCGGCCCATGCTTCAAGATTCGCCCCGCCCGAGCTAACGATCCCCGCTGTTGCCAGCAAGTTTTTCGCGCGATACCCAAGCGCGCATTCGCGCAATTCTTGTTCGGAACTGCGGGCGATTCGCTGCGGCGATGGAAACGTGTGCACGGCGTAATTGTCGATCTTGCCCGCGTTTCCGAAACGTTCTCGCAAGGCCCGCGAAATCTGCCGGATGTGCGCCACCTGTTTCATCGATGAAGTGATGAACGTGGCGAGGCATTCCCAGCGCGGCTGCCGAATAATTCGAAGGCCGCGACAGAAATCGCGCGCCGCCTGCATCAACGCATCGTTTGGAAATGAAGCGCAGATTTTCGCTAGTGGATGATCGAGCGCGAAATAATTGCGGACCAAGTCCGCGCACCCGTTCGTTGCCCGCAACGAATCGCCGCACTGTTCCGCATATACCGGCCGATCTCCAATGGTGCCGCAAAATCCGTGGTCGATCTTTTCCCAATGAAACACCTGGCCGGAATCGAGTGTCATCGCGAGATCAAAATCCGGCGCGGCAACTTCAGTCAGCTTCATCAAGGGATTGTCAACTCAGCTTAACACGGGAAAATGACGAAATCCGAATGACGAATGACGAATGACGAAACAAGCTCGAATGCTCGAATGACGACAGCCGTTCGGGTTTCGCCATTCCTTCGGCATTCGTCATTCGTGCTTCGTCATTGCCCATCTTTGGCTATGAAAATCCTCTTTGCTCTCGGGCTGTTCTCTGTCACCTAAGATCGACATGGACGGCCGGCTCGCGATCGACACGGTAGTTTTGCTCGCCTACTTCATCGGCATCGTCGCGCTGGGGCTTTGGGCGGGACGACGAAATCGAAACTTGGAAGATTTCTCGCTCGGCTCGCGCTCCATTCCGTGGTGGGCTGTTCTCGCGTCGATCATTGCCGCGGAGACGAGCGCCGCCACTTTTCTCGGCACGCCCGCCGAAGGTTTTAAAACGAGAGGCTACTTTTACGGCCAGTTGGCGATCGGCACGGTTCTCGCGCGCATCGTCATCGCGTTTACCTTCATCAAACCGTACTACGACTACCGTGTTCAAAGCGTCTACGAATTTCTGACGGTGCGCTTCGGCACAAAAACCAAGAATATGGCGAGCGGCATTTTCCTCTTCACTCGCGTGCTCGGGATCGGCGTTCGGCTTTATCTCGGCGGAGCGATCATGGTGGTGATATGGCGTTATCTCTTCCCCTCCCTGCCGGTGAATCTCAATACCTACATCTGGGGAATCATTTTCGTCACCGTCATCACGACGATCTACACTGCCGTTGGCGGAATCAAAGCCGTCGTCTGGACCGACTTGATTCAGGCTGTGCTAATGTTCAGCTCCGTCATCTTCGCAATTTTTCTGCTCCTGCGAAACATCCCCGGCGGATTCGAGACGGTGAAATCGAATCTCGGCGGATTGTCGAACGTTAAACTTTTTCAAACCGGCTGGAATGCACAGCTGCCGTTCGGACCGGCGCTGAAAGCGATGCTGGAGGAGCCATACACAATCTTTGCCGCGTTCATCGGATCTACCTTGTTGACAATGGCAACGCACGGCACTGACCAAGATATGGTGCAGCGCATGTTGACCGCTCCGGATCACAGAAAATCTCAGCTCTCGCTGATCCTGAGCGGCGTGATGGATTTACCAATCGCCGGCGCTTTCCTCACCGTCGGCATCCTTCTTTCAGTTTACTACTCGGTGGCTCCAGGCGCGACACTGCCGGCGGCCGACAACGAAATTTTCGGCGATTACATCATTCACCAGATGCCGGTCGTATTTCGCGGACTCATCATTGCCGGTGTTTTCGCGACAATGATGGGGTCCACTTCCGCCGCACTCAACGCGCTCGCCACCAGTTTCACGAAAGATTTCTACCTGCCTTATGTCCGGCCCGGTGCAACGGATCGTCAGGCCATTCGCGCCGCGCGCGTCGCGACCGCCGTTTTCGGCGTTCTCATGATCCTTGTCGCAACGATGGCGGCCAACGCCGTTCTCCAGGATGCAAAGCTGACGATCATTCCCATCGCTATCGGAATCCTCGGTTACACTTACGGGGCGCTGGTCGGAGTTTTTCTTCTCGGCATGCTAACGCGACGCCGCGGGTCCGACGGCGCCAATGTCGTCGGGATGGCCGTGGGTATTATGTCCGTGCTTATACTCTGTAAGGTCACGATGCCGTCGTTCGATATTCTCGCGCTGCTTCGAGGAAAACTGCTGGCCTCGCAGTGGAACTTCGGATGGTTCATGCCGGATTGGTGGCCGAGAATTTCCTGGCCTTGGTTCGTTTTCGTCGGTTGCGTCGTCACTCTCGCGATCACTGTGCTCTTCCGCACACCACCGCGGCAGATCGCCGCCGCTGAAGCTCACGTCGCGGCTAATCCAAGAGCCTAACTGCGAATCGTCACTTTTTCGGTGGCGATTCTGTTCCGGACTGGCCGCGAGCATCGCCCGCCAGCTTGATCGACAAATCGCGCAATTGGCGAGGATCGACGGGCCCTGGTGATTGGGTCATGAGTTCCTGACCGCGGTTATTCTTCGGGAACGCCATGACGTCGCGAATGTTTTCCTCGCCGCAAACTAACATGACAAGGCGATCCAGCCCGAGCGCAATGCCGCCGTGCGGCGGCGCGCCGAGTTTGAATGCGCGTAGCAAATGGCCGAAAAGCGATTGTCGATCTTCGGGACCGATGCCGAGCGCTTCGAACATTCTCTCTTGCAGCTCCGGCTCGTGAATCCGCATGCTGCCGCCGCCGATTTCGACGCCGTTTAAAACCACGTCGTAGGCTTCGGCTCGAATTTCACCGAATTTCTTTGCCTCCAGCAGCGGCATGTCCCCCGACTTTGGTCGCGTGAAAGGATGATGCACCGCGTTCCATTTGTTCTCCTCCGCGCTCCACTGCATGAGCGGGAAGTCTTTGACCCAAAGAAAGTCGAGCTGCCCTGGATCGCGCACCAGTTTTTGAATCTCGGCTACGTGCAATCTGATTCGCCCGAGCACTTCGCAGGCGATTTCCCATTTGTCGGCGGCGAACAAAATCAAATCGCCTTCTTCCACTTGTAATTTCGATTGCAGCGCAGCCTTTTCCGATTCGCTGAAAAATTTCACGATTGGCGATTTCCATTCGCCGTTCTCGACCTTGATGAAGGCGAGTCCTTTGGCGCCGAAAACTTTGGCTATCTCCGTGACTTCCTCTATTTGACCGGTCGTAATTCCGGCAAACCCTTTGGCGTTGATTGCCTTCACCACGCCGCTGGCGTCGAGCGCGCCGCGAAAGACTTTGAAACTGCTCGATTGAAAATTTTCTCCAAGATCGACAAGTTGCATTTCAAAGCGGCGATCAGGTTTATCGCTGCCGAACCGACTGATAGCCTCGTGATAAGTCAGCCGGTCGAACGGCGTCTTGATATCGATGTTGCGCGCGACCTTGAAAATGGCGGCGAGCATTCCTTCGGTGAGAGTGAAAATGTCATCCGGCGTTTCGAACGAACTTTCGATATCGATCTGGGTAAATTCCGGTTGCCGATCGGCGCGCAAATCTTCGTCGCGAAAACATTTTGCGATCTGGAAATATTTCTCGACGCCGCCGACCATGAGCAATTGCTTGTATTGCTGCGGGGCCTGGGGCAGCGCGTAAAACTTCCCCGGCATCAATCGGCTCGGGACCAGAAAATCACGCGCGCCCTCCGGCGTGCTCTTCGATAGAATCGGGGTTTCAACTTCGATATAGCCTTGGCTGTCGAGATAATCGCGCGTGGCTTTGGCAACTTTGTGCCGCAGACGCAGATTGCGCGCGAGCTGCGGACGGCGCAGGTCGTAATAGCGATAAGTCAATCGCAAATCTTCGTTGTGAATCTCGGCGTCGATCGGGAACGGCAGCGCGTCGGCGCGATTGAGAATTCGCAATCGGCTCGGAATCACTTCGATGTCGCCGGTCGCTAGTTTCGGATTTTCTGTGCCCGGCACACGCGCCGCCACCTTGCCGGAAACTTCGATGACGTCCTCGCTGCGCAAGCTGTGCGCTTCCTTCGCGACCTCCGCATTTTCCTCCGGGCGAAACACAACTTGGGTGAGGCCTTCGCGATCGCGCAGATCAATAAAAATGACGCCGCCGTGATCGCGCGACACATGCACCCAACCGGCGAGTGTGACTTGCTTGCCGATGTCGATCTTACGAAGCGAATTGCAATCCGTGTCGCGATACATAATCAGGCGGAAGCGGTGACGTTGAAGAATTTCGCGACGCTGTCCGGCAACCCTTGATGGGCGATAAGCGACTCTTTGCGCGTGGCCAGGTTCTTTACCTTAACCTGTGGCCATTCGTCACCGTAAAGAAGCGCAAGTGAGGCACCAAGATCTTCGGCCGTCTGAAATTGTTTGCCGACCTTTTCGGCCGTGAGCGGATAATTGACGCGGTACCCACGATCCCGCAGCTGTTGGATTTGGGCGAGCGCGTCGGCCCGCCGTTGTTCCTTCGCGATGACGATATAGACGTCGATCTTGTGCTCGGCCGCGATCGTTTCTTTCATTGCATCTCGCGCCCTCGGCGTCTCATTGATCAATTCGCCGAGCACAACATCGCCCATGGCAAAACCGAGCGCCGGCATTGAAATGGCGCCGTCGCTGAGTTGCTCAATCAGATTGTCGTAACGGCCGCCGCCGGCTATGGCGCGCAGTTTCCCGGCGCGATCAAACACTTCGAAGACGACACCAGTGTAATAAGCAAGCCCACGCACGATCCGGACATCGACATCGACGTAATCGGAAAGGCCGCGAGTGTGCAAACCATCGACAATCTGTTCGAGCTTTTCGCTTTTTCCCCCTTCGCCCAGGATTGCAAATACAGGATCAGCCAGGTTGCCCAGTTTCTCGATCGTCTTTGCGCGCGGCTCGCGCTCCGATTTGTCGATGACTTGGAGTAATTCGTCCCAACGATCAGTCGACACATTTTTTGAACGGAGCAATTCGGTCCAGAATTCACGGTCGCTGATGCGCACGACAAAATCTTTTTCCGTGAAACCGAACGCGCGCAAGATGTCGATGCCAAGCGCGATCAACTCGATGTCCGTGGCGAGCGCGGCTTCGCCCACGATGTCGCAATTGAGCTGGAAATGTTCGCGCAACCGGCCACGCTGCTGTTTTTCGTAACGGAAAAACTGCCCGATGGAAAACCACTTGAGCGGTTTTTTGAACTCGCGCTCATGCGCGGCGATCACGCGCGCCAGCGTTGGCGTCAGCTCCGGGCGCAGCGCCACTTCCCGTTCGCCTTTGTCGATGAAATTGAACAGCTGATCCACGATTTCCGCGCCGCTTTTCTTCCGGTAGAGATCGGTTGGTTCAAGCAGCGGGCCGTCCCATTCCACGAAGCCGTAGCGCCGGGCAACATCGCGCCAGCGCGCAAAAATGTAATTACGCGCTGCGCAATCGTCCGGCAGAAAATCGCGAAATCCCGGTAATGGTTGCATGAAAAATCAGACTACGTCTCGGAGCAACCTTCTATCGTTGATTTTTATGCAACCGAGGAGGAAGGAATTTACGAAATCAATATGAGGTTGAATAAACTCCGGCTCAGAGCAGTCGGAAAGATATACGACGGAAAGCATCCGTTTAACCAAAGCAGAGGACAAATATGAAACAAACGAGATTAGTGAAAATGTTAGCCGCGGGAGCAGCTTTCGCGGTGGCGCTGGGCATGGCCTTCGCGCAGGAGACCACGACCACGACCACAACGAACCCAGCGACCGGCGCGACGACGGAATCGACGACCACGAGCACTGGAACGATCACGACTTACACGCCGAGCTCGGATTACATCACGTTCCGGAGCACGACCGATACCGCCCCCGTGCGGTATTACTACAACAAGAGCACGACCATCCTTGATCCGGAAGGTCGCACGGTGACCTGGTCGGCCATTCGGCCGGACCTGCCGGCGACGTTCTATTACGTCAAGGAAGGCGATCGCATGATCGTGCGCAAGATCGTGTTGACCAAACCGGCCGCGACTTACGAGAAAAAAGAAAGCACAACTACGACTACGACCCCGCCGTAAGGCGCGGCATCAGTTAGATCGCAGGAATTCAAGGTGCTCGCGGAGTTAAATCCGCGAGCGCTTTTTGAGCGGAGCCGCTCGCTGCGGTAAACGCGACGATGGGATGGCTCGCGTGCATCGCATCGTCCAGAGGGCGACGACTACAGCCTGCGCCAAGCGCGCGATGTCGATCTTTCAATCGCCGTAGCCGCTTGGAAATTTCTGATGCCATCTCCAGGCGCTCTCGATG
>WNFT01005760.1_pt1 | contig 10871 bp, 9 predicted proteins | sample 5400191 | NCBI WGS metagenome assembly WNFT01 (sample SAMN13153359, study PRJNA577476) | soil metagenome | isolation source: 80 cm saprolite under Madrone tree | place: USA:California | collected 2016-06-14
GTCCGGTATCCCGCCCGCGCGACCGATTGCTCAGCGGCTCGGGCGATTGTGCCTGGGTATAGGAGGTCGCCGCGACATCGATGGGGCGCGACACCGGTTCGGGCTGGACCAGGGTGTAATCGCTGGTGAGCGCGCCGCGCGGCAGATCCCAATGCGACGGCCAATCGAGCGCGAATATCCAGTTGTGCCGGTGCGGCTCGAGGCTCAACGTGTACCGATAGGCGGGCCCTTGCAGCCGCAGCGCGGGAGCGTTCAAAGACGGGGCTATCGTGCGCCTCCAGGTGTGCCCGTCGAAGTCGTGCATCACGGGGCCGCGCCAATAGCGCTCCTGCGGCGGCGGCGGAGCCGTCGCGAAGCGCACGCGGAATGCGATTTCATCCGATAGCGCGAGTTCGGTGATGTCTCCGGGACTCATGGTGTCGCTCAAGCCTGATCCGGCCGTGCCGCCCTCGTCGGGTATGTGCCAAAGCGGTCCGGCGAACCGCGGAAAGAGCAGCCAGAACACCAAGGCGAGGGGCAGGGCTTGACTCAATATTCGCCCGGCATAGCGCAGGCTCCGCCGCCAATCCGGAGCGGGCAGGGTACTGGTGAGACGCAGCAGGGTCGCCGTCGTCAGCCAGCAGACGCCGATGAGGTAGGCGAGCAGCCAAAAGGAATTGCCTTCCAGCAGCGCCGACAGGCTCACAAAATAGATGATCAGCGTGATGACGTAGATATCGCGCCGTGTGTCGGTCTCGAGCAGTTTCAATCCTGCCATCAGGACCAGAAGCGCCGTGCCTGCGGACAGGCCATTGAAGGTGCGGAATTGCAGGTACAACAGCGCGGCGGTGAGGACTCCAATAATCAGCCGTACGCCGCGGGGCGGGGCGGGGTGGCCGCGGCGGGCGAGGAGCAGCCGTATGCCGGCCGACACCGCCACGGTGGCGAGCACCCACACCGGCAGTGAGCCGAGGTGCGCAACCATGGCCAGTGCCAGGCACGCAGTAATCCCCGCGAGTTGCTCGTAGGATACGGCACTAGGAGTCACCGCGGCTCCGCAATCGCGTACGTGGCAAGGGCCCGCAGACACGCGAATCGATGCGCCGGGCCCCGCGCCGGAGGGATTTCCTTCCCGGGGATCCTGAGCCCAAAGACCCGCTGGGCCGCTTCACTCTCCAATACCCATAGGCAGAGCTGGGACAGGCGGGTCTCGGTATCCTGGCCCTCGAGGGACGACCATTCCAGCCATTCGGGCTGCGCGGCCAAGCTCGAATAGCTCCGTACCGCAGCCTCACCGCCGCGCGCCAGCACTTTCCAGGCCATATGTTTCAGCGGCACGCCGGGCTCGTAGGCGCGCAAGCCGGCGAAGTCCTCATCGCCGCGCGTTTCCGATCGAGAAGCGGATCCCGTTCCTCCCACGGCGGGCAGTGTGCGATTGCCCTGCGGGGAAGGAGCGACGTACGCGGTCAGCGAGGCCTGCACATAAGTCCAGGCATGAAACCAGCCGAAGGGGTAGCGCGTGCGCAGCTCGAACTGGTCGAGGCGGACGACTCCGCGCCGAGGCACCGGGATGTCGACCCGGACGGATTCATTCGACCGCGCCGGTACGCTGCGCATTCCGGCGGCGGTCATGCAGCGGATTTCGACATCGCGGCGATCGACGTTCGCCTCGTTCCGCAGCATGAACTCGAAGCTCGCCTCGCGGCCGGCGAACGCATCCGCCTCCGTGGTCACATCCACCTGCAGGCCGAGTAAATTGCGATTGCAGTGATGCATGGTGACGAGCGCGACGCTCACCATCAGAAAGGCGAAGGCCAATCCTAAATTGCTGTTGTAGTTGAGCCCGGCAATCAGCATGGCCGTGAGCATGAGCGCCAGCATGATGCCGAAGCGTGTCGGCAGAATATAGACTCGACGCCGGTTGATCGTGATCGGCAGGGAATCGCGGCCGTGCCGGCGCGCGGTCCAGGCGCGTAATCGATCGATGGCTGCCTGCCGCAGAGTACGCAAGGTCGCAGGCTCCTAGGGGATGGGAACGGCCTCGAGCAGCCGAGTCACCGTGGTCGGGCCGCTGTCGCGCTGCCGCACACGATGTTCGACCACGGCGGCAAACACCGCCTGCACATGCTCAGGAATCACGGCGTCGCGGCCGGCGATCAACGCCCAGGCGCGCGCCGCGCGCAGAAGGCCGATGGCCGCCCGCGGCGACAGGCCGGCGTTCAACCCCGGCGAATGCCGGGTGTGGGCCACCAGCGCCTGAACGTAGTCGAGAAGCGCCGGCGCCACGTGAATGTCGAGAACGCGCTGTTGCAGCCGCCGCAGGGTATCCACGGTCGCGACGGTGGACAGCGCGTTCACCAGATCGCGCCGATCCACGCCGCTCAAGAGTTCGCGCTCCGCGGCGGCCGCGGGATAGCCCAAATGCACACGCATCAGAAATCGATCCAATTGCGACTCGGGCAGGGGAAAGGTGCCGACCTGGTCCTGCGGATTCTGCGTGGCGATCACGAAGAATGGTTCCGGCAGCGCCATCGACTGGCCGTCGAGAGTCACCTGATGTTCTTCCATGGCCTCGAGCAGCGCGCTCTGGGCTTTCGGCGAGGCTCGATTGATTTCATCGGCCAGCACCAGCTGGGCAAAAATCGGTCCGCGCTGAAATCTGAACCCGCCGGTTTCCCGGTCATAGATGGACACGCCGAGCACGTCGGCGGGCAGCAGGTCGCTGGTAAATTGCACGCGCTGAAAAGACAGTCCCAGGCTCTTCGCGATCGCGTGCGCGAGCGTGGTCTTGCCCACTCCCGGGATGTCTTCGATCAACAAGTGACCGCGCGCCAGCAGACACGTCAGGCACAGGCGAATCTGGGTGTCCTTGCCCAAAATGACTCGATTGATTTGGGCAAGAACGGCGTCGATCTCAGGTTGCGCCGCGTTCATTGGTCCTTGAGCGCCGTGACTCTTGCGATCTGGGCCGCCAGTAACCGAAGTTCCGTGCGCAGCTCGGAAAGCCGCTGCTGATCCTTGGCCACGACCTCCGCAGGCGCATTCTTGGCGAACTCGGCGTTGCTCAGCTTGCTCTCCATTTTCTTCAGATCGGCGTCGGCCTTGTGCTGCTGCTTCGACAGCCGCGCGAGCTCGGCGGCGGGGTCGATCAGGCCGGCCATGGGCACCAATATTTCCAGCGTACCCACGAATGCAACGGCAGATATCGGCGCAGCTTGAGCCGGTCCCAGCGTGCGGGGCACGTCGACGCCGGCGAGGCGCATCAAATAGGGCAGGTTGCGGTCGAGATACTCGGTATCCCTGGAAGACGCATTTTGCAGCAGCACGTCGAGCTTGCGGCTGGGCGCTATGTCCAATTCACCGCGGATTTGACGCACGCCTTCGATGAAGGCGATCACCCAGCGCATTTCCGGTTCCGCACTGGGGTCTGTCTCGACGTCGGCGGCGTTCGGGAAGGCGCACAGCATGATGGTGTCGCCGGCCGCCCCCGCGCTCACGCGCACGCGCTGCCAGATTTCTTCGGTGATGAAGGGTGCGAGCGGATGGAGCGCACGCAGCAGCACTTCGAGGCTGTTGATCAGAGTGAAGCGCGTGCCGCGCTTCGCCGCGGGGCTTGCGGTTTCCGACTGCAGCACGGCCTTCGAGAGTTCCAGATACCAATCGCAGAATTCATGCCAGGTAAATTCGTACAGCGCGTTGGCCACGTTATCGAGGCGGTAGTCGGCGAATCCCGCTTCCACGCGCGCGAGCATGCCCCCGAGCCGCGCCCGAATCCATCGATCGGCCAGGCTGAATTCCGCGCCTTCGGCGCTTGACTCCTGATTCTCGACGTTCATCAGCACATAGCGCGCCGCGTTCCACAGCTTGTTGCAGAAATTGCGGTACTCTTCGACCCGGGCCATGTCGAAGCGCAAATCGCGGCTTTGCGTGGCCAGCCGCGCCAGGCACAGGCGCAATGCATCCGTGCCGAATGCCGGGATGCCCTGCGGAAATTGCTTGCGGGTCGCCTTCTCGATGGCCGGCTTCATCTGCGGCTGCATGAGACCGCTGGTGCGCTTGGCGAGCAGGTCAGCCAGTGAGATTCCGTCGACGATGTCGAGCGGATCGATGACATTGCCCTTGGACTTGGACATCTTCTGGCCGTCATGATCGCGGATGAGTCCGGTGAAGTAGACTTCACGAAACGGCACTTGGTCCGTGAATTTCAAGCCCATCATGATCATGCGGGCGACCCAGAAGAAAATGATGTCGAAACCCGTGACCAGTACCGAGGTCGGGTAGTAGGTGTCGAGCTCACGCGTTTTCTCGGGCCAGCCTTGGGTGGAAAAGGGCCACAGCGCCGAGGAGAACCAGGTATCCAGCACATCATCGTCCTGCCGCAGCGGCACCGACGGATCTATGCCGTGGGCGGCGCGGGCCTCGGCCTCGTTGCGGGCGACATACCAGCGGCCGTCGGGGTCGTACCAGGCCGGAATGCGGTGCCCCCACCACAGCTGCCGGCTGATGCACCAATCCTTGATCTTGTGCATCCACTCGTAATACACCGCCGACCAATGGTCGGGTACGAAGCGGATGTGCCCTTCTTCCACCGCGCGGATGGCGGGCTCCGCCAGCGGCTTGATGTCGACGAACCACTGGTCGGTGAGCAAGGGCTCGAGGACGGCGTTGCTGCGGTCGCCGCGCGGCACGGTCAATCGGTGCTGCTCGACCCGCTCGACGAGCCCGAGCTCTCCTAAATCGGCGAGGACGCGCGTCCGCGCGACGGCGCGGTCGAGGCCGCGATAGGCTTCGGGCACTTCGTCGTTGAGCGACGCGTCCAGGTTCATGATGTTGATGAGAGGCAGGCCATGCCTAGCCCCAACTTCATAGTCGTTGAAGTCGTGCGCCGGCGTGATCTTGACGCAGCCGCTGCCGAATTTCGGGTCGACATACGTGTCGCCGATGACGGGTATCTCGCGCTGCGTGAGCGGCAGCCGCACGCGGCGGCCGATCAAATGCCGATATCGTTCATCGTCGGGATGCACCGCCACGGCGGCGTCGCCCAACATGGTTTCCGGCCGTGTGGTCGCGACCACGAGGAATCCGTCGCCGTCGTCGAGCGGGTAGCGCAAATGCCATAGGCTGCCGACCTCTTCGTCGGCGACCACTTCCAAATCGGAAAGCGCGGTTTTCAGCACCGGATCCCAGTTCACCAGGCGCTTGCCGCGATAGATCAATCCTTCCTGGTAGAGCCGTACGAAGACTTCGGTCACCGCCCGCGACAGTCCGGCGTCCATGGTGAATCGATCGCGCTGCCAGTCGACCGAAGCGCCGAGGCGGCGCATTTGATTGGCGATCTGCCCCCCGGACTCGGCTTTCCATTGCCAGACCTTGTCGATGAACGCGTCTCTCCCCAGATCGAGACGGCTCAGGCCCACGGCATTCAATTGCCGCTCCACCACCATTTGCGTGGCGATGCCCGCGTGGTCGGTACCGGGCTGCCACAGGGTATCGAAGCCTTGCATGCGCCGATGACGGATGAGCGCATCCATGATCGTGTCTTGAAATGCGTGCCCCATGTGCAAGGTACCGGTCACGTTGGGCGGAGGAATGACGATCGAATAGCCCGGTCCCCGGCCGCTCGGAGCGAAATACCCCGACGCTTCCCAGCGCGCGTAAATTCGCGGTTCGATGTCGGCGGGCGAGAAGGCTTTATCCATGGTTTTGCGGATCTTCCTGTGCCGCGGCGTGCTCGCGCAGAATGCGATCCACCAGTTCCGGGAGCTGAGCGCGCAGGCGGTCGAGCACGCGCTCGAACAAGGTGGCTTCGATATCCTTGACCGCTTGGTGCAGCAGCGAGTCGGCGAGCTCCAAGGTCTCGCTCAGGATTGCGGCATGCACCGCCTTGGCTTCGAGCGACAACGACGGTGCACTCTCTTTCACCGCCTCGGTGAGAATGGGAATGTCGCGCGGATCATGTGGTTCGGTTGGCATAGGAGGTTCAGACTTCCGCTGTCTCGTCCAGTTGATGCGTTTCCAGGGTAATCTTGAGATCGCGGTACGTCTTGAAACGTTCGCGGCCGAGACGGCGGCGATCCTCGTCGGCGTCGATGACCTCGGCAATACGCGGGTAGCGTTCCCAATGGGCCGGCAGGCGGGCGGTCAGATTCACCAGCAAGTCGGCGGCCGGCAGGGCCACCGGCAGGGCGGCGAGGTGCACCTTGGTGGCGGGATCCACCGAATGCTCATCGATGCAGACCTTGTGCGGGATGAAGGAGCGCTCGTTGAATGTCCACAGCAAGTCGTCGAGGGCCTGCGCATCGGCCGGCGTGTCGTTGACGATGACGACGCTCAAATCCTTGAGATAGGCTTTTTCGGTCAGGCGGCAGACGAACGCCCAGCGCTGTTTGGCGGCGGCGCTTTTCAGTACGTAAAAATCTACGCGCTCGGTCATTTCGCCTGAACGCGATTGATCAGAAAGTCGACGAGCAGGGGCACCGGCCGGCCGGTGCTGCCTTTTTGGGCGCCGCTGAGCCAGGCGGTGCCCGCGACGTCAAGATGCGCCCATTGCAGATCCTTCGCGAATTTCCAGAGGAATGAAGCCGCGGTGCAGGCGCCTCCCTCGCGTCCGCCGACATTGGCGATATCGGCGAAATTGCTTTTCAGCTGATCGACGTATTCTTCGCCGATCGGCAGCCGCCAGGCGCGGTCGTCCGCGCGGACGCCCGCGGATTCCAATTCATCCGCCAACGCGTCGTCATTGCTCATCAAGCCGCTGAAGTGGTTGCCGAGCGCGACGATGCAGGCTCCGGTCAGCGTCGCCACGTCGACCACCGCGGCCGGCTTGAAGCGGCGGCTGTAGGTGATGGCGTCGCACAGGATCAGCCGCCCTTCGGCATCGGTATTCAGAACCTCGACGGTTTGGCCGGACATGGTCGTGACGATGTCGGCAGGCTTGACGGCGCCGCCGCTCGGCATGTTCTCGCACGTGGCGACGATCACCACGAGATTGATCGGCAATTGGAGTTCGGCGACCGCGCGCATTGCACCCAGGACGGCGGCCCCGCCGCTCATGTCGAACTTCATTTCATCCATGGCGGGCGGGTCCTTCAAGGAAATTCCCCCCGAGTCGAAGGTGATGCCTTTGCCGACCAGGCAAACCGGCGCCGCGCCCTTCTTGGCGCCGTGATATTCACAGACGATCAGCCGGGGAGGCTGATCCGATCCTTGCGTCACCGCGAGAAACGCGCCCATCTTGAGCGCTTTGATGCCCTTTTCGTCCAATATCTTGGTCTTGATGCTGGGGAATTCCTTGGCCAAGCCTTGCGCGCGAGTGGCCATGTACCTGGGAGTGCATAGATTGGGCGGCAGATTGGCCAGATCTCGCGACAGCGCGAGCCCGCTGCCGACCGCCGCCCCTATGCGCAGTCCCTCCGCGGCCGCTTTCGCGCCGCGCGCGTCGGCCACCGCCACACTGACGCTGGACAAGCGCGGGGCCTTGGGTTTGGCGCTCGTTTTCAGGTCCGGAATTTTGTACAATTGCGCGCAGAAGACCTCCGCAACGGTGCGTGCGCGATACTGCACATCGAGACCCCCGATCACCTCCAGCGCGAGGTACACGACCGCATCGCTTGATCCCGTCTTGGCGAGCGCTTGAACGGCGGACTGCAGAGCCTTGCGGTATTGCTTGCGGCCGAAGGCTGCGCGCGATCCGAGACCGATCAGCAGCACGCGCGCGGCCACCGTCCCTGCCGGCGTCGGAAGCAGCATCACATCGCCGAGCTTTCCGGAGAAATCGCCGTTTCCATGCAGTTTGCCGAGCAGCCCGTCCAATTGCTTATCGATCTGGGCGGCCGCAATGCCGAGATCGCCTTCTTCATACACGCCCACGACGGCGCAACCCGCCTCATTGCGCGCTTTTGCATCGATAATTGCCTTGAATTCCATGTCCCAAACTCCGTTTTTGTCTGTCCGTGCCTAGGAGCCTGTCGGACTTAGGGCCATCTGCTGCGACGGCGGGACGCCGGTCCATATTGGCGCGACTGCTCGTTACATAGTGCCCACTATGCGCCTCGCATTCGCGCCAATCTGGCCTCGGCCTCCCACCGTCTCGCGACGATGGCCCTAAGTCCGACAGGCTCCTCGGGGTTGAGTAAATAGTTTACTAGATTATTGGGAAGGCTCTAAGCTCGATGCCATGAAATGGACCATGCAGAGGTATGTGCTGCGCGAAGTCGTGCAGACCTGGCTCGCCGTGACCGGCGTGTTGGTGGCAATCCTGGTATCGAACCAGTTGTCCAGGGTGCTCGGCCAGGCGGCGGACTACCAGTACGGCCGCCGTGTGGTGTTCGATTTGATCGCACTCGGCGCCATCATGAATTTGTCGGTCATCGTGCCGGTGGGACTGTTGCTGGCCGTCGTGCTGACATTGGGCCGCATGTACCACGACAGCGAAATGGCCGCGCTGCAGGCATGCGGTTTTGGCCCGGCGCGACTGCTCGTGCCCTTGTCTTGCTTCGCCGCCGTGATTGCCCTAGGGCTCGGCTGGCTGGTGTTCGTTCAGGTGCCTCAGGCCGACAGCGAGGCGCAGTTGCTGCGTCAATCGGCGATCAAGGAGGCGCAATTCGGCCAGCTGGATGCCGGCCGATTCAAATCGTTCAGCGGCGGCGATGCGGTGTTTTACGCCGAGCGAGTCGACGCAGAGGGCGTATTGCACAATGTGTTCGTGCAGCGCGAGTCGGCGGGTCGGATCGAGTTGGCTCTCGCCGATACGGCCACCTATTCCAAAGCGGCGGCGAACGGTGTGCACCTCGTGACTCTGTTCAATGGCCGCCGCTATGAAGGCGTCCCGGGGCACGATGACTTTCGGGTCATTGAATTTCGCGAGCACGGCATTCCCATTTCCGCGCCCGCGGACGCGGTGGGGACCAAGGATCCGGACACCAAGCCCACCCGGGAATTGATCGGCTCGAGCGATCCCTCCGACATAGCGCAATTGCAATTCAGGGCATCTACGCCAATTATGGCGCTTGTGCTCACCCTGGTCGCCGTGCCCTTGAGCCACCTGCGTCCGCGCCAGGGCCGATACGCCAGAGTCGGATTCGCCATCGTGGTGTATTTCGTGTATTCGAATCTGCTGTCCGCCGCCAAGGTGTGGCTGGAGAAGGGCGATCTGTCGCCGGCGATCGGAGTGTGGTGGGTTCACCTGGCGGCGCTCGCGCTCGGCCTCTACTTGGTCGTGCGTGAAGCGAGGACGCCATGAATATTCTCGATCGCTACTTGTTTCGCACCGTCCTCGTCTACACGGCCATGGCGATGGCCGTGCTCTTGACCCTGGGCGCGCTGTTCGTGTTCATCAGTCAGCAAGGCGATATCGGCGTCGGCAGCTACAGCGCCGGCGACGCGTTTCTCTTCACCCTGCTCAATGTTCCGCAGCAGGCGTTCGAACTGCTGCCGATCGGCGCAATGATCGGGGCGCTGATGGGTCTCGGCAACCTTGCATCGGGCAGCGAGCTGGTGGTGACGCGCGCTTCCGGTGTATCGGTCTGGCGTATCGCCTGGCCGGTGGGCCTCGCCGGGCTGACGCTTGCCCTCATGATGTACGGCATAGGCGAGTATGCGGCGCCGCCGCTGGCGCAGTTCGCGAAGCGCGAAAAGACCACGGACAAGCTGGCGGACGTGAGCTTTGCGGGGTCGAGCAGCGCATGGGTGAAGGACGGGAACCTCATTCTGCGGGTGCAAACCGGCGAGGTCGACCGGGCATTCGGCGGTGTGTCGCTGTTCCAGCTGGATGGTCCCACCCGGTTGCGGTCGATCCAGCGAGCCGAGCGGATTTCGGTCGCGACTCCCGGTCGTTGGAGCTTGCACAACGTGGCGACAACCCATTTCGGCGACGACCGAATCGACAGCGACCTCACCAGCGGAATCATGATGCAATCGAAAGTCAATCCGGCGTTCTTGGGATTGGCCGCCACCGATCCGCAGCTACTCACACTGCGGGGCCTGGCTTCGTATATCGATCATCTGCGCCGCAACAGCCTGGATACCGCGTCATATGAGATCGGCTACTGGTCGCGGATCGCCCGACTTTTCGCCGTGATCGTCGTGACGCTCCTGGCTCTGCCCTTCGTATTCGGCCCGCTGCGCACCACCGGAGCCGGCACCCGAACCGTGATCGGCGTCATGCTGGGCGTCATATTTTTCCTCATTACCGGAACCATCGAGAAAGGCGGCCAGATCTTCGGCCTGAATCCCGCTCTCGTGGGCTGGCTGCCGACGGCCGCCATCGGCTTGTGTACCTTGATTGCAATATCGAGAACGCGCTAGCGTCTCGACGAGAACGCTAGGAGCCTGTCTGTCAGACAGGCTCCTACTGCAAATGGACGACTCGCGTTTTCGATAATCGATCATGAAGCGCCAAATGCTCGGGATCGACATACAGCCATAGCACACCGAGCGCCGCCGGCGCCCAGGCGAGCACGCCGAAGACGCAGCGCAGTGCCGCGTCTTTCAGCGCCAGCGGCTTGCCCGCCGGAGTGACCGCGCGCAGATGCCAGGCGCGCATCCCCAAGGTTTGGCCGCTGCGAGTCCAGTTGAGCAAATAGTAGCCCGCGATCACGCCGACGAGGCCCGCGCGGTAGAGATACACCCAAGCACCCGGCGGCGTCCAAGAAGCAGTCGTCCACCCCGACACCGTGACTAGGAGCCTGTCTCAGGCTCCTGGCGGCACCAGCGCCGGATTCGGTCGACGGATCGCCGCGCTGGTGTACGACGCTGTGCTGCTGGCGGCTCTCCTCGTGGTATTCACTTCCGGCGCCGTCTTTTTGAACCATGCCCAAGCGTTGCAGCGCGAGACCGCGGGCGCTTGGGTGTATCTCTACCGCGCGGGCCTCGTCGGCGTGATCGCGGGCTAC
>WNFT01011717.1_pt1 | contig 10871 bp, 7 predicted proteins | sample 5400191 | NCBI WGS metagenome assembly WNFT01 (sample SAMN13153359, study PRJNA577476) | soil metagenome | isolation source: 80 cm saprolite under Madrone tree | place: USA:California | collected 2016-06-14
GCAACTACGTCATCTCGATCAACCGCTTCGTGAAATGGCTGGCGGGCAAAGTCGAAGCAGCGGGAATCACGATTTTCACCGGCTTCGCAGGATCAGAACTTCTGTACGAGGGCAATCGCGTCACCGGCGTGCGCACCGACGACAAAGGCGTCGACAAACAGAACCAGCAGAAATCAAATTTCGAGCCGGGCTACGACATCAAGGCAAAGGTAGTCGTACTCGCCGAAGGCACTCGCGGATCGCTCACCAAGCAACTCATCCAGAAGTTTGACCTGATGAAAGACCGAAACCCGCAGACCTATGGAGTAGGAGTAAAAGAGCTGTGGGAAGTTCCGTCGGGTCGCATCCAGGCGGGCGAAGTCATCTACACAATGGGTTATCCGCTGACCATGAAGGAATACGGCGGCGCATGGATTTACGGCTCGCAAAACCCGGGCTCGAAAGACAACATCGTCTCCCTCGGCTTCGTCACCGGACTCGATTATCGCGACCCCCGCCTCGACCCGCAGCACGTGCTGCAAACCTTCAAACAGCATCCTTTTATTACCAATTTGCTTGTCGGCGGCAAGATGATCCGCTACGGCGCCAAGGCGCTTCCCTATGGCGGATGGTGGTCGCTGCCGCCGCTCGCCGGCGATGGATGGATGATCATCGGCGACTCCGCCGGCTTCCTGAATTCCGCGCGCCTGAAGAGACCGCATTCGAAGCGCTGGTGAAATCCGACTCGTCAGCAGCAACCCTCGGCAACTTCGAGCGGCGCGTCGAAACCAGTTGGATTAAAGACGAACTCTGGCCGGTGCGAAACTTTCACCAGGGATTCAAGAATGGCATGGTCGCCGGAGTGTTCAACACTGCTCTCCAGGAAATTTTTGACGGCGGCCTCCGCAACCGCGCGCCATCGCATGCGGGCCACGAGAACTTGCAGTCGCTCGCCAACCTCCCCACCGGCGGAGGCCCCGAAGCGCACATGCTTGGTCCCGCTAAAGGCGACGGCAAGCTCACCTTCGACAAACTCACCGACCTCTATCATTCCGGCACCAAGCATGAAGAAGATCAGCCGGCGCATTTGCTGATTCAAGACACCAACGTCTGTAACGACCGGTGCGTGAAAGAGTTCGGCAGCCCCTGCCAGAATTTCTGCCCCGCGAACGTCTACGAGATGGTGGACGACGAAACCGCGCCCCATGGCAAGCGCATTAGCCTGAATCCCGCGAACTGCGTGCACTGTAAGACCTGCGACATTCAGGACCCCTACCAGATCATTACCTGGGTTCCACCCGAGGGGGGCGGCGGGCCGAATTACGACGGGATGTAAGCCGCGGCGGATAGCTTCAAGTCACTCCACGCCGCTCATAGCCCAGATGTCGCCTCCCTGCGGCCTAAAGCGGTCGAAAAGGACCCAATTTCCATCCGGCGACCATACTGGGTAGTCAATTCTCACGTCGGAGTCGGGGAACTCGTAGACTTTTTCCGGCTTGCCCGCGTTGACTGGCGAAACCCACAGCACTTTGTGACCTACAACGTCCATGATCCGGGAATGATCGGGTGAGAAGGACATGTGCGAGCCGCCCATAATTTCAGCAAACGGTTGCGGATCGCCTCCGTCGATAGGCACTTTCATTACGGTGGGCTTGCCACTGCATGGGCAGCGAAAAATCAGATCCCGGCCAGACCAGCGCATGAAATGACCCATCACGCCGACATTTGCCAATTGACGCGGGTTGCTTCCATCGGCGTTCATCACCCAGACTTCCAACCTGCCGCTCTGGTCGGACTGGTAGGCGATCAGTGTCCCATCGGGGGAAAAGATAGGGTTGACGTTCATGGCTGAGTTCGATGTCAAACGCCGCAATGCCCCACCGGCGACCTCCACTTCCCACACGTTTGGGATCCCCGAACGAGAAGAGAAGAAAACGATCTTCTTTTCATCCGGCGACCAGTTCGGCTGGAAGTCGCCACCGTGTCCTGTTGTGAGCTGACGTGCGTTTGCATCCGCCGGCGAAAACAACCAGATATTCATGTCGCCCGCACGGTCGGAGTTGAAGGCCACCATCTTATTGTCCGGCGACCATGCGCCCCGGCTGTCTTCCCGCGTCGTGCTGACCACCGCCTCCGGCGACCCTCGGGGCAGTCCAGTTTGCGCGAGGACGGGAAGCTTCCAAATGTCGGCATTCTGGTGCAGCGTGGCAAAAGCGATGCGCTCGTCATCGGGTGAGGTAGCGACTTCAACGTCTTGTCCCGCGCCCGTCGTCATCTGTTGCGGCGGACCGCCGACTGTCCCATCTCCTTTAACCGGCGCTCGCCACACGTTGATACCGCCGCTCCGGTACGAAGAAAAATAAATGAACTTGCCGGACGGTGACCACGCCGGGCGTATGTTGCTGAAGAGGTCGTTCGTAATCCAATTCATTTGCTTCGATGCAAGGTTCACGACGCGGATATCGAACTTTGTTCGCACCAGGTTCTGGAAGACGATCTTTTTGTCGTCGGGAGACCAAGCAGGCGCGACATGGGCAACCTCCTCGCTTGTATCGGTCGTGATCTGCTGCGGATTGTGCCCCTCGCGATCAACCACCCAGATGCGGCGCGGACCAGCCCAGGACGCATCTACAGCGATGAGTTTGCCGTCCGGGGAATAGGCCGGGTTAAATGCGTTCTCGACAAGTCTGCCCTCTTTGCCCGATGCCAGATCAAGCACCCACACATCTCCATCCTGGAATTGACCGAAAACGTCACCCGGCTGCAGCTTCACGCCGGGCTGGCGAGCGCGCACAAACGCAACTTGTTTTCCGTCTGGCGACCAAGTTGGTTGGAGTTCGTCAAAATCACCATGTGTCAGCTGCGAATCCTGTCCGGATGCCAGGTCCTTCCGAAAAATCTTACGGATTTTACTGGCCTCGCCTGTGTACAACAGGTTTCTGCCGTCAGGCGACCACGAGGGATACTCTTCGACTCCCTCAACAAAGGTCACTTGCGAAAGCGTGGTCTGCAAAGCCGGCCCCGAACTTCTCCATCGCGTAACGATCATGAAAACCAGTGCGATGACCGCAACTGCGCATACCACGGCGGGGACTACCCAGGGTGACCGCCTTGTTTGCTCCATTGGTGACTGCACAACCGCGGAAATCCGGGCCGAGTCCGTGTCGCGCTTCAGCCGTTGCAAGTCGGTACGAATGTCCGAGGCGTTCTGGTAGCGCAGGTTACGATCCTTTTCCAGCGCCTTGTTGATGACTTCTTCGAGCTTCGGCGGTATCTCTGGGTTGATTCGGACTGGAGGAACAGGTGTTCGCTCCAGAATCGCGCTGAAAATCACTCCGGTGCTTTCCCCGCGGAATGGCAAGACTCCCGTCGCCATTTCATACAGCACCGCACCGAAGGAGAACAAGTCCGTGCGGCCATCGAGCTCTTTGGCTCGCACTTGCTCCGGCGACATGTAAGCGACGGTGCCGACCGTAGAACCGGGGCTGGTGAGATGCGGTTCGTCGGAGTCTGTCATCGTGTTCGCGGCCGCAATTTTGCTCGCCGAGCCGGCCGCGGGCGTCAACTTCGCCAGCCCGAAATCAAGAATCTTGGCGTGTCCGCGCTTGGTCACAAAGATGTTGGCGGGTTTGATGTCGCGGTGAACGATGCCCACGGCATGGGCCGCGTCTAAAGCGTCGGCTATTTCGACTCCAAGGGACAACAGGGCTTCAATTTCCAGCGGACGCCCCGCAATGCGGTTCTTCAGGGTCAGCCCATCCAGAAACTCCATGGCGATGAACGCCTGTCCATCCTGCTCGCCAATGTCGTAAATGGTGCAGATGTTGGGGTGATTCAGTGCGGACGCGGCTTGGGCTTCACGTTGAAAGCGGGCGAGGGCCTGCGGGTCACGGGCGACCTCCTCTGGCAAGAACTTGAGGGCGACGAAGCGATGCAGCCGCGTGTCTTCCGCCTTATAGACCACGCCCATGCCGCCGCTGTCGAGCCTTTCGACAATACGGTAGTGCGAGATAGTCTGGTCGATCATGCGCGGCGCATTAACTCTGGATTGCAATCTTAGGCGTGCTGCGAAGGCAGAGTCAACGCGGCACGAACCGGACGAACGCAGGAAACAGAGCAAAACTTAACAAGCCGCGCATCGTGCCCTCTGCTAAGATGTGCCGCAATGCTTGAGGACCAATCCATTCTTGGGGAAACAGTCTCACATTACCGCGTCCTGAAAAAAATCGGCGGCGGCGGGATGGGCGTCGTCTATCAGGCCGAGGACTTACAGCTCAACCGTTTTGTCGCCCTCAAGTTTCTGCCCGACGCTGTAGCGAACGATCCGCAGTCGCTGGAGCGCTTCCGGCGTGAGGCGCGCGCCTCCTCGGCTCTGAATCATCCCAACATCTGCACCATTCATGAAATTGGCGAGCACCAGGGGCGCTTCTTCCTGGTGATGGAATATCTGGAAGGCAAGACTCTCCGGGAAGTGATCCTTGGCCGGCGACTTGAGCTGGAGTCGTTGCTCGATATCGGCATCGAGATTGCCGACGCGCTGGACGCAGCCCACTCCAAAGGAATTGTGCATCGCGACATCAAGCCCGCAAATCTCTTTGTGACTGAGCGGGGACATGCGAAGATCCTCGATTTCGGGTTAGCGAAAACCCATGCGCTAACGGCCCCGGTCGGGGTCACCGCCGCCACCATCGATAATGATCCGCACCTTACCAGTCCTGGCAGCACTCTGGGCACGGTAGCTTACATGTCTCCCGAACAGGCGCTAGGCAAGGACCTCGACGCCCGTACCGACATCTTCTCTTTTGGCGCAGTGCTTTACGAAATGGCGACTCGAACCCTGCCCTTTCGCGGAGATACCACGGCCGCCATCTTCGATTCCATTCTCCGCAAGGAGCCCGCACCGCCGCTGCGGCTCAACCCAGACCTCCCCTCAGAGCTCGATCACATTATCGGTAAAGCGCTGGAGAAGGACCGCGATATCCGCTATCAAAGCGCCGCCGAAATTCGAGCTGACTTGAAACGACTAAAACGGGACACAACCTCGGGCAGAGTGAGTGTCGCGGTTGCGGCTGCCACCGAGGCTCCAATGGGAAAGCTTCGCTGGCCGTGGGTGGCGGCAGCATCGGCGGCGTTGCTGGTAACGGCGGCTCTTTTCTGGTTTCTCATACCGATAAGCCCGCCGAAAGTCACGGGCACCACGCAGATCACTCATGACGGCTTCGCAATGGGAAACATGCTGACGGATGGCGCCCGCGTCTACGTCACCCAGTGGCGTCCTGAAGGAGCAATGCTCGCGCAAGTCTCATCGACTGGCGGCGAAACCTCGGCAATTCCGGCGCCGGTCAAGACCATGAATATCTATGACATCTCTGCCGACCATTCTCAACTGCTGGTTGGCAGCATGGTGCCGACCGGCAACAGAGCCACCCCTTTGTGGGCTCTACCGTTGCCCGCGGGTTCCCCACGCCGCCTGGGCAATATTGAGGGCAGTGGGGGCGGTTGGTCGCGGGACGGACGGCAGCTCGTGTTCATCAAAGGTTCGGGCCTTTACGTGGCGAATGCCGACGGCACCGCCGCGCACCTTCTCGTCACCGCGCCCGGTTCCGCCTATGCCGCCGCTTTTTCTCCCGACGGAAGCCGCATTCGCTTTTCACTTCAAGATCAAGCCAACACGAGTTCATTGTGGGAGGTCCGCTCCGACGGTTCCGATCTACATCAACTCCTCAAGGGATGGCACACTCCGTCCACTGAATGCTGTGGCCGCTGGACCCACGATGGACGCTACTACGTCTTCGAGTCGGGGACAGCTACGTCAAACGACATCTTTGCTCTCCCCGATGCCATCGGCATTTTTCGCAAAGCTTCCGCCACGCCTACGCAACTGACGACTGGCCCCATTTTGTACTCCACCGCTTTGCCCGATCCCGGCGGCCGGAAGATATTTGTGCAGGGCGTGCAGCCGCGCGCCGAACTGGTGCGTTACGACGCCGCTTCCAAACAATTTGTTCCTTTCCTCGGCGGTATTTCCGCCAGTGACGTGGCCTTCTCCCGCGATGGCAAGTGGGCGGCTTACGTTGTGGTTCCCGGCAATACGCTGTGGCGCAGCCGCATCGATGGCAGCGAGCGCCTGCAGCTGACCTATCCGCCCGCAGCAGCTTCGCTTCCCGTTTGGTCGCCGGACGGAATCCAAATCGCTTACGTCTCCGCTCAGTTCGGAAAGCCCTGGAAGATTTTTCTGGTTTCCGCGCAAGGAGGCTCGCCCGACGAGCTGTTGCCGGAACAGGTCGGCGAAGTGGACGCTACCTGGTCTCCGGACGGCGCTCAGCTTGCCTTTGGACGCATCGCTACCATGAATCCCGGAACCATCGACATTCAAGTGGTGGATATGAAGACCCGCCACACTTCCACGTTCCCCGGTTCCAATGGCCTCTTTTCCCCGCGCTGGTCTCCCGATGGTCACCACCTTTCAGCCATGACGGTGGGCTCGAAGAAGCTCATGCTTTACGATTTCCACTCCCAGGCTTGGTCTGAGTGGGTTACCGAGCCCGGAAACTTGGACTACCCGTACTGGTCATCGGACAGCCGTTACATTTATTACGCCCAGGTCGCTATAGAGAATCCCTACTGCCGCCGCGCCAAGGTCGGGAATCAAAATCCCGAGGATCTCTTCAGCCTGAACGGACTGCCCCGCTACTTCGGAATCTGGGGATCGTGGAGCGGCCAGGCGCCCGACGACTCACGGCTTTTTGTGCGCGACCTGAGCACCCAGGACATCTACGCCGTGGACGTCGATTTCCCCTGAGAATTCGCAGGCAGCTTTGCAAAGTTTGTCGTTGACGCCTCGCAGCGCATCGGGAGCCACACTGTAAGTGCTACCGCTAAAGGTACCTAGTTAAAGTCTGGTTCCCCTTCTCGACCGGGTATATACTGCTCGCGGTACTTATTGCAGTAAACCCGGCTTGACCGGGCGCGGAGCACTTTCTCATTCTTCATACCGCTCCGCGAATAGAACGTCGGGCGCAGGGATCCTAATATCATTCGCCCTGCACGGCCGGCGGGGGGCGGGAATCGCTCTAGCGGTGCCTTCCCCGAGAGAGGTCTTACTCGTGGACGTCGTCCTTATACGCCTTCTGTTTGTCCTCATTGTCGCTGTCATCTGCGCTCTCATTCATCCGTTTAATCTGCCCTCCAGGCTTGATGCCGCCGTTGGCCTCTTGATCGGCGTCGCCATCATCGTGTTCGAGTGGAGGCTGCGCGCAATGAGTCTGAAGCGTCTGATCGGAGCCGCAATCGGCAGCGTGCTCGGTATAGTTGGCGCTTATCTTTTCGCGCTCGTCATTCGCAACAGTATTCCTCCGGGCCCTATCCAAAGTTTCCTCCAGATCATGGTCATGCTGGTCATGGCTTACGTGGGATTGGCGGTCGGCGCCAACAAAGGCGACCTGCTCAATCTGGCGGCCCTCGGCGGAATCTTCGGCGGCGAAAGATCGGGCAAAAAGAGTTACAAGATCCTCGACACCAGCGTCATTATTGACGGCCGCATCGCCGACATCGCCGAGACCGGGTTCCTCGACGGCCTGATTGTGATCCCGCAGTTCGTGCTCCGCGAATTACAACTGGTGGCCGATTCTGCCGACTCGCTCAAACGCAATCGCGGCCGCCGCGGTCTCGACATCCTGCAGCGTCTCCAGAAAACAGCTTCGGTCCAGATCCAGATCGTGGAAGACGACTTCCCCAGCGTCCGCGAAGTCGATATGAAGCTCATCGAACTGGCCAAGCTGTATGAAGGCAAGATCATTACCAACGACTTCAATCTGAACAAAGTCGCGCAGTTGCAGGGCGTGGCCGTGCTCAACATCAACGAACTTGCCAACTCGCTCAAGCCCATCGTTCTTCCCGGCGAAATTATGCGGGTGTTCATCCTGAAGGAAGGAAAAGAGTACAACCAGGGTGTCGCCTATCTCGATGACGGCACCATGGTAGTCATCGATAACGCGCGCAAGATGATAGGCAAGACCATCGACATCTCGGTGACCTCGGTCTTGCAAACCACCGCGGGCAAGATGATCTTTGGCAAGTGGGATGAGCGCGCGACCGGCCGCCACGACTCCAAAGCGCCGCCTTCGGTGCCCATGCCTCCGGCGCCGGGAACCAGCGGACCGACCTCCGACCCGGCAAAAAAGCCCGCATCAGTGGCCGAGCGGGCAGCCGACTAAGAGTTCCATCCGTAGAAACGGGGCTTGCCCCGTCTCAGTCCGCGCCGGGAGACGGGGCAAGCCGCCCACGGGCAAAAGCCTAAACCCTGTACTATACTGATCGCCCCTATGAAGGTTTTTGTAATTGTTCCGGCGGCCGGACTGGGCACGCGCATGGCTCCGCACTCGGCCGCGAAATCCAGAAAAAAATCCCTCACACGCTGCGTAAGTTCGCCGCTACCCCTGCCGTCTATGAAATCATCGTCGCTCTCCGCCAGGACGAAATTGCCGGCTTTCGCACCCAGGTTGAAAAGCAGTACCCGGAAATCCTGAGCAAGCGCCTGCAGATGGTCGAAGGCGGCGAGCATCGCCAGGACTCGGTGGCAAGCGCTCTGGCCCGCACAGCTGCCAATCCGGAAGACATTGTCCTGGTGCACGATGCCGTTCGCCCATTTGTTACACCCGAAATTATTGGCCAGGTGATCGAGGCCGCGCATAAATATGGAGCCGCCATCGCCGGCTGGCCCGCCGTGGACACGGTGAAACAGGTGGAACGAACCGCGGACGGCGCACTCATCAAAGCCACCATCCCTCGCGCGAGCGTCGTGATAGCACAAACGCCACAGGGCTTTCGCTATGACATCCTGAAGAGAGCCTTCGATGGCGCCGTCGCCGACGGCTTTCTGGGGACCGACGAGGCTTCACTGATCGAGCGTGCCGGGCTGCCGGTCGTAGTGGTAATGGGGTCAGTGCGCAATATAAAAATCACGACGCCAGCGGATATGGAACTGGCAGAGTTCTGACTCTGCCGCACGACAAAGGCCTCGGCGGCCATTCCGACGGCGACGTCCTGCTGCACGCGATCACCGATGCGCTGCTCGGCGCCATCGCCGGTCCCGACATTGGATCGCTGTTTCCGCCTTCCGACCCGCAGTGGAAAAACGCCGACTCCGCCGTTTTTCTGCGCGAGGCGTTGCAGCGCGTCAAGACCGCAGGCTACGAACTAGTCAATCTGGATTCGACGCTGATCCTCTCCACCCCAAAAATCGGCCCGCATGCGGACGCGATTCGCAAACAGATTGCGCATGCCGCAGTCTTGCTGAAACGCGCAGATTCGGGCGGCATCGAGGATTCGTGCGATGTTCTAACGGTGATTGAACCGCGACGCGTCTGAGGCGCTCGCCACAATTGTTTGTGGATTGTCATCCCGAGCGAAGCGAGGATGACAAATTATGTAAGGTGTCGCTCCAACTCTCCCGCCAACTCTTCGTGCTTCGTTCTCGCCGCTTCAATGAAAGCGCGGAAGATCTGCTTCGCGGACTCGGCCAGCTCCGGCCCATCGTTCACACTCCGCTCCGGATGCCACTGCACCGCCAGCACAAAATGATCGGGGGCGGTTCCTTCGAGAGCTTCGATGATTCCATCTTCAGCGGAGCGCGCCACCACCCGCAAACCATCGCCCACCGCGTCTGCCGACTGGTGATGCGAGGAATTCACGGCCGCCGTCTTCCCGGTGCCCACAGAAGCCCTCACAATCTCCGCCAGCCTCGATTCCGGCTCGATCTTAACCGTGTGCGCTTTTGCAACCGCGCGTCCCGCACTGTGATTGATTGCCGACTCGATGTGCTGCACGAGCGTCCCCGACCGGTACACATTCAACGATTGCAATCCGTAACAAATACCGAGCACGGGTTTATGCATTTTGTAGGCGTCCTGCAACAGCAACTCATCCATCAGCTCTCGTTGGGCGTCAGCGGATGCCGTCTTCTCGTGTCGATCCGCGCTGTACTTCTTCGGATCGACATCCGCTCGGCTGCCGGGCAGCAGAACGGCATCGCAGCGCTCGATCTGCTTCATTACTTGAACCGGTGTCTGGTCCAGTTCGATGCGCACCGGCTCTCCACCGGCCCCGCGCACGGCTTCTTCATACTGCGGGAGCGCACGCTCGGCATACTCGCGATCCCCGGAATGCGGCACCGGGATGGCAATCCGCGGTGGCGTGGTTTTCAATTCGCTCATCCTCAACTCCTCTTGCGCGGTGGAGTAGTGGAGAGCCGGGCGCCCCGCCCGGCCACTCCGCGATGGACGGGCGAGACGCCCGTCACTCCATCGTATAACTTCAACTCACGCGCTCGATCCCGGCTAGTGCCTTGCGCTGCCGGTAGTTCCGAATTTCCATCAGCAGCAACAGCACCAGCACGATCGCACCCACGGTGATCGCAAACGGAAACGCGATATGCCGGTATGCGAACGTCAGGTTGGGCGCAACATGCTTCACTTGCGAGTACACCACTGTCCCCAGAATGCTCAGGAGAAGCGCGACCGCGAACGACAGGAGGGTCAACAGAAACGTCATCGCGAGCACGCGCGCCGGAATTCCAATCCAACGCGGCCCGCCAGAACTCGTTTTCCCCATGCTTTTAGGCTACACCATTCCGTCGGGAGGCTCGCGACTGTCGTCTTGAGCATGTCATACGCGGTCTTTCCAGTAGCCCGGGCGACGGTGGCCATGGGCGATTGCCAGGACTACAGTGTGGGAGGTGAGCGTCGCATACACAACGATGAATGGAAATTGGTGGAGTGTGTATCTTCTGCAACCTGAGAGATAGAGCGGCCAGCGATGGGGAGCATCTCTGATTGTCCTTATCGCGCGATCAAATGCTCTTTCGAAGCTGATCGCCGCAGTCGAGCTTCGTT